>Ga0209173_100316_pt1 | contig 33026 bp, 29 predicted proteins | sample SynthPrep_16_END_FD_187206 | JGI IMG/M metagenome (GOLD analysis project Ga0209173, IMG submission 187206) | Synthetic microbial communities from Ohio, USA - SynthPrep_16_END_DS12_MetaG (SPAdes) (version 2) | ecosystem: Engineered > Bioreactor > Aerobic > Activated sludge | place: USA: Ohio... | reverse complement strand
GAGCTCGACGGTGGCCAACACACCTTCCGCCAAAAAACGTGCAAAACAGGCTGAGAAGCGTCGCAGCCACAACGCCAGCCTGCGTTCCATGGTTCGTACCTACATCAAGAATGTAGTTAAAGCCATCGACACCAAAGACGCTGAAAAAGCTCAAGCAGCTTACGTTCTGGCTGTGCCAGTTATCGACCGCATGGCCGATAAAGGCATCATCCACAAGAACAAGGCCGCTCGTCATAAGAGCCGTCTGAATGGCCACATCAAGGCTCTGAGCGTCGCTGCTGCAGCCTAAGTGGTAACAACTGCATCGCAACCCAGGTTGCGTAACAGTTAAGAAATGCCCCGTACCGAAAGGTCCGGGGCATTTTTGTTGGGGCCTGAAAATCCCCCCCTGCGGGATGTGCGGCTTTTTTGTGGTGAGCGGGCTTGCCCCGCGCTGGGCTGCGCAGCAGCCCCAATACATTCAACGCGTTCCTCCAGACAGAACCCAATCTCAGGTTTTAGGGCCGCTTCGCGCCCCGGCGCGGGGCAAGCCCGCTCACCACAAAAAGCCCGCTCACCACTGGAAACCGGTCAACCAAAAAATGCAGGCAAAAAAACGCCCCGAACCAGTCGGGGCGTTTTGCTACCTATTGATCAAACCACGATCAATGGTGATGACCGCCTTCACCGTGGACGTGACCATGAGCCACTTCTTCCTGGGAGGCGTCGCGGATGGCAACGATCTTCACTTGGAAGTTCAGGCGCTGGCCAGCCAGAGGGTGGTTGCCGTCGACGGTCACGTCGTCGCCGTCCAGATCACGGATAGTCACGATCTGCATTTGGCCGTCCGGCGCGGAAGCGTGGAACTGCATGCCCACTTCCAGCTCGTCAACGCCTTCGAACATGCTGCGGCTCAGGGTGCTGACCAGTTCGGCCGAGTACTCGCCGTAGGCATCTTCAGGTTCTACGGCAACGGTCAGCTCATCACCGACGTTCTTGCCTTCCAGTGCCTTCTCCAGGCCTGGGATGATGTTACCTGCGCCTTGCAGGTAGACCAGCGGCGCGCCGCCGGCGGAGCTGTCGATGACCTCACCAGCGTCGTTGGTCAGGGTATAGTCGATGGAGACAGCCTTGTTAGCGGCGATCGTCATGGGGCGAGACCTTTTGCATAAGAATGAAGAACGGACAAGTCTAAACAAGGATTTGCCCGAAAGCGAACAGAACCCGGACAGACGGGACCGATCAACGGCATCCTTCATCATCGGGTTCCACCAGGACGACGATCAACACTGGGTCGCCGAGCTCTCTTGCGGCCACACCCAGCACCTGCGCCACCAGCCACCCTGGCAATCCCGCGCCTGGGTACTCGACCCCGCGCAACGCCTTGAAAAAATAGGCCAGCCCTTTGCCTGCGGCTGGTGTGCGCGAGCACACGAATAACGATAACCTTGGCGCCTGATTCCCGGTAGACGTTCAACCATAGAACCTCACCGAAGCCATGCACCTTCAGAGAATTCGCATGCAGACTTTTTTTATCGCGCCCACCGATTTTGGTGTAGGTCTGACCTCCATCAGCCTTGGGCTGGTGCGCACCCTTGAGCGGGCCGGACTGAAAGTCGGCTTCTTCAAGCCGATTGCCCAGCCGCACCCCGGCGATACCGGCCCCGAGCGCTCCACCGAGCTGGTAGCGCGCACCCACGGCCTCAAGCCGCCACAGCCCCTGGGCCTGGCCCACGTAGAACGCATGCTCGGCGACGGCCAGCTCGACGAACTGCTCGAAGAAATCATCACGCTGTACCAGCAAGCCGCCGTGGGCAAGGACGTGCTGATCGTCGAAGGCATGGTGCCAACCCGCAGCGCCAGCTATGCGGCGCGGGTCAACCTGCACCTGGCCAAGAGCCTGGATGCGGAAGTGATCCTGGTCTCGGCCCCGGAAAACGAAGTGCTCACCGAACTCTCCGGACGCGTGGAATTGCAGGCCCAACTGTTCGGCGGCCCGAAAGACCCGAAAGTACTCGGCGTGATCCTCAACAAGGTGCGCACCGACGAAAGCATGGAAGCCTTTGCGGCGCGCCTCAAAGAGCATTCGCCCCTGTTGCGCAGCGGCGATTTCCGCCTGCTCGGCTGCATCCCCTATCAACCGGAACTCAACGCCCCGCGCACCCGCGACGTGGCCGACCTGATGGGCGCGCAGATCCTCAACGCCGGCGACTACGAAACCCGGCGCATGACCAAAATCATCATCTGCGCCCGTACCATGCGCAACACCGTGGAGCTGCTCAAGCCCGGCGTACTGGTGGTGACACCCGGCGACCGCGACGACATCATCCTCGCCGTCAGCCTCGCCGCGATCAACGGCGTCCCCCTGGCCGGCCTGTTGCTGACCAGCGACACACTGCCCGACCCGCGCATCATGGAATTGTGCCGTGGCGCATTCCAGGCCGGGCTGCCGGTGTTGTCGGTGAGCACCGGTTCCTACGACACGGCGAACCAGCTCAACAGCCTCAACAAGGAAATCCCGATTGATGACCGCGAACGCGCGGAGATCATCACCGATTTCGTCGCCAGCCATCTGGATGCGCGCTGGCTGCACCAACGTTGCGGTACACCACGGGAAATGCGCCTGTCGCCGGCGGTGTTCCGCTACCAGTTGATACAGCGTGCCCAGGCCGCCAACAAACGCATCGTATTGCCCGAAGGTAGCGAGCCACTGACCGTGCAAGCCGCCGCCATCTGCCAGGCGCGAGGCATTGCCCGGTGCGTGTTGCTGGCCAAACCGGCGGACGTGGAAGCGGTCGCCCGCGCACAGGGCATCGAACTGCCCGAAGGCCTGGAGATCCTCGACCCGGACCTGATTCGCCAACGCTATGTCGAGCCAATGGTGGCACTGCGCAAGAGCAAAAGCCTCAACGCGCCGATGGCCGAGCAGCAACTGGAAGACACGGTGGTGATCGCCACCATGATGCTCGCGCTGGACGAAGTGGACGGCCTGGTATCCGGGGTGATTCACTCCACCGCCAACACCATCCGCCCTGCCCTGCAGCTGATTAAAACGGCGCCGGGCTGCACGCTGGTGTCGTCGGTGTTCTTCATGCTGTTCCCTGAGCAGGTGCTGGTGTACGGCGACTGCGTGATGAACCCGCACCCGAGCGCGGCGGAGTTGGCGGAGATTGCGCTGCAAAGCGCCGACTCGGCCGCAGCGTTCGGCATCACCCCGCGCGTGGCGATGATCAGCTATTCCAGTGGCGATTCGGCCAGCGGCGAAGAAGTGGAAAAAGTCCGCGAAGCCACCCTGCTTGCCCACGAGCAGCAAAGTTCGCTACTGATCGACGGCCCGTTGCAATACGACGCCGCTGCCAACGAAAACGTAGCCCGGCAGTTGGCGCCCCACAGCCAGGTCGCCGGCAAGGCCACGGTATTTGTGTTTCCCGACCTCAACACCGGCAACACCACCCACAAGGCCGTGCAGCGCAGCGCTGATTGCGTGAGCCTGGGGCCGATGCTGCAAGGCCTGCGCAAACCGGTCAACGACCTGCCGCGCGGCGCCCAGGTAGACGACATCGTGTACACCATCGCGCTCACCGCGATCCAAGCCGCCAACCGACCTATGGATATCTAAATGCTGGATTTTCTACCTGCCACCGTGCGCGGGGTGATCGCTTCGCTGTTGCTGGCGCTGAACACGATCCTGCTGTGTTCGTTCCTGTTTATCGTGGCGCTGTTCAAGGCGCTGCCATTTGCCAAGCGTTTCAGCGAATGGCTGATGAACCACACCCATGAGGCGTGGGTGACCAACAACAAGGGCTGGATGAACCTGGTAGGCCGCACCCGCTGGCACCTGAGCGGACTTGAAGGCCTTGATTACCAGCACTCGTACCTGGTGACCAGCAACCACCAGAGCTGGGTCGACATCATGGTGTTGCAATACGTGCTGAACCGCCGGATTCGCCCGCTGAAATTCTTCCTCAAGCAGGAACTGATCTGGGTGCCGGTGATTGGCCTGGCGTGGTGGGCGCTCGGCTTTCCGTTCATGAAGCGCTACACCAAGGCCTACCTGGCAAAACACCCGGAAAAGAAAGGCAAGGACCTGGAAACCACCCGCAAGACCTGTGCGAAGTTTCGCGACAACCCGGTGGGTATTTTCAACTTTGCCGAGGGCACACGCTTTACGCCGGGCAAACATGCCCAGCAGAACTCGCCGTTTCGCTACTTGCTCAAGCCCAAGGCTGGCGGCATTGCGTTTGTGCTGGATGCCATGGGCGAGCAGTTGAAGTCACTGGTAAACGTGACCATTCACTACCCGGCCGGGCGTCCTGGGTATTGGGATTTGCTGTGTGGGAATGTGAAGGACGTGGTGGTGCAGTTCGAAGAAGTGCAGATCCCGGCCGCGTTCATTGGCAAGAATTATGAGCAGGATGGGGAGTATCGGACGGCGTTCCAGGGCTGGATCAACCGGTTGTGGGAAGAGAAAGATGCGCTGCTGGACACGCTGCATCAGGAATATCCGCGCAAGCCTTGCCGGCGATAGCGTCCGACGCAACACCCACAATGCAAAAGCCCGCCACCGATCACTCGGTGGCGGGCTTTTTGTGGCCGCGAGGGTTAGATCGCGCCGCGCTGACGCAACAGCTCCAGCACTTGCTTGACGCTTTCTTCCAACGACAAGGCCTGGGTGTCGATGACCAGATCGGCATTCAACGGCACGTCATACGGGAAGGACTCGCCAGGGATGTTATCCCCACCAGCAGCGTACAGCCCCTGCGGATCACGCTCGGCGCACACCAGCGGCGACGCTTGCACGTACACCGTCAGCAGACGATCAGCGCCGATCAGCGCTTTGGCCTGTTCACGGCCTTCGGCGTCCGGTGCCACAAAGGCAGCCAGGGTCAGCAGGCCCGCTTCGTTGAACTGACGCGCCACATGGGCGGCACGACGCCAGTTCTCGGTACGACCGGCCCGGTCCTGCGGCAAGCCCTTGTTCAGGTCGTGACGCAGGTTCTGGCCATCCAGCACGAACACTGCACGGCCCATGTCGAAGAGCTTGCGCTCAACCGCGTAGGCCAAGGTGCTCTTGCCAGCGCCCGACAGGCCGCTGAATAGCACGGTAGCCGGTTGCTGACCAAAGCGCAGTGCGCGCTCTTCGGTGGCGACGTGAGCCAGCTTGCCATGATGCGCCGAGCTGCCGTGGGTGACCGGCGGCGCGATGATCATGCCCGCCGCCACGGTGCCGTTGGTCAAACGGTCGATGACAATGAACGCGCCAGTGGTGCGGTTGCTGTCGTAACCGTCCAGGGCGATGGCGGCGTCGAGACTGACCTTGACCCGGCCGATCTCGTTCAACTGCAGCGAACTCGCCGGGCCTTCGGCCAGGGTGTTCACATCCACGCGGTGCACGATGCTGGTGATGGAACCCGGCACGTAGCTGGTGGCGCGCTTGATGTCGTATTTTTTGCCCGGCAGCATCGGCTCTTCCGCCATCCACACCAGCATGGCGTCGAAGGCATCGGTCACTTGCGGCACGTTGTCGGCGTGTACCAGCAGGTCGCCACGGGAGATGTCGATCTCGTCTTCCATGGTCAGGGTCACGGCCTGGCCTGGGCCAGCGTGTTCCAGCTCACCTTCAAAGGTGACGATGGATTTGACGCGGCTGCTCTTGCCCGACGGCAGCACCACGACTTCGTCGCCCTTGTGCACGATGCCGCTGGCCAAGGTGCCGGCAAAACCACGGAAGTTCAGGTTCGGACGGTTGACGTACTGCACCGGGAAACGCAGGTCGGTGTAGTTGCGGTCGTTGGCGATCTCGACGGTTTCGAGGATCTCCATCAGCGACTGCCCGGTGTACCAAGGCGAACGCTCACTCTTGTTGACCACGTTGTCGCCCTTGAGCGCCGACATCGGCACGAACGCCAGCGTGCTCGGCTTGAAAGCGATACCGTCGGCGAACTTCAGGTAATCGGCCTTGATCTGCTCGAATACGCTCTGGTCGAAGCCATTGATGTCCATCTTGTTGACGGCCACCACGATATGCTTGATGCCCAGCAACGAGGCGATAAAGCTGTGGCGACGGGTCTGGGTCTGCACGCCATAACGCGCGTCAATCAGGATGATCGCCAGGTCACAGGTGGAGGCACCGGTGGCCATGTTGCGGGTGTACTGCTCATGGCCGGGGGTGTCGGCGATGATGAATTTGCGTTTGGCGGTGGAGAAGTAGCGGTAGGCAACGTCGATGGTGATGCCTTGCTCACGCTCGGCCTGCAGGCCGTCGACCAGCAGTGCCAGGTCGATATCATCGCCGGTGGTGCCGGACTTCTTCGAATCGCGGGTGATGGCTTCCAGGTGATCTTCGTAGATCATCTTGGAGTCGTGCAGCAGGCGCCCGATCAGGGTGCTCTTGCCGTCGTCGACGTTGCCGCAGGTCAGGAAGCGCAACATTTCCTTGCGCTCGTGCTGGCCCAGGTAGGCGAGGATGTCCTCGCTGATCAAATCAGATTGATGCGACATGACAGCCCCTTAGAAATAGCCTTGACGTTTTTTATCTTCCATCGAGCCTGCACCATCGTGGTCGATGACACGGCCCTGGCGCTCGGAAGTTCGCGTCAGGAGCATTTCCTGAATGATGTCCGTCAGCGTCTCGGCTTCGGACTCCACCGCGCCCGTCAACGGGTAGCAGCCAAGGGTACGGAAACGTACTTTCTTTTTGACGATTCGGGCTTTGTCTTCGTCGGACAGGTGCTCGAGGATGCGGTCGTCGTCGATCATGATCAACGTGCCGTTCTTCTCGATCACTTCACGCTCGGCGGCGAAGTACAGCGGCACGATCGGGATGCCTTCGAGGTAGATGTACTGCCAGATGTCCAGCTCGGTCCAGTTGGACAGCGGGAACACGCGGATGGACTCACCCTTGTTGACGTTGCCGTTGTAGACGTTCCACAGCTCGGGGCGCTGGTTTTTCGGGTCCCAGCGGTGTTTGCTGTCGCGGAATGAGTACACGCGCTCTTTGGCGCGGGATTTCTCTTCATCGCGACGGGCGCCGCCAAAGGCCGCGTCGAAACCATGCTTGTCCAGGGCCTGTTTGAGGCCTTCGGTCTTCATGATGTCGGTGTGCTTGGCGCTGCCGTGGGTGAAGGGGTTGATGCCCTGCGCCACGCCGTCCGGGTTCACGTGGGTGATCAAGTCCAGGCCCAGCTCCTTGACCATCTTGTCGCGGAACTTGTACATCTCCTGGAATTTCCAGCGGGTGTCGACGTGCATCACCGGGAACGGCAGTTTGCCCGGGAAGAAGGCCTTGCGTGCCAGGTGCAGCATCACGGCGGAGTCTTTACCGATCGAGTAGAGCATCACCGGGTTGTCGAACTCGGCGGCGACCTCGCGGATGATGTGGATGCTTTCCGCCTCCAGCTGTTTCAGATGCGTCAGTTTGTCGACCATGGTTACTCACGGAAAAACGATCTTATGGACGGCCAGCGGGCCGTGTTCGAGCGGGGCATGCTAGCACAGCACCTGCTTCTATTCAGGGAGCCATCTAGATCGAAACGGTATATGAATATACCTCCAGGTTTGGCCCTCAAATCGGGTTGGGGCAATCGATGAACAGATGCTCCAGGGCAAAGCGCCGCGCCAGGTAATCGCCCAGGGCCTGTACGCCGTAGCGCTCGGTGGCGTGGTGGCCGGCGGCGATGAAGCTGATGTCGTTTTCGCGGGCGCTGTGAAAAGTTTGCTCGGAGGCTTCACCGCTCAGGTACAGGTCGACACCGGCCGCAATCGCGTCGTCGATATAGCCCTGACCACCGCCGGTGCACCAGCCGACACGGCGGATCATTTCGCTGCCTTCGATCAGCAGCGGTTCACGGCCCATGACCTCCTGCACACGGCGGGCGAAATCACGGGGCGACAGGGGCTCGGCGAGGGAGCCAACCAGTCCGACGATCTTGGGGTTGCTCGGGTCCAGCGGGCCTTCGACCGTGATATCCAACTGACGGGCAAGTTGCACGTTATTACCGACGTCGGGATGCAAGTCCAACGGCAGATGGTAGGCCAACAGGCTGATGTCGTGCTTGAGCAGCGTCTTGAGGCGACGCTGCTTCATCCCTGTGATGCAGGGGTTCTCGCCTTTCCAGAAATAGCCGTGGTGCACCAGGATCAAATCGGCCTGGGCTTCGACGGCAGCATCCAGCAAGGCCTGGCTTGCGGTCACGCCGCTGACGATGCGCATCACTTGAGGGCGGCCCTCGACCTGCAGGCCATTGGGGCAATAGTCGGCAATTTTAGCGCTGCCAAGGTAGCGGTCCGCTTCCTCGACGAGGGTGGTAAGGGGGACGGCCATAAAAGACTCCTAAATATCCCGTTCGCAGGCGTCGCAGCCTCGTATAATGCGCGACATTATGGGCGCTCTCTCGCCCCCTGCAACCTGTCAGGACTTACTTGATGCTCAAGGCGCTGCGTTTTTTTGGATGGCCATTGTTGGCTGGCGTGCTGATCGCGATGCTGATTATTCAGCGTTACCCCGAGTTGGTGGGCCTGCCCAGCCTGGATGTGAACCTGCAACAGGCACCGCAGACCAGCGCGGTGGTGCAAGGCCCGGTGACTTATGCCGACGCGGTCACCATCGCCGCCCCGGCGGTGGTCAACCTGTACACGACCAAGGTCATCAACAAACCGGCGCACCCGCTGTTTGAAGACCCGCAGTTCCGCCGCTACTTCGGCGACAACGGGCCCAAGCAGCGGCGCATGGAATCCAGCTTGGGTTCGGGCGTGATCATGAGCCCCGAAGGCTACATCCTCACCAACAACCACGTGACCACAGGCGCCGACCAGATTGTGGTGGCCCTGCGTGACGGCCGCGAAACCCTGGCCCGCGTGGTGGGCAGCGACCCGGAAACCGACCTCGCGGTACTGAAGATCGACCTGAAAAGCCTGCCGTCCATCACCCTCGGTCGTTCCGATGGTTTGCGCGTCGGTGATGTGGCACTGGCCATCGGCAACCCGTTCGGCGTGGGCCAGACCGTGACCATGGGCATCATCAGCGCCACCGGGCGTAATCAGTTGGGCCTCAACAGCTACGAAGACTTCATTCAGACCGACGCGGCGATCAACCCAGGTAATTCCGGCGGTGCGCTGGTGGATGCCAATGGCAACCTGACCGGTATCAACACGGCGATTTTCTCCAAGTCCGGCGGCTCACAGGGCATCGGCTTTGCGATCCCGGTGAAACTGGCGATGGAAGTGATGAAGTCGATCATCGAGCACGGCCAGGTAATCCGCGGCTGGCTGGGGATTGAAGTGCAACCGTTGACCAAGGAGCTGGCCGAGTCGTTTGGCTTGACCGGACGCCCAGGCATCGTGGTCGCTGGGATCTTCCGCGACGGCCCGGCGCAGAAAGCCGGCCTGCAACTGGGCGATGTGATCCTCAGCATCAATGGCGAACCGGCCGGCGATGGCCGTAAGTCGATGAACCAGGTGGCGCGGATCAAGCCGACCGACAAGGTGGCGATCCAGGTGATGCGCAACGGCAAAGAGATCAAGTTGCTGGCGGAAATCGGGCTGCGTCCGCCGCCTGCGCCGGTCAAGGAAGAGGAATAACCCGTCACTCACAGGTGCTCGTACGCGGGCACCTGTAAGCTTATATTTCAAAGCAATTCATTCTCATCGGTCATGTTATATTGTTTCAATATCGCTATTGGAACACTCTATCATGCCGTCTCGAAGAATTGCCCCCTTGGCTGGCCTGGCCCTGGGTTTGCTGCTCGACCCCGCCTACGCCGAAGAAAACACCCTGGAACTCGACGCCATCAGCGTCACCACCGAGGCCTATGAGTCCACAACCGGGCCCGTCAAAGGCTACCGCGCCACCCGTTCGGCCAGCGCGACAAAGACCGACACCGCCATTCGCGACATCCCACAGTCCATCAGCGTAATTCCCGCCACGGTGCTCAAAGACCTGGGCAGCAGCAACGTGGAGCGCGCCCTGGAGTTTGCCGGCGGCGTGTCCAAGCAGAACAACTTCGGTGGCCTGACACTCTACGAATACAGCGTGCGCGGCTTTACCACGTCGGAGTTCTATCAGGACGGCTTCAGCGCTAACCGTGGCTACCCGAGCACACCGGACGCGGCGAACATCGAGCGCATCGAAGTGCTCAAAGGACCCGCCGCCAGCCTGTATGGCCGTGGCGATCCTGGCGGCACGGTGAATATCGTCACCAAGAAGCCCCAGCCTGAAGCCTTCACCACCCTGCAAACCAGCGCCGGCAGTTGGGACCGTTATCGCACGGCCATTGACGTCAACACCCCGCTGGACAGCGAAGGCAAGGTGCTGACTCGGGTCAACTTGGCGGTAGAAGACAACCACAGCTTCCGCGACCACGTGCAAAGCAAGCGGGTATTCGTCGCGCCTTCGTTCAGTTGGCAATTGGACCCGGACACCAGCCTGCTGGTGGAAAGCGAATTCGTACGCCACAGCTCCACCTTCGACCGTGGCATTGTCGACGCCCCCGGCGTATCCCGCTCCACCTTCCTCGGCGAACCCAACGATGGCGATATCGACAACCACAACAACCGCATTCAGGCGACCCTGGAACACCACCTCAATGACGCATGGAAACTGCGTCTGGCCAGCCACTACAAGCAAGGCAGCCTGTGGGGCGACGCCTCGGAAAACCGCGCGCTGAATGCCGACGGCCACACCATCGACCGCCGCTACCGCGAACGCTCCACGGGTTGGCACGACAGCATCACCCAGCTTGAACTGCGGGGAATGTTCGATATCGGCAGTTGGCAGCACGAGTTGCTGATCGGCACCGAATACGAGGACTACCGCAAGAAAGAACGCGTCACTGCGATTGGCGGTAGCCGCTACCCCATCGACATCTACAATCCGGTCTACGGCAAGCCCAAACCCAACGGCGCGCGCTCCGGTACTGACTTCTTCGAACAGACCAAAAGCCACGCGCTGAACCTGCAAGACCAAATCATCTTCACCGACCGCCTGCGCGGTATGGCCGGTGCGCGCTTCGAACATTTCGAGCAGAGCATCGACGACTTCACGCGCAACCACGCCAAGAGCAAGCAGACCCACGACGCCTTTACCCAACGCGCCGGCCTGCTCTATCAGCTCACACCGCAAGTCGGGGTGTTCGCCAATGCCTCAACGTCGTTCAAGCCCAACAGCGGCCTGGACGCCAACAACAAATCCTTCAAGCCCGAAGAAGGCGTGGGCTATGAAGTGGGAATCAAGAGCGAGCTGTTCGACGACCGCCTCAGCGCCACCCTCGCCGCCTTCCATATCGAAAAGGAAAACGTACTGACCCTGGACCCGGCCACCAATCTCAACCGTGCCGTGGGCAAGGCGCGCAGCCAGGGTTTTGACCTGCAACTGACCGGGCAAGTGACCGATGCCGTACGGGTGATTGGTGCATTTGCCTACATCGACGCTGAAGTGACCAAAGGCGATAAAGCCATTCCGGCCGGCAGCCGCATCCTTGGCGTGGCCAAGCGCAGCGGCAGTCTGTTGGGGGTGTATGAGTTCCAGGATGGCGCGTTGCGCGGCTCGGACCTGGGCGCGGCGTTCACGTATGTGGGCGATCGTTCAGGGGAGGCCGGCACGAACTTTGAGTTGCCGGCCTATCACACCGTTGATCTGCTGGCCCATTACAAGGCTACGGACAACGTCACCGTGGGGCTGAACCTCAACAACCTGTTCGATGAGAAGTACTACGAGCGGTCGTACAGCAGTTATTGGATCAATCCCGGAGAGCCGCGCAATCTCACCCTCAGCTTGACCCTAAAGCTCTAAACGCCTCCCTGTAGGAGCGAGCTTGCTCGCGAAGACCCTGAGAGCGCGACGTTAACTCAGAAGCGCTGCGTTATCGTTGACGTCCTTCGCGAGCAAGCTCGCTCCTACAATGATTGCGGTGCCCGTTCGCAAAGGGTGGTCAGTGCCTTCGCCCACTGCGGGTCATCATTCAGGCACGGCACCAATACCAACTCTTCCCCCCCAGCCTCGCGGAACTGCTCGAGCCCACGATCGCCGATTTCCTCCAGAGTCTCGATGCAGTCGGCGACAAACGCCGGGCACATCACCAGCAGCTTTTTCACGCCTTGCTTAGCCAGGGCTTCCAGGCGCGCTTCGGTGTAGGGTTCGATCCATTTGGCGCGGCCCAGGCGTGACTGGAACGCCACCGACCATTTATCTTCCGGCAAGCCCAGTCGTTCAGCAAAATCGCGGGCGACGCTGAAACATTGCGCGCGGTAGCAGGTTTTCAACACCTCAGGCGAGGCGTTCTTGCAGCAGTCGGCTTCCTTGAAGCAATGCTGGCCTGTCGGGTCGAGTTTGGTCAGATGACGCTCTGGCAGGCCGTGGAAACTCAGCAGCAGGTGATCGTAATCCTGCTCCACATAGGAGCGGACACTCGCCGCGAGCGCGTCGAGGTATTCCGGCTGGTCGTAGAACGGCGGCAAGATCGAGAACTGCACGCTCAGCTTCTTATCACGTACAACCCGCTTGGCCTCTTCAATCACCGTGGTCACAGTGCTGTCGGCGAACTGCGGGTACAGCGGCGCCAGGGTGACTTTGCGGATGCCCTGGGCGGCGAGGCGCGTCAGCACGCTTTCAATGGACGGTTCGCCGTAGCGCATCGCCAATTCCACCGGGCCTTGGGTCCACTGCGCAGTCATCTGCTGTTGCAGGCGGCGACTGAGCACCACCAACGGCGAACCCTCATCCCACCAGATGGAGGCGTAGGCGTGGGCCGACTGCTCGGGACGCTTGATCAGGATCAGCGACACCAGCAAGCGCCGCACCGGCCACGGCAGGTCGATCACATAAGGGTCCATCAGGAACTGATTAAGGTAGCTGCGCACATCGGCCACCGAAGTGGACTTTGGCGAGCCCAGGTTGACCAGTAACAACGCGTGATCCGTCATGCAACATCCTATCTCTAGAGGCGGCTGGACAAGTCATCCAGAGCCGCGCGCAACTCAGTGAACTGGAAAGTGTAACCGGCGGCCAACAAGCGCTCGGGCACCGCCTTCTGCCCGCCCAACAGCAGGCCGGACAATTCGCCCAGGCCCACCTTCAATGCAAAGGCCGGCATCGGCATGAACGCCGGGCGGTGCAACACCTGGCCGAGGGTTTTCGCAAACTCGCGATTGCGCACCGGGTGTGGCGCGCAAGCATTATAAGGACCACTGGCATCAGGCTTGTGCAGAAGAAAATCAATCAGGGCGATTTGATCCTTGATATGCACCCACGGCATCCACTGCCGACCATTGCCGATAGGCCCGCCCAGCGCCAGTTTGAAAGGCAGCAACAGCCGCGACAAAAAGCCGCCCTCGGCTGACAACACCAAACCGGTCCGCACCAACACCACGCGAATCCCTAACGCTTCAGCGCGTAGGGCGGTTTCTTCCCAGGCGATGCACAACTGGCTGGGGAAATCGTCCTGCACCGGGCCGCTGGCTTCGGTCATTTCGCGTTCGCCGCCGTCGCCGTACCAGCCCACCGCCGAACCGGAAATCAACACCGCTGGTTTTTGTTCCAGGCCTTCAAGCCACGCCAGCAAAGTTTCTGTAAGGCTGATGCGGCTGCTCCACAACAGCGCCTTGCGCTTGTGAGTCCACGGGCGGTCAGCGATCGGCGCACCCGCCAGGTTAATGACCGCATCCACCGGACCGACAACCTGTTGCAGGTGTTCGACGCCCGCGACTTGAGCACCGCATCGCATGGCAACCTGTTCCGGATGACGGCTCCACACCGTCAGCCTATGACCCTGCGCGAGCCAGTGCTGGCAGAGTTGGCGGCCGATCAGGCCAGTACCGCCGGTCAGCAAAATGTGCATGGGATGTTCCTCATGTAACGTTCGCCGCCCATCGCTAGTCTATTTTATAAGCAGGGATCAATTTGAACGGGCGTAACATTGGATTAAGCCTCTGCTTTAACCATAGGTCACGCCGTAAGAACAGGTAAGCCAAAACTTATACCAAAAAACAATATTGTACAGCTATTGGTGTCGGCGTAGTCTGTACCCAACGGTAAAACGAGGCCCCCTATGACTGTTCCCATCGCGATCATCGGCACCGGCATCGCCGGTCTTTCCGCCGCCCGAGCGTTACGAGACGCGGGGCACGTTGTACAACTCTTCGATAAAAGCCGTGGCAGCGGTGGCCGCATGTCCAGCAAGCGTAGCGATGCCGGCTCCCTGGACATGGGCGCACAATATTTCACCGCCCGCGACCGGCGCTTCGTCAACGAAGTGCAACGCTGGCAAAGCAATGGCTGGGCCGAGCAATGGAAACCCCAGCTGTACAACTTCAAGTCCGGCCAACTCACCCCCTCCCCCGATGAACAGATCCGCTGGGTCGGCACGCCGCGCATGAGCGCCATCACCCGCGCCCTGCTCGACGACCTGCCGGTGGAGTTCGGGTGCCGCATCACCGAGGTGTTTCAAGGCAAACAACACTGGAACCTGCTGGACGCCGACGGCGAAAACCACGGCCCGTTCAGCCACGTGATCATCGCCACCCCAGCGCCCCAGGCAACCGCCCTGCTGGCTGCAGCGCCCAAGTTGGCCAGTGCCGCCGCCGGCGTGAAGATGGACCCAACCTGGGCCATCGCCCTGGCCTTCGAAAAGCCTCTGGATACGCCGATGGAAGGCTGTTTCGTGCAAGACAGCCCCCTCGATTGGCTGGCGCGCAACCGCAGCAAACCGGGGCGTGACACCCACCTCGACACGTGGGTACTGCACGCCACCAGCACATGGAGCAAGGCCCACCTGGACCTGCCCAAGGAAGCGGTGATCGAGCATCTGCATGGCGCCTTCGCCGAACTGCTGCACAGCGCCATGCCCGCGCCCTCTTTCAGCTTGGCGCACCGCTGGCTCTATGCTCGACCGTCCAATAGCCATGAATTCGGCGTGCTGGCCGATGCCGACCTGGGCCTTTATGTATGTGGCGACTGGTGCCTTTCGGGCCGGGTCGAAGGGGCTTGGCTCAGTGGCCAGGAAGCCGCGAGACGCTTGATCGAACACCTGCAATGAACCGCATCAATCCTGCAAAACTGCTGCTGTCGAAATGGACAGCAGCTCAGCCTCGCAACAAAGAAAAACACTTCTTGGTCACCGAACTGTTTCGGGATGAAGAAGGCGTCGTGCTGGAAATCGAACTGCAAGCCGTCATGACCCGTCGCACCGAACGCTGCGCCTGGCAAACCCTGCAAAACGATGACGCCTGGAAAATCGGCTGGAAATAGCTGACCTGCAAAAAACTTGTACAAATAATTTGACTTGTACAGCATCGAACCTATGATGAGATTTAGTTGTACAAGACTTTAATTTTGTACAGGAATCGTGCAGGGGTTCGCTTATGTCCAGCACCACCAAACCGAAGATCGGCATCAGTGCCTGCCTATTGGGCGAGAACGTGCGCTTCAACGGCGGCCATAAACAATCCCTGCTGTGCAGCCAGACTCTCGCCGACTATTTCGACTTCGTGCCGCTGTGCCCGGAGGTCGCCATCGGCCTGGGCATTCCACGCGAACCGATCCGCCTGGTGGGCGACCCGGCCCACCCGCAAGCCGTCGGCACGGTACACCGCGAACTGAACGTCACTCAGCCACTGGACGATTACGGCCGGCAGATGGCGTCGGAGCACACCGACCTGTGCGGCTACATCTTCATGCAGAAGTCGCCGTCGTGCGGACTGGAGCGGGTCAAGGTGTACCGCGACAACGGCACCCCGGTCGACGGCGGCGGGCGTGGTATCTACGCCCAAGCGTTTTGTGCGCGTCACCCCAATCTGCCAGTGGAAGAAGACGGTCGATTGAATGACCCGGTGCTGCGAGAAAACTTCCTGACCCGCGTTTTCGTCTACGCCGATTGGCAACAGCTGCTGGCCGAAGGCCTGACCCGCCACCGGCTGCTGGCCTTTCATTCACGCTACAAATACCTGTTGATGGCCCATAGCCCGGCGCACTACAAAAGCCTCGGGCACCTGCTGGGCAGCATGACCAAAGAGACCCACCTCGATGAACTGGCCACCTGTTACTTCAGCGACTTGATGACCGGCCTGAGCCAATGCGCCACCCGTGGCACCCATACCAACGTGCTGCAACACATCAGTGGTTACCTCAAACAAGTCATCAGTACCGACGACAAGCAGGAAATGCAAACCCTCATCGGCCAGTACCGCCAAGGCATCGTGCCGCTGGTGGTGCCACTGACTCTGCTCAAGCACCACTTTCGCCAACACCCGGACCGCTACATCGCGCAGCAGGCCTACCTGCAGCCGCACCCGGAAAACCTCAGCCTGCGAAATGCGATCTAGACCATGAAAGCTGTCCTGCAAGACGACCCCGGCGAAGACATCACCCAAGCCCTCGAAGACGGCTGGCTGCCGATCCGCGAAGTGGCGCGCCAGACCGGCGTCAACGCCGTGACCCTGCGCGCGTGGGAGCGCCGCTATGGCCTGATCGTGCCCCAGCGCACGCCTAAAGGTCATCGGTTGTTCAACGCCGAACATGTCCAACGCATCCACACCATCCTCACCTGGCTCAATCGCGGCGTGCCGGTGAGTCAAGTCAAAGGCCTGATCGACTCAGCGTTCACTGTTCCCGATATCGTTGAAAACGAATGGCACACCCTGCGCCAGAGCCTTGTGCAAGCCATCAGCGAATTGGCCGAACGCCGTGTGGATGACGCTTTCAACCAAGCCATGGCGCTATACCCGCCGCGCACCCTGTGCGAGCAGCTGTTATTGCCACTGTTGCAGGAGCTGGAAAAACGCTGGCAAGGCCAGTTCGGCGCGCAGATGGAGCGGGTGTTTTTCTTGTCCTGGCTGCGCAGCAAGTTCGGCGCGCGTATTTATCACAACAATCGTCAGTTGCATGGCGCGCCGTTGCTGTTGGTGAACCAGTCCGACGTTCCCCTGGAGCCGCACCTGTGGCTCAGCGCCTGGCTCGCCAGCAGTGCCGACTGCCCGGTAGAAGTATTCGACTGGCCGCTGCCTGCCGGTGAGCTGGCCCTGGCGGTAGAACACCTGCAACCGCGCGCGGTGCTGCTGTATTCGAGCAAGGCGCTCCATCTGTCGGCTTTCGCAAAACTTTTGGGTGGCGTCAGTTGCCCAAAATTGATGGTCGGACCAACGGTATGCATCCACCAAGCCGAGTTGACCGTATTAACCCAAGACATTCCTGATTTGTTCGTCGCCGAAGACCTGTTGTCGGCCCACCAGCTACTGATCCAGCGTGGACTTGTTTAAATGCATTTGATCTGGCTGCGCACCGACCTGCGCCTACACGACAACACCGCCCTGGCCGCCGCGAGCCAGCGGGGCCCGCTGGCGGCCGTGTACCTGATCACGCCGCAGCAATGGCTGGACCATGACGATGCGCCGTGCAAAGTGGACTTTTGGCTGCGCAACTTGCAAGACCTGAGCAAGACGCTGGGCGCACTGAACATCCCCCTGTTGATTCGCACTGCGGCCACTTGGGATCAGGCACCCGACGTATTGAGCAGGTTGTGCCGCGAGCTATCGGTGGAGTCAGTCCACGTCAACGAGGAATACGGCATCCACGAAAGTCGCCGAGACGCGGCCGTGTCCAAGGCCTTGGAAGCTGATGGCGTGACCTTCCACAGCTACCTCGACCAACTGTTCTTCCAGCCCGGCAGCGTGTTGACCAAGACCGGCACGTATTTCCAGGTGTTCAGCCAATTCCGCAAGGTCTGCTACACCCGTCTGCACAGCGCCCTGCCGCGTATCGTCGCAGCGCCAAAGGCCCAGGCACCGATCAAGCTGAACAACGACCCGATCCCAAAGACGGTCGAAGGTTTCGAACCACCCAGCGATAGCCTGCGCGCCCTCTGGCCGGCCGGTGAAGACGAAGCCCGGCGCCGCCTCGACGCCTTTGCCGATCAACAAATCAGCTACTACAAAGACGAGCGCGACTTCCCCGCCAAGCCCGGCACCAGCCAGTTGTCCGCCTACCTTGCGGCGGGTGTAGTTTCGCCGCGTCAGTGCCTGCATGCCGCACTGCAAACTAATGGCGGCGAGTTTGAAAGTGGCGACATGGGCGCCATCACCTGGATCAACGAGTTGCTCTGGCGTGAGTTCTACAAGCACATCCTGGTGGGTTACCCACGGGTTTCTCGTCACCGCGCTTTCCGCCCCGAAACCGAAGCCGTGGCCTGGCGCAATGCGCCCAAGGACCTCGCCGCCTGGCAGGAAGCGCGCACCGGCTTGCCAATCATCGACGCGGCCATGCGCCAACTGCTGGAAACCGGCTGGATGCACAACCGCCTGCGCATGGTGGTGGCGATGTTTCTGACCAAGAACCTGCTGATCGACTGGCGCGAAGGTGAGCGTTTCTTCATGCGCCACCTGATCGATGGCGACCTCGCCGCCAATAACGGCGGCTGGCAGTGGAGCTCATCCACCGGCACCGACTCGGCACCGTACTTCCGGATTTTCAGCCCATTGAGCCAGTCGGAGAAATTCGATAGCGAGGGCATTTTCATCAAGCACTGGCTGCCGGAATTGGCCGCACTGAATAAAAAAGAAGTGCACAACCCCGAAGCCGTCGGCGGCTTGTTCGGCGTGGCCGACTACCCGCGTTCGATTGTCGACTTGAAAAAGTCCCGCGAACGCGCCCTGGCCGCCTTCCGCAGCCTGCCTTCGCGCCAAGCTGTCGGAGGCGAACATGAGTGACTTCCTGCGCCGCTTCGCCCAGGCCTTCGCCACGCTGGACAAGCACAATCTGCATTTGCTCGACAACCTGTACAGCCAGGACATCGCCTTTGCCGACCCGCTGCACGAAGTACACGGTCTGCCCGCCATGCACCGTTACTTCGCAGAGCTGTACAGCAACGTCAGCCAACTGCGCTTCGACTTCCACGGCTTCGACCAGGTGGCCGAAGGCGAAGGTTACCTGCGCTGGGAAATGAGTTTCTGCCACCCGCGCCTGGCGGACGGCAACGTCATCCGCGTGGAAGGCTGCTCGCACCTGATGTGGCGTGACAAGGTGTACCGCCATCGCGATTACTTCGATGCCGGTGCCCTGCTGTACGAACACTTGCCCGTACTGGGCCGCGTCATCAGTTGGCTGAAAAGGAGAATGGGATGAGCAGTACATCGCCCCGCCGTTATTGGCTGACCGGCGCCAGCAGTGGCATCGGGGCCGCATTGGCCGTGGAGCTGCTCAACAGCGGCGCCCACGTGGCGCTCAGCTCGCGCACCAAAGGGCCTTTGGAAGCGCTCGCGCAACGTTATCCCGGCCAGGTGCTGGTGGTGGCGGGCGATCTGACCAACAGCCAGACCGTGCGTGAGATCGGCGAACATATCGGGGGGGCCTGGGGTTCGCTGGACACCGTGATCCTCAATGCCGGCACCTGTGAGTACGTGGACGCGCGGCAGTTTGATTCGTCCATCATCGAGCACGTCGTGCGCACCAACCTGCTGGCCAGCAGTTATTGCATCGAAGCCGCCCTTGCGCTGTTACGCGCCGGGCAAACGCCGCACTTGGTGGGTGTCGCCAGCGCCGTGACCTACCTGCCGATGCCACGCGCCGAAGCCTACGGCGCGTCGAAGGCCGGCCTGCGCTACCTGTTCGAATCATTGCGCATCAGCCTGTCGCCGGAAAACATCGACGTCACGGTGATCAGTCCGGGTTTCGTCGACACGCCGTTGACCGAACGCAATGATTTCCCGATGCCACTCAGTTGGCCGGCGGACAAAGCCGCCAAACACATCTTCAATAAATTGGAAAAGCGTCCGCTGGAAATTGCCTTCCCCGCGTTGTTCATCGCCGCTCTCTGGCCACTGTCGAAACTGCCCAACCGCGCACAATTGGTCATTGGCAAGCGCATGTTGCGCAGCCAGCCGCCGAAGAAGGACGACCTGTGAAGATCGCCATCATCGGCAGCGGCATTGCAGGGCTGACCAGCGCCTACCTGCTCAGCCGCCGGCATGAGATCACGCTGTTCGAAGCGGGCGACCGCATCGGCGGGCATACCCACACGGTCAACGTGACCGTCGAGGGCCAAAGCTATGCGGTGGACACGGGCTTCATCGTATTCAACGACTGGACGTACCCCAACTTCATCCGCCTGTTGGGGCAGATCGGGGTAACGTACAAGCCTACCGAGATGAGCTTTTCGGTGTGCGACGAGCACACTCGGTTCGAATACAACGGTAATAACCTCAACAGCTTGTTTGCCCAGCGCCGCAATATTTTGTCGCCGAGGTTCTGGGGCATGCTGCGTGACATCTTGCGCTTCAATCGCCAGGCGCCGCTCGACCTGCAGGAACAGCGCATCAGCGCCGAGATGACCCTGGGCGACTACCTCGACGCCAACGGTTACGGCGAGCGGTTTATCCGCCATTACATCGTACCGATGGGCGCGGCGATCTGGTCGATGTCGCTGGCCGACATGCTAGGTTTCCCCCTGCAGTTCTTCGTGCGTTTCTTCAAGAACCACGGTTTGCTGTCGGTGAGCAACCGCCCACAATGGTGCGTGATCGAGGGGGGGTCCAGCCGCTACATCGAACCGCTGACCCGCAGCTTTCGTGAACAGATCCGCCTCAATTGCCCTGTGCATAACGTCGAGCGCACCGACGATGGCGTGGTTATCCACAGCCCGGCCGGCAGCGAGGCATTTGATCGCGTGGTCTTCGCCTGCCACAGCGACCAGGCCCTGGCGTTATTGGCCGACCCGAGCCAGGCCGAACAAGACATCCTGGGTGCCCTGCCCTACGCCGACAACGACGTGGTGCTGCACACCGACACTCGCCTGCTGCCCGATCGCAAACTGGCCTGGGCCAGCTGGAACTACCGGCTCAGCGGCACTGCGCAGAAGCAGGCGGCAGTGACCTATGACATGAACATCCTGCAAGGCATCGACAGCGCCACCACCTTTTGCGTCAGCCTCAACCAGACGACGATGATCAACCCGCTGAAAGTGCTTGCCCGCTACACCTACGCCCACCCGCAATACAGCCTGGCGGCGGTGGCCGCTCAAGGGCGTCGGGAAGAAATATCCGGCGTGCGCAATACCTTTTATTGCGGCGCCTACTGGGCCAACGGTTTTCACGAAGACGGCGTGGTCAGCGCGCTGCACGTGGCCCAAGCCTTTGGGGAAACCCTGTGAACAGCGCACTGTACAGCGGCTGGATTGCCCATCGCCGGTTTGCGCCCAAGGCCCATGCCTTTCGCTACCGCATCGGCTTGCTGTACCTGGATTTGAGCGAAGAACACGAAGTGCTTGGCCTTTCGCCCCTGGCCGGGCGTAGCCGCCTGGCGCCCTTCGGTTTTCGCCAGCAGGACTATCTGCGTGAATTGACGCGCACCGGCATCAGCTTGAGCGATGCCGTGCGCCAGGAAGTCGGCAAGGCACTGGGGCGTACACCCCAGGGCGTTATCTGCCTACTGACCCAGGCCCGCAGTTGGGGCCTGGCTTTTAACCCCGTGAGTTTCTTCTACTGCTTCGAGGCCGACGGACGTCTGGCCGCGATCCTGTGTGAAGTGACCAACACCCCGTGGCGTGAGCGATATCACTACGTGCTGCCGGCCCTGGCCCTGGGCACGGATGAGCACCAGCATTTCGCCGTGGCCAAGGCCTTCCATGTGTCGCCGTTCTTGCCGCGCGACTTGGAATACCGCATGAGCTTCAGCCCGCCCGCCGCCAAACTCGGCGTGCACATGGCTGACTGGCAAGGCGAATTGAAAGTCTTCGACGCCACCTTGAGCCTGCAAAAAGAGACGCTCAACCGTGCCAGCCTGCACCGCTACCTATGGCGCTTTCCGTGGATGACCGCCAAGACGTGTCTCGCGATCTATTGGCAGGCCCTGCGCCTGTTGCTCAAACGCACACCGATTTTTTCCCACCGGGCCGCCGATGGCGCCTCTCGCACTGCAGTCGGGTACACCAAGGATCGCCGCCATGAAATCCCCTAGTTTATCGGTCAAGACCCATCGCCTGAACGTCAACGGCATGACTGCCGCGCTGCTGCGCAAAGCCGTGCTGCGTCAACTCAGCCAATTGCGCCATGGTCAGTTGGTGGTGATCGAAGACGGCGAGCGGCAAGTCTTCGGCGCACGCGAAGCGCACCTGCTGGGCGAAATCCAGATCCTTGATTCAGCCGTGTGGGGCCTGGTGGCGGCCAACGGTTCCATCGGTGCCGGCGAGGCATTTATCCACGGTTACTGGAGCAGCCCGGACCTCACCGCAGTGGTTCGCGTGATGGTCAGCAACCTCGACGTACTCGACGCGATGGAAGGCGGCCTGGCACGCCTGGCACGTCCCTTCACTCAGGGCCTGCACTGGCTCAACCGCAATACGCGCAAGGGCTCGCAGAAGAACATCGCCGCCCACTACGACCTGGGCAATGACCTGTTCGAGGAATTCCTCGACCCGACCATGATGTACTCGGCGGCTCAATTCCTGACCGCCGACGACACTCTGGAACAGGCGCAATTGAACAAGCTGGAGCGCATCTGTCAGAAACTCGCCCTCAAGCCCGGCGACCACCTGCTGGAGATCGGCACCGGCTGGGGCAGCATGGCGCTGTACGCGGCGCAGCATTATGGCTGCAAGGTCACCACCACGACGTTGTCCAAGGAACAGTTCGCCTACACCGAAAAACGCATCGCAGCCCTGGGCTTGCAAGAGCAGGTCACGCTGCTGTTGCAGGATTACCGCGACCTTACTGGCCAGTACGACAAGTTGGTGTCGATTGAGATGATCGAGGCGGTGGGCCATCGCTTTCTGCCGACCTACTTCAAACAGTGCGCGCACTTGCTCAAGAGCGACGGCCTGATGTTGCTGCAAGCCATCACCATTCGTGAGCAACGCTTTGAACAGGCCAAGCGCAGCGTGGATTTTATCCAGCGCTACATTTTCCCCGGCGGCGCCCTGCCCTGCGTGCAGAACATGCTGCACATCGTCAGCCGCGATACCGATATGAACCTGCTGCACATGGAGGATTTTGGCCTGCATTACGCGCGAACCCTGCGCCTGTGGCATGAGAATTTTCGCCGCGCCCACGGTCGCCTCGCCGAACTGGGCTACGACGAGTATTTCCTGCGCCTGTGGGAGTTTTACCTGTGTTACTGCGAGGGTGGCTTCATGGAGCGCACCATCGGCACGGCGCAATTGCTGCTGGCCAAACCTTCGGCGATCAACCCGCCGCTGCTCGGTCGCTTCAGTGCTTAAGACCCTGGCCAACGCCGCGCTCTTTCAGTGCGGCTGGTTTGCCTGCGTAATCGGCGGTGACAGTGCATGGTTATTCGTTGGGCTGGCGGTGCTGGCCGTTCATCTGTTGTGGATAAGTTCGTGGGCCGCAGACGCCAGGCTGATCCTCATTGTTACTGTCGTGGGTACGCTATTGGACACTGCGTTGCGCACGCTGGGCGTGTTTCAGTTCACCGAGCCGGGCCCGCTGATTCCCTTCTGGTTGATCCTGTTGTGGGCGTTGCTGGCGACGACGTTGCGCCATTGCCTGGCCTGGAGCGCCCGCCCCTGGTGGCGTGCGGCGGTACTAGGGGCATTCGGCGGCCCGCTTTCCTACTACGCCGGCAGCCAATTGGCGGGGGTGCAGTTTGGTTATGGCCTCGCCCCCACGATGGCGACGCTGGCGCTGCTGTGGGCCTTGGTATTTGTGGGGTTGCATCGGTTGGCGCGCTGACGTCTGTCAGTCGTTTCACACCTGCGTCACCCGCTTGCCTTACACTGCGCGCCTATGACCAACATCCCTCACACCCAAATCACCGAATCCGCGGTCACCTGCTCGACCTGCGCGGCTTGCTGCTGCCAGCTGGAAGTCATGCTGATCACCGACACCGGCGTGCCGGAGCGCTATATCGACACTGATGACTGGGGCGGCGAAGTGATGCTGCGCCTGGACGACGGCTGGTGCGCGGCGCTGGATCGGGACACGATGATGTGCACGATCTACGAGCGACGCCCGCTGATCTGCCGGGAGTTCGAGATGGGGGCACCGGAGTGCCTGACCGAACGCGAAGGGATCGCAACGGCCTACCGCTGATCGTCTGGTGAGTGGAGCTCTAAATGTGGGAGCGGGCTTGCTCGCGAACGCGGTGTGTCAGTCAAACATGTAGCGACTGTTACACCGCTTTCGCGAGCAAGCCCGCTCCCACAAGGGTTCTCCGGTGTTACAGCGGCAAGGTGTAGTGCAACGAGTAGCTCTCTACCCCATCGTTATTGCTGCTGATGCCCGCATTGGAATAATGCGTGGCACGAATGCCCACCTCATGCCCACCCGCGAAGCGCAGGCCAAAGCCCAGGCGGTCTTCGAACTGGAAGGCCTGGCCGATGTTGTTGTCTTCCAGCTTGGTGCGCGAGAACACCGCCACCCCGATCCCAGCCTCGATGTAAGGCTTCACCGATTCGCCGGCAAACTCATACACAAAAACTGGCGAGAACGACAGGCTGCTGGCGCTGGCGCGCTTGTCGCCATCCCAATAAGTGTAGGCACCGCTCCAGTAACCGGTCAGTCGACCGGTATCGCTCTGCCACCAGCTTTTGTCCCAGTCCGATGTCAGTCCCAGCCGATAGGTCATGGTCGAATCGCTGGTGCCCCCCACACCAAATTCCAGGCCAGCAGCCTGTGCCGAAACAGAGTGCCCCACTACAGCGGCCGCAATCGCGGCCAAACAGAACAAGCGCTTCATAAGAAACATCCTTTCCAAACGAAGTTATAGAATTTTTTACAGGCAATCTGGCTATAGAAGCTGGCGTGTAGTCAGAAGTTCCAGCTTATAACGCCGATATTTCACGAATTTTTCACGAAGCGAAGCTTCGCACATCGCCCGGATATTTCCATAGTGTCGGTAGGATATTTCTTAAGTGATACACATCGCCGCTGGTCCAGAACTGCGCAGGTTCTGGATTGCCGTCGGCCAGCAACTCGCGCTCGCCCAGCAAGCGCTTGAGCTGGCGGGCCACGGCGGCACCGGTGTCGATGAGAATAATGCTGGGGGGCAGCATCTGCGCCAGGAGTGGCTTGAGGAAGGGATAGTGGGTGCAACCGAGGATGATGGTGTCGCATCCGGCGCTGAGCAGTGGTTCGACGTAACCCTGCAACATCTGGCGCAGGGCTGGGCTGGTCAGGTCACCGCTTTCAATCAGCTCGACCAAGCCCGGGCACGGCTGGGTGATGACCTTCACATCGGTGGCGAAACGGTCGAGCAACGCAGCGAACTTGGCGCTTTGCAGCGTGCCGGTGGTGGCAAGCACCCCGACGACGCCACTGCGAGTGGCCGCGGCTGCAGGTTTTACTGCCGGCTCCATGCCTACCAGTGGCCAGTCAGGAAAATCCAGGCGCAGGTCGGCGACAGCGGCGACGGTGGCGGTATTACAGGCAATCACGAACGCCTTGGCGCCCTGCTCCCGGAAAAACGCTGCCACCCGCCGAGAACGCTCGAGGATAAACGCCGGGCTTTTCTCGCCATAGGGGATGTGCCCGCAATCGGCCACGTACAGCAGTGATTCGTGGGGCAGCAGTTGATGGATTTCCTCCAGCACGGTCAATCCGCCGATACCGGAGTCGAACACACCGATCGGCGCCCCCTTACCCATGTTGCGTCCCGCACACGCTGCAGCCGGGGTCACGTTTGACGCGCAACTCGCGAAAGCGCGTGGTCAAGGCATCGATAAGCAACAGGCGACCCACCAGCGGCTCGCCGAAACCGGCCAGCAGTTTCAAGGCTTCCAAAGCTTGCAGGCTACCGACCATCCCCACCAACGGGCCGATTACGCCAGCTTCGCTGCAGGTGAGTTCGATATCGCTGCCGTGCCCGTATAAACAGTGGTAACACGGGCTCTCTTCGCGGCGCGGGTCGAACACCGACAGTTGCCCTTCAAGGCGAATGGCGGCACCGCTGATCAAGGGTTTGCCCGCCGCGACGCAAGCCGCGTTGACCGCTTCGCGGGTGGAGAAGTTGTCGCTGCAATCGAGCACCACGTCCACCGCTTCGACCGCTGCCGCCAGTGAATCGGCATCCAGCGCGGTGCGGTGGGCAATCAACGTGATTTCGGGGTTGATGGCCGTCAGGCGGCGCAGGGCCGAATCGACTTTGGTCTGCCCGACGCTGTCGGTGTCATGGATGATCTGGCGTTGCAGGTTGGTCAGGTCGACGGTGTCGAAGTCCGCCAGATGCAGTTCGCCCACGCCCGCCGCCGCCAGGTACAGCGCAACGGGCGCGCCCAGGCCACCGAGACCGACGATCAAGGCACGGCCGTTTTTCAGGCGCAATTGGCCGTCAATGTCGACATGTTGCAACAGAATCTGTCGGCTATAGCGCAACAGCTCCTGATCGGTCAGCACGGCCGGCGCCCTAGGGTGATGCGCTCGTGGCCGCCGAGGTCGATGCGGCTGTGAACCTCTTCAAAGCCTTCACTCAACAGCAGGTCGCGCACGGCCGGCGCCTGGTCGTAACCATGCTCCAGCAACAGCCGGCCACCGGCATTAAGGTGGGCGGGGGCTTGTTTGATGATCAAGCGCAAGTCGTCCAAACCATCATGACCGGCCACCAATGCGCTAGCCGGCTCAAAACGCACATCGCCCGCCGCCAGGTGCGGATCATTGGCGGCAATGTAAGGCGGGTTGCTAATGATCAGATCATAGGTATGACCTTGCAGCGCGCTGAACCAATGGCTGTTCAGCACCATTGCGTTGTTAAGGTGCAGGCGCTGGCGATTGCGCTCGGCCAGTGCCACCGCTTCCAACACTCGGTCGACGGCGGTGACTTGCCAGGCAGGGCGCTCGCTGGCCAGGGCCAAGGCGATGGCACCGCTGCCGGTGCCCAGGTCGAGGACCTTGGCGGGGGTGGCCGGTAACAATTCCAGGGCAGCTTCCACCAGCAATTCAGTGTCCGGACGCGGAATCAGCGTGTGGGGCGCGACCTCTAGGTCCAGCTTCCAGAAACCTTGCTGGCCGAGGATATACGCCACCGGCTCACCGCCACGACGACGTTGCAGGTAGCTGGCAAAAGTCAGCGCGTCTTCACTGGTGACGATTTTCTCGGGCCAAGTGTGCAAGTAGCTGCGCGACTTGCCCAGAGCCGCCGCCAACAACAATTCGGCATCCAGACGCGCAGTGGGCGAATCCGGAAGGTCAGCGGCGCGCAGCAGGCTGGCGATGATGGTCATTTATTCACCTATCGCCGCGAGTTGATCCGCCTGGTATTCGGCGAGCAATGGCTCGATTACGGCGTCTACGCCACCGGCGAGAATCTCGTCCAGGGAGTAAAGCGTGAGGTTGACCCGGTGGTCGGTGACCCGGCCCTGGGCAAAGTTGTAGGTGCGGATGCGCTCGGAGCGGTCGCCCGAGCCCACCAACAGCTTGCGCTCGCTGGCAATCGCGTTGGCGGCGGCGCTGGTCTGCTGGTCGTTGAGCTTGGCCGACAGCCAGGACATGGCCCGCGCACGGTTCTTGTGCTGGGAACGCTCTTCCTGGCACTCCACCACGATGCCCGACGGCAAGTGAGTGATGCGGATGGCGGAGTCGGTCTTGTTGACGTGCTGACCGCCAGCGCCCGACGAGCGGTAGGTGTCGACGCGCAAGTCGGCCGGGTTGATCTCGATGGCTTCCTGCTCGTCCGGCTCGGGCAGCACGGCCACGGTGCAAGCGGACGTGTGGATTCGGCCCTGGGACTCGGTCGCCGGCACGCGTTGTACGCGGTGTGCGCCGGACTCGAACTTGAGCTTGCCGTAGACGTTATCGCCTTCAACCCGCGCGATGACTTCTTTATAGCCGCCGTGCTCGCCTTCGTTCTCGGACAGGATTTCTACCCGCCAGCCGCGGCGCTCGGCATACCGCGAATACATACGGAACAGGTCGCCGGAGAAGATCGCTGCTTCGTCGCCGCCAGTGCCGGCACGGATTTCGAGGAATACGTTGCGCCCGTCGTTCGGGTCCTTCGGCAGCAGCATGCGTTGCAGGTCGCCTTCCAGCGCAGCCAGCTTTTCCTTGGCTTCGCGGACTTCTTCCACGGCCATTTCACGCATGTCCGGATCGCTATCCTTGAGCAGCGCCTGGGCGCCTTCGAGGTCGGCCTGGGTTTTAAGCCACTGCCCATAGGTGGTCACAATCGGCTCAACTTCCGCGTACTCCTTGGAATACGTGCGGAATTTGGTCTGATCAGAGATGACTTCGCCATCGCCGAGCAAGGCGGTCAGTTCTTCGAAACGGTCCTGGAGCACGTCCAGTTTATTGAGCAGTGACGCTTTCATTGCGGTTTTTTATCCGAAGAGCTATCTGACGCGCCCTCACCGAGGGCAAAGAGTTCCTGGGCCATGGCCAGCGCATCGAGGCGGCCTTCGGCGGTAAGCTTTTTTAATTGTACGCTGGGCGCGTGGAGCAGCTTGTTGGTGAGACCGCGCGCCAGTTGCATCAGCACTTCTTCGGCGCTGCTGCCGTTGGCCAGCAAACGCTGGGCCTTGATCAACTCCTCGTCGCGCAGGCGTTCGCCCTGCTGACGATACGCCTTGAGCACATCCACCGCCGCCAATTCACGCAGGCGCACCATGAAATCTTCGGCGCCCGTGCTGACCATCTCTTCAGCCGCCTGGGCGGCGCCTTGACGGCTCTTGAGGTTTTCGGCGACCACTTCGTGCAGATCGTCGACGCTATAGAGGTAAACGTCGTCCAACTCGCCGACTTCGGGTTCGATATCCCGAGGAACGGCGATATCCACCATAAAGATCGGTTTGTGCTTGCGCAGCTTCAACGCGCTCTCGACCGCGCCCTTGCCAAGAATCGGCAACTGGCTGGCGGTGGAGCTGATGACGATATCGCTGCGCACCAGTTCGGCCGGGATATCCGCCAGCAACACGGCATGCGCGCCGAACTGCTCGGCAAGGATGCTCGCACGCTCCAGGGTGCGGTTGGCGACAACAATGCGCTTCACGCCCAGATCGTGCAGGTGACGGGCGACCAGGGTGATGGTCTCACCGGCGCCGATCAGCAGGGCCTGGCTGCGCTGCAAGTCACTGAAAATCTGTTTGGCCAGGCTGACGGCAGCAAACGCCACGGACACCGGGTTTTCACCGATGGCCGTATCGGTGCGCACTTGCTTGGCGGAATTGAACGTCGCCTGGAACAGCCGGCCCAGCAGCGGGCCGACGGTACCAGCCTCACGCGCCACGGCGTAGGCGGATTTCATCTGGCCGAGGATCTGCGGCTCGCCCAACACTAGCGAATCGAGACCGGATGCCACACGCATCATGTGACGAACTGCCGCATCCTCTTCGTGCACATAAGCGCTCGCGCGCAGGTCGTCGAGGCTTAAATGGTGGTAATCGGCCAGCCAGCGCAGTACCACATCCGCTGAAAGATGTTCCTGCTCTATATAAAGCTCGCTGCGATTGCAGGTCGAAAGGATCGCAGCTTCGCGACTGTCGGTGAGCCGGCAGAGCTGCTGCAGGGCCTCAACCAACTGCTCTGGCGTAAACGCCACGCGCTCGCGCACGTCTACGGAGGCAGTCTTGTGGTTAATACCGAGTGCGAGGAAGGCCATTCAATATCGCTGATGATGTCGGGAAGCCGACAATTGTCCTACTTCGAAAGATTCAGAACAACCACCGTAAGCTATTGTCCTAATGCCTTGTGTCTATAAAGGCACCCGTTGAGACTCGGTTATGTTTGGCCGAAGGCTTGTGTCATGATGATCCGACCGCAGGTTAGTCGTCCTCTTCCTATATGAATAGATCTTCCGCGTTGCTCCTTGCTTTTGTCTTCCTCAGCGGCTGCCAGGCCATGGCACCCGTGTCGCCGGACGGTACGCCGCCGGTGGAAGACAGCACCCCCGCCCCTGAAAAGCCCAAGGTTTATTCCTCGTTCAGTGAAGAAACGGTGTACAGCCTGCTGACCGCGGAACTCGCCGGCCAGCGCAATCGTTTCGACATTGCGCTGGACAACTACGTGACCCAGGCCATCAACACCCAGGATCCGGGGATTTCCGAGCGCGCGTTCCGCATCGCCGAGTACCTGGGCGCCGACCAGGCTGCGCTGGACACCTCGCTGATCTGGGCGAAGAACGCACCGGACGACCTGGAAGCACAACGCGCGGCGGCCGTTCAACTGGCACGCGCCGGGCGCTATGACGACTCCATGGTCTATATGGAGAAGGTCCTGCAGGGCAAGGGCGACACCCATTTCGACTTTCTCGCGTTGTCGGCGGCCGACACTGACCAGGACACGCGCAACGGTTTGATGAAGAGCTTCGACCGCCTGCTGCAAAAACACCCGAAGAACAGCCAGCTGATTTTTGGCAAGGCCTTGCTGCTGCAACAGGATGACGAAGCTGACGCAGCGCTGAAGCTGCTCGAGCAGAATCCGCCGGAAGAAGGCGAAATCGCGCCTATCCTGCTGCGCGCGCGCCTGCTGCAGAATCTCAATCGCGGCAAGGAAGCGATTCCGCTGCTGGAAAAAAGCATCAAGAAGTATCCGGAAGACAAGCGCCTGCGTCTGACCTACGCGCGCATGTTGGTGGAGCAGGACCGCATGGAGGACGCCAAAGTGCAGTTCGCCAGCCTGGTCCAGCAATACCCGGACGATGACGAATTGCGCTACTCCCTGGCGCTGGTGTGCCTGGAAGCCAAGGCCTGGGACGAGGCCAAGGGTTACCTGGAAGAGCTGATCCAACGCGAAAGCCATGTGGATTCGGCGCACCTGAACCTTGGCCGTATCGCCGAGGAGCGCAACGACCCGCAGGCCGCCCTGCTCGAATACGCCCAGGTCGGTCCAGGCAATGACTACCTGCCCGCCCAGTTGCGCCAGGCCGATATCCTGATGAGCAACGGTCGCACCGATGAGGCGGAAAAACGCCTGGCTGCGGCGCGCGATGCCGAGCCGGACTATGCGATCCAGCTGTACCTGATCCAGGCTGAGACCTTGTCGGCCAACAATCAGGGGGAACGTGCCTGGAAACTGCTGCAACAAGCCTTGTTGCAATTCCCCGACGATTTGAACCTGCTGTATACCCGTGCTATGCAGGCGGAAAAACGCAATGACCTGGCCCAGATGGAAAAAGACCTGCGCCTGATCATCAAGCGCGACCCAGACAACGCCATGGCCCTCAACGCCTTGGGTTACACGCTGTCCGACCGCACCACGCGTTACGCCGAAGCCAAGGTGTTGATCGAACAAGCCCACAAGCTCAACCCGGAAGACCCGGCCGTACTCGACAGCCTGGGCTGGGTGAATTACCGCCTGGGCAACCTGGACGAAGCCGAACGCTTGCTGCGCCAGGCGCTGGAGCGCTTCCCCGACCAGGAAGTCGCTGCTCACCTGGGCGAAGTGCTATGGGCCAACGGCAAACAGCGTGAAGCACGACAAGTCTGGGAAAAATTCCTCAAGGAACAACCCGAAAGCCCCATCCTGCGCGGCACCATCAAGCGCCTGACCGGATCCGAGACCCTTTAAGCTTATGTTCTTGCGCCACGTAGTTATTTTCAGCTTCATCGCCCTGCTCGCCGGTTGCGCGGGCATAGGCAGCCGCGAATCCGTTGAAGGCCAGGGCAACCCGGCGCAATGGAAGCAGCACAAGGATCAGCTCAGCAGCATCGACGGCTGGCAAATCGAAGGCAAAGTGGGGGTTCGCGCGCCGAAGGATTCCGGCAGCGGCACCTTGTTCTGGCTGCAACGCCAGGACTACTACGATATTCGCCTGTCCGGCCCGCTGGGCCGTGGCGCGGCACGCCTGACCGGTCGCCCGGGGCAAGTCAGTCTTGAAGTGGCCAATCAGGGCCGTTATGAAGCGACTTCGCCGGAAACGTTGCTGGAACAACAGATTGGCTGGAAGCTGCCGGTGTCTCATCTGGTCTGGTGGGTACGCGGCCTGCCCGCGCCTGACAGCAAGAGTCGCCTGAGCCTCAACGGTGACAGCCGCCTGGCCACGTTGGAACAGGACGGCTGGCAGGTGGAGTATTTGAGCTACGTAGAGCAAAGCGGTTATTCGCTGCCTGAACGCATCAAGCTGCACGGTCCCGACCTTGACGTCACGCTGGTGATCAAGGACTGGCAACCGCGCAAACTGGGGCAATAACGTGACTGTACAAACACTGACCCTGCCCTCCCCGGCAAAACTCAATCTGATGCTGCACATCCTCGGTCGCCGTGAAGACGGTTACCACGAGCTGCAGACGCTGTTTCAATTCCTCGACTACGGAGATGAACTGACCTTCGCCGTGCGCGACGATGGCGTGATCAAGCTGCATACCGAATTCGAAGGCGTGCCTCACGACAGCAACCTCATCGTGAAGGCGGCGAAAAAACTTCAGGAACAATCCGGATGCGGGCTAGGCATCGATATCTGGATCGATAAAATTTTGCCCATGGGCGGTGGTATCGGCGGCGGCAGCTCGAATGCCGCGACCACCTTGCTGGGTCTCAATCACTTGTGGCAACTGGGTTGGGACGATGATCGCCTGGCCGCGCTGGGCCTGACACTGGGCGCCGACGTCCCGGTTTTCGTGCGTGGGCACGCGGCTTTCGCCGAGGGCGTGGGGGAGAAACTCAGCCCGGAATACCCCGAAGAGCCTTGGTATGTCGTGCTTGTGCCGCAAGTATCTGTAAGTACAGCAGAAATTTTTTCAGATCCGTTGTTGACACGTAACTCTTCTCCCATTAAAGTGCGCCCCGTTCCCAAGGGAAACAGTCGAAATGACTGCTTACCGGTTGTAGCAAGGCGTTATCCAGAGGTACGTAACGCTTTGAATTTGCTAGGTAAATTTACCGAAGCAAAATTAACCGGAACTGGAAGTTGTGTGTTTGGGGGCTTCCCAAGCAAAGCTGAAGCTGATAAAGTCTCGGCCCTTCTTACAGAGACCCTTACAGGGTTTGTAGCAAAAGGAAGCAACGTTTCGATGTTGCATCGCAAGCTGCAAAGTCTGCTCTAAAGGAACCGAGTGTTAGGCACTCGTTGCAACAGATACAGGGGCGTCGCCAAGCGGTAAGGCAGCAGGTTTTGATCCTGCCATGCGTTGGTTCGAATCCAGCCGCCCCTGCCATTTTCTATACTCATCCAGGTTACCCTCAGCCTC
>Ga0209173_100314_pt1 | contig 33149 bp, 30 predicted proteins | sample SynthPrep_16_END_FD_187206 | JGI IMG/M metagenome (GOLD analysis project Ga0209173, IMG submission 187206) | Synthetic microbial communities from Ohio, USA - SynthPrep_16_END_DS12_MetaG (SPAdes) (version 2) | ecosystem: Engineered > Bioreactor > Aerobic > Activated sludge | place: USA: Ohio... | reverse complement strand
CACTAACATATTGAGCAGCTTCGGCTGCTCTTTTGCTTTATGAGAGAACACCCATGACCGCCGCCCACACCCGCATCCTCGAACTGCGCGCTGAACTGGATCAGCACAACTACCGTTACCACGTCCTCGACGAGCCGAGCATTCCGGACGCCGAGTACGACCGGTTGTTCCACGAGCTCAAGGCGCTTGAAGCCGAGCACCCGGAGCTGGTAACCCGTGATTCACCGACGCAGCGGGTCGGCAGTGCGGCATTGTCTGCGTTCACTCAGGTACGCCACGAAATCCCGATGCTCAGCCTCGGCAACGCCTTCGATGAAAGTACCATGCTGGAATTTGATCGCCGGGTCACTGAAGGCCTGGACCTGCCGGTGGGCGACCTGTTTGGCGGTGGCGCAGCGGTGGAGTACAGCTGCGAGCCGAAGCTCGATGGCCTGGCGGTCAGCCTGCTGTATCAGGACGGTGAGCTGGTGCGTGGCGCCACCCGTGGCGATGGCACCACTGGCGAAGACATCAGCGTCAACGTGCGTACCGTGCGCAACATTCCTTTGAAACTGCACGGCACCGGCTGGCCGACGACCCTCGAAGTGCGCGGCGAAGTATTCATGTCCAAGGCCGGTTTCGAGCGGCTGAACGCCACCCAGCTGGAAGTTGGCGGCAAGACTTTCGCCAACCCGCGCAACGCGGCGGCGGGTAGCCTGCGTCAGCTGGACTCGAAGATCACCGCCAGCCGTCCGCTGGAATTCTGCTGCTATGGCGTGACCACGGATATCAGCGACACCCACATCGGCAACCTGCAACAGCTGAAGAAGTGGGGCATGCCCATCAGCCATGAGCTGAAGCTGGCCAAGGGGATTCAGGATTGCCTCGACTACTACCGCGATATCGGTGAGCGCCGGAATGCCTTGCCCTATGAAATCGACGGCGTGGTGTTCAAGGTCAACAGCATTGCCTACCAGCGGGAACTGGGCTTCCGTGCCCGCGAGCCGCGCTGGGCCATTGCCCATAAATTCCCGGCGATGGAAGAACTGACCGAACTGCTGGACGTTGAATTCCAGGTCGGCCGCACCGGCGCTGTCACGCCCGTGGCACGCTTGAAGCCGGTCAAGGTCGCGGGTGTGACCGTGTCCAATGCCACACTGCACAACATGGACGAGGTGGCACGCCTGGGCCTGATGATCGGCGACACGGTGATCATCCGCCGTGCCGGTGATGTGATTCCGCAGGTGGTGTCGGTGGTGACCGAGCGTCGCCCGGAAAACGCCCGTGCGGTGCAGATCCCCGAGAGTTGCCCGGTGTGCGGTTCCCACGTTGAGCGTACGCAACTGGTCAAGCGCAGCAAGGGCAAGGAAACCGTCAGTGAAGGCGCGGTGTACCGCTGCGTCGGGCGCCTGGCCTGTGGTGCGCAGCTCAAGCAGGCGATCATCCATTTCGTTTCGCGCCGGGCCATGGACATCGATGGCCTGGGCGACAAGACCATCGAGCAATTGGTGGACGAAAAACTCATCGGCTCGCCGGCGGATCTCTACAAGCTCAAGTACGAACAGATCATCGACCTGGAAGGTTTTGCCGACGTTTCCAGCAAGAAGCTGATTGCCTCTATTGAAAACAGCAAGACGCCAACCCTCGCACGGTTTATCTACGCCCTGGGCATTCCCGATGTGGGCGAGGAGACGGCCAAGGTGCTGGCGCGCTCGCTGGCATCCCTGGAGCGCGTGCAGCAGGCCTTGCCGGAAGTGCTGACGTACTTGCCGGACGTTGGTCTGGAAGTGGCCCACGAGATTCACAGCTTCTTTGAAGACAGTCATAACCAGGATGTGATTGGCGCCCTGATCTCGAAGGACGAGTGCGGCCTGGAGTTGCAGGAACAGGGTGACCTGAGCGCCGAGTTTGCGGCGAGCACCACGTTGGGCGGCTTGCTCGACAAGCTGCACGTGCCGTCCGTGGGCCCGGGCGCCGCGCAGAAACTCGCCGACAAATTCGGCTCCCTCGAAGGCGTGATCAAGGCCGACTGGCTCGACATGCGCCAGGCTTTGCCGGAGAAGCAGGCCAAGGCCGTCCGGGACTTTTTTGATATTGAAGAAAACGCCCGGCGCGCGCTGGCCATCGAGCAACAGCTCAAGGACTTCGGCATGCACTGGCAGAGTGAGAAGAAAGTCGTCGAAGGCTTGCCCGAGGCCGGTCACACCTGGGTGCTCACCGGCTCCCTGGAACTGATGAGCCGCGATGTTGCCAAGGAAAAACTCGAAAGCCTGGGCGCCAAGGTCGCGGGCTCGGTGTCGGCGAAAACCTATTGCGTGGTCGCCGGGCCGGGCGCGGGTTCGAAGCTGGCCAAGGCCACTGAGCTGGGCTTGAAAGTGCTGGATGAAGAGGCGTTCGTGGCATTTTTGGCCAAGCACAACATCACGGTCTGATGATCGTTCCCACGCTCTGCGTGGGAACGCCGCCCTGGACGCTCTGCGTCCGCTCTGAAAGGTGCGACGCGGAGCGTCACTGGATGCATTCCCACGCAGAGCGTGGGCACGATCTCTCAGCACAACATCACGGTCTGATGATCGTTCCCACGCTCTGCGTGGGAACGCCGCCCTGGACGCTCTGCGTCCGCTCTGAAAGGTGCGACGCGGAGCGTCACTGGATGCATTCCCACGCAGAGCGTGGGCACGATCTCTCAGCATAACATCACGGTCTGATGATCGTTCCCACGCTCTACGTGGGAACGCCGCCCTGGACGCTCTGCGTCCGCTCTAAAGGTGCGACGCGGAGCGTCACTGGATGCATTCCCACGCGGAGCGTGGGCACGATCTCTCAGCACAACATCACGGTCTGATGATCGTTCCCACGCTCTGCGTGGGAACGCCGCCCTGGACGCTCTGCGTCCGCTCTGAAAGGTGCGACGCGGAGCGTCACTGGATGCATTCCCACGCAGAGCGTGGGAACGATCTCTCTCGGGCAATGCTCTAGTATTGGCAAGCCTCCCGGAGAGATCGCCATGTACCGCTTCTTCGAACAACTCAGTTCGCGCATCGCCGCACCGTTCATGGCCGAGACCTCGCGCAACAGCAAGGTCTGGCAGTGCCGCTGTGGGCAATCGCTGTTCTTTCGCAACAGCCAGTGCCTAGCCTGCTCGGCGCTGCTGGGCTATCAGCCGGAGCAGAGTCGCCTGTCCTCCCTGCAGCCCGGCCCGTACGCCGATACCTGGCTGCTGGACGCCGACCCTGAAGCCGGCGCATTTCGTCGCTGCGCCAACCTTGACACGCCCGCCGCGTGCAATTGGCTGCTGCCCGCCGACAACGGCCAGGTCTTGTGCGTGGCCTGCAGCCTGAACCGCACCATTCCCGACCTGTCGATCCCCGAAAACCCCGACCGCTGGCGCAAGGTCGAGACCGCCAAGCGTCGTCTGGTGGCCCAACTCATCAGCCTGGGCTTGCAGGTGATTCCCAAGACGGTCGATGAAGACACCGGCCTGGCCTTCGATTTTGTCGGCATCGACCTGGAAGGCAACGCGCCCACCACCGGCCACGCCAATGGCCTGATCACCCTCGACATCAAGGAAGCCGACGACGCCCACCGTGAGAAAATTCGCGTACAGATGCGCGAGCCTTACCGCACCTTGCTCGGTCACTTCCGTCACGAGGTCGGCCATTACTACTGGGACCGCCTGATCGCCAACAGCCATTGGCTGGAGCCGTTCCGCACGCTGTTCGGTGACGAGCGCGCCAGCTACGCCGACGCCCTGGAGCAGCACTACCAGAACGGCCCGCGCCCGGACTGGCAGCAAACCTGCGTCAGCGCCTACGCCACCATGCACCCGTGGGAAGACTGGGCGGAAACCTGGGCGCATTACCTGCACATGATGGACGCCGTCGACACCGCCCTGGGCTTCGGCATGAGCGCCCGGGAGATGGACCTGGATTACCAGCCGTTCCCCCTCAGCACCCTCTACGACCCCGGGCATCCCGGCGGCACGGCGTTCCTGTCATTCGTCAATGCGTGGATCGAACTGGCCGGCATGCTCAACGAACTGTCCCGCAGCATGGGCCAGCCGGATTTCTATCCGTTCGTCCTGCCGCCGGCGGTGATTGCCAAGCTGCACTTCATTCACCTGGTGATCCAGCAAGAGGGCGGTCGGGCGGACGAGGTCGTGCTTTTGTAGGAGCAAGCTTGCTCCTGCAGCCAAGTACTTGAACCATCAGATATTTTTAATCCCGCGCCAACGGTTGTAACTTCCGATGAGATCGGTACAATGGCGCGGCTTGCCGAGAGGCGAGCGTCGTTATGGTGACCCCATCGGTCCCCCCGCAACGATTACCCGTGAACCTGGTCAGAGCCGGAAGGCAGCAGCCACAGCGGGAACATTGTGTGCCGGGGTGTGGCTGGTGGGGTTGCCTCCATAACGCAACCCTCCTTGATTCAAAAAAATACTTTTATGAAGCCCTTCGCTGACAATCGTCATCTGCGAAGCGATTTCTGCTGTTCGCTCATCAGGGTTACTGACGGTACAGCGGGAACTCTCCCATGGCCGGAATCACTTCTGCGCGCAACCTCGCCATGTGCCCGGGCAACTCCTGTCGTGCGGCAGGCGTGTCGGACGGGATGTTCTTGGCAAAGTGGAAGCTGATGATTTGGCCGGTCCCGTTGTCCTTGTAGTATTTGAAGATATTGAACTCAAAGAAGCTGCCGTCCTTGCGTGTGGAGGTCGGATAAAACAGCAGCACGTAGATCGCATCGGTTTTCTCGTCTGAAAACATTTCCACCGGAAGGTTGGGGTATTCCTGTTTGTGGGCCTGCGCGGTCAGGTTGGCAAGATCCCGGGGCTCGTTGCCGGTGCTCTGGGGCGGCGCGAGGCGAAAATCCACCAGTTCGCTCCAGGCGTTGACGCTTTCTGGTGCGAGGAAATACTCCCAGAGCGGAACGTTGCCCCGGGCCTGGTATTTCAGGACGTATGTTTTCCCTGCAAACACCACCGACTTTGTCTCGGCGATCGACGGGCGGGACAGGTCCGGCGGCGCCACAGGCGGTTTGGATGCACAGCCGAACAGCAGCAGGACAGTCGATACCACGATTAGCCAACGCATGGGCACCTCCTGTGTCACGGCTTAGTGCTGTTGATGTGGTCGGCGATGCTGGCGAGCGTTGCGCTCCATTGTGCAACGGTTTGTTCTGAAGGCATTTCTCTCCAGGTCCTGGAAACCTTGTACGTGTCGCCCCCCAATTGATAGGCAAAATGCCTCAAGGTCATGACGTTGCCGTTCGCCTGTGTGCAGATCACCGACCAGCCCATATACGGGGTGCTGGTATCTCCCATGTCAGTCTGGCTGATATGTGTTTTGCAGTTCTTCTCGGCGGCCCGGGTATCGGAATCACGGGCCGCGCTTGGCGGTTGATTCTGGCCCGGCAACACAAACAGGGTGATCTCGTCTTTTCCGGTGTCGGCAGACCACTTGTATCGTTTTACCCCGGCATTCGCGAACGCTGATGCCATCTCGTCATCGTTTTTGGTTTGCCATTGCGGACCTTTTGGCGTTACCGCCTTGAGCAAGTAGCCCGCAAAATCTTCTGCGTGGGTGTTTGGCGAGACGAAGAGCAATCCGCTGATGGCACAGGCAATAAAGGTCGATTTCATGTCAGTCCCTGGACGTCATTGTTAGATGTCAGGACGACAATGCATCCTGCGAAACAGACAGTAGCGCAGGTAGTGGCAAAGTGCCCAGTCCGTTTAAAAATTATTCCCAGGGACGACGTCAGTGAGGGATTGCTCACATCCTTAAAACCTTGCGCTGGACAAGCCAAATTCGCCTTGTTAGTTTGCGCCAGCGACATATTTCTAAATATGTCGGTGGCACATGGATGATATTAAAGTGATGGCGCTTTATGGCTCATCTACTCCAACTAACAAGGATGTCAGTAATGAAAAGCCTGCAAGGGTTGCCCACTCTCATCAGCGCTTCCGTCGGTGCGCCGGGCAAAGCCCGCAACTTGCCCGCCGATGTTCAATGCATCCAGTATTTATTCAACTTGATCATTCCCAAGTTGGGTTTCCCCCTGGCGGAAAATGGCAAATGCGACGGCCAGTTGGTGCAGTGCATCAGCCAGTATCAGTTCCGCCACCTCAAATACGCGCATCCCGATGGTGTTATCGACCCCACCGGGCGCACCTTCAATAGCCTGATCGAAGAGGCGGTGAAGGTGCCGGTCAAGCCGAACCCGACCCTGCGTATTCCGACGTTCCTCAATGTGTTCGGCAACACCGGCGCGGACATGGTCCAGGCCACGGTCGACCACTATCTGGACCGCATGCGGGCAATGATCGAGGCCGAGCGGCGCAACCGGCAGATGATGCTCCAGGCCACGTGCGACGGCGGTACGACGCTGACGGATACGGACTTCCAGAACGCTGCCACGCAGTTGGGTAACGGCATTTCCGTCAATATCATCAAGGCCTTTGCCACGGTGGAGTCGGGCGGGCGCTCCGGGTTCGGCCCGGCCAAGTTGCCGGTGATCGCCTTTGAAGGGCACCATTTTCGCAAGTACACCAAGAGTAAATACGACCAGACCCACCCGCTGTTGTCGTACCCCTATGTGAAGAAGGCCGGGCCCCAGTGGAAGGCCAATAACAAGGACCAGACCAAGGCCTGGGAAACCATGGCCACCGCCTTTGCGCTGGATCAGGAAGCGGCCTTGAAGTCGGCCTCCTGGGGCATGTTTCAGATAATGGGCTCCAACTTCACGGCATGCGGTTATAAAACGGTGTTTGAATTTGTGGTGGCCATGAAGATTAATGCCGGGCATCAACTAAAGGCCTTCCTCGGTTTTTGCAGCCAGAGCCCGGCCCTGGTCAAGGCCATGAAGAACAAGGATTACGCCGCCATGGCGCTGAACTATAACGGCAAGGATTATGGCGACTATGACCAACGCATCAAAAAAGCCTACGAAGCACTTGAAGGGAAAAAATAGAATGCCGTTCAAACGTTGCGTGTCCCGATTGCTGGTTGCCTCTTTCGTGTGTGTTGCTGCAGGTGCGCCGGCGTTTGCCGCTACGCTGCACTCGGGCAGGTACGAAGGTCTGATGCTGGCCGTGACGCCCGAGCATCAGGTGGAGGGGTTTTATGCCGAGGAAATGGGCGAGGGCGTGACCCGCTCATGCACGTTCTTCCTGCAGGGCAAGGTCGACGGTGCGAAGGCATCGGTGTCGACATGGCTGGATGAGGCCTATCCGGGTACCGTCGCGGCTTCCTCGGACGGTGTGACGCTGACCGTGGAGAAGGGCCGCGAACATCCCGGCTGCATCAACGTGTTGATGCCGGAAATTGCCACCGGCCTGGACCTGACCCAAACCGCTGCCAAGAAATGGATTGGCCTGGTGACCGTTTCGTCCGACAAGGCCTTCCTGCAGAAGACCCCGGACGCCAAGGCCAGCCATCGTGCCTACGTGGTCAAGGACGATGTGGTCGCGGTACTGGCGTTCAAGGATGGCTGGGCCCAGGTCGAGTTCATCAATGGCGAAGGCCGCTCTTCCAAGGGCTGGATCAGCCAGGACCAGTACGCCAGGCTGGTCCCCGCAAAAGGCTGAAGATGCTGCTGCGCCCGCGCGTAGCGGGGCGAAAACCGGTTAGCCGAAAGTCTCCCGCAACAGCCCCGCAAAGGCATCCCGCGCCAGGTGGCGTTGGGTGTCCTTGTGCCAGAACAGCAGGTTATCCACCGCCGCCAATTCGTCGAAGCGGTAGGACGTCAATTGGTTGGCCTGCTCGTAGCGCGCCAGGATGCCTTCCGGCGCCAGTGCCACGCCAATCCCCGCGCTGACGCAGCCAATGATCGTGCCCCAACTGGCATAACTTGCGATGGCAGGCTTGATGTCGTGGGGCTTGAGCCAGTTCTCCAGGGCTGCGCGATACGGGCAGCCTGGCGGCCACACCAGCAGCGTGCGGCCGGCCAGGTCCCGGGCGTCCTCGATGGGTGCGCTGGAGGCGCTGGTAATCAGCACCAGGCGCTCGCTGTAGACCACGCTTTGTTCGAGCTTCGGGCGTTTGCCGCCGGCGGCCACCAGCGCGGCGTCGATGCGGTGATGTTGCAGGTCATCGAGTAACTGCGCCCAGGCACCGGTCACCAGTTCCAGCTCCACTTGTGGATAACGTCGATGGTATTCGGCCAGCAGCGGCGGCAGGCGGCCACTGGCGCTGGATTCCACTGCGCCGATGCGCAGCTTGCCGCGGGGAATCGCGTTGCTGTCGACGGCACGCTTGGACTCTTCCACCAGCGCGAGGATGCGCTCGCAGTAGTCGAGAAACACTTCCCCTGCGGCACTGATCGCCAACCCGCGCCCGGCGCGAATGAACAGCGGGGTACCCAACTCGCTTTCCAGTTGCTTGATGCGTGTGGTGATGTTGGACGGCACGCAGTGCAGTTGCAGGGCGGCCTGGGCCACGCTGCCGGTTTGTGCCACGGCTTTCACCATTTTCAGTTGGGCCAGTTCCATCGCTCAGTTCCAGTGATTACAGAAGTCAGAAACGGTTAATTGTCCTGCGCCTTGCCGAGGCCAAGACTGACGGCATTCCCACTGCTGGACGCCGTTCATGAAAACCCCGTCACCTGTAAAGCTTACGCTAGTCACTGCCAGCGTCATCCTCTGTTGGGCGTATTCGCCGATTGGCGTGCATCTGGCCTTGCACAGCTACAGCCCGGGCCAGTTGGCCTTGGGGCGGTTCCTGATTGCTTCGGTATTGATGGCCGGCGTGGCGTTGGTCATGAGGATCGAGCGGCCACGTCTGCGGGACCTGCCGTGGTTGCTGGTGCTGGGCTTCTTCGGGATTTTCCTGCATCACCTGACGATCAATTTCGGCCAGCAATTTGTCACGGCTGCGGCCTCCAGTGTGCTGGCGCAGTCGGTTCCGCTGTTTACGGTGCTGGTGGCGTTTTTCGGCTTGAAGGAGCGAGTTACCGGCTGGCGCTGGGGTTGCGTGCTGCTGGGATTGAGCGGGGTGCTGGTGGTGATCTGGGGCGAGCATGGCCTGGGGCAGATTGATCCTCGTGGACTGATGATCCTGCTGGCGGCGCTGTCGTGGAGCCTTTATTTCACCATCCAGAAACACTATTCCCGGCGCTACAGCCCGCTGACCACGGTGTGCTACACCGTGTGGTCGGGCACCTTGCTGTTGTGTGTCTATTTGCCGGGTTTGCCGGCGGTGGTGTCGCAATCATCGACCCAAGCCAACTGGGCGGTGTTGTTGCTCGGCGCCTTTCCCAGCGCCCTGGCGTACCTGGCCTGGGCCTATGTGTTGCGGCATGTCGAGGTCAGTCGCGCGTCAGTGGCGTTGTACCTGGTGCCGCCGGTGGCGATGGTGATGGCCGCCACGCTGCTGGGGGAGCAGGTTTCGCTGCGCGTGGTGCTGGGTGGCCTGATCGTGCTGGCCAGTGTCGGCGCCATCAGCCTCGAAGGGCGCTGGCGCCGCAAGCCGTTACGGGTTCACGGTGAACACCCGCAGGCGGTGGCCGTCGGGGTCCTGGGCGACAAAGGTGTAGCCGAAGTCCGCCTCGACCGGTAACTGGATGATGCTCATCCCGAGTTGCGCCCAGCGCGTGTGCAAATCGTCGACCGCTGCGATATCAGCGACGCAGAAACCCGCCTCGCTACCGCCAACCGAGGCTTGGGCCGCAGGCTCCACGGTATGGCGCGACCACAGGCCGAGTTTCACCCCGTTGTCGAGGATGAACAGCGCGAAGGTCGGCCCCAGCTCCACCGGCGGCTTGTCCAGCAGCCGGCTGTAGAGGTTGGCGCTGGTGGCCGGGCTGTCGACGTACAACAAAAAGTAATGGGCAATGCTATTCATGATGACTCCGTGGAATGACGCAGCAATGGCGCGGCTCAGTCCCTAGTCTAAGGGGCTGTCCTGTCAGTTCATGTCAGGAGTCATCAAGCAAAGAGCAGACAGTCAATCTGGCTGTCTGCTCTTTTTATTGCGTGCACGTGTGTTGCGAGCTCTAAGGCTTGGACAAGGCCTGGTCTACCGCTGCGATCAGCTTTCCCAGATCCTTCGGGGTGGCTTTGTGAATGACACCGAACAGATAAGCGCGCTGTTCCTCCTCGTCGACCAGGTCTGCGAAAAAGACTTTCAGCTTCACTCCCAGCGCCTCTGCGAACAAGAACAGTGCCTCGACGCTGGGTGTATAGGTGCCGGTTTCGAAGCGGCTGATGGTTTTAGGGTCAAAACCGGTTTTTTCACCTAGTTCAGCCTGAGTAAGCCCTGCGACCTTGCGGTAACGTCTGATGGCTGGACCCAAACTTGAAATGTGCATCGCTCAATTCCCATTTAGAATCAAGAACTTAACGATAAATCTTAAAATTAGACAACCGCATGTACCATCACCTTTTCTTGCAAAATGTGATGTAATTCGTAGAATCGGCATCTAGGACAAGTATTTGGTGGTCTCGTTTCAGAAGGCAGGTTTATGAAACAGGAAATCATTGCTCTCTCCTTACTCTCATAAATGTGCCCATAAAACGGACGCCTGGCAGGGACTGAAATGTCGCTCGTCAGTGCCACGCTTCATTGCGCCTCACGTGCCGGATACCCGAATTCAAGCCTAGTTGATCATCACTGAATGGATGATGAATTGCTGTGCAAAATCGTGGGTTTGCGTACCTTTGCGGCCAACCAGCCGATCGACGGCGCAGCCCGACTGGAAATACGAATCCGCCTGTCCTGCCTACCCGGTGGTCGAGAGGGCGATCGAATGCTGTCCATGGAGCTTTAACGTGCGTCTCAATTTGCCGGTCACTGCTGTTGAACAGACTTTTGGGGAGCAGCAACGGCTAATTTCCGCAACTGACGTCAACAGCCATATTACCTACTGCAACGCCGAGTTTGCCGCCATGAGCGGTTTTACCCAGGCCGAGCTGATCGGCAGCACCCACAACCTGGTGCGCCACCCGGACATGCCGCCCGCCGTGTTCCAGCTGATGTGGAGCTACCTCAAGGCCGGGCAGAGCTGGATGGGCGTGGTGAAGAACCGCTGCAAGAACGGCAACTATTATTGGGTCAGCGCCTATGTGACGCCGATTCTCGAAGACGGGCGGCTGACGGGCTACGAGTCGGTGCGGGTCAAGCCCACCCGCGAACAGGTGCGCCGCGCAGAAGCGCTGTACGCGCGGTTGCAGGCCGGTGGTGCGGCGGTCTCGCCGGTGCGGCGTGTGGCGTCTGTATCCCGGGCCATGGCGTTGCCACTGGCTGCTGCCGTTGCCAGTGTCGCCGCCTTCCAATGGGTTCCGGGTGTGTGGGCCCAGGCGTTGACTGTCGGCTTGTTTCTCGGCCTGGGCGTCTGGGGGCATCAACGCTTGGGGCTACAGCTCAAGCAGATTGTGCAGAACACGCCCAATACCTTTTCCGACCCCATCAGCGCCATGACCTACAGCGACGAGCTGGGGCCGACCGCGCAGCTCGAAATGATCCTGATCAGCGAAGAAGCGCGACTTAAAACCGCCCTGACGCGCCTCAGCGACCTGGCCAACCAGATGGCCGAAGCAGCCGCCCATTCCAGCGTGTTGTCGAGTACCACCGAATCGGCGTTGCTGGAACAGCGCGCCGAGACCGACATGACCGCCGCCGCCATGACCGAGATGGCTGCGTCCATCGCCGAAGTGGCAGTGCACGTTCAACAAACCGCCAGTGAAGCCCACACCGCCAACACCCTCGCCGAGCAGGGCAGCCAGGTGGCCGGCACGTCGCGCGAGGCGATCCAGTTGCTGGCCGGCACCGTCACCCAGATCAACCAGGCGGTGGGCAACCTGGCCGGGCAGACCCAGCAAATCCAGGTGGCCGCGAGCATGATCCAGGCAATCGCCGACCAGACCAACCTGCTGGCCCTCAACGCGGCCATTGAAGCGGCTCGCGCCGGCGAGCAGGGCCGTGGCTTTGCCGTGGTGGCCGACGAGGTGCGCGCCCTGGCGGGCAAGACGCGGGAGTCGACCCAGCAGATCCAGGGCATCATCCAGAACCTGCGGGCCGGCGCCGATGAGGCGGTCGAGATCGCGAGCCTGGGCATTCACGAGGCCGAGCAGGGCGTGCAGCAAGTACTTGAGGCGCAGCAGGCGCTGCAAGGCATTCGCCACGCGGTGGAGCGTATTACCGATATGAGTCAGCAAATGGCTGCTGCCTCACAGGAACAATCCCACGTCGCCGAGGAAGTTTCACAGCAGATCAATAACGTTGCCGCCACGGTGCAAAAGACAGCGGGCAATGCCAACGCTGCAGTTACCCGTGGCCGGGAACTCGAAAGCATCTCTTCCGGGTTGCGCGCCCTGGTCGAGCGGTTCAACCGCTAGCCACAGTGAGCCTGACTCATGGACGAGAAATACCGCAGGGCCGTGGATGCAGCCGCCATTTTCTCCGAGACTGACCTGGCGGGCTGCATCACTTACGTCAATGACCAGTTCTGCGGCATGTCCGGCTACGGGCGTGACGAGTTGCTGGGGCAAAATCACCGCATTCTGAGCTCGGGACTGCACCCTGCGGGGTTCTTCCAGGGCATGTGGCAAGCCATCAGCGAAGGCCGGGTGTGGCGTGGGGAAATCTGCAACCGGGCCAAGGATGGGACGTTGTATTGGGTGGACAGCACCATGGTGCCGCTGCTCGATGAGAAGACCGGGCGCGTGCAGAAATACGTGTCGATCCGCTTCGATGTCAGCGAAAAGCGCCAGCTGTTGCACACCCTGCAATGGCGGGTCGGCCACGATGTGCTGACCGGCTTGCCGAACCGCGCCTATCTGTCGGAGTTGCTTAACCAGTCCCTGGAGTTCTCCCGCAGCGAAGACATCCCGTTGGCGTTGTGCATGCTCGACCTGGACGGCTTCAAGGCGGTCAACGACGGGTATGGGCATGCCTGTGGGGATCTGTTGTTGGTGGAAGTGGCCACTCGGTTGCGGGAGATCATCCGCGGCGAGGACGTGGTCGCCCGGCTCGCCGGTGACGAATTTGTGCTGATCCTGCGTTATGTGCGCGATATCGACGAGCTGAACGGCGCCTTGCTGCGCATCCTCAAGGCGATTTCCGAGCCGTACTCGATCCAGGGGGCGGAGCTGAATGTGTTCGCCAGCATCGGCGTCACGCTGTTCCCCCTGGACGACGAGGACGCCGACACCTTGCTGCGCCATGCCGACCAGGCGATGTATGTGGCCAAGCAGAGCGGGCGCAACCGCTACCAGTTGTTTGATGTATCCCTGGAACAGGAGGTCAAGGCCAGCCACCAGACCGTGGAGCAGATCCGCCAGGCCCTGGCGGCGGGCCAGTTGTGCCTGCATTACCAGCCCAAGGTCAACTTGCGCTGCGGCACGGTGGTGGGGTTCGAAGCATTGTTACGCTGGCAGCACCCCGAGCGTGGCCTGGTGAAGCCGGGGGATTTCCTGCCGCTGATCGAGCAGACCGACCTGATTGTCGACATCGGCGAATGGGTGATCGCCCAGGTGTTGGGCCAGATGCATCGCTGGCAGGTGCATGGGCATTGGTGGTCGGTGAGCGTGAACATCGCGGCGCGGCACTTCCAGCGCGAGGATTTTGTCGAGCGCCTGCAAGACTTGCTGGCGCAATACCCGCAGGTGGAGCCGCACCGGCTGGACCTGGAGATCGCCGAGTCGGTGGCCATCGACAATATCCAGCGTGTCACCCAGCACCTGGACGCCTGCCAGGCCTTGGGCGTGCAGTTCTCCCTGGATGATTTTGGCACCGGCTATTCCTCCCTGAGCTACCTCAAGCGCCTGCCGACCCAGACCATCAAGATCGACAAGTCGTTCGTGCGCGACATCCTGCACGACAAGGACGACCTGGCGCTGACCAAGGCCGTGATCGGCCTGGCCCGTGCGTTTGGCCGCGAAGTGATTGCCGAAGGCCTGGAAACCCTGGAGCACGGCCAGCTGTTGATGCGCATGGGCTGCGAAGTGGCCCAAGGCTATTTCATCGCCCGGCCGATGCCTGCGGACGACGTGCCGGGTTGGGTCGAGGGATTTGCACCGCCGCCGCAGTGGCAAAAGCTCGAGTGATGTTTATTGTGGCGAGGGAGCTCCCTGGCCAGCAAGCTCCCTGGCCACAAGGTCGATCAAGTGATCTTAAGGGGCGGGGGCGCTGTTCCCGATATACAGCTGGATGATTTCATCAATCTCCCCGGACATTTTCATCCGCAGCAACGTGCGCAGGATCTGTTGCCCGGGCATCTGCGGGTCGTTGCGCACATAACAACCCAGGCTTTGTTCTTCGATCACGGCCACCGTGTGCAGGCGCTGTGTGGGCGGTAATTGCTGATTGAAGCGGTCGAGGATCCATTCATTGCTTACCGCATAGTTGAAACGCCCGGCCGCGAGCTTCTGCAACACCTGCTCCTCACTGCGGCTGTCCTCGCGGCTGAGCTGGCCCCTGGCGAAGCGTGGTTCCAGGGTCGGGTAGCTATAGCCGAGCACAGTACCGATGTGTTGCGACGTCAGACTGTCCAGGCGTACTGACAGTGGTGGCACCTGCGCGGCGACCAGCACATTGCGTTGCACCATCAGCGGGATGCTCCAGGTGTAGTCCCCCGACAGGTTGTTCAGCCACGCCGGTGTCACGTAGCAGCGCACATCCACATCCCCGCGCTCCATGGCGGTGTCGATGCGCGCACGGGGCAGCACATGGAATTTCGCAGGACGGCCGACCTGGGTGGCCAGGCTCAACATCAGGTCATACAAAATCCCCTGGGTGGGCTGGCCCTGGTCAAGTTGCACCATGGGCATGGTCCAGCTGTCGGAAATGGAGAATCGCAGAGGTGCGGGTGCCGCCAGGCTGACCGTGGCAATCATCCACAAGGCGCCCAGGACTGCGCGCATAAATTCTCCGGGTTCAGCCTTTTACAGGCTTGGTCAGACCAGCTTAGTCAGATTAGACGAGCGTGCCGGATGCAATTTCCCCCTTGCTCCGCTAGCATTACCCGCTTCCGCTTCCCAGTTGCGACGGTTTTCGATGAGTTATCAGGTTCTTGCACGTAAATGGCGTCCGCGCTCGTTCCGCGAAATGGTCGGCCAGACCCATGTGCTCAAGGCTCTGATCAATGCCTTGGACAGCCAGCGGCTGCACCACGCCTACCTGTTCACCGGTACCCGCGGGGTGGGCAAGACCACCATTGCCCGCATCATTGCCAAGTGCCTGAACTGTGAAACCGGCATCACCTCGACGCCGTGTGGTACCTGCTCGGTGTGCCGGGAAATCGACGAAGGGCGTTTTGTCGACCTGATCGAGATCGACGCCGCGAGCCGCACCAAGGTCGAAGACACCCGCGAACTGCTCGACAACGTGCAGTACGCACCGAGCCGTGGCCGCTTCAAGGTCTACCTGATCGACGAAGTGCACATGCTGTCCAGCCACTCCTTCAACGCCTTGTTGAAGACCCTGGAAGAGCCGCCGCCCTACGTCAAATTCATCCTGGCCACCACCGACCCGCAGAAACTTCCTGCAACGATTTTGTCGCGGTGCCTGCAGTTCTCCCTGAAAAACATGACCCCGGAGCGTGTGGTCGAGCATTTGACCCACGTGCTGGGTGTCGAGAACGTACCGTTCGAAGACGACGCCCTGTGGTTGCTGGGGCGTGCCGCCGACGGCTCGATGCGTGATGCCATGAGCCTTACCGACCAGGCCATCGCCTTCGGTGAAGGTAAGGTGCTGGCCGCCGACGTGCGTGCGATGCTCGGCACCCTGGACCACGGCCAGGTGTTCGACGTGCTGCACGCGTTGATCGAAGGCGACGCCAAGGCGTTGCTCGAAGCCGTGCGCCATCTGTCCGAGCAAGGCCCGGACTGGAATGGCGTGCTGTCGGAAATCCTCAATGTGCTGCACCGCGTCGCCATCGCCCAGGCCCTGCCCGAAGGTGTCGACAACGGCCACGGCGACCGCGACCGCGTGTTGGCCCTGGCCCAGGCGCTGCCGGCCGAAGACGTACAGTTCTACTACCAGATGGGCCTGATTGGGCGACGTGACCTGCCGTTGGCACCCGATCCGCGGGGCGGCTTCGAAATGGTCCTGCTGCGGATGCTGGCCTTCAGGCCCGCCGACACGGCGGATGCGCCGAGACAGCCGCTAAAGCCAGTGGGGATCAGCCAGGCCACAGTTGATTCCGCCAAACCAGTGGCTGGCCCGGCTGTTGTCGCGCCAGTGGTTGCGCCGCCTGCGCCGGTTGCACAGGCCGCCGCCCCGGTTGTCGCCGAGCCCGTGGCGCCTGTGGTGGTGCCGGAGCCGGTGGTTGAGCCTGCGCCCGTGCCTGAAGTCGATCTGCCGTGGAACGACCCGGTAGAGGCCGAAGCCGAGGTCGAGGTCGAGGTCGAGGTCGAGCTGCAGCCTGCCGTCGAGCCGGTGCTGGAAACCACCAGCGAGCAGCCTGAACTGACACCCATGCCCGCGCCGACCCCGGACAGCGTGGTGCCGGACGCCCCCGAGTGGGTTTCGGCCCCGGTGCCGGAGCCGACCGTTGCGCAAGTGGACGCCGCCACCCCGGGCACCGACCTCGACGACGAGCCGCCGCTGGACGAAGATTACATCGAGCCGGACATGGATTCGGCCTACAGCTACCTGGACGACCTGGCCAGCGAACACACCGCCGAGCCTGCCCCGGAGCCTGAACCCGAACCTGCCGCGATGCCGGCCACCGGCCTGGCGTTGCAATGGCTGGAGCTGTTCCCGAAACTGCCGATCTCCGGCATGACCGGCAGCATCGCCGCCAACTGCACCCTGATTGCCGTTGATGGCGACCACTGGCTGCTGCACCTGGACCCGGCCCACAGCGCCCTGTTCAACGCGACCCAGCAGCGCCGGCTCAACGATGCCCTGAACCAGTTCCACTGGCGCACGCTGACCATCAGCATCGAGCTGATCAAGCCCGAGCAGGAAACCCCGGCCCAGGCGGCGTCCCGTCGCCGGGTCAACCGCCAGCGCGAGGCTGAAGAGTCGATCCACGGTGATCCGCTCATCCAGCAGATGATGCAGCAGTTTGGCGCGGTGGTGCGGCACGATACTATTGAACCTGTAGAAGCCCCGGTACCCCAAGCGTCATAACCCGGGGCCAATAATTGATCCACGTACTTTTGAGGTGATTCCCATGATGAAAGGTGGCATGGCCGGCCTGATGAAGCAGGCGCAGCAGATGCAGGAAAAGATGGCCAAGATGCAGGAAGAACTGGCCAACGCCGAAGTCACCGGTAAAGCCGGTGGCGATATGGTCAGCGTGGTGATGACCGGTCGTCACGACATCAAGCGCGTGAGCATCGACCCAAGCGTATTGCCGGGCGTCGGCGAAGACGACCTGGAAATGCTCGAGGCGCTGTTTGCCGCGGCCGTCAACGACGCCGTGCGCAAGATCGAAGCCAACAGCCAGGACAAGATGTCCGGCGTGACCGCTGGCATGCAACTGCCACCGGGCATGAAGCTGCCGTTCTGATCGGCAAGCGCAGCACCGAAAATGCCAGGCCCCGCGCCTGGCATTTTTTTGTCCGGCTATTTTCCATACCCGTAGCCGCTGTCGAGCGCCAGCGAGGCTGCGTCGGCAGCGACTCGGTCCCACGTCTGGCATGAAAGCAGCGGTGCGGCTAACGTAGCCTGGCTGGCGCTCGACAACGGCTACTGCGAGAGTTTTGTCGAACCCTGGGCCCTGTGTTGGGGTCTGCACCCTATACCGTTGAATTCAATCACCGATAGAAGGAGCCTCGCTGATGTCCGAAGCATTGACCCTCAACCAGCGCATTGTGCTGGTCTCACGCCCCCACGGCGCACCGGTGCCGGAAAACTTTCGCCTGGAGCGCGTCGCGCTGCCGGAACTGGCCGATGGCCAGGTTTTGCTGAAGACCCTTTACCTGTCCCTGGATCCCTACATGCGCGGGCGCATGAGTGATGCGCCGTCCTATGCCGCACCGGTAGAAATCGACGAAGTGATGACCGGTGGCGCTGTCAGCCGCATCGAACAGTCCCGCAACCCCAAGTTCGAGGTGGGTGACCTGGTGGTCGGTTCCACCGGCTGGCAGAGCCACAGCATCTCCGATGGGCGCAACCTGATCCCGGTACCGAAGGGACTGGCCAGCCCGTCCATGGCCCTGGGTGTGCTGGGTATGCCCGGCATGACCGCCTATATGGGCCTCACCGATATCGGCCAGCCCAAGTCCGGGGAAACCCTGGTGGTGGCGGCCGCTTCCGGTGCGGTTGGCTCGGTGGTGGGCCAGGTGGCGAAGATCAAGGGCCTGCGGGTGGTCGGTGTGGCGGGTGGCGCCGACAAGTGCCGCTATGTGGTGGACGAGCTGGGCTTTGATGCCTGTGTCGATCACAAGAGCGACAACTTTGCCGAGGAGCTTGCCCAGGCCTGCCCCAAGGGCATCGATATCTACTTTGAAAACGTCGGCGGCAAGGTATTCGACGCGGTCGTGCCGCTGCTGAATGCCAAGGCGCGCATTCCCTTGTGTGGCCTGATCGCCGGCTATAACGCCCACGAAGCGCCCAGCGGTCCCGACCGGCTGCCGGCGTTGCAACGTACCTTGCTGACCAAGCGTGTGCGGATCCAGGGCTTTATCGTGTTCGACGACTATGGCGACCGCCAACCGGAATTCCTCAGTGCCATGGCGCCGTGGGTGCGGGATGGCAAGATCAAGTTCCGCGAGGACGTGGTGGAAGGCCTGGAGCAGGCACCTGAAGCCTTTATCGGTTTGCTGGAGGGGCGCAACTTCGGCAAGTTGGTGGTGCGGGTCGCACAAGATTGAGCATTTGACGCTAATCCGAGGCGCGGGTATAAACCGCGTCTCGTTGTTTTGTCGGACCTTTCCCCATGAGCTTCAGCCCCCTGATTCGTCAACTGATCGACGCCCTGCGCACTTTGCCGGGTGTGGGCCAGAAAACCGCCCAGCGCATGGCGCTGCAACTGCTGGAGCGTGATCGCAGCGGCGGCTCCCGACTGGCCCAGGCCCTGAGCCAGGCGATGGAAGGGGTCGGCCACTGCCGCCAGTGCCGCACCCTGACCGAGGAAGAGCTGTGCCCGCAATGCGCCGACCCGCGTCGCGACGACACGCTGCTGTGCGTGGTCGAAGGGCCGATGGATGTCTACGCGGTGGAGCAGACCGGTTACCGCGGGCGCTACTTTGTGCTCAAGGGCCACCTGTCGCCGCTGGACGGGCTGGGGCCGGAGGCGATTGGTATTCCGCAACTGGTGACGCGGATCGAGGAACAGGGCACCTTCGTCGAAGTGATCCTGGCCACCAACCCTACGGTGGAAGGCGAAGCGACGGCCCATTACATCGCCCAGTTGCTGACCAACAAAGGCTTGATCACCTCGCGCATCGCCCACGGCGTGCCGCTGGGTGGCGAGCTGGAACTGGTGGATGGCGGGACCCTGGCGCATTCGTTTGCCGGGCGTAAGCCGATCGCCCTGTAACAAACACCGCAGGACAAAAATGTGGGAGCTGGGCTTTATGTGGGAGCTGGCTTGCCTGCGATAGCATCACCTCGGTTTAACTGAAAGACCGAGTTGTCTGCATCGCAGGCAAGCCAGCTCCCACATTTGATCTTTACTGTTCATCCAGGTCTTCGTCAGGCTCTGCCTTGTATCTTGATAACCAAGCAAGCGCTTGGTAAGTTCGCTCCACCTTCCCTTGGAGCTTGCCGATGTCTGCCTATCAGGAATACTTCGACCCCAGCCACCAATTGGTCCGCGACAGCGTGCGTCGTTTCGTCGAGCGCGAGATGTTGCCGGGCATCGAGCAGTGGGAGGAAGCGGAAAGCTTCCCCCGGGAGCTGTACCTCAAGGCCGGCGCGGCGGGGATCCTGGGGATCGGTTACCCCGAAGCCCTTGGAGGCAGCCACGAAGGTGACCTGTTCGCCAAGGTCGCGGCCAGCGAAGAACTGATGCGCTGCGGCTCCGGCGGAGTAGTGGCAGGGTTGGGCTCGCTGGATATCGGCTTGCCGCCCATCGTCAAATGGGCCCGGCCCGAGGTGCGCGATCGTGTGGCGCCGCAGGTGTTATCCGGCGAGAAGATCGCCGCCCTGGCCGTCACCGAGCCCGGTGGCGGCTCCGATGTCGCCAGCCTGCAGACCCGTGCTGTGCGCGACGGCGACCATTACCGCGTCAGCGGCAGCAAAACCTTTATCACCAGCGGCCAGCGTGCCGACTTCTATACCGTCGCCGTGCGTACCGGTGGGCCGGGGTTTGGCGGTATCAGCCTGTTGTTGATCGAAAAGGGCACGCCTGGTTTCACCACCGGTACACCGCTGAAGAAGATGGGCTGGTGGGCGTCGGACACGGCCGAACTGTTCTTCGACGATTGCCGCGTACCGGCAGGCAATCTGATCGGCGCCGAGAACATGGGTTTCGCCTGCATCATGGGCAACTTCCAGAGCGAGCGCCTGGCCCTGGCCCTGATGGCCAATATGACTGCGCAGATGGCCCTGGAGGAAAGCCTGAAGTGGGCGGCCCAGCGCGAGGCCTTCGGCAAACCCATCGGCAAGTTCCAGGTGCTCAAGCATCGCCTGGCGGAAATGGCCACGGCGGTGGAGGTCTCGCGGGAATTCACCTACCGCCAGGCCGCCAAGATGGCTGCGGGCAAGAGTGTGATCAAGGAGATCTCGATGGCCAAGAACCTTGCTACCGACACCGCCGACCGCGTGACCTTTGATGCCGTGCAGATCCTCGGCGGCCAGGGCTACATGCGCGGCAACCTGGTGGAGCGGCTGTATCGCGACAACCGCATCCTGTCCATCGGTGGCGGGACTCGGGAAGTGATGAACGAAATCATCAGCAAGCAGATGGGCTTGTAGAAAGCGCTTTTGTGGCGGGGGGCTGTGGCGAGGGAGCTTGCTCCCGCTGGGCTGCGTAGCGGCCCCAAGATCTTTGGGAGCGCTGCGCACTCCAGCGGGAGCAAGCTCCCTCGCCACACAAATCCCGGGTTATTGGTCTGTCAGGGCAAACTGCGTCAGGCAGAACGTCGCAATGCCCATGTCTTCCAGGCGCTGGGACCCACCCAGCTCCGGCAGGTCAATGATCGCCGCCGCTTCGAAAATCCGTGCGCCCATGCGCCGGGCCAGGTTGGCCGCCGCGATCAGCGTGCCGCCGGTGGCGATCAGGTCATCGAACATCAGCACCGAATCACCTTCACACAGGCTGTCGGCGTGCACTTCCAGGAAGGCTTCGCCGTACTCGGTCTGGTAACTCTCGGCCAGCACGTCAGCCGGCAACTTGCCTTGCTTGCGGAACAGGATCAGCGGTTTGTTCAACTGATAGGCAATGATCGAACCGATCAAGAAGCCCCGGGCATCCATCGCGCCGATGTGGGTGAAGTCGGCTTCGACGTAGCGGTGTACGAAGGTGTCGGCCACCAGGCGCAAGGCCTTGGGCGACTGGAACAGCGGCGTGATATCGCGAAAGATCACCCCAGGCTTGGGGAAGTCGATGACTGGGCGAATCAGGGATTTGATGTCGAACGAATCGAAGACCATCGTCGAGGAGTCCTGGGGAGGAAAGCGGACTCGAAGTATACCTGCGGCCCAGCCGATTGGCTCGGCCGCAAGCGTCTGGATCAACCGTCGAGCGAACCGCCAGCCAATGCGCAGAGCTGGATCGGGTCGAGGATATGCACTTCCTTGCCTTCGGCCGCAATCAACTCGTTCTGCTGGAAGCGGGTGAATACCCGGGACACGGTTTCCACCGCCAGGCCCAGGTAGTTGCCGATTTCGTTGCGCGACATGCTCAGGCGGAACTGGTTGGCCGAGAAACCCCGCGCGCGGAAACGTGCGGAAAGGTTGACCAGGAAAGTGGCAATACGCTCGTCGGCGGTTTTCTTCGACAACAGCAGCATCATCTGTTGGTCGTCGCGGATTTCCCGGCTCATCACGCGCATCAACTGGCGACGCAATTGCGGCAGCTGCAGGGCCAGTTCATCCAGGCGTTCGAACGGGATTTCACACACCGATGTGGTTTCCAGGGCCTGGGCCGACACGGGGTGAATCTCAGTGTCCATGCCCGACAGTCCGACCAGTTCGCTCGGCAGGTGGAAGCCGGTGATCTGTTCTTCGCCGCCATCGCTCAGGCTGAAGGTTTTCAGCGCGCCAGAACGTACTGCATAAACGGAGTCAAACTTGTCGCCCTGGCGAAACAGGAACTCGCCTTTTTTCAGTGGGCGACCGCGTTTAACGATCTCGTCCAGCGCTTCCATGTCTTCCAGATTCAACGAAAGTGGCAGGCACAGGGGGGCCAGGCTGCAATCCTTGCAATGAGCCTGGCTATGAGCGCGCAGTTTAACTGGCTCGGACATTTCTTAAATCCTTGTGGGAAAACACACATAAGACGTAAGGGTACCGCACTGGGGGACGATCAGGCCAGCGTGTACAAAAAAGCCGCAGCGGTATAAAGAATTTTGTATCGAGGTCGATACAAGATTGTCACTCCTAGAGCTGGAGGCTCAGATCATGCTTTCCATTGGCGCAACCAACCCTGCCATTGTTTCTTCGCTAACCGTGCCTGATGCGAAAAAAGACCCCGCTGCAGACGATAAAGACCAAGCGTCTTCGACCGATCGGGCCACTGACACCAAGCCCCAAGGACTGGTGGTGGATATCTCGGGGGCGGGGCTGAAAGCCTCCAAGGCCAGCACCAACTCCAACAAGGACATTGACGACAGCAACCTGAAAGACAACATCAAGCAGCTGTTGAAAATGATTCGCGAGATGAGAAAACAGCTCGCCGAGAAGATGGCTCAGCTCTCAGCTGCCATGTCCGACGCCTCAAAGACACCGCAGGCAAGGCAGGCCAGAGTGGCCGCCTTGCAGAGTGATATCGCGACATTGCAGGCCGGCTTGATGACCGCCCAATCGCAGTTGACCAAGGCCTTGAAGGACGAGTCTCCCGAGTCGCAGCTGGAAGCGATGGCCCTGCTGGCGAAGTAGGACAGGTTCAGATTACCCGCGAAAATCGTTGCCGATTCTGGTGCTCCAGATAGGCATCGAACACCATGCACACCGAGCGTACCAGCAGGCGCCCCGCCGGCAATACGCGGATGCCCTGTGGGTCGAGTTCGATCAGTCCGTCCTCGGTCATCGCCTCCAGTTGCGGCCAGAGCTCGTCGAAATAGCCGCGAAAATCGATGTTGAAGGCCTGTTCGATCTTCTCGAAATTCAGGCTGAACGTGCAGATCAGCTGCTGGATCACTTCCCGTCGCAACCGGTCATCCGTGGTGCATAACAACCCACGGCTGGTGGCCAGTTGCGCGCCGGCGAGGGCGTTCTGGTAGTGGTTCAGGTCGCTGCTGTTCTGGCAGTACAGGTCGCCGATCTGGCTGATCGCCGACACCCCAAGCCCGATCAAATCGCAATGCCCGTGGGTCGTGTAGCCCTGGAAGTTGCGTTGCAGCGTGCCTTCTTCCTGGGCGACGGCCAATTCGTCGTCCGGCAGGGCAAAGTGGTCCATGCCGATGTAGCGGTAGCCCGCCCGGGTCAACTGCTCGATGGTGGTTTGCAGCATCAGCAGTTTTTCCGCCGGGGAGGGCAGGTCGTCGGTGTTGATCCGTCGCTGGGGCATGAACCGTTCCGGCAGGTGTGCGTAGTTGAACACCGAGAGGCGGTCGGGTTGCAGGCTGATGACTTCTTCCACGGTGCGTGCGAAATTCAGCGGTGTCTGCTTGGGCAAACCGTAGATCAGGTCGATATTGATCGAACGAAACTGCAGGGTGCGCGCTGCGTCGATCACTGCGCGGGTTTCTTCCAGGCTTTGCAGGCGGTTCACCGCACGCTGCACTTCGGGGTCCAGGTCCTGCAGGCCGATACTGACGCGGTTGAACCCCAGTTCACGCAGCAGGCCCATGGTCGCCCAGTCGGCTTCCCGCGGGTCGATTTCAATCCCGTAGTCGCCGGAGTCATCGTCCAGCAGGTTGAAGTGCTGGCGCAGGCGGCCCATGACCTGACGCAGCTCGTCATGGCTGAGAAAGGTCGGGGTGCCGCCGCCGAAGTGCAGCTGCTCCACCGGCTGTTTGGGGTCGAGGTGGCACGCCACCAACTGGATTTCCTGCTCCAGGCGTTGCAGATAGGCGTGAGCCCGGCCGCGATCCTTGGTGATGACCTTGTTGCAGGCGCAGTAGTAGCAAATGTTGGCGCAAAACGGCACGTGCACATACAGCGACAGGGGCCGTACGGCCTTGCGGCTGTCGCGCAGGGCGTGGAGCAGGTCGAAGGTGCCGACCTGGCTGTCGAATTGTACGGCGGTGGGGTACGAGGTATAGCGTGGCCCCGCCAGGTCGTAGCGGTGAATCAGATCAGTGTCCCAACGAATGGCGTCGAGCATGCGGGCGTTCCCCCGGATAGGCTAGTGGGCCGAGTCTAGGGGCTGGGTGGGGAAGCCATCTTGATTTGCATCAACGGGGAGCGGCGCTATGCCACATGGCGATCTAGTGGCCCATCAGCCAGTGCTGGTGCGGCCCGGGCAAGGTCCAGATGCCGAACAGCATGACCAGCAGGCCACCAGCCATCCGCACGCTGCGTTTGCGCAATAACGCGGTGACTCGATCAGCGGCTAAGCCCGTGGCCAGCAGTACCGGCCAGGTGCCAAGGCCGAACGCGAGCATCAGCACCGCACTGTCCAGCGCATTGCCCTGGCTGGCCGCCCACAGCAACGTGCTGTAGACCAACCCGCACGGCAACCAGCCCCAGAGCGCACCCAGCAGCAACGCCCGGGGCAGGCTGGACACCGGCAGCAAACGGTTGGCAACCGGCTGGATATGCCGCCACAGGCCGCGCCCAAGGCTTTCGATACGGGTCAGGCCGCTCCACCAGCCGGCCAGGTACAAGCCCATGCAGATCAGCAACAGCCCGGCGAGGATGCGCATGAACATCGCTGCCGGACTGTTGGCCACGGCCCAGCCGGCCAGGCCGATCAGCAAGCCCGCGGTGGCGTAGCTGAGGATGCGCCCCAGGTTGTAGGCCAGCAGCAGGCGAAAGCGCCGACTGCGTTGCTCCTTGGGAATCGCCAGGGTCAGCGCGCCCATCAGGCCGCCACACATACCCAGGCAATGGCCGCCGCCCAGCAGGCCGAGGATCACCGCCGAGACCAGCAGGGGCGCCAGTTCAAGCATGGGGCGGATCTTTCGGCTTGGGCGGTTGTTCAGGGCCGTTGGCTTCATCGACGGCCGCCAGGTGGTTCGGGTCCTGGTCATCGAACAGCACGCTGTGGGCCGGGCCATCGAGGTCGTCGTACTGGCCGCTGTCCACCGCCCAGAAGAAGATGTAAATGGCGATGGCAACGATCAACAGCGCCGCCGGGATCATCACGTAAAGAGCTGGCATCTGCACTCCATGCCCGCGCGGCTCAAGCCGGCAGCGGGCGGGTTACGGGGGCGGGGCTCACGGCTGGCGTGCTCGGCATGCGAGTCAGGCGCAGGGCATTGAGCACCACGGTCAACGAACTGAGGGACATGCCGATCGCCGCCCAGATGGGAGTGATCCAGCCGAGGGCGGCAAACGGCAACATCAGGCCATTGTACAGCCCGGCCCACAGCAGGTTTTCAATGATTACCCGGCGGGTGCGCCGGGCCAGGGTAAAGGCTTGCACCAGGGCGTCGAGGCGGTTCGACAGCAACACCGCGTCGGCGCTGGTCTTGGCCAGGTCGGTGGCCGAGCCCATGGCCACGCTGATATCGGCGGCGGCCAGCACCGGCACATCGTTGACGCCATCGCCGAGCATCAGCACCTTGCGGCCTTCCTTGTGCAGCTGTTGCAGCATTTGCAGCTTGTCATCGGGGCGCAGGCCGCCATGGGCTTCGTCGATGCCCAGCTCGGCGGCGACACTGGCAACCATCGGCGAGCTGTCTCCCGACAGCAGCAACGTGCGCCAGCCGCGTGCCTTGCAGGCGGCGAGCAAGGCGGGCGCGTCGCTGCGCAGGCGGTCATCCAGGACAAACCAGGCCAGGGCGCCGTCGGTGTCGCCCAGCAGCAGCCATTGGCCGGCTTCCTTCGGTGAGGCGGGGAGGGCGCAGCCGCTCAGTTCGCAGACAAAACCCGGCTGGCCAATGCGCAACCGGCGGTCACCGACGCGGCCTTCCAGGCCCAGGCCCGGCGTGCTGAGCACTTCATCCGCCGCCAACGGCGCGCGGCCGAATGCGCGGGCGATCGGATGTTCCGAACGTTGCTCCAGCGCCGCCGCAAGGCTCAGGCACTCGTCGCTGCCCAGCAGGCTCAACGGGCGGATCGCGCGCAACGCCAGGCGACCTTCGGTAAGGGTGCCGGTCTTGTCGAAAATCACCGTGTCGATCTGGTTCAGGCCTTCCAGCACGTGGCCGCGGGTCAGCAGCAGGCCGAGTTTGTGCAGGGTGCCGGTGGCTGCCGTCAGGGCGGTGGGTGTTGCCAGTGAGAGGGCGCAAGGGCAGGTCGCAACCAGCATCGCCAGCACGATCCAGAACGCCCGTGACGAATCCAGCTCCCACCACACCAGGCCGATGACCGCAGCGGCGACCAACGAGCACAACAGGAACCATTGGGCGGCGCGGTCGGCGATCTCCGCCAGCCGGGGTTTCTCCGCCTGGGCCCGCTCCAGCAGGCGCACGATGGCCGACAGGCGCGTGTCGTGGCCCAGGGCGCGGACTTCGACGGTCAGCGCACCTTCGACGTTGAGGGTGCCGGCAGTGACGGCATCGCCGACCTGGCGTGGTTGCGGCAGGTACTCGCCGGTCAGCAGCGATTCGTCGATGCTCGACTGGCCGTCGAGGATGATGCCGTCTGCCGGCAGCACCGCCCCCGGATGCACCAGTACCCGGTCGCCCAGGGCCAGCTCGCTGAGCAGGATCCGTTCACTTTGCCCATCGGCACTCATGCGCAGGCACGAGGCCGGCAACAGGTTGACCAACTGCGCGGTGGCTGCCGCCGTGCGTTCCCGGGCGCGGCGCTCCAGGTAACGCCCGGCCAGCAGGAACAGGGCAAACATGCCGACTGCATCGAAATACAGTTCGCCGGTGCCGGTGATGGCGGTCCAGATTCCGGCCAGGTAGGCACCGCCAATGGCCAGGGACACCGAAACATCCATGGTCAGGTGGCGGGTGCGCAGGTCGCGCATCGCCCCCTTGAAAAACGGCGCGCAGCTGTAGAACACGATGGGCGTTGTCAGAAACATCGCGACCCAGCGCAGGATCACGTGCAGCTCCGGGCTCAGGTCGATATTGAATTCCGGCCAGGTGGCCATCGTCGCCATCATCGCCTGGAACCACAGCAGCCCGGCCACCCCCAGTTGACGCAGGGCCAGGCGGTTTTCGCTGGCCAGTTGTTCGGCGGCGCGGTCGGCTTGGTACGGGTGGGCGGCGTAGCCGATGTGACGCAATTCGCCGAGCAGTTGGCTCAGGGGCAATTGCCCGTCGGCCCAACGCACGTGCAGGCGGTGGTTGGACAGGTTCAGGCGTGCCTCGGCTACGGCGGGCAGGCTGCGCAGGTGTTTTTCGATCAGCCAGCCACAGGCGGCGCAACTGATGCCTTCCATCAACAGCGTGGCTTCCGACAGGTCGCCGTCGTGGCGCACGAAAGGCTTTTGCACATCGGCACGGTCATACAGCGCCAGCTCGTCCACCAGTTGCACCGGCAGCGCCTCGGGGTTGGCCGAGGCTTCGCTGCGGTGCTGGTAATAGCTTTCCAGGCCACCGGCGACAATTGCCTCGGCCACCGCCTGGCAGCCCGGGCAGCACAGCTCGCGGGGCTCGCCGAGGATCACGGCAGTGAACCGGCTGCCGGGCGGCACGGGCAGGGCGCAGTGGTAGCAGGGGATTGGGGTGGTCATGGCTCAGTTCCGATGATCGTTCCCACGCTCTGCGTGGGAACGCTTCGCTGGACGCTCCGCGTCCGCACTTGTGACGCGGAGCGTCACGGGATGCATTCCCATGCAGAGCGTGGGAACGATCAAACAGGTGACGCTCTATTTTTTCAGGTCTTCAGCACCCTGCAGCGGCTCGTCGCCCAGCAGCAAGTCCTTGTCATGGCTGACCTGTTCTTCTTCAAACATACGCCAGGTCCGGTCGCCTTCCACCCCCAGCAGCTCGACGAAGCGGCGGCCTTCGACCTTGTCGGTCACCTGGCCGATGTAGCGGCCGGGTTCGCTGTCGCTGCGGGTCAGGATGATCTTGCGATCCTTCTCCGGCTGGGTCGGCGAAATCAGGTTCAGCTCCAGGGTGCCGGGCCCGCTGTTGCCGGTCAGGTGCAATTCGACTTCGCCGGTCAACTCGTCCAGGTGCACCTTGGCCCGCAGTTGCAGAGTCTGGGCCAGCAGTTCGCGGTCCAGGGAACGGTTGATGCCTTTGCCGGCCTCGTAATAGTTGTCGTTGACCAGGTTGTCGGGGTTGTTCACCGCGATGGTCACCATGGACAAGGTCAACGTCACCGAGCAGGTCAGGATCCCAATGATGATCCAGGGCCAGAGGTGCTTGTACCAGGGGCTTGCGGCAGTAGCTGCGGGCATTGTTCGGCTCTCTATTAACGGACTTGTGGGCCGATGAATCGGCTCTTGGCTTCAATGTGGACGCTGTCGTCATCGGCATCCCTGAGGATGAATTTCACCTCGTTGGTGCTCGACGGCAGTTGTTCCGGTGCGCTCGACAACTCCACCGGCATGCTGAAGATTTCCCCGGCCGCTACCTTGATCTCGCGCCGGCCTTGCAGCTTGAGGTCTGGCAAGCCTGCGGCGTCAAGCACGTAGGTGTGGTCGCGCTGGTCCTTGTTCATGATCTTCAGGCTGTAGACGTTTTCGATCCGGCCCTCGGCGTTTTCGCGGTACAGCACGCGGTCCTTGCTGACGTCGAAACCCACCAGCGAGCGCACGAAGAAGGCGGCCACCAACAGGCTGATCATCGCCAGCAGCACCAGGGCATAACCGATCAGGCGCGGGCGCAGCTTATGGGTTTTCTGCCCGGACAGGTTGTGCTCGGTGGTATAGCTGATCAACCCGCGCGGGTATTCCATCTTGTCCATGATGTTGTCGCAGGCGTCGATGCAGGCCGCGCAGCCGATGCATTCAATCTGCAGGCCGTCACGGATGTCGATGCCGGTAGGGCACACCTGCACGCACATCGTGCAATCGATGCAGTCCCCCAAGCCCTGGGCCTTGTAGTCGATACCTTTTTTGCGCGGCCCACGGACTTCGCCACGGCGCGGGTCGTAGGAAACGATCATCGTGTCCTTGTCGAACATCACGCTCTGGAAACGCGCATACGGGCACATGTAGATGCACACCTGCTCGCGCAGCCAGCCGGCGTTGCCGTAGGTGGCGAGGGTGAAGAAGCCGACCCAGAAATACGACCAGCCATCCGCCTGGCCGGTGAAGAAATCGAACACCAGTTCACGGATCGGCGAGAAGTAGCCGACAAAGGTCATGCCGGTGACGAAGCCGATGATCAGCCACAGGCTGTGCTTGCCGAACTTGCGCAGGAACTTGTTGGCGCTCATCGGCGCCTTGTCCAGCTTGATGCGTTGGTTGCGGTCGCCTTCGGTGACCTTTTCGCACCACATGAAGATCCAGGTCCACACGCTTTGCGGGCAGGTGTAGCCGCACCAGACGCGGCCGGCATACACGGTGATGAAGAACAGGCCAAACGCCGCCACGATCAGGATGCCCGACAGCAGGATGAAATCCTGGGGCCAGAAGGTCGCGCCAAAAATGAAGAACTTACGTTCCGGCAGGTTCCACCACACGGCCTGGTGGCCACCCCAGTTCAGCCACACGGTGCCGAAGTAGAGCAGGAACAAACCGGCACCCCCGAGCATCCGCAGATTGCGGAACAAGCCGGTGAAGGCACGGGTGTAGATTTTCTCCCGCGATGCGTAGAGATCGACGGTGTTATTCGAATTTTTGGCAGGCGGGGTAACGTCATGTACCGGAATCTGGTTGCTCATCATTGCATCCCACGGCAGTGGAGATTTGCCTCGGCCAGTACGTGCCAACCGGGGTCAAAATAGGGGTGTTGCAGTGGCCTAATGATACGCCCCTGATACCCTTCGACGGGTGCGACCTTTGGTCGCGTTGGGGGAAATCAATTGATGGTGTACGTGATCTGGGTCAATTGACTTGTGAAGTATGGACGGTTTTCGCAGCCTTACCGGTCATTCGTCCCATGGATTGATCAGCGCGACGCCGCTGGATTGAAAGTCGCCGGTGTTGCGGGTGACCACTGTCAGCCCATGAACCAGCGCGGTTGCAGCGATCAGCGAGTCACATTCGTTTGCTCGGTCTGGCACATGCAGGCTGGCACAGCGCAGGGCAACTGCTGCATCAATCGGCAGGATTCTGGCATCAAACGCCGGCATGACATGGCGCTTGAGCCATGTGCGCAAAACCTTCCCCTGGGCGGGATCACGCCGCTCCATTCGCAGGACCCCTGTTTCCAGTTCCTTCAAGGTAATGGCTGAAATATACATCCGTGGCGCGATGACACTTTTGGCCCAGGCGACGACGTTGGCATCGGCCTGGGGTTTGCGCAGTTCAGAGATGACATTGGTGTCGAGTAGATACATCAAGAGAAGTCCACGGGTCGATGAATGATCACGGCGCGTTCGGTTTCGAACTCGATATCTGCCGCTTCTGGCATCACCAACAGGTCAACGATGTCGGCATTGAGGCCTGTCAGTTTTTGGTAGTCCTCAATGCTTAGCAGTACATGGGCAGGCTTGCCCCGGTCAGTGATAAAAACCGGGCCTTGGCGGGCGGCTTTTTTGGCACCGCTTGTGTCTTGATTGAATTCGCGGCTGGAAATGGTGGTGATGGTCATGGGGGCTAACCTCCTTATGGAGCATGAATGTAGTCACGTTACTACCTACGGTTTTTTTGATCAATCTCAAATGTAGATGCGTTGCTGGCGGTGACGGATTTTTCGACTTGAAAACAAAACGGCTCCGCCAATCTCTACTGGCGGGGCCGTTTTTTATTACCGCTTTTCCTTACACGGCGTCTGGCGGCTTGTCCCCATGGGACAGTCTGTAACCATACGCCGCCAGCAAGTGCACCTTGCCGTTTCCCTTGCAACTCCCTGGTGTTGAGTAAGTAAATCAGGAGAGGTCCACGGGCCGGTGTGTGACGTTTTTAGAGCTGCTTTTTGCTCTGTTAAAAAGCCTACAACGATTGGTTAGGAGGCTGACGCTTCTGCGAGATCAGTTCTTATGCTCAAGAACGCCTTTGTTTACACAGCATGAAACGTTTGTTGTAGGAACGTTAATGGAGTTATTGCCACGCAGGAAATGCCGAGAGATCAACCTGGATCAGCACTCGGCAATGTTTTGTATCTGCGTGCAGCGTTACCGCAACGAAACCTTTGATGAGGCATCGTCATGCGTTATGCATAGGTCCCTTGCACGCCGATAAATTTACTTTGTTTTGACGTTATTTAAATCGAGGAAACCAATGACCATTCAACGTACTAATGACGCGCAAAATGTTGGTGCCTTTCAATCACCGGCTCCGACGCCGCCAGTGTCCTCTGGCATCAGCGTAGAGCAATTCAGTGGTTGGAATGATTATCGGGTGGCCGACCGTCTACTCAGAGACTTTGATAAGTATGCCGACCCTGCGCAACCAGACTACATCACCCGCGACTCACTACGACAGGTGGCGTATTCCTCTGCGCAGAGTAGCTACAGCAGTGACGACATGAATTTTGCCCGTTCGCTGCTGGAAAATCCTGTACTCATGGAGAAACTCGATGGGTACGGAAAGCATAAGCACGATGGGAAAATCGATCGTGAAAGTATCATAACCGTGGGTCAGAATATGGGGTTTCCCCTGGCCACGATGAGTGATAGAGATTTGGCGCAAAAGCTCCTGAATGAATACGACACCTATTATCCAGAGCGCGGTTGGGGTGGGTTTGATCGCAGGACAGGTGTGACATACGGGTCACTGAAAAACATCGCCGATGGGAAACGTCCCGATCGCGGCCCAGATGAAGCGATGGTTGCGCGGGAAATCTTGAGTCGTCCCGAACTGATGGACCAACTAGGTATATCAGATTGGTCTAAATCGGCTGATCGGGGGACGATCAACGCTGCTATTAAAAAAATGGACAAAGTGCATTAAGAACGGTAACGCCTCGTCCTCGGGGTAAGTTGAGTTCCAGCAATATCCCATTACAAAAGCCCCGCGCAGCATTAACTCCGCGGGGCTTTTGGTTTTAATGCTTACTGCTCCTCAGCTGCCTTGTCCCCGTGGGACAGGCTGTAAACATACGCCGCCAGCAAATGCACCTTGTCATTGCCCTGCAATTGCTCCTGCGCAGGCATCTGGCCTTGACGGCCATAACGGATGGTCTGCTGCAGTTGCGCGAAGCTCGAACCGTAGATGAACGCGCCAGGGTGGGTCAGGTCAGGCGCGCCCATGGCGGGTGTACCTTTACCGGCGGGACCGTGGCACGCCACGCAGTTGGCGGCGAAGAGTTTCTCGCCGTTGGCCACGTCTGCCTTCGCGCCTTCCGGCAATTTGCGGCCATCGAGGTTGGTCACCACAAAGCCGGCCACATCGGCCACGCCTTGCTCGCCAATGACTTCGGCCCACGCCGGCATCACCGCGTGGCGGCCCTTCATGATGGTTTCCTTGATGGTGGCCGGGTCGCCGCCCCAGCGCCAGTCGGCGTCGGTCAGGTTGGGGAAGCCGTAGGCACCCTTGGCGTCGGAACCGTGGCACACCGAGCAGTTGGAGGCGAACAGGCGTCCACCCATCTTCAAGGCTTGCGGGTCCTTGGCCACTTCTTCGATCGGCATGGCGGCGAATTTGGCGAAGATCGGCCCGAACCGGGCGTCCGACTTGGCCATTTCCTTTTCCCATTCGTGCACGCCGGTCCAGCCGGTCTGGCCATTGGCAAACGGGGTTTGCTTGTCGTTGTCGAGGTAGTTGTAGCCCGGCAGCAGGCCTTTCCAGTTGCCCAGGCCAGGGTACAGCGCCAGGTAACCGAGGGCGAAGATGATGGTGCCGACGAACAGCATGAACCACCATTTGGGCAGCGGGTTGTCGTACTCCTCGATGCCGTCGAACGAGTGGCCGACGGTTTCATCGGTTTGCTCGGCGCGCTGGCCCTTGCGGGTCGACAGCAGCAGCCAGGTCAGGGCGAAAATGGTACCCAGACTGAGGACTGTGACGTACAGTCTCCAGAACGTAGTCATTCTTTGTTACTCCTAGAC
>Ga0209173_100310_pt1 | contig 33484 bp, 32 predicted proteins | sample SynthPrep_16_END_FD_187206 | JGI IMG/M metagenome (GOLD analysis project Ga0209173, IMG submission 187206) | Synthetic microbial communities from Ohio, USA - SynthPrep_16_END_DS12_MetaG (SPAdes) (version 2) | ecosystem: Engineered > Bioreactor > Aerobic > Activated sludge | place: USA: Ohio... | reverse complement strand
CTCTCGTTAGCGGGAGGCGAATTCTACAGCGTTACACGCTGCTGTCAACACCTCTTTTTCTCCGCTTTCGACCGAGAAGATCGAAACGTTAACAAGGCCAAACAACACTGCCTTACTAACTCCTTCTAGGCCTCGATGATCTGAAGCAGCTCGCTGTCGAAACCTACGTAACTCTTTGTTTACCAAGGAGTTTTCCGTTTCGACTGCGCCGGAAGTGGGGCGAATTATAGACAGATATAAAACGCCGTCAACAGTTAATTTCAGGTTTATTCGGATTTAAGCGTAATACGCGCAAATGCCTTCTTGCCGGCCTGGCAAACGTGGGTCGCGCCCAGCTCGTATATAAAGGTGCGATCGACAACCTCACCATCTATACGTACACCGCCAGACCCCAGAAGGTCGCGCGCCACCGCCGAGTTCTTCACCAGGCCCGCCTTATTAAGGACGGCAGCGATCGGCATTGCCTCGCCAGCAGTCAATTCAATCTCAGGCAGATCATCCGGCAGCTCGCCATCCTTCATACGGTTACCCGCAGCACGGTGAGCACTGGCCGCAGCCTCTTCACCATGGAAGCGCGCAACAATCTCTTCAGCCAGCTTGATCTTCACATCCCGCGGGTTAGCCCCAGCTTCCACTTCAGCACGCAATGCATTGATGTCATCCATCGAGCGGAAACTCAACAGTTCGAAGTAACGCCACATCAGCGCATCCGGAATCGAAACCAGCTTGCCGTACATCACACCCGGCGCTTCCTGGATACCGACATAGTTACCCAGGGACTTGGACATCTTCTTGACGCCATCCAGCCCTTCCAGCAACGGCATCGTCAGAATGCACTGAGCCTCTTGCCCATACGCACGCTGCAGCTCACGCCCCATCAGCAGATTGAACTTCTGATCAGTACCGCCCAGCTCGACATCGGCACGCAACGCCACCGAGTCATACCCTTGAACCAATGGGTACAGGAACTCATGGATAGCGATCGGCTGATTAGTGGAGTAGCGCTTATCGAAGTCATCGCGCTCGAGCATGCGAGCAACGGTGTACTGGGACGTAAGACGAATGAAATCCGCCGGCCCCATCTGATCCATCCATGTGGAGTTGAAGGCCACCTCGGTCTTGGCCGGATCAAGAATCTTGAAGACCTGGGTCTTGTAGGTCTCGGCGTTATCGAGAACCTGCTCACGGGTCAGCGGCGGACGCGTAGCGCTCTTGCCGCTCGGATCGCCGATCATCCCGGTGAAGTCACCTATAAGGAAGATCACCTGATGCCCCAGTTCCTGGAACTGGCGCAGCTTATTAATAAGCACCGTATGCCCAAGGTGCAGATCCGGCGCCGTCGGATCAAAGCCAGCCTTAATACGCAGGGGCTGGCCACGCTTGAGCTTTTCGATCAGCTCAGCTTCGACCAACAGTTCTTCCGCACCACGTTTGATCAGCGCTAGCTGCTCTTCAACCGACTTCATAACAGACCCGCAAGGCTCAGATTCAAAAGGGAACCAACCATACAAGATCAGGGACTAATTACAAGTTTTGCCCTGCGCACGGACACCGTTCAGCAAGCCCAGCGTTCGCAAGCTTGCACCACAGATGATTTGGTTATATTTTATACAGTTATTTCATCTTCATCATGTCATTCATCTTTTCCAATTCATCTTTTCAAAGTCAAAATTACTTATGACCACAGAACCGTCTAAAGCGCCGCCGCTTTACCCGAAGACCCACCTGCTCGCCGCAAGTGGGATCGCCGCCCTTCTGAGCCTGGCACTCCTGGTATTTCCTTCCAGCGACGTAGAAGCCAAACGAACGACCCTAAGCCTTGACCTTGAAAGTCCGGTTGAGCAACTGACACAAGATCAAGACGCTTCCGACGCACTTCAAGCCACAAATGGCGCAGCCGAATCGCCGTTTGCCCAGATCGAAAGCAGCGCCGAAGACACCAAGGAAACCGCGCAGGCCGAACCTGCGGTAGTAGAGGCACCCAAGAACCCGCTGCACCGGGAAGTCATTGTCGCCAAGGGCGACACCCTTTCGACCCTGTTCGAAAAGGTCGGCCTCCCCGCCGCGACGGTCAACGATGTACTGGCAAGCGACAAGCAGGCCAAGCAATTCACCCAACTCAAGCATGGCCAGAAGCTTGAATTCGAACTGGCGCCCGACGGCCAGTTGACCAACCTGCACAGCAACGTCAGCGACCTGGAAAGCATCACCCTGACCAAAGGAGCCAAGGGCTTTGCGTTCAACCGCATCACCACCAAGCCGGTCATGCGCTCCGCCTATGTACACGGCGTGATCAACAGCTCGCTGTCGCAGTCCGCCGCCCGCGCCGGCCTGTCCCACAGCATGACCATGGACATGGCCAGCGTGTTTGGCTACGACATCGACTTCGCCCAGGACATTCGCCAGGGTGACGAATTCGACGTGATCTACGAACAGAAGGTCGCCAACGGCAAGGTCGTCGGCACCGGCAACATCCTTTCTGCGCGGTTTACCAACCGTGGCAAGACCTACACCGCCGTGCGCTACACCAACAAACAAGGCAACAGCAGCTACTACACCGCCGACGGCAACAGCATGCGCAAGGCGTTCATCCGTACCCCGGTTGACTTCGCCCGTATTAGCTCGCGTTTCTCGATGGGTCGCAAGCATCCAATTCTGAACAAAATTCGCGCTCACAAAGGCGTCGACTACGCCGCCCCGCGTGGCACGCCGATCAAGGCTGCCGGTGACGGCAAGGTCTTGCTGGCCGGTCGCCGCGGCGGCTACGGCAACACCGTGATCATCCAGCACGGGGCCACCTACCGTACGCTGTATGGCCACATGCAAGGTTTTGCCAAGGGCATCCAGACCGGCGGCAACGTCAAGCAGGGCCAGGTGATCGGTTACATCGGCACTACCGGGCTGTCCACCGGCCCGCACTTGCACTACGAGTTCCAGGTCAACGGCGTGCACGTCGACCCACTGGGCCAGAAGCTGCCAATGGCCGACCCGATCGCCAAGGCCGAGCGCGCCCGCTTCCTGCAGCAGAGCCAGCCATTGATGGCCCGCATGGACCAGGAGCGCTCTACTCTCCTGGCTTCGGCGAAGCGCTAAGCCATGTCGCTCTATATAGGTGTGATGTCCGGGACCAGCCTTGATGGCCTGGACATTGCCCTGATCGAGCAAGGCCCGGCGATCAAGCTGATCGCCACCCACTACATCCCCATGCCTGAATCCCTGCGTTCCGAGCTGCTTGGCCTGTGCGCCAGCGGCCCGGACGAGATTGCCCGTTCGGCGCTCGCGCAGCAGAACTGGGTGACGCTTGCCGCCCAAGGTATTCACGCCCTACTCGATCAGCAGAACCTCAAGCCCCAGGACATTCGAGCGATTGGCAGCCACGGCCAAACCATTCGTCACGAACCTGCACGGGGTTTTACCGTGCAGATCGGCAACCCGGCGCTGCTCACCGAATTGACCGGAATCACCGTCGTCAGTGATTTCCGTAGCCGCGATGTCGCCGCCGGAGGCCAAGGCGCCCCGCTGGTGCCTGCATTTCATGAGGCACTGTTTGGCGAGCGCACGGGCAACCGCGCCGTGCTGAATGTGGGCGGCTTCAGCAACCTCAGCCTGATCGAGACCGGCAAACCGGTTGCGGGCTTCGACTGCGGCCCGGGGAATGTCCTGCTGGATGCCTGGATTCACCAGCAACGCGGCGAGAACTTCGACCGCGATGGCCAGTGGGCTGCCAGCGGGAAGGTTGAACCCCAGCTACTCAAGGCATTGCTCAGCGATCCGTTCTTTGTGACCAAGGGGCCAAAAAGCACCGGTCGCGAAGTCTTCAACCTGGGATGGCTTGAGCATCACCTGGGACGATTGCCGCCATTCGCAGCCCAGGACGTGCAAGCCACATTGCTCGAGCTGACTGCCCTGACCATCGTCGAATCCCTGCAAACCGCCCAATCACAGACCGAAACCCTGCTGGTCTGCGGCGGCGGCGCCCACAACGCAACCTTGATGAGCCGCCTGAGCGCCCTGCTGCCGGCGACCCAGGTCAGCAGCACCGCCACCTGCGGCGTAGACCCTGACTGGGTCGAAGCCATGGCGTTCGCCTGGCTGGCCCATTGCTGCCTGGAAGGCATCGCCGCCAACCGCCCCAGCGTCACCGGCGCCCGCGGCCTTCGTGTACTCGGCGCGATCTACCCCGCCTGAATCCCACACAGCAAAACGCCGCTTGGCCCTATCAAGGCCAAGCGGCGTTTACATATCCGCTGTCGATCAGATCGAGAACGAAGACCCGCAACCACAGGTAGTGGTGGCATTCGGGTTCTTGATCACGAAGCGCGAACCTTCCAGACCTTCTTGATAGTCCACCTCGGCTCCTGCCAGGTACTGGAAGCTCATCGGATCGACAACCAGGCTGACGCCCTCGCGCTCAACGATGGTGTCGTCATCGGCCACGTCTTCATCGAAGGTAAAACCGTACTGAAACCCTGAACAACCGCCGCCCGTAACAAATACGCGCAGCTTCAAGCGATCATTACCCTCTTCATCGACCAGGCTCTTCACCTTGTGCGCAGCACCGTGGGTGAATTGCAAAGCCGTGGGGGTGAAGGATTCAACGCTCATGCTGATAATCTCCCGGCGTAGCGCCGCCATATGCGTGATGGCGGGCATTATCCGCTTCTCCTAGAAAAGCGGTCAACTATTGTTACGGTATATCAATCTGCGCAGCGGCCATTAAAAACACGAAAGGCCCGATTAACGGGCCTTTGCGCAACAGCAGAAAATTTACGGCAGCATGCCCGCGTGGGACAGGCCCAGCTTCTCATCCAGGCCAAACAGGATGTTCATGTTCTGCACAGCCTGGCCCGAAGCGCCCTTGACCAGGTTGTCGATGACCGACAATACCACCACCAGGTCACCATCCTGTGGACGGTGTACCGCGATACGGCACACGTTGGCACCGCGCACGCTACGGGTCTCCGGGTGGCTGCCCGCCGGCATCACATCGACGAACGGCTCATTGGCGTAGCGCTTTTCAAACAGCGCCTGCAGGTCTACCGAACGATCAACGACTGTCGCATACAGTGTGGAGTGGATCCCGCGGATCATCGGTGTCAGGTGCGGCACAAACGTCAGGCCGACATCCTTGCCCGCAGCACGACGCAGCCCCTGGCGAATTTCCGGCAAGTGACGATGGCCTTTGACTGCATAGGCTTTCATGCTTTCCGACGTCTCGGAGTAAAGCGAACCTACAGCGGCCCCACGACCAGCACCACTGACGCCCGACTTGCAGTCAGCAATCAGCCGCGATGCATCCGCCAGCCCGGCTTCCAGCAATGGCAGGAAACCCAGCTGCGTAGCCGTCGGATAGCAACCCGGCACGGCGATCAGGCGTGCTTGCTTGATCTGCTCACGATTGACTTCCGGCAGGCCGTACACCGCCTCTTCCAGCAACTGCGGTGCACCGTGAGGCTGGCCGTACCACTTGGCCCACTCATCGGCGTCCTGCAGGCGGAAGTCTGCCGACAAGTCGATCACCTTGGTACCGGCGGCCAGCAACTCGCCCGCCAGGGCATGGGCCACACCGTGAGGCGTGGCAAAGAAGACCACATCACACGCGCCCAGGGTCTTGATATCCGGAACGCTGAACGCCAGGCCGTCATAGTGGCCTCGCAGGTTCGGGTACATATCGGCCACAGCCAGGCCGGCCTCGGATCGGGAAGTGATCACCACCACCTCAGCTTGCGGATGCTGAGCCAACAGACGCAGCAATTCGACACCGGTGTAACCCGTGCCGCCGACGATACCGACCTTGACCATAAACCTGCCCTCAACGAACCCACTGGAAAGCCGTCGATAATAGGGTTCGTATCGTCCTGCGACAACCTTCAACATGACGTGTAGACGCAAGAGCCACTACTATCTTCAGCTACCGTGAACCTGGGAATAACTAAAAATGCTTTATCTATGGGTCAAAGCCTTTCATATCGTCAGCATCGTCTGCTGGTTTGCCGCGCTGTTCTACCTTCCGCGCCTGTTCGTCTACCACGCCCAAAGCGAGGACACCATCAGCAAGGAACGCTTCAGCGTGATGGAGCGCAAGCTGTACCGCGGCATCATGGGCCCGGCGATGATCGCCAGCCTGGTGTTCGGCGGCTGGCTGATCTACCTCAACCCGGCCATCTTTCAATCCGGCGGGTGGATCCACGCCAAGTTGACCCTGGTAGTACTGCTCATCGGCTACCACCATATGTGCGGCGCGCAGGTAAAACGTTTCGCCCGTGGCGAAAACACCCGCAGCCATGTCTTTTATCGCTGGTTCAATGAAGTGCCAGTTCTGATATTGCTGGCTATCGTAATTTTGGTCGTGGTCAAACCGTTCTAATCTCTATTACTCGGGGTACTTCCAATGTCGCTGCCCGCTTCGCTCGAACAAAATCTGCGCCTGCCCGTCGTGGCTGCGCCGATGTTTCTGATCTCCAACCCGCAACTGGTGCTGGCCTGCTGCCGCAACGGGATCGTCGGCAGCTTCCCTGCCCTCAACCAGCGGGAAAGCAGCGGCTTCAAGGCGTGGCTGGAAGAAATCGAAGCGGGCCTGGCGCTGCTGGAGAACCCGGCGCCTTATGCGGTCAACCTGATCGTGCACAACAGTAACCCGCGGGTGGAAGCTGACCTGGCGATCTGCGTCGAGCACAAGGTGCCGATCGTCATCACGAGCCTGGGCGCGGTGAAAGAATTGGTAGACGCGGTGCATAGCTACGGCGGCCTGGTATTCCACGATGTCACCACCCGGCGCCACGCCGAAAAAGCCGCTGAAGCCGGCGTCGATGGCCTGATCGCCGTTGCGGCGGGCGCCGGTGGCCATGCCGGCACCTGGAGCCCGTTCTCGCTGATCGCAGAAATCCGTCAGTTCTTCGACAAAACCCTGCTGCTCGCCGGTTGCCTGAACCACGGCCACGAAATCCTCGCCGCGCAACTGCTCGGCGCCGACCTGGCCTATTTCGGCACGCGTTTTATCGGCACCACCGAAAGCCATGCCCCGGATGCCTATAAAGAGATGCTGCTCACATCGCGCGCCGCCGACATCGTGCACACTCCAGCCGTCTCCGGTGTTCCCGCAAGCTTCATGCGCCAGAGCCTGGAAAATGCCGGTTTCGACCTCGCCGCGCTGCAAGGCAAGGGTGAAGTCAATTTTGGCTCCAAGCTCAAGCCACTCAACGACGAAGCCAAAGCCTGGAAGACCGTGTGGTCCGCCGGCCAGGGCGTCGGAGAGATTGATGATTTGCCCAGCGTCGATGAACTCGTGGCCCGCCTGGATGCCGAATACCGCAAGGCGCTCGAGCATGCGGCACAATTGCCTGAACGCTGGCCACGCTGATCCGCGATCCAAAGCCTGCTGATCAAGGCAGGCCTCCCCTATTCAAGTGACAAGGATGCCCGCATGAGCGACAACCGTTTCAAGATTGTGTTTGATGGCGCATTGCTCCCGGGTGTCGAAAGCACCACCGCCAAGCTGAACCTCGCCGAGTTGTTCAAAAGTGATGTCGACGCGATCGAAAAGCTTTTCACCGGCCGCCCGGTCGCGCTGAAACGCGACCTTTCCCGCGCCGATGCCGAGACCTATCTGCAAGCGCTGAAAAACGCCGGGGTGGATGCGCGGATAGAAGAAGAGCAGCCCGTCGCCTTCAGCCTCGCCGAAACCCATGAAACGGACTCCGGCAGCGCGACTGACTACACCCGCCCCGCCGCATCGCCTTACGCCCCGCCCCGGGCCGCGGTTGGCGAGAACCTGCCGGAGTTTTCCACCCTTAAGGTATTCACCGTCAACGGCCGGATCGGACGCCTGCGCTTCCTGGCGTGGACGCTGGTGCTGAGCGTGGTGATCCTCCTCGTCTCAAGCGTGTTCTTCACCGTCGGACTTGGTATCGCTGCGGTCTCTCCGACGATTGCCATGGTCGTTGGCTTCCTGGTGGGGATTGCCATACTCGTGGCCGCTGTGTGGGTCAGCGTACAGATCACCGTGCAGCGCCTGCATGACCTGGGCTGGTCCGGCTGGCTGTGGTTCCTGCACCTGGTGCCCTTCGTAGGCAGCATCTTCCCGATCCTGCTGATGGTCCTCCCCGGTAACACGGGCGCAAACCAGTACGGCGCGCCACCACCGCGTAACTCCACTGCAGTGAAAATCCTCTCCGCATTGTGGCTCGCATTCATTCCGCTGGTATTTGCCGGCGCGGTGTTGGTTGGCATAAGCGGCTACCTGGATCAACTGGAAAGCGATGTAGGCGGCAGCTACGAAAGCAGCTCCATCAACTCTGATGACGACAGCGACCAGGCCACCACCGTCGATGAAGTCGATGTGCAAAGTGCTGACGACACAGCCGAACCTGTAGACTCTACGCAACAGTGAAAAACGCCCGACGCCTGTGACGCCTCTGTCACAGGCCCGGTAGCGTTGCGATGGAGAAACGCATGACCCGTTACGCTCTGATCACCGGTGCCTCCAGCGGCATCGGCCTGGCCTTGGCCGAAGCACTGGCCCGTCGCGGCCGCAGCTTGATTCTGGTGGCCCGCCAGCGTGATCAGTTGGAAAGCATTGCAATCGAATTGACTCAGCGCTTCGGCGTCGAGGTGCTGTTCCGTGCCTGTGACCTGGGCGAGCCCCTGCGGCTCTCCGGGTTCCTGCTGGAACTGGAAGAAGGCGAGCGGCAGATCGACCTGCTGGTGAACTGCGCCGGCATCGGTACCAGCGGCCCGTTCCTGGCGCAGGACTGGATGACCGAGCAGGACCTGATGGAGGTCAACATCCTCGCCCTGACCCGCATGTGCCACGCCCTCGGCAACGCCATGGCCCTGCACGGCGGCGGGCAGATTCTCAACGTCGCGTCGGTTGCCGCGTTCCAACCCGGCCCGTGGATGAGCACTTACTACGCCAGCAAGGCCTACGTGCTGCACTTTTCCGAAGGCTTGCGCGAGGAACTGAAGACCTGCGGCATCAAGGTTTCCGTCCTTTGCCCCGGCCCGACCCGCACCGCATTCTTCGGCACCGCCCAAATGGACACCGCCAAGCTGGATCGCAGCCAACAGCTGATGAGCCCGGAAGAAGTCGCGCTCTACACCGTGCGTGCGCTGGCCAGGAACAAAGCCATCATCATTCCCGGCCGGCGTAATCGCTGGCTGGCGTTCAGCCCGCGCCTGAGCCCGCGCTGGCTGACCCGCAAGATTGCCGGCGCGATCAACAAGGCCTATTGCCCGCGCTGATCGCCTGAGTACACTCACCCTGCACTTTCACAATGGAGAAACAGCTGTGGATACTCTGTTCACCAAGATCATCAACAGAGAAATACCCGCGAAGATCATCTACGAGGATGACCAGGTCCTGGCCTTCCACGACATCGCGCCAATGGCACCCGTGCATTTCCTGGTGATTCCGAAAAAGCCGATCCGCACCCTCAACGACCTCACCGAGGAAGACAAGGCGCTGGCCGGGCATATCCTGTTCACCGCCCAGCGCCTGGCGGTTGAGCAAGGCTGTGAGAAGGGCTTCCGTGTGGTGATGAACTGCAACGAAGATGGCGGACAGACCGTTTATCACATCCACATGCATGTTCTGGGTCAACGCCAGATGAACTGGCCGCCGGGCTGAGCACTACCTGTGGCGAGGGAGCTTGCTCCCGCTGGGCTGCATAGCAGCCCCAAAAACGAGAGCGCTGCGCACTCCAGCGCGAGCAAGCTCCCTCGCCACACAAGCAATTTGACCCAGCGCAAACGCTTCCCCCTCTCTTGCGGTAAACTGGCCGCCGAGATTCTTCCCGGAGGTCAGCATGACTACCCAACGTCACTACTCGCCGATTGATCGTCTGTTGCTGCAAGCCGATACGGCCATGCGCACGCTGCTGCCATTCAGCGGCCAACCGCACCGCCCGTCGCCCGCCATCGTGCGGCCCGAAGCGCAGATGAGCGAGACCGACACCCGCCACGTCGCCGGCCTGATGCGTATCAACCATACCGGTGAGGTCTGTGCCCAGGCGCTGTACCAGGGCCAGGCCCTGACCGCTAAGCTGCCGCAAGTGCGCGCTGCAATGGAACATGCCGCCGAAGAAGAAATCGATCACCTGGCCTGGTGCGAACAACGCATTCGCCAGTTGAACAGCCATCCGAGCGTGCTGAACCCGCTGTTCTACGGCTTATCGTTTGGCATTGGTGCGGTGGCCGGGCTGATCAGCGACAAAGTCAGCCTGGGTTTTGTGGCCGCCACCGAGCATCAGGTGTGCAAACACCTCAATGAACACCTCGAGCAACTGCCGGCTGAAGACGAAAAGTCCCGGGCGATTCTTGAGCAGATGCGCATTGATGAAGAACATCACGCCGAAAGCGCGCTGGACGCGGGCGGCTTCCGCTTCCCGGCACCGGTGAAATTTGGCATGAGCCTGCTGGCCAAGGTCATGACCAAAAGCACGTACCGCATCTAGGCTCAGCAGAAAACGAAAAAGGGCGCTATCAAGCGCCCTTTCTTTTTGCCTGCCGATTGAAGAATCAGCCCAACTCAATGATCTCGTAATCATGAGTGATGGCAACGCCCGCAGCGCCCAGCATGATCGAGGCCGAGCAGTACTTCTCCGCCGACAACTCGATGGCCCGCTTGACCTGGGCTTCTTTAAGCGCCCGGCCCTTGACGACAAAGTGCATGTGGATCCTGGTAAACACCTTCGGGTCTTCGGTGGCACGCTCGGCTTCCAGGAATGCTTCGCAGCTTTCCACCGCCTGGCGGGACTTCTTCAGGATGCTCACCACATCGAAATTGCTGCAACCGCCTACACCGAGCAGGAGCATTTCCATCGGGCGTACGCCCAGGTTGCGGCCACCGGCCTCCGGCGGGCCGTCCATGACCACCACGTGGCCACTGCCCGACTCACCGAGGAACATGGCTTCGCCCGCCCATTGGATGCGTGCCTTCATCGCCCAGACTCCACTGCTAAAAAAGGGTCGCCAGCTTAGCACAGCACTTTGGGCCGGCAGCGTTTCCCATGAAAGCGATCAACAGCAGGGTTTGCTGGGTAAATTCCCTAATGAAGTCAGAATGTGTCTGTTAAGCTGGCGCCAAATCAATGGCGCATTGCCATCCATTGGATGATGTAGCTTAGCCGTTGATCGCGCTGGATAAAAAAACAAGCTCACCAACACCGTGCAGTCTTTTCGGGATACAACCATGGTTGCTATTACTCCCACACCCAAAATCAAGAACCTCGACAAACTGCTGATGCATTGTCAGCGTCGGCGTCATCCGGCCAAGCACAACATCATCTGCGCGGGCGAGCGCTCGGAATCCCTGTTCTTCATTATCAAAGGCTCGGTCACCATCCTGATCGAGGATGACGATGGTCGCGAAATGATCATCGCCTACCTCAATACCGGTGATTTCTTCGGTGAACTCGGGCTTTTCGAACAAGCCGGCAAGGAACAGCAACGCAGTGCCTGGGTGCGGGCCAAAGTCGAATGCGAAGTCGCCGAGATCAGCTATACGAAATTTCGCGAACTGGCCCAGCAGGATCCCGACATTCTGTACGCCCTGAGCGGCCAGATCGCACAGCGCTTGAGAGACACCACGCGCAAAGTCGGCGACCTGGCGTTCTTCGACGTCACCGGCCGGGTTGCCCGCTGCCTGCTGGAGTTGTGCAAGCAACCGGACGCCATGACCCATCCCGACGGGATGCAGATCAAGATCACCCGCCAGGAAATCGGGCGGATCGTCGGTTGCTCAAGGGAAATGGTTGGCCGTGTGCTCAAGGACCTGGAGGAACGCAACCTGGTGCATGTCAAAGGCAAGACCATGGTGGTCTTCGGTACGCGTTAAACCGGCAGGAAACTCGCAAGCATCTGACGGTACAACGTATCAAGCCGGGCAATCGCATCTGGCGCCGCAAAGGCTTCGTGCAGGGCGATGTGGCTTTCGGCGCGCACCCGTTGTTCCAGGCCGCATGCTTCATTGAAGCGATTGACCGCGGCGATCAACTCGACGCGATCGTCATCCAGCAGCAACGCACCATGCACCAACCCCACCGGGCGCCCGCCACTCTGGCGCCAGCGCTGGGCGGTACCGACCATTTTGCGACCATCAAGGTTGACGTTGTAGCGACCGTCGCAAAACGCACCGTCGATCTCGCCCACCGACGCGTTGCCACCCAACTCGATCAGCAGGTCGCAAATCGGCTGGCACAGACGCTGGTAGCCGGTTTCGATACGGCCCTGGTCACCTTCACTGCGTGGTGGCGCGTAGACCAACGCAATATTGACCGTGGCTGCCGATTGCGGAACCGGCTCACCGCCCGTTTCCCGCAGCAGCACCGGCCAACCGGCGTCTGCCGACACCTGGCTGGCGGTCTCGAATGCCGGAAGGCGGCTCAAACGACGAGGCATCACCAACGCTTGATCGCTGGGCTGCCAGAACAGCAGGCCGAACGGTTGCTCGCCGGCACAGACCGCGGCGAGCAAATCCTGCTCGGCCTTAAGGCCTGCCTCGACCGTCATCGCCACCGGCTGGGTCATCATCAATCCAGGGTCGAGCCACTGACGGCAACGCCACGCTCCGGGAAGAACAGGCGCTGCAACTCAGCCCCCGGGTTCTCGGCACGCATGAAGGTTTCGCCGACGAGGAACGAGTACACGCCGCTGATTTCCATCAGCTCCACATCGGCGCGATTGACGATGCCGCTTTCGGTGATCACCAACCGGTCGCGCGGGATGCGCGGCAACAGATCGAGGGTGTTTTCCAGGCTGACTTCGAAGGTGTGCAGGTTGCGGTTGTTGACGCCCACCAACGGTGTGTCGAGGGTTTTCAACGCGCGTTCCAGTTCATCACCGTCGTGCACTTCCACCAGCACGTCGAGGCCGACGCTCTTGGCCACGGCCGCCAGTTCAGCCATTTTCACGTCATCCAGTGCGGAGACGATCAACAGCACGCAATCGGCGCCCAACGCTCGGGCTTCGACGATCTGGTAAGGGTCGACCATGAAGTCCTTGCGGATCACCGGCAGCGAACACGCCGCACGCGCTTGCTGCAGGTACAGGTCGGCACCCTGGAAATAGTCGATATCGGTCAACACCGAGAGGCACGTCGCGCCGCCCTTCTCGTAGCTTTTGGCAATGTCTTCAGGGATGAAGATCTCGCGAATCACGCCCTTGCTAGGCGAAGCCTTCTTGATTTCAGCGATAACGGCCGGCTGTTTTTCCTTGGCCTGCTTGATCAGCGCATTGGCGAACCCACGCGGTGCATCAGCGGTTTTCGCCAGGCCTTCCAGCTCAGCCAGGCTGACCCGGGCACGGCGCTCAGCGACTTCTTCTGCCTTGCGGGCCAGGATTTTTTCCAGAACGGTCGGAACACTCATCCTTCATTCTCCACTTTGAACACCGCAGTAAACGCACCCAGTTCTTCGAGCTTTTCGCGCGCCAGCCCGGTATGCAATGCATCATGAGCGAGGGCAACACCCTCTTTAAGACTGTAGGCGTGATCCGCGGCGTACAGCGCCGCACCGGCGTTGAGCACAATCATTTCTGCGGCTTTCTGGCCGTTTTCGGTCTTGCGGCGTCCCAGGGCATCGCGAATCAGTTCAAGGGAGGCTGCCGGGCTTTCTACGGCCAGGCCGTGCAGGCTCTGGCTTTTCATGCCGAGGTCTTCTGGTTCGACCCAATACTCGGTGACCTGGTCGTTCTTCAGCTCCGCCACGAAGGTCGGTGCCGCCAGGCTGAACTCGTCGAGGCCATCCTTGGAGTGCACCACCAGCACGTGCTTGCTGCCCAGGCGCTGCAGGACTTCAGCCAATGGCCGGCACAGCGCCTGGCTGAACACGCCCACTACCTGATGCTTCACACCGGCCGGATTCGTAAGCGGGCCGAGCATGTTGAACAGGGTACGCAAGCCCAAGTCCTTGCGCGGGCCGGCGGCGTGTTTCATCGCGCCGTGATGGGACTGGGCAAACATGAAGCCGATACCGACATGATCGATACAGCGCGCCACTTGTACCGGGGTCAGGTTCAGGTAGATGCCTGCTGCTTCAAGCAAATCGGCGCTGCCGCTTTTACCCGACACCGCGCGGTTACCGTGCTTGGCCACGGTGCAGCCGGCAGCGGCCACCACAAAGGAAGAAGCCGTCGACACGTTGAAAATGTTCGCACCGTCGCCGCCGGTGCCGACCACGTCGACCACGCCGTCGAGGGTCTTGAGTTCAACCTTGTCGGCCAGCTCACGCATGACCGACACAGCGCCGACGATTTCGTCGATGCTCTCGCTCTTCATGCGCATGGCCATCATGAACGCGCCGATCTGCGCGTCGGTGCATTGACCGGTCATGATCTCGCGCATCACATCGCTCATTTCAGCGGTGCTCAGGTCCAGATGGCCGACGATACGGCTCAGGGCAGTCTTGATATCCATGAAAAGTCCTTAGCGCGTGCCGCCGCTCTGCTTGAGAAAGTTAGCGAACAGCTCGAAGCCCTGCTCGGTCAAAATCGATTCCGGGTGAAATTGCACCCCTTCGACGTTCAGTGTCTTGTGACGCAGGCCCATGATCTCGTCGACCGAGCCGTCTTCCAGCTGGGTCCAGGCCGTCAGCTCAAGGCACTCGGGCAGGGTTTCACGCTTGACCACCAGCGAGTGGTAGCGGGTTACCGTTACCGGCAGGTTCAAACCCTGGAATACGCCCTGATCCTTGTGAAATACCGGGCTGGTCTTGCCGTGCATCACCTGGCGGGCGCGAACGACGTCGCCACCGAAGGCCTGGCCGATGGACTGATGGCCCAGGCACACGCCCAGGATCGGCAGCTTGCCGGCAAAGTATTGGATGGCTTCGAGGGAGATGCCCGCTTCGGTCGGCGTACACGGGCCTGGGGAGACGACGATGCGTTCAGGGTTCAACGCGGCGATCTGGGCCACGGTCAATTCGTCGTTGCGCACCACCTTGACCTCGGCGCCGAGCTCGCCCAGGTACTGCACAACGTTGTAGGTAAAGGAGTCGTAGTTATCAATCATCAGCAACATGTGGGGTAAAACCTCTTGAATTCACTGACTTCTAATGACGGCCTTCCAAGGGAGTGACCCGCTGCCAGACGCACTTTCCGGTTGCCGGGGTTGGTCGGCAAGGGGCGTTTAACAGAGGGTGAAGAAGGCAAATCGGTACAGGTCCGGCGGGGCCGGTAGAGAAAAGTTAGGCGCGCCAACGCCAACGGGCGTGTGCCTTGACTACTCGCATCAAGAGTTTGCTGATGATCAACACGGGGAGGGTCTCATTCATACGTTCAGGCACAGTAACGTAGCCTCGCCAACGGTGCAATATCGAGCCGCAAATACGGGGGAAACTGCCCGACTGATAATTGGCGTCAAACTTTTCAGAACCCTTCCAAGGGCGCTACAGTCACAGTGCTGACAAAAAAACAAAATCATGGACGGACTCATGACCAAGATGCCCTATTTCACCCCCATCGTCGGCTGCCTCTTGGCGCTGGCATGCTCGCAAGCCTTCGCCGCGCCCTCGCCTTATTCGACGATGGTCGTTTTCGGTGACAGCCTGGCCGACGCCGGTACATTTGCCGACCCTGGCGCACCGGGCGCAACCTATCGCTTCACCAACCGCACCGGCCCGCAATACTTCGACGGCAGCGGCGAAAGCACATCGCTGATCTCCTCGACATTATTGGGCGGCAAGCTGGGGGTTGCCCCGGGCGACCTGAATGCCTCGACCTCGCCGGAGCGCGCCGCGCTGGGCCAGCCAGACGGCAATAACTGGGCCGTCGGCGGCTACACCACCCAACAGATCTACGATGCCATCACCGGTAACTCCACCGTCACCGACAGCGACACCGGGCAGGTATTGCGTACACGTCCCGGATACCTGGCATCAACGGGGGGCCGAGCCGACCCCAACGCGTTGTACTTTCTCTCCGGCGGCGGCAATGACTTCCTCGACGGCCTGGTCCTCAGCCCCGACCAGGCCTCGGCCGCAGCCGGGCGCCTGGCCGACAGCGCCCAGGCGCTGCAACAGGCTGGCGCCCGTTATGTAATGGTATGGATGCTGCCGGACCTGGGCCTGACACCTGCCGTCAATGGCACCCCGCTCCAAGGGGCCGTCAGCACCCTGGCCGGCGCGTTCAACCAGACCCTGGTACAGCGCCTGTCGCAAATCGATGCGCAGATCATCCCGCTGAACATTCCGTTGCTGCTCAAGGAAACCTTTGCCGATCCCGGGCGTTTTGGTTTTGCCACCGACCAGAACCTCAACCAGACGTGCTTCAGTGGCACCACCTGCAGGAATCCGGTGTATGGCGTCGGCGGCACCAATCCGGACCCGACCAAGCTGATTTACAACGACACCGTGCACCCGACCGAGGCCGGCCAGGCACTGATCGCCGACTACGCGTATTCACTGCTGGCAGCGCCCTGGGAAATCACCCTGCTTCCGGAAATGGCCCAAGGCACCTTGCGCGCCCATCAGGATTCATTGCGCAACCAATGGCAAGCCGACTCCCGTAGCTGGCAGGCCGTGGGCCAATGGCGGGCGATCGTCGACGCTGGCGGCCAGCACCTGGACTTCGATGATCAGAACAGCTCGGCCAGCGGTGACGGCAGCGGCTATAACCTGAACATCGGTGGCAGCTACAGGCTCAATGACGAGTGGCGCGTGGGTGTGGTAGCAGGCTTCTATCGCCAGAGTCTTGAGGCCGGCGCCAGCGATTCGGACTACAAGCTCAACAGCTACCTGGGCACCGCGTTCGCCCAATATCAGGAAGATCACTGGTGGGCCGACGCCGCATTGACCGGCGGCAAACTGGACTTCGATAACCTCAAGCGCAAGTTCGCCCTGGGCATCAGCGAAGGCACCGAGAAAGGCGACACCGACGGCTGGCTATGGGCATTGAGCGCACGGGTTGGGTATGACATCGCCGAGCCGAACAGCGAATGGCACTTCTCACCCTTTATCAGCGCTGACTATTCGCGGGTCGAGGTGAATGGTTATTCGGAGAAAGATGCCCGTTCCACCGCGCTGACCTTTGATGACCAACAGCGCGACTCCAAGCGTTTGGGAATCGGATTACAAGCCAACTACCGCTTCACCCCGCAAACCCTGGTGTTTGGCGAAGTGGCCCACGAGCACGAGTTTGAAAACGATACGCAGCGAGTGGGCATGTCCCTCAACAGCGTGCCGGGGATTGATTTCAAACTGGACGGCTACACGCCACGCAGCAATTCGGATCGCTTGAACCTGGGGATTACCCACAAGGTGACCAAGGACCTGGCGTTGAACGCGGCCTATAACGTGAGAAAGGATGACAACTTTACCCAGCAAGGGCTGAGTGTCGGGGTGAGTCTGGATTTCTGACTCGGGCTTGAAACTGACAAATACCAAATGTGGGAGCGGGCTTGCTCGCGAAAGCGGTGCGACAGTCGCCTTATATATCGACTGATACACCGCCTTCGCGAGCAAGCCCGCTCCCACATTTTTGATCTACGTCTGACTTCAGTCCTGCGGGGTCTGCTCGGCCAACGCCACCGCGCGGAACATCGCCCGGCGCTTGTTCAGCGTCTCTTCCCATTCCAGGGCCGGTACCGAGTCGGCCACGATCCCGCCGCCCGCCTGCACATGCAGTTCGCCGTCCTTGATCACCGCCGTACGGATCGCGATCGCAGTGTCCATATTGCCGTTCCAGGCGAAATACCCCACCGCGCCGCCATACACACCCCGCTTCACCGGCTCCAGCTCGTCGATGATTTCCATCGCGCGAATCTTCGGTGCGCCCGACAAGGTGCCCGCCGGCAGGATCGCCCGCAGTGCATCCATCGCCGTCAACCCGGTCTTCAGCTCGCCGGTGACGTTGGACACGATGTGCATCACGTTGGAGTAACGCTCGATCACCATCTTCTCGGTGAGCTTCACCGAACCGATTTCCGAGACACGCCCGGTGTCGTTGCGGCCCAGGTCGATCAGCATCAAGTGCTCGGCGATTTCCTTGTCGTCGCTCAACAGGTCCTGTTCCAGCGCCAGGTCCGCCTCTTCGGTCGCACCGCGAGGGCGCGTGCCGGCAATCGGGCGCACGGTGATCAGGTTGTCTTCAACCCGCACCAGCACTTCCGGCGAACTGCCCACGACGTGGAAGTCGCCAAAGTTGAAGAAGTACATGTACGGCGTCGGGTTGAAACAGCGCAGCGCCCGGTACAAATCAATCGGCGCGGCCTTGAAGTCGATGGACATGCGTTGCGACGGCACCACCTGCATGCAGTCACCGGCAAGGATGTATTCCTTGATGGTATCGACCGCACGCTCGTAGTCATCCTGGGTAAAGCTGGAGCGGAACACCGGGTCAGCCGCCGGTGGACGGCTGAGGTCCAGGCCGCGACGCGGGGTGATCGGCTGGCGCAGTTTTTCCAGCAGCGCTTCCAGGCTAGCCTGGCCTTGCTCGAACGCATCGGCCTGGGAAGGATCCGCCAACACGATCGCGTGCATCTTGCCCGCGAGGTTGTCGAACACCACCACCGCGTCGGAAACCATCAGCAGAATGTCCGGCACACCCAACGGATCGGGGTTCGGGGATTTGCCCAGGCGTTTTTCCACGTAGCGCACGCAGTCGTAGCCAAAGTAACCCACCAGGCCGCCGTTGAAGCGCGGCAGGCCGGCGATGGTCGGCACGTTGTAGCGCGCCTTGAATTCCTCGACGAAGGCCAGCGGGTCTTCCACGTCGTGGCTTTCGATCTCGACGCCGTCCAGGGTGATGCTCACATGGTGATCATGTACCCGCAGCACCGTGCGGCACGGCAGACCGATGATCGAATAACGGCCCCATTTCTCGCCGCCCTGCACCGACTCCAGCAGATAGGAGTTGGGCTCGTCGGCCAGTTTCAGGTAGATCGACAATGGCGTGTCGAAGTCGGCCAGGGTTTCGCAGGCCATGGGGATACGGTTGTAGCCGGCAGCGGCCAAACGCAGGAATTCTTCGCGGATCATAAGGTGCCTCGTGGCTTGAGGGTCTAACGGTCAGGTGTGCAAACGTGCCGCAGCGCAGCGAGGATCAGTCAGGCGCGCCAACGCCAGCGGGCCAGGGCCTTGATGACTTTCATCCAGAGTTTGCGAGTGACCACCACGATGGGATTTCCAGAAGGGGATGGAACAGCGTCGGGCAACGTTATCTCAGCGCCCGTTCCCAAGCAACCGGGGATTAACAGGCGCAGGTCATCAATCACCAGCGCCGGGGATTCTTCGGCAATCGGCCGGCCATGGTTGTAGCCGTAACTCAAGGCCACGCACTTGACCCCCGCCGCTTTCGCCGCCAGCACATCACTGCGCGAATCGCCGACAAACAGCGATTGGGACGCCGGGATATTGGCCATTTTCATCACGAAGAACAGCGCGGCCGGGTCGGGCTTCTTCTGCGGCAAGGTATCGCCGCCGATGATCCAGCGGAAATACCGGCCGATCTTCATCTGGTCCAACAGCGGCGCGACGAAACGCTCCGGCTTGTTGGTGATCAGGGCCATTTCCACGCCCTGCTTGTGCAGCCATTTCAGGGTGTCGCGCACGCCGGGATAAACCACGGTCAGTTCGTGGCCGTTTTCGTAGGCCACGTTGAACAGCTCAAGCGCATGCTCGGCTTCCACATCATCGACACCCTCGGCCTCGATGTTGTTGGCCAGGGCCCGACGCACCAGCATCTGCGCGCCATTGCCGACCCACTCGCGCACCGACTCGATACCCGCCGGCTTGCGCCCCAGCTTGAGCAGCATCTGGTCCACCGCCGCGGCCAGGTCCGGTACTGAATCGATCAACGTACCGTCCAGATCGAACATCACCAGCCGTGGCAGTTTGCCGGGGAACAGTTGCTCAAAGCCACTCATGGACGCGCCAGCGCCAGTTCTGCACGCATCTTGGCGATCACTTCCTGATAGTCCGGGGCATTGAAGATTGCCGAACCGGCCACAAAGGTGTCGGCACCGGCCGCGGCGATTTCGCGGATGTTGTTGACGTTGACGCCACCGTCGATCTCCAGACGGATATCACGGCCCGACGCATCGATCAGCGCCCGCGCTTCACGCAGTTTGTTGAGGGTGCCGGGGATGAACTTCTGCCCGCCGAAGCCCGGGTTGACGCTCATCAGCAACACCATGTCGACTTTGTCCATCACGTACTCAAGCACGCTCAGCGGCGTGGCCGGGTTGAACACCAGGCCCGCCTTGCAACCGCCCTCGCGGATCAGTTGCAGGGTGCGGTCCACGTGCAACGTGGCTTCCGGGTGGAAGGTGATGTAGGTCGCGCCGGCTTCGATGAAGTCACCGACGATGCGGTCCACCGGGCTGACCATCAAGTGCGCATCGATAGGCGCGGTCACGCCGTATTTACGCAGGGCGGCGCAGACCATCGGACCAATGGTCAGGTTCGGCACATAGTGGTTGTCCATGACATCGAAGTGAACGAAGTCGGCACCGGCGGCCAACACCTTGTCCACTTCCTCGCCCAGGCGGGCGAAGTCGGCGGAGAGAATCGATGGAGCAATGACGAAGGGCTGCATGACGCACCTTTTTGAGCTAAATCACGATGGCGCGCATTGTATACCTCATGCTTTGCCGCGCGCACCGTGACCTCGCTCAATGGTTAATAAGCTGCCCGGTAGATTTTCTCGATATCAGCGGCGCTGAGCTTGCGCGGATTGTTGCGCATCAGGCGCTCGATCCCCGCCGCTTCTACCGCCATGGCCGGGATCGCATCTTCAGGCACACCGAAGCTGCGCAGGCCGGACGGAATCTCGACTGCGGCACACAGTCGCGTCATCGCATCGACGGCCTGGTCGGCGGCATCCACCGCACTCAACCCCGTGATATTCACGCCCATGGCCTCGGCTATCTCCTGCATGCGCTCCACACACGCCAGCTTGTTCCAGTGCATCACGTAGGGCAGCAGCAAGGCGTTGCTTACGCCGTGGGCGATGTTGAAACGCCCGCCCAACGGGTAGGCCAACGCATGCACCGCGCCCACGCCGGCATTCCCGAACGCCATCCCGGCCATCAGGCTGGCGGTGGCCATGTCGTCCCGGGCCTCAAGGTTGGCGGGGTTGGCGTAGGCCTTGGGCAACGCCTTGGCAATCAGTTTGATCGCCCCGATGGCCAGTGCATCGGTGATCGGCGAGGCATTCAGCGACAGGTAGGATTCGATGGCGTGCACCAATGCGTCCACCCCACTGGCGGCGGTGACGCTGCGCGGGCAAGTCAGGGTCATCTGCGGGCTGATCAGGGCCACGTCCGGCAGCAGGTAATCACTGACGATGCCTTTTTTCAGTTGCGCGACCTTGTCCGACAGAATCGCCACGTTGGTCACCTCCGAACCGGTGCCGGCCGTGGTGGGAATCGCGATCAGCGGCGGGCCTTTGCGCGGCACCTGGTCCACGCCGAACAGGTCGGCCAGGGCGCCATGGTAACCGGCGTAGGCCGCCACGCTCTTGGCGATGTCGATGGCACTGCCGCCGCCGACGCCGATCAGGCCGTCATGCCCGCCTTCGCGGTAGACGCGCATGCAGTCCTCGACGATGGCGATTTCCGGGTCGGGCAGCACGCGGTCGAAAATCTCGTAGGTCCGTTCGCCCAGGTGTTCCAGCGCCAGCGCCACGGTGCCGGACTTGACCAGTGCCGCATCGGTGACAATCAGCGGGTTGTCGACATCCAGCCGCGTCAGCTCGGCGGCCAGTTGCTCGATGGCGCCTGGGCCGGTGAGCAGTTTGTGGGCGATCTTGAATGAGGAAGTACTCATGTGCGCGGCCTCTTATCAGTTATGGGCTGGCACAAGATTAGCTGACTTGGGCTGGTTGTCTTGCATTCAGCTACTGAATAGACACAAACCCAATGTGGGAGCGGGCTTGCTCGCGAAGGCGGTAGGCCAGTCGATATCTCTGTTGACTGACACACCGCCTTCGCGAGCAAGCCCGCTCCCACATTTTGATCTCTGTTTGGCTTTAGACCTGGGCCGTACGCAGTTTCTCGCTGCGCCCGCGCAGCCATTCCAGGGTCAGCAACAGCACCACCGAGAAGGCGATCAACAAGGTCGCTGCGGCGGCAATGGTAGGACTGAGGTTTTCACGGATGCCGCTGAACATCTGCCGGGGCAAGGTCGCCTGCTCGGGCCCGGCGAGGAACAGCGTCACTACCACTTCATCGAACGAGGTGGCAAAGGCGAACAGTGCACCGGAGATCACCCCCGGGGCAATCAATGGCAAGGTCACCCGACGAAACGCCGTCAGCGGTGACGCGCCCAGGCTGGCCGCCGCCCGCACCAGGTTATGGTTGAACCCCTGCAAGGTCGCCGACACGGTGATGATCACAAACGGCACGCCCAGCACCGCGTGCACCACGATCAGCGAGAAGAAGCTGTTGCCCAGGCCCAGCGGCGCGAAGAACAGGTAACTGGCCACACCGATAATCACCACGGGCACTACCATCGGCGAAATCACCAGGGCCATTACCAGCGCCTTGCCGGGAAAGTGCCCCCGGGTCAGGCCAATCGCCGCCAGCGTGCCGAACACCATCGCCAGCACTGTAGCCGCCGGAGCCACGATGATGCTGTTCTTCAGGGCGCGCATCCATTCCGCCGAACCGAAGAAATCCTGGTACCAGTGCAGCGAGAAACCTTGCAGCGGGTAAACCAGGAAACTTCCACTGTTGAACGACAGCGGGATGATCACCAGCACCGGCAAGATCAGGAACAACAGGATCAGGCCGCAGAGGATCCGCAAGCTGTAGAACCAGACCCGTTCCACGGGCGACATATAAGGGCTCAGCATCGCAACGGTCTCCTTAGCTCAGGCGCAGGCGGCTGGCGCCCACCAGCCAGTTGTAGATCAGGTACAGCACCACGGTGGCCAGCAGCAACAAGCCGCCCAAGGCCGTGGCCATGCCCCAGTTGATGCTGGTGTTGGTGTAGAAGGCCACGAAGTAGCTGACCATCTGGTCGTTCGGGCTGCCCAGCAAGGCCGGGGTGATGTAGTAGCCAATCGCCAAAATGAACACCAACAGGCAGCCGGCACCAACGCCTGCGTAGGTCTGCGGGAAGTACACGCGCCAGAAGCTGGCGAATGGGTGGCAGCCCAGGGAGATTGCCGCCCGCATGTAGGTGGGCGAGATGCCTTTCATCACGCTATAGATCGGCAAAATCATGAAGGGCAGCAGAATGTGCACCATGGAGATGTAGACGCCGAGCCGGTTGAACACCAGTTCCACCGGTTTATCGATCAGCCCCATGCCCATCAGCGCGCTGTTGATCAAGCCGCCGGACTGCAGCAACACGATCCAGGCCGCCACGCGCACCAGCACCGAGGTCCAGAACGGCAACAGCACCAGGATCATCAGCAGGTTGCTTTGCCGCGCCGGCAAGTTGGCCAGCAGGTAAGCCAACGGATAGGCCAGCAGCAGGCAGCACACGGTGATGACCAGGCCCATCCAGAACGTACGGGCGAAGATATCGAGGTAGATCGCCTGGTCCGGGGTGGCCGGGGCGATTTCGCCGAGGTCGTCGATGCGGTGATCGACGGCGGCCAGCAAGTAGTATGGCGTGAGGCTGCTGGTGTTGCGCCGGATCGCCTGCCAGTACGCCGGGTCGCCCCAGCGTTCGTCGAGGTTTTCCAGCGCTTCTTTATAGGAGGCAGGCGCTTCGGTGAACGGCAGCGCCCGCGCGGTTTTCGTCAGCAGGCTGCGATAGCCCGCCAGCTCCATGTTCAAGCGTTTGGAGAGGTCGCCCAGGGTCGAGTTTTTCCGGGCTTCGCCCAGGTCCTCGCTGATGGCTTGATACACCGGCTCGCCGGGCAGGCCACGACCGTCCCAGGCCGTCACCGCCACCACCGTGCGCGGCAGGCCGCCCACGACTTCCGGGTTGCCGACGCTTTTGTAGAGCAGCGCCACAATCGGTACCAGGAACACCAGCAGCAAAAACACCACCAATGGCGCGATCAGGGCCTGGGCCTTCCAGCGGTTGAGCCGCTCGGCACGCGCCAGGCGCTGTTTCAGGGTGGGGCTGGGAATGGCGAGGGCCATGGCGAACTCCGGATCGTAAAAAAGAATGCAGACCTGTGAAGGCCCACACCTGTGGCGAGGGGGCTTGTCCCCCGTTGGGCTGCGCAGCAGCCCCAGTAAAGCCACTGTGGTTTATTAGACTGACCGCGGTGGCTGGTTTTGGGGCCGCTTCGCAGCCCAACGGGGGACAAGCCCCCTCGCCACAAAAAGCCCATCCACCCTGGGTGCGGTGGTTACTTGGCAGCCCAGGAATTGAAGCGCTGCTCCAATTGCTCACCGTTATCCGCCCAGAAGCTCACGTCGATCTGCACCTGATTGGCGATGTTTTCCGGGGTAGTCGGCATGTCTTTCAGGATGTCCTTCGCCAGCAACGGTACCGCCTGGGTATTGGCCGGGCCGTAGGCGATGTTTTCCGAATAGGTCTTCTGCTGCTGCGGCTGCACCGAGAAGGCGATGAACTTCTTCGCCGCGTCAGCACGGTCTTTCGCCAGGCCTTTTGGAATGGCCCAGGCGTCGAAATCGTAGATCCCGCCGTTCCACACCACTTTCAAATTGCTTTCTTTCTGCACGGCAGCGATCCGGCCGTTGTAGGCAGAACTCATCACCACGTCGCCAGAAGCGAGGTACTGCGGCGGTTGGGCGCCCGCTTCCCACCACTGGATATACGGCTTGAGCTCATCGAGCTTCTTGAACGCACGGTCCTGGCCATCTTTGCCGGCCAGCACCTTGTACACATCCTTCGGCGCCACACCGTCAGCCATCAAGGCGAATTCCAGGGTGTACTTGGCGCCCTTGCGCAGGCCACGTTTGCCCGGGAATTTCTTGGTGTCCCAGAAATCGGCCCAGCCGCCTGGCGGTGCTTTCAGTTTGTCGGCGTTGTAGGCCAGCACCGTGGACCACACGAAGAAACCCACGCCGCACGGCTGGATCGCGCCCTTCACGTAGTCGCCCGGGTTGCCGAACAGTTTCGGGTCCAGGGGCTCGAACATGTCTTCGTCACAGCCACGGGACAGTTCCGGCGACTCCACTTCCACCAGGTCCCAGGACACGCTCTTGGTGTCGACCATGGCCTTGACCTTGGCCATTTCACCGTTGTATTCGCCGGCGACGATCTTGCCGTTGCCCGCGCTTTCCCACGGTGCATAGAAGGCCTTGACCTGCGCCGCCTTGTTCGCGCCACCAAAGGACACCACCGTCAAATCAGGGCCTGCCATGGCCTGTGTCGCGCCCATCAAGCTCAGAGCCAGGGCGGAATATTTCAGGGATCTCAACATTGTTGTTCTCTCCACGTGCGAGGTTGGTGAAGCAAGGGGGCGATCAATTCGCCTCTAGAAGTGGGTCGAGTGCGCGAACGTGCTCGACTTGCCAGCCAATCGGTACCACGTCGCCGACCGCCAAGGCTGTGTCCAGCTCGGCGATCGGTTGTTTCACAAAAAAATCGGTCTTGCCACAGACTTCCAGGCGCACCCGCACGTGGTCGCCCAGGTAGATGAACTCGGCCACGCGCCCGGAGAATCGGTTGACGCAGCTTTCACTGGAGCCATTCAGGCTGACGCGCTCGGGGCGCACCGACAGGGTCACCGGGCCGCCGACCTGGCCGACGTTCACCGCCAGCGCCTCGACCTTTTCGCCGCGCGCCAGTTCGACCACGCAGCGGTCGCCGGTGTGGCTGTGCAGGCGGCCATTGAGGCGGTTGTTCTCGCCGATGAAGTTGGCGACGAAGGTGTTTTTCGGTTCTTCGTACAAGGTGCGCGGGGCAGCGATCTGCTGGATCTCGCCCTGGTGGAACACCGCCACCCGGTCGGACATGGTCAGTGCTTCGCCCTGGTCGTGGGTCACGTACACCACCGTCACGCCGAGGCGCTGGTGCAGGTGCTTGATCTCCATCTGCATGTGTTCGCGCAGTTGCTTGTCGAGGGCGCCGAGGGGTTCGTCCATCAGCACCAGCTGTGGCTCGAACACCAGCGCCCGGGCCAGGGCCACCCGCTGTTGCTGGCCGCCGGAGAGTTGCGCCGGGTAGCGCTGGGCGAAGGCATCGAGCTGGACCATGCTCAGTACACGCTTGACCCGCTCGCTGATGTCGGTCTTGCTCAGGCCGCGCACAGAGAGCGGAAATGCCAGGTTCTCGGAGACAGTCATGTGGGGGAACAGCGCGTAGTTCTGGAACACCATGCCGATGTCGCGCTTGTGGGGCGGCACGTTGTTGATGGAGCGGCCGGCCAGCTGGATCTCGCCGGCGGTGGGGGTTTCGAAGCCGGCGAGCATCATCAGGCTGGTGGTCTTGCCCGAACCGGACGGCCCGAGCAGGGTCAGAAACTCGCCCTTGCGAATCTCCAGGTTGAGGTCTTTGACGATCAGGTTCTCGCCGTCGTAGCTCTTTTGCACGCCACGAAAGCTGACCAGCACATCATTTGAATCCACCTCGCTCATACCCGCACCTTTTTGTTTTGGACTGCCATGGAGCAAGCGTAGTCCAGCCGCCAGCCCGCGGAAATCGGGGGGCCGGAGAGATTGGCATCAGCCGGATGGAAGGTTTGGGGTAGGGATCGCCCTACACGGATGGCGGGCACAGGACAGTGCGACAGCTACAGGTGGCAGGAACGGGTCTGCCGGGGCCTGGGAGTGGTCGCGAATAGATATGCGGTTATAGAAGCTTATGCTCCATGGCGTACTTCACCAGTTCCGCCAGGGAGGTGATATTGAGCTTTTGCATCAAGCGCGCCTTGTGGGTGCTGATGGTTTTGCTGCTCAAGGCCAACTGCTGGGCGATGTCATTGACGTTGGCGCCTTGGGCCAAACGCTCGAATACCGAGAACTCGCGCTCCGACAGCAATGAATGCAATGGGCGCGAATCGGTCAGGCCGACTTCGAAGACCATGCGGTCTGCCAGGTCCGGGTCGATATACCGCCCGCCCGCCGCGACCTTGCGGATCGCCGTCAGCAGCAGCGCCGGGTCACTGTCCTTGGTGGCGTAGCCTGCGGCACCGACCTTCAGCGCACGGGCGGCCATTTGCGCTTCGTCGTGCATCGACAGCACCAGGATCGCCGGGGGATTGTTCAGCGCACGGATCCGCGGGATGGCTTCCAGGCCGTTGACGCCGGGCATCGAGATGTCCAGCAACACCACCTCGCAGGGCACGTGGCGCAGGGTTTCCAGCAACTGCTCGCCATTGCTTGCCTCGCCCACCACCAGCAGGTCCTTGGCCAGGCCGATCAGTTGCTTGATGCCTTCGCGAACGATGGTGTGGTCTTCAGCTACCAGTACACGGATCACTGTGGATGTCCTCTTCTTTTGGTTATCAATCCAGCGGCACCGTCACACTCAGGGTGGTGCCTTCGCCCAATGCGCTGTCCAGGCTCAACTGCCCGCCCATGATCAGCACCCGCTCGCGCATGCCCACCAGGCCAAACGATACCGGGCGCCCCGGGGCCTGGACGAAACCTGCACCGTCGTCGCTGATGGTCAGGCGCAAGTGCGCGCCCTCCACCACCAGCGTCAGCTCGACAGTATGCGCCTGGGCATGGCGCATCACATTGGTCAGTGCCTCCTGCAGGATGCGGAACAGGCCGATGGCCTTGGCGTCGCTCAGCGCCGGCAGGTTATCCGGCACCTGCACCAGGCACGGAATCTGCGTGCGGGCCTCGAAACGCCGGGCTTGCCATTCGATTGCCGAGGCGATCCCGGCGTCGAGAATCGGCGGGCGCAGGGCAGTAGCCACGTCGCGCACCAGTTGGAACAGTTGGGCGATCAGGCGCTTCATGCTGTTCAGCCGCTCGTGCAGGCCGGGATCCAGTTGGGCGTAGGTCAGCTCGCACATCGAGGTCTCCAGCTTGAGCACGGTGAGCATCTGCCCCAACTCGTCGTGCACTTCCCGGGCGATGCGGGCCTTCTCTTCCTCGCGCACGGTTTCCAGGTGGGCCGACAATTCCCGCAATTGCGCGCGGGAGGCGTCCAGCTCCAGCTCGATGCGTTTGCTCTCGCTGATGTCCCAGACAATTCCGTCCCAAACCACGGCCCCGTCTTCCAGGCGTCGGGTCACGGCCTTGATATCGGCCCAGCGCTGCTCGCCCAGGCGGGTCAGGATGCGACCCTGCCAGGCCCAATTGCTCTCGGTCTCGATGGCCTGGTCCTGGGTGCGGTGATAACTGGCGCGGTCGTCGGGATGCACCAGGCTGCGAATGCCCATGGCCGGATGGCTGAGCACTTCCGGCGCGTAACCCACCAGGCGCTCGCTGCCCTGACTGATGTAGGCGAACTCGATCGCCTCGCTGCGCGGCAAGCGCTCCAGGCGAAACACCAGCCCCGGCACATTGGCGGCGATCCCTTGCAGCCGCGCCTCACTTTCCTGCAACGCCGCGAGGGCCCGGCGACGCTCGGTGACATCGTTGAGGTAGACCACCAGGTACTCGCCGTCGGCAAAGCGCAGGAAACTCAGGGACACATCGGCTGGCAATACGCTGCCATCGGCGCGCAGGCAACTGGTGGCAAAACTCTGTGGCCCGTCTTCGCTGGCCCGGGCGCGCTTCCACAGGTTGAGCCAGCGGTCCATGGTCAGCGTCGGGTCGAACTCGATCAGCGGGCGTTCGATCAGGGCGCCGGGGGCGTAGCCGAGCATGGTTTCCGCCGCCTGATTGGCGTAGCGCACATGGCTGTCCCAATTGACCCAGAGGATACCGACGGTGCTTTGGTCGATGGAGAACTGGGTCAGGCGCAAGGCTTCGGCACCCGCGGCGCGGGCGGCGCTTTCTTCGCGGGCGGCCAGCAGATTGTGCTCCAGGCCGCGTTGCTGGCGGCGCTGCCAGAACACCACGGCCAGGCTGGCGAGCAATAGCAGGCCCAGCAGCAACGTGAGGTTTTGCCAGAAGCCGGGGGACTCGGTCACCCGTGGGTATTTGGGCTGCAGCCAGCGGCTGTGCAACTGGTCCAGATCACGAGCGGGAATCGCGCGCAAGCCGCTTTGCATGATATCGGCCAGCTCGGGCCAGTCGCGCCGTGTGGCCACCCGCAGCAATTGCGGCAGGCCGATATCGCCGACCACGGCAAGGCCGGCGAACTCGGTTTCGCCCGACAACCGGCTCAATTGCGCCTCATCCACCACTGCATACCGCGCCTGCTGACTCACCAGTAATTGCAGGGCCTGGCGCTCCATGGGCACGCCTTGCAGGTTGAGGCTCGGGTAGGTGCTGCGCAGGTAATCCGCCACTGCGCTGGGCATGCGCACGGCGACGCGGGATTGGTCGTCGAGTTTCTCCAGGTCGACTGCGGTGCTGCCATCACGAACCCCGACAATGTGCTGGGGCACGCGCATATACGGATCGGAGAACAACCACAGGCGCAGGCCGGCCGGGGTTTGCAGCAGGCCGGGGGCAAGGTCGACCTCGCCGTCACGCACCGCTGCCTCCAGTTGCTCCTGATTGGGAAAGTTGCGCCAGGTCAGTTCGATATTCAGCGCCTTGGCCAACCACTGCATCAATTCGACATTGGCCCCGGACAGCCGCTGCAAGCGCCGATCGTATTGGGCATAAGGCGCCTGTAACACCAGCCCGACCCGCAGGTCGGGATGCTGTTCGAGCCATTCGCGCTGGGCGGCATCGAGCTGCGCCTGATGAGTGGCAGGCGCAGGCACGGCGCCCGCGATCAAGGGAAAGCATATACAGCCGATAACCAGCAGGTAGCGAAAACCCATGATCCACGTCTCATATCACTGACAAATACTGACCAACCCATTAGGCTGCCGGAATCACTTCTGGCCGGAAATCAACGATGCCACTTTCCCACCGCTCGGCACTGCCAGCATTGTGCCTGTCGCTGCTGTTTACCAGCGCCTTTTGTGTCGAGGCCGCCGACACTCCCGCTCCCGCCCCGGAAAAGCCGGTGGTGCGCCAGCCCTTGCCGGAGCGCAGCCAGGAAGAAGCCAACGCCCTGGAACGACAAATCCCGCAGCAGGAACAACAACAGTTGCAGGCGGGCAGCGATTCTTTCCTGGCTTTGTGGAAGCCGGCCAACAGCGGTGAGCCTGAAGGCGTGGTGATTATCGTCCCGGGCAACGGCGAAAGTGCTGACTGGCCTCAAGCAATCGCGCCGTTGCGCAAGAAATTGCCGGACGCCTCCTGGGGCACCCTGAGCTTGTCGCTGCCGGACCTGACCCTGGACACCTTGCCACCCCGCGTCATCGAATCGCCCAAGGCGACCGTGGAGACCAGCAGCAAAGACGCCAGCACCGTCGCCAAACCCGTGGAGCAAGCCGCCAGCGCCGAAGCGGAAGGCACTGACCCGGCCGTGGTTCCCGGCACCGATGAACAAGACAAGACCGACACCACGCGAATCTTCGCGCGCATTGACGCCGCCCTCGCCTTCGCCCAGACCCAGAATGCCCGCAGCGTCGTATTGCTCGGCCACGGCACCGGCGCCTGGTGGGCCGCGCGTTACCTGAGTGAAAAACAACCGGCGCAGGTGCAGAAATTTGTCATGGTGGCCGCGCAGACCCCGGCGGGCCGTGCCCCGGACCTGCAACAACTGGCACCGAAACTGAAGCTGGCCACGGCAGACTTTTTCTACCAGGACAACGCCCAGGCACGCAAAGCGGCCCAGGAACGTTCCCAGGCCAGCAAGCGTTTGAAGAATGACAGCTACAAGCAGGTGTCGTTGAAGGCCCTCCCCGATAACAGCCAGGCCGGACAAGAGCAGCTGTACCGGCGGATTCGCGGGTGGCTGAGCCCGCAAAATCCCGGAGACTGATCGTAAATCTCAAAAACACTGGAGAACAAAATGTGGGAGCGGGCTTGCTCGCGAATGCGGTGAGTCAGTCACTGCATCTGTTACTGATCCACCGCATTCGCGAGCAAGTCGAATCGTCGCACCGCCACTCCCACAGTTGATCCGGTTTACGCCATAAAAAAGCAGCGCCTGATAATTCTGTTAGCGAAAGTCTCGCCTTTCGCGAATCAGCGCGTAGGCGTTGTGCAGCTCGCGGGTACGTTCGGTCGCCTCCCGCACCTGGGCTGGACTGGCGCCACTGCCGGCAATCTTGTCCGGGTGGTGCCGGCTGAGCAGGCGCCGGTAGGCACGCTTGATCACCGCGGGCTCCGTCGTCGACGTCACCCCCAGAATCCGCAACGCCTCCTGATAAGCCCCGCCACGATTGGCCAACGGCTTGCGCTCCGGCTCATAGTCAGCCGCCAGCGCCTGGATCTGCTGGACCGTCCAGCCGAGCCATTTGCCCCATTGTTCAATCAACTCGCGCTCGGCCGTACTGGCCTTGCCGTCCGCCCAGGCCATGCGCCAACAGGCACGCAGCACACCTTCCGCCGCATGGGGCTGGGCCTTGAGCACGCCCAGGTAACTGCGTACCCGGTCCGAGCCGGATTTACCTCGATTGAACGCGGCAATCGCACGGCGCTGGGCCGGCTCGGCCATGTCCAGCGAGCGCATTTCCTGGCGCGCCTGCTGGATATGCCCGTCCACCACCCGGCCGTTGCTCTTGGCCAGGCGGCCAAGCAACACGAACAGCAACTCGTCATTGCGCAGCGCCGGCCGGCCGCCAAGGCGCTCGCGTAACTGGGCCCAACTTTGCAGTTCCAGGCGCCGGTCCAGCGCCTGGCCCAGCAGTGCGCCCAACATGGCCCCCGGAATGCTGGCAATGGCAAAGCCCGCCCCGGCTCCGATCAGAGTCCCTGGCCACAACATCCTAGTGCCCCGCTGTCAGCAGGGTTTCGACTTGCGCCAGGCGCTCCAGCGTCCCGACATCGATCCAGCGTCCGTTCATGTGTTCCCCCGTCACCAACCCTTTCGCCATGGCGTCACGCAACAGCGGCGCCAGCTTGAAGGCACCCGCACTGCAACCCGCGAACAGCTGGGGGTGGAGTACGGAAATGCCACTGAAGGTCAGGTTATCGGCACCGGCGGCGGCATCATGAAGCGCGCCGTCCTTCAGGTAGAAATCACCACCGGACGGATGGTGCGGCGGGTTGTCGACCATCACCAGGTGGGCCAGCCCATCCAGTGGCTGGTGGAGGCTGGCGAAGTCGTAGTCGGTCCAGATGTCGCCATTGACCACCAGGAACGGTTCGTCCCCCAGCAGCGGCAAGGCCTTGAAGATCCCGCCACCGGTTTCCAGCGGCTCGCCTTCGGCCGAGTACTGGATGCGTACGCCGTACTGCGAGCCATCGCCCAGATAGCCTTCGATCTGCTGGCCAAGCCACGCATGATTGATGACGATCTCGGTAAAGCCTGCTTTCGCCAGCGCCTCGAGGTGGTACTCGATCAGGCGCTTGCCGCCGGCCTGGATCAGCGGCTTGGGCGTGTGCAAGGTCAGCGGGCGCATCCGCTCACCTTTGCCGGCGGCCAGGATCATGGCCTTCATACCACCGCCTCGACGCGCAGGCTCGCCAGCAATTCACCCAGTTCGCTCAACTCTGGCCGGTCCGCGAGCACCGCCTCTATATAAGCGAAGAAGCGCGGCACGTCCGCCAGGTAGCGCGGCTTGCCATCGCGGTGGCAGATGCGCGCAAAGATGCCGATCACCTTGAGGTGACGCTGCACGCCCATCAGGTCGCTGGCCCGCAGGAACTCCTCGAAGTCCGCCTGCACCGGGATACCCAGCGCGCCGGCGCGTTGCCAGTAACCGCGCTGCCATTCCCGCACGCGGGCCTGCGGCCAACTGAGGAAGGCGTCCTTGAACAGGCACGTGATGTCGTAGGTCACCGGGCCGTAGACCGCATCCTGGAAGTCCAGCACGCCGGGATTCGGCTCGCTGATCATCAGGTTGCGTGGCATATAGTCGCGATGCACCAGGACCTTGGGCTGGGCCAGGGCGCTGTCAATCAGGTGTTCGCTGACGCGTTGCCACAGGCCAAGCTGCCGGGCGTCAAACTCGATGCCCAGCTCCCGGCGAACGTACCATTCAGGAAACAATTCCAGCTCCCGACGTAACAGCGCGACGTCATAACTGGGCAACGGGGCTTCCATCGGCAATTGCTGGAAAGCCAACAATGCGTCGATGGCATCGGCGAACAATTGATCGGCATTTTCAGCCGTAATCACGTCCAGATAAGTTTTTTTCCCCAGGTCGTTCAGCAAAAGAAAGCCGCGAAGCAGATCTTGCGCATAAATTTTCGGAACATTTATTCCCGATTGACCGAGTAAATGAGCGATATCGACGAAAGGTTTGCAGTTTTCCTGGGGGGGTGGAGCGTCCATCACGACAAAACTGCGACCTCCTCCCTCCCACCGGAAGTAACGCCTGAAACTCGCGTCACTGCTGGCCGCAGTCAACGTGGCCGGGGGTACGACACCCCAGCTCTGGGTGGTAAAGAGGCCTGGCAATTGCTCATCAAGCCAGACTTTCAGCTGTTGCAAACGTAGATCTTGGTCGGGCATTACAAGGGTCTCCGACGGCGCTAGCCGTCAAGCGGGTCATGCTTTATTATCACGCATCTTTTTCAGACCATCGAGAGGCGTGCGGCCCACACCGC
>Ga0209173_100308_pt1 | contig 33667 bp, 26 predicted proteins | sample SynthPrep_16_END_FD_187206 | JGI IMG/M metagenome (GOLD analysis project Ga0209173, IMG submission 187206) | Synthetic microbial communities from Ohio, USA - SynthPrep_16_END_DS12_MetaG (SPAdes) (version 2) | ecosystem: Engineered > Bioreactor > Aerobic > Activated sludge | place: USA: Ohio... | reverse complement strand
TAGAATGCCCCCATTCTCTTTTGGTGACAGCGATATGACTGATCAGCGCAAAGGCAGCGATGCCGAACCCACCACTCACTTCGGCTTCAAGAACGTCCCGGAAAGCCAGAAAGCGGAAAAAGTCGCCGAGGTGTTTCACTCGGTCGCCGCCAAGTACGACTTGATGAACGACGTGCTCTCCGGCGGCATGCACCGCCTGTGGAAGCGCTTCACCATTGAGTTGTCGGGTGTACGCACCGGCAACCGTGTGCTGGATATCGCCGGTGGTACGGGCGACCTGGCCGCCAAGTTCTCCAAGCTGGTGGGCCCCACCGGCCAAGTGGTACTGGCCGACATCAACGGCTCGATGCTCAAGGTCGGTCGTGATCGCCTGCTGGACAAAGGTGTGGCGGGCAATATCGAGTTCGTCCAGGCCGACGCTGAAAAGCTGCCGTTCCCGGACAACCACTTCGACTGCGTGACCATCGCCTTCGGCCTGCGTAACGTGACCCACAAGGAAGACGCACTGCGCTCGATGCTGCGCGTACTCAAGCCCGGCGGTCGCCTGCTGGTGCTGGAGTTCTCCAAGCCGACCAACGCACTGATGTCCAAGGTCTACGACACCTACTCGTTCGCCTTCATGCCGTTGATGGGCAAGCTGATCACCAATGACGCCGAAAGCTACCGCTACCTGGCCGAATCGATCCGCATGCACCCGAACCAGGAAACCCTGAAGTCGATGATGGTAGAGGCCGGTTTCGACCGCGTGACCTACCACAACATGACCTCGGGCATCGTCGCCCTGCACCGCGGCATCAAGCCCTGATGCTGTTCGCAGGCCTTCTCGCCAGCGTCGAACACGGCCTCAACCGTGTACTGCGCCTGGACAGCACCGCCCTGGCACGGCTGGCGCACCTGAACGGCAGGATCATCGCCGTCGACTGCACCAGCCCCGCCTTGCAGCTGTTTATCCTGCCCAGCGATGAAGGCCTGTTGCTGGCGTCCCACTGGGCCGCCGACGCCGACTGCACCCTGCGTGCTTCCGGCTCAAGCCTGCTGCGCCTGGCCCTGAGCCGGGACAAGACGGCGATCCTCCACGGCCCGGACGTGGAACTTGAAGGCGACAGCGCGGTGCTGATGGACCTGGCCGCCGTGCTGCAAGACCTGGAACTGGACTGGGAATACGAGCTGTCACGCTGGCTCGGCCCGGTGGCCACCCAACTGATCAGCGGTCATCTGCGCAGCCGCACGCGCTGGTACCAGCAGGGTTTCGCCAGCCTGAACCAGAACCTCGCCGAATACCTGAGCGAAGAATCGCGCACCCTGGTCGGACAACGGGAAGCGGAAGCGCGCTTTCGAGAACTCGACCAGGCCAAACTCGACCTGGAACGACTTGAGGCGCGCTTCGAGCGCCTGAGCCGCTCCCTTGATTCAAGCGATAACGCATGAAGCTGCTCGCCGTCCGCCGTTTGTTTCGTATCCAGCGCGTCGTAATCCGCTACCGCCTCGATGACCTGCTGTTCGCCCTGCCGCTGCCGTGGTTTCTGCTGGCGGTGCGCTATGTGCTGCCGTGGCGCTGGTTCCCGCGCAAGACCCTCGAGCTGAGCCGTGGCGCGCGCCTGCGCCTGGCGTTGCAGGACCTGGGGCCGATCTTCATCAAGTTCGGGCAGATCCTCTCCACCCGCCGCGACCTGTTGCCCGAAGATATCGCCGACGAGTTGATGCTGTTGCAGGACCGCGTGCCACCGTTCGACTCGCAACTGGCAGTCACGCTGATTGAAGAACAGCTGGGCAAGAAGATCAGCGAAGTCTTCAGCCGCTTCGACATCGCGCCGCTGGCCTCGGCCTCGGTGGCCCAGGTGCATGCCGCGCAACTGAAAAGCGGCGAAGAAGTGGTGGTGAAGGTGATCCGCCCGGGCCTCAAGCCGATCATCGGCCAGGACCTGGCGTGGCTGTTCATCCTTGCCCGCGCCGCCGAGCGCTTTTCTGCCGATGCACGCCTGCTGCACCCGGTAGACGTGGTGCTGGACTACGAAAAAACCATCTACGACGAACTCGACCTGCTGCGCGAAGCGGCCAACGCCAGCCAGCTCAAGCGCAACTTCGAAGGCTCGCAGCTGCTGTACGTGCCGCAAGTCTATTGGGACTGGTGCCGCCCGAAAGTGCTGGTGATGGAGCGCATCTACGGCGTGCAGGTCACCGACCTCGCGACCCTGGCCGACCAGCGCACCGACATGAAGATGCTTGCCGAGCGCGGCGTGGAGATTTTTTTCACCCAGGTGTTCCGCGACAGCTTCTTCCACGCCGACATGCACCCCGGCAACATTTTCGTCAGCACCGTGAACCCGTGGAGCCCGCAGTACATTGCGATCGACTGCGGCATCGTCGGCAGCCTGACCCCGGAAGACCAGGATTACCTGGCGCGCAACCTGTTCGCTTTCTTCAAGCGTGATTACCGCCGCGTGGCGCAGTTGCACATCGATTCGGGCTGGGTGCCGGCCGAAACCAAGCTCAACGAATTCGAAGCGGCGATCCGCACTGTGTGCGAGCCGATCTTTGAAAAACCGTTAAAGGATATTTCCTTCGGTCAGGTGCTGATGCGTCTGTTCCAGACGGCGCGGCGCTTCAATATGGAAGTGCAGCCGCAGTTGGTACTGTTGCAAAAGACCCTGCTGAACATCGAAGGCCTGGGCCGCCAGCTGTACCCGGACCTCGACCTGTGGAACACCGCCCAGCCGTTCCTCGAGCGCTGGATGCGGGACCGTATCAGCCCGAAAACCCTGCTGGGCAACCTGCAAAGCCAGGTCGAGCAACTGCCGCACCTGGCCAACATGACCCGCGACCTGCTGGAGCGTATGTCCCAGCCCCACGCCAAGGACCCGGCACCGCCGTGGCACAAGCGCAAGGACGACTGGTTCCTGCGCCTGCTGGGCGCCGCGCACCTGGTGGGCGGTACGATACTGGCCGCCGGCGGGCCGCTAAATGAACTGGGCCACTGGCCGGCCGGCATCATGGTCGCGGTGGGCGTGTATCTGATCGTGCGTCGATAGCCAATCCGGTTATACACTGTCGCAAATTGCCGGAGCCGAAAATGAAAGACTGGCTGGACGAGATCAAGTGGGACAGTGACGGCCTGGTGCCGGCCATTGCCCAGGACTACAAGACCGGGCGCGTGCTGATGATGGCCTGGATGAACCGCGAGGCCCTGAGCCTGACCGCCGCCGAGAACCGCGCCATCTACTGGTCACGTTCCCGTGGCAAACTGTGGCGCAAGGGCGAAGAGTCCGGGCACGTGCAAACCCTGCATGAGATGCGCATCGACTGCGATGCCGATGTGGTGATCCTCAAGGTCGAGCAGATCGGCGATATCGCCTGTCACACCGGCCGTCACAGCTGCTTCTACCGCGTGTTCCAGAACGGCGAGTGGAAGACCGTCGAGCCCGTGCTCAAAGACCCGCACGCTATCTATTCGGCAGGACACTGAACATGAGCGATACCCTCAACCGTGTGGCCCAGGTGCTGGAAGACCGCAAAGGCGCGGACGCCGACAGCTCCTACGTCGCCAGCCTGTACCACAAGGGTCTGAACAAGATCCTGGAAAAACTCGGCGAAGAATCCGTCGAGACGATTATTGCGGCCAAGGACGCGCAAATCAGCGGCGACTGCAGCGACGTGATCTACGAAACTGCCGACTTGTGGTTCCACAGTCTGGTCATGCTCGCCCAACTGGGGCAGCATCCACAGGCAGTGCTTGATGAACTGGACCGTCGCTTCGGCTTGTCCGGGCATGCCGAAAAGGCCTCGCGCCCGTCCGTCTGACCAACTTTTACAGAGGAATTGCAGCATGGGCATTTTTGACTGGAAACACTGGATCGTCATTCTTGTGGTCGTTGTGCTGGTGTTCGGCACCAAGAAACTGAAAAACCTCGGCACCGACGTCGGTGAATCGATCAAGGGCTTTCGCAAGGCCATGAACGACGACGAAAAGCCTGCCGACCCGGCCGTCAATCCGGTGCCACCGGCGCAGCCTGTACACCCGCAGGCCACTCAGCCGATCACTGAACGTCGCACCTTCGACGTGCAGGCCGAGCACGTCAAAGAGCAGAACCAAAAAGACTCGTGAGTACTGAATAATGTTTGGTATCAGCTTCTCTGAACTGCTGCTCGTCGGCCTCGTGGCCCTGCTGGTACTGGGGCCGGAACGCCTGCCCGGTGCCGCGCGCACGGCCGGCCTGTGGATCGGGCGCCTGAAACGCAGTTTCAACGCCATCAAACAGGAAGTTGAACGGGAAATCGGCGCCGACGAGATTCGCCGGCAACTGCACAACGAACACATTCTGTCGTTGGAGCAGGAGGCACGGAAGATTCTCTCGCCGGTGCAGGAAACGCCCAAGCCGGTCGAGCCTGTGGCCGAGCATTCGATTGCTCCGCCCGCCGCACCCGTGCCTGCACCGGCCGCTGAACCCGTGCACGCCGTCGAGCCTGCGCCCACTGCGCCCGTGACCCCGACCGAACCCGCGCCGACACCTGCCGTGTCGCCCGCGCCCCACGACCCTACATTGCCGCCGCGAGCCCCATGAGCGCTGATAAACCGGAAACCGACCAGCACATGCCACTGGTCTCGCACCTCACCGAGTTGCGCACCCGCCTGCTGCGCTGTGTCGCGGCGATCTTCATCATCTTTGCCGGGCTGTTTGCCTTCACCCAGCAGATCTACACCTTCGTCTCCACGCCGCTGCGCAATTACCTGCCGGCCGGCGCGACGATGATCGCCACCGACGTGTCGTCACCGTTCCTCACGCCGTTGAAGCTGACGATGATGGTTTCGCTGTTCCTGGCGATCCCGGTGATCCTGCATCAGATCTGGGGCTTTATCGCGCCGGGCCTGTACAAGCATGAAAAACGCATCGCCGTGCCGCTGCTGGTGTCGAGCATCCTGCTGTTCTATACCGGGATGGCTTTTGCCTACTTCCTGGTGTTCCCGCTGATCTTCAAGTTCTTCGCCGCCGCCACCCCGGCCGGTGTGGAAATGATGACCGACATCACCAGCTACCTCGACTTCGTGATGACGCTGTTCTTCGCCTTCGGCGTGGCCTTCGAAATCCCGGTGGCCGTGGTGCTGCTGGTGTGGATCGGCGTGGTCGACGTCAAATACCTGAAGAAGATCCGCCCCTACGTGATCATCGGCTGCTTCGTGGTCGGCATGATCTTGACCCCGCCGGACATCTTCTCCCAGACCCTGCTGGCCGTACCCATGTGGATGCTGTTCGAGATTGGCATCCTGTTTGGCAGCCTGGTGAGCAAGCGTGGCGATCACCCCGATGACCAACCCGCCGATGACGACCAGCCGCCAGCGACCCAGCCGTGAACCTGCTGCTGCTTGAGGAGGCCGACTTTATCGCGGCCGACCGGGTGGTGCTGCGTGATCGGCGCCTGGTGCATATGCAGGAAGTCCACCGTGCCGCCGTAGGCGACAGCCTGCGGGTCGGACGGATTGGCGGTTTGATGGGCAACGCGCAGTTGCTGCGCCTGGAAGCCCGGGAAGCCGAGCTGGAAGTGACCTTCGACCAGCCGCCGCCGGCCAAACTGCCCCTGACCCTGCTGCTGGCCCTGCCCCGCCCGAAAATGCTCCGCCGGGTGCTGCAAACCGTGGCGTCCATGGGCGTGCCGCGGGTGGTGCTGGTGAACAGCTATCGCGTGGAAAAGAGCTTCTGGCAGACGCCGTTCCTGGAGCCGGAAGCGATTCGCGAGCAATTGATCCTCGGCCTGGAACAGGCCCGGGACACGGTGCTGCCCGAGATCGTGATCGAAAAGCGCTTCAAGCCATTCGTCGAAGACCGCCTGCCCGCCATGGCGCAAGGCACCCTCGGCCTGATTGGTCACCCTGGCGACTATCCGCCCTGCCCTCGCGGGCTGGATGAGCCGGTCACCCTGGCGATCGGGCCGGAAGGCGGCTGGATTCCCTACGAGGTGGACCTGCTGGCCAAGGCCGGATTGCAGCCGGTGCAACTCGGCGCGCGCATCCTGAGAGTCGAAACCGCCGTCACCGCGCTGCTCTCAAGACTCTTCTAAACCCCAAAGTGGCGAGGGAGCCTGCTGTGGCGAGGGAGCTTGCTCCCGCTGGGCTGCGTAGCGGCCCCAAAAAAATGGGAGCGCTGCGCACTCCGGCGGGAGCAAGCTCCCTCGCCACAGCAAGCTCCCTCGCCACAAATACGTTCGTCCTACAGAAAGATCCCAGCCAGCCGATACGCTCTGAATAAGTCCAAGCCTTGTTCCAGGGGAGTTCGCAGCATGTATCGTTGGTTAGCCGAGAAACTGGGGAATGTCAGCGTCAACCGCAAGCTGAGCATAGGCTTCGGCCTGGTATTGGTCTTGACCCTATTGATCACCTTCACCGGCTGGACCGGCCTCAGCGGCGTGATCAGCCGTGGCGACAAGCTGGGCTACATCTCCAGCCTCAACGGGCTGACCAAGGACCTGCGCCTGGCGCGACTGGACTTCGAAATGCGCCGTGGCGAACAAGGCACCAGCGCGGTCAACGACCTGATCACCCAGCTGGACAGTGGCCTGAAAACCGCCGCAGACCTGATCGAGCAACCCGACGACAAGCTCGTGGTAGAGCAGCAACAGGATGCCTTGGGCCAATACAAAAAAGCCTTCGGCGCCATGGTGCAGGCCGGCCTCAAGCGTGAAGGCGCCCGCAGCAAACTGGGCGATACCGCCGACAACGCCGTGGCAAAAATCAACGAAGTGGAAAAATCCCTGCTGCAAGGCGACAGCGTCACCCTGTTCAACAGCGTGGTCGACCTGAGCAAACTGATCCAGCAAGCGCGCTTCCAGGTGCGCGGCTACACCTACAGCGGCAAGGTCGAAGCCGAACAACCGGCCCTGGATGCCATCGACAACGCCCTGAAGAAAATCACCGACCTCAACGACCCGTTGCCCGAGCAATACCGGGCCAACCTGCAAGAGGCCAGCGTCTCGCTGCAGGCCTACCGCGCCGCCGTGAGCCAGTACCGCGACTCCCAGGTGGCCAGTGCCGCCGCGATGAAAATCATGGGCGAGCAGGGCGATATCCTGCTCGACCGCAGTAACAAACTCACCACTTCGCAAACCGTGGTGCGTGATACCGATGCCGCCCACGCCAAGAACCTGCTGTTACTGGCCACCGCCCTCGCGCTGGCGTTTGGTGTACTCGCCGCCTGGGCCATTACCCGGCAGATCGTGATTCCATTGAACCAGACCCTCAAAGTCGCCGAACGCGTGGCGTCCGGCGACCTGAGCCACAACCTGATCTCCCTGCGCCAGGATGAACTGGGGCAGCTGCAACGGTCGATGCAAAGCATGACCGTGGGCCTGCGGGATCTGATTGGCGGTATCAGCGACGGCGTCACCCAGATCGCCAGTGCTGCCGAGCAGCTATCGGCCGTTACCGAGCAGACCAGCGCCGGGGTCAACAGCCAGAAGGTCGAGACCGACCAAGTCGCCACCGCCATGAACGAAATGGCCGCTACCGTGCAGGAAGTCGCACGTAACGCCGAGGAAGCTTCCGAGGCCGCCGTCGCCGCCGACCAGCAGGCCCGTGAAGGTGACAAGGTGGTCGGTGAGGCCATCGCCCAGATCGAGCACCTGGCCAGCGAGGTGGGCAACTCCACCGAAGCCATGGGCCATCTCAAGCGTGAAAGCGACAAGATTGGCAGTGTGCTGGACGTCATCAAGTCGGTAGCCCAGCAAACCAACCTGCTGGCCCTTAACGCAGCGATTGAAGCGGCGCGCGCCGGTGAAGCCGGACGCGGTTTTGCGGTGGTTGCCGATGAAGTGCGCAGCCTGGCCCAGCGGACGCAGAAGTCCACCGAGGAGATCGAAGAGTTGATCGTCGGCCTGCAAAGCGGCACCCAGCAGGTGGCAACCATCATGGACAACAGTCGCGGCCTGACCGACAGCAGCGTCGAGCTGACCCGTCGGGCCGGCAATGCCCTGGAGAACATCACCCGTACCGTCTCGGCGATCCAGGCGATGAACCAGCAGATCGCCACCGCCGCCGAGCAGCAAAGCGCCGTGGCCGAAGAGATCAACCGCAGCGTGCTCAACGTGCGGGATGTTTCCGAACAAACCTCGGCGGCCAGCGAAGAAACCGCGGCTTCCAGTGCCGAGCTGGCGCGCCTGGGGGTTTACCTGCAAAGCCTGGTAGGTCGCTTCAAGGTCTGACCCGCTTGCGGCGGCCATCAGGGCCGCCGCTCCGACAATATGTGAAATTTCCTACGCGTTTTTCAGGTCGTGGATCACACACCTGGCGCCGAATAAAAGTAGCGTTTCAACTCCCCTGACCATTGTTGGCCGGACGCTTGAGACGCTCCTTTTGATTCGTTGGAGGTTCACCATGTTTCGTCCACTGACCCGCCTGCTCGGAAACATCAGCATCAGCCTCAAACTTGCCCTGGGCTTTGGCCTGGTGCTCAGCCTCAGCCTGATCATCGCCTCTACCGGCTGGCAAGCCTTGAGCGCATCCCTCGAGCGCTCCCAAAAACTCACGCTGCTCTCGCAATTGGCAGTCGTCGGCGAAGAGTTGCGCGCTGATCGCATCGTCTATCGCACCCTGAACGACCCGGCCAGCCTGTCCAAAATAGAGCTGCACATGGACAAGATCGACCAGTTCCTGGTGGATCTTTCCCCGCGATTTACCGACCCGGTCAACCAACAACAGCTGCAGGAAAGCCGACGCTTCGTCACCAGCTTCAAGACCGCCTTAAGCGGCCTGGAGGGGCTGATCAAGCAACGTGAAAACGCCCGTGAACAGCTCAAGCGCAGCTCAGTCCAGAGCAGTGACAGCCTCTCTGAACTGTCGAGCAACCTGCCCAATCAAGACGATGAAAAGGCCCTCGATGCCGTGGAACAATTGCGCCAGGCCCTGGAACAAGCCGAAGACCGCACCCAGAGCCCCGCCTGGGCCGCTGCGTCATTGGACGCCTATGCCAAGGGCGTGGGTGATGCGCTACTGGCCCTGGATGGCGCCCAGGCGGCGGTAGGCGCGCTGCCGGTTGACGCCAGCGCCCTGAAAAAAGTCCTGCTCGATTTTCGGACTCACCTGACACGCCTCAAGGACGCCCAACTCAGCGCCGAAACCACCCAGAACCAGCTTGAACAGTGGCTGGATCAGTTGCTCACGGAAAGCGACCTGCTGAGCCAGGACCAGACCGCCAAGCGTGACAACGAAGCCAGCCTCGCCCGCACCCTGCTGCTCAACGTTACTGCAGCGGCGCTGTTGCTCGGTGTCGTGGCCGCCTGGTTGATCGCCGTCCAGATCGTCGCACCACTGCGCCAGGCCCTGTCCGTGGCCAACCGGATTGCCGAAGGTGACCTGAGCCACGACATCCAGGCCTCGCGCCAGGATGAACTGGGGCAGTTGCAGCGCAGCATCGGGCAAATGACCCTCAACCTGCGGGGCTTGATCAGCGGCATCGGCGACAGCGCCCAGCAGATCGCCAGCGCCGCCGAGCAACTCTCGGCGGTCACCGAGCAAACCCGCGACGGGGTCGACGGCCAGAAGCAGGAAACCGAACAGGTGGCCACCGCCATGAACGAGATGCTCGCCACCTCCCAGGAAGTTGCGCGCCATGCCGAGCAAGCGTCGCTGGCTGCTGCCGAGGCCGACCGGCAGGCGGGCCAGGGCGATCAGGTGGTGGCTGAGGCCATTACCCACATCGAGCACCTGGCTCAGGAGATGGCTCGTTCAAGCCAGGCCATGCAAGGCCTGCAACAGGAAAGCCGGAAGATCGGCAGCGTGCTGGAAGTGATCAAATCGGTGTCGGAGCAGACCAACTTGCTGGCCCTCAACGCCGCCATCGAAGCGGCCCGCGCCGGCGAGGCTGGCAGAGGCTTTGCCGTGGTCGCCGATGAAGTGCGCAGCCTGGCACAACGCACCCAGCAGTCGGCCGAGGAAATCGAGGAGTTGATCAGCGGCCTGCACCGGGGCACGCAGCAGGTGGCCGACATCATGGACAACAGTCGCAGCCTCACCGACAACAGCGTGCAACTGACCCGTCGCGCAGGAGAGGCGCTGGCTGGCATCACCCGTACCGTGTCGGTGATCCAGGAGATGAACCCGCAGATTGCCGCTGCCGCAGAGGAACAGACGGCGGTCGCCGAGGAGATCAACCGCAGCGTGTTGAAGGTCAAGGATGTATCGGAACAGACCTGGGCCGCGAGTCAGGACACTGCGGCGGCCAGTGTCGAACTGGCCCGCCTGGGGGCGGATTTGCAGGTGTGGGTGGGCAAGTTCAAGGTCTGAAAAAACCCAACCTGTGGCGAGGGCGCTTGCTCCCGCTGGAGTGCGCAGCGCTCCTATCTTTTTTGGGAGCCGCTACGCAGCCCAGCGGGAGCAAGCTCCCTCGCCACAAGAAGGATTCTCAACGCGTTTATAGAACCTGGCGCAGGAAGGCTTGGGCGCGAGGGTCCTTCGGCGCATCGAAGAATTGCGCCGGGGCGGCGTCCTCCAACAGTTTGCCGTGATCGAAGAACAGCACGCGATCAGCCACTTCCCGGGCAAAGCCCATTTCATGGGTGACGCAGACCATGGTCATGCCTTCCAGGGCCAGGGTCTTCATCACGTCCAGCACTTCGCCGACCATTTCCGGGTCCAGGGCCGAGGTGGGCTCGTCAAACAGCATCACCTTGGGCTCCATCGCCAGCGCGCGGGCAATCGCAACGCGCTGCTGCTGGCCACCGGAAAGCCGCGACGGGAACTCGTGGGCTTTCTGGGCAATGCCGACTTTCTCCAGGAGCGCCAGGGCCTTGGCCTCGCGCTCTTTCTTGCCGCGCTTGCGCACGACTTTTTGCGCCAGGCAGAGGTTTTCCAGCACGGTCATGTGGGGGAACAGGTTGAAGTGCTGGAACACCATGCCGACTTCACGGCGGTAGGCGTTCACGTCGGTTTTCGGGTCTGCCAGTTGCAGGCCGTCGATGCTTACCGAGCCGGAATCGAATTCCTCCAGGCCGTTAAGGCAGCGCAGGAACGTCGACTTGCCGGAACCGGACGGACCGATCACCACCAGCACTTCACCCCTGGCCACCTGCGTGGTCACGTTATCCACCGCGCGCACGACGTGGCCACGGGTGTCGAAGACTTTTACCAGATCGCGGACTTCAATCACTTTGCGCGAGCCTCCGCTCAAGCCGGCTGGCGATTTTCGACAGCGGCAGGTTGATCAGCAGGTACAGGCCTGCGACGCAGAACAGGATTTCGAACGGCGAGAACGAGGTGGTGATGACCTCGCGGCCGCTTTTGAGCAGCTCGGTAATCGCGATCACCGACACCAGGGACGTGTCTTTGACCAGGCTGATAAATTGCCCGGCCAGGGGCGGCAGCACGCGCTTGAAGGCTTGCGGCAACACCACATGGCGCATCGACTGGCCAGCACTGAGCCCCAGGGAACGTGCCGCTTCATTCTGCCCACGGGCAATCGACTGCACGCCGGCGCGGATGATTTCCGCCACATAGGCACCGGTAAACAGTGACAGCGCGGCGATCCCGGCGAATTCCCGGGACAGGTTGAGCACCGTGCCGATAAAGAAATAGAAAATGAAGATCTGCACCAACAACGGCGTACCGCGTACCAGTTCGACGTAGATCGTCGACAGATCGCGTAAAGTCGGGTTGTTCGACAGGCGACACAATCCGGTCGCCAGGCCGATCAACAGTCCCAGCACCCCGGACACCACCGATAGCCACAACGTAGTCCACAAGCCCCACAGCAGAGGGCCCGCAGCCCAATGCCGGGTGACGCCGACCACATCGCCCTCGGCCACGTCATCGCCCTTGGCCACTTGCAGACTGTTCTCGGCCACGGTCAGGTGCTGTTCGTTGCCCTCGTCATTACGCAGGGTGACGTCAGCCACATCGCCCTTGCGCACCAGCTCGCTGACGGTGGAAATGTCCGACGCACGCTGGGATTCTTCGGCCTGGTAGACGAAGTACTGCGGCACGCGGTTCCAGCGCCATTCGTAGGACATCAGCGAGGTGGCGTAATACAGCGCGCCGGCCAGGCCGACCAGCACCAGCACCGTCAGCAGGTGCCAGGGCCATTGGGCTTTTTTCTGTTTCATTACGGGTTCCGGGATATGTCGAGATCGTTCCCACGCTCTGCGTGGGAATGCCTCACTGGACGCTCAGCGTCCGCTTTGTGACGCAGAGCGTCACGGGCTGCATTCCCACGCGGAGCGTGGGAACGATCAATGCAGGTCAGCTTTTATTCCATGTCCTTGAGCCACTCGGAACTCTTGAACCACTTGTCATGGATGCGATCGTAGGTGCCGTCGTTGCGGATCTGGTGCAGGAAGTTGTTGATGAAGTTGATGCTGTCGTAGTCGCCCTTCTTCAGGCCGAACGCCAAGGGTTCAAAGGTGAACGGCTGATCAAGGAACACCAGTTTGCCGGCGCCGACCTTGTTCACGGCCACCACGTTGTACGGGGCGTCATAGACGAAGGCGTCAGCCTTGCCGTTGACCACGTCCAGAACAGCTTCCTGCTCGTTGTCATAGCCGTGGTACTTGGCTTTGGAGATCAGCTTCTTGGCCACCATCTCGCCGGTGGTGCCGAGCTTGGAGGTCAGGCGGTATTTCTCGTCATTCAGATCTTTGTAGGACTTGATGGTGCCCTCCAGCTCCTTGCGGATCAGCAGGGTCTGGCCGACCACGATGAACGGTTCGCTGAAGTTCAGGCGCAGGTTGCGTTCCTGGGTCAGGGTCATGCCGCTGCCGATCATGTCGAACTTGTCGGTCAACAGGGCCGGGATGATGCCGTCGTAACCGGTGGAAATCGGCTCGAACTTCACGCCCATCGACTTGGCCATGGCCTTGAGGATGTCGACTTCAAAGCCGATGATTTCACCGCGTTTGTTGGTCATCTGGAACGGCATGTAGGTCGGGTCCATGCCGACTTTCAGCGTACCGCGCTTGACCGCATCATCGATGGCGCCGGCATGTGCCGCGTTGACCGCCACCAGTGCGGTGACACCCAGCAGCAGCATCGAAAGATACTTTTTCATCATCAAGTCCCCTGAACTCATTTTCTTGTGAGGTCGGCGCGCAAAAGGGCTGCACCATTTCGGGGTGCGATCCTAACTCACTCACCGCCGGGTACAAAGGTTTCGCCGGGATTTGTTGCCAAGGTATGACAGAAAAGCCCCACAACCGTGCAGAGAAAGGCATGGCTAGACACCTCGACCCACGGCCCAGCCAATTGCTTGATGTGTAAGCAGTTATGACTACCAGCCCACTTCCGCCATCCAGCCCGAGTCCTTGAACCACTTGTCATGCAGCCGATCGTAGGTGCCGTCCTGGGCCACCTGGTTGAGGAAATGATTGATCCAGTTGAGGCTGTCGTAATCGCCCTTTTTCAAGCCGAACGCCAGGGGCTCGTAGGTGAAGGGTTGCTCCAGCGCCAACAGCGCACTGTTCTGGGGCTTGGTAATGGCGATCAGGTTATACGGCGCATCATGGATAAACGCATCGGCCTTGCCCTCCACCACCTGGCGCACGCCTTCTTCAGGTGTTGGAAAACTGCGCAGCCGTGCAGTGCCGAGAAACCTTTTCGCCGCCGCCTCGCCTGTGGTGCCTTCGGCGGCCACGATCCGGTAACCGGCCTGGTTCAAGTCCTCGATGCTCTGGACCTTGTCGGCCAACCGAGGGTTCAGCAGCACGGTCTGGCCGACGATGATGAACGAGTCGCTGAAATTGAGGGTCAGGTTGCGCTCCTGCGTGACAGTCATGCCGCTGCCGATCAGGTCGAACCGGCTGGCCAGCAGGTCGGGAATCAGGTCGATATACGGTACCGAAACCAGCTCCAGCTTGACCCCCAGCGCCTTGCTCATCTCCCGAAGCAGGTCAATTTCAAACCCGACGATCCGGCCTTTCTTGTCGGTCATCTCAAAGGGCACGTAGGCCGGATTGGTGCCGACTTTCAACACCCCCCGCCGAACGGCCTCATCTATGGCTCCGGCATGCGCCAGGTAACCGTGGGAAAATGTGACGATGCCGAGCAGCAGCAGCATCGACAAATACCTTTTGATCATGAAAAAAGCCCCTGTTCCATTAAACACTCCCACACCCGGCCACGCGCAAGTTCGCGTAAGCCGCAGGCTTCGAGTCAGATTTGGGGGGCGATGCTAACCCACTCGCAGGCACGGCAATATGCCTCGGAGAAGGGTCTTTTGTTTCGAAATAACAAGGAGTTAGCGCGATGCAGCAGAAGGGAAAAACAACGTAGGACGGTTATCGCAAACGCCCCCGAGGTGGCACCTCGGGGGCGTCGGAATCAGGCCGGTTGAGCCTGGGAAGACAGCGGCTTCAATGGCAGCAATGGCGCATGCGGATCGGCCTTGACCGATTCGCGCCAGGCGCTCAGCCACTCGGCGTGGCCTTCGCTCCAGACCTGCTCGTGCAAGCGTGCCAGGGCGACCGGGTCGCTGAGCAAGGCCAGGCGTTCACCGTTGTTGAGGCCGGCCGGGCCGACTTTCAACGCGTGGCGAACCCGGTCAACACGCAGCCACTCAATCGGCTCCGCCTGCCCGTGACGGGAAGTTGCCAAGGCGCACGCCAGGGCGTTCTGCTGCGGATCGACCACCGCCCGCACAAAACCGTCATTGAGCGCATGCCAACGGTTTTCGTGGGTGTACTTGTCGGTCGACAACAGCGCCTGGGGCGGATTGTATTCCTCGGGGATCAGGAACAGGCTCTCGTCGCGAGACTTGAGGCCCAGTTTGACCCGGCTGGAAATCACCGACACCGGAATCGACAGCATCAGCGAACCGACGATCGGCACCAGCCACCACAGGAAGCTTGGGTTCAACCACACCACCAGCAGCGCCCAGAAGAAGCCGAGCAGGGTCTGCGGACCGTGGCGCTTGACTGCCTCGCTCCATGGTGTGGAGTCGTCGTCACGCTGTGGCGAGTTCCAGGTCGCCGCCCAGCCGAGGAACGCGGCCAGTACGAAACGGGTGTGGAAAATCATCCGCACCGGCGCCAGCAACATGGAGAACAGCATCTCCAGCAGCATCGACAGGGTCACCTTGAACTTGCCGCCGAACTCTTTCGCGCCCTTGGCCCAGATCAGGATGATGCTCAGCAATTTAGGCAGGAACAGCAGCACGATGGTGGTGGAGAACAGCGCCACCGCCTTGTCCGGATGCCATTGTGGCCACAACGGATACAACTGGCGCGGCGCCATGAAGTACTGCGGCTCCATCAGTGTGTTGACCGCCAGCAAGGCCGTGGACAGCACCAGGAAGAAGAACCACAACGGCGCCGACAGGTACGACATCACGCCGGTGAGGAACACCGCACGGTGCACCGGGTGCATGCCTTTTACCAAAAACAGGCGGAAGTTCATCAGGTTGCCGTGGCACCAGCGACGGTCACGCTTGAGTTCGTCCAGCAGGTTCGGCGGCAGCTCTTCGTAGCTGCCCGGCAAGTCGTAGGCAATCCACACACCCCAGCCGGCGCGGCGCATCAGCGCCGCTTCAACGAAGTCGTGGGAAAGAATCGCACCGGCAAACGCACCTTTACCCGGCAACGGCGCCAGGGCGCAGTGCTCGATAAACGGCTTCATGCGGATGATCGCGTTGTGACCCCAGTAGTGGGATTCACCCAGCTGCCAGAAGTGCAGGCCGGCGGTAAACAGCGGGCCGTACACCCGGGTGGCGAACTGCTGCATGCGCGCATACAGGGTATCCATGCCCGACGCACGTGGCGCGGTCTGGATAATCCCGGCATCCGGCGTGGCTTCCATCAGGCGCACCAGGCTGGTCAGGCATTCGCCGCTCATCACGCTGTCGGCGTCGAGCACCACCATGTACTTGTAGTCACCGCCCCAGCGACGGCAGAAGTCGTCGAGGTTGCCGCTCTTGCGTTTGACGCGACGGCGACGGCGGCGATAGAAGATCTTGCCGAAGCCACCGGCTTCGCGGCACACGTCGAGCCAGGCTTGCTGCTCGGCGATGCAGATGTCGGCCTCGTTGCTGTCGCTGAGGACGAAGAAGTCGAAACGGTCCAGGTCACCGGTGGCAGCCACCGATTCGAACGTCGCGCGCAGGCCGGCAAATACCCGGGGCACGTCTTCGTTGCAGATCGGCATGACCAGGGCGGTGCGGGCGTCTTTCGGAATCGGCTCGTCACCGGCACTTTTACCGGAGATACGGTATTTATCGTGACCGGTCAGCAGTTCCAGGAAGCCCATCAGCGCAGTCCAGAAACCGGCCGAGACCCAGCAGAACAGAATCCCGAACAGCACGAGGATGCTGGTTTGCAGGGCGTAAGGCAGTACCTGGGTCGCGGTTTGCAGCAGGGTCTGGTTGCGGATCTCGTCAAAGTCGACGAAGGACCAGCCCTGGTACGGCATGATGCCTTTCATGTACCAGCCGGCAACGATCGTCTGGCCGAGCATCAGTACCAGCAGGATATAGCGACGGATCGAACCGACGGTGCGCCAGCGGGCGGCCGGCAGTACGCGCTCATCCTTCGGCGGGGCCGGTGGATTGGTGCGGCCGGTCAGGCGGCGCCAGCCACGCACCAGGATATTGGTGCGCCACGGCTCAGGCACGACCTTGGTCCGACGGATCGGCGGCGTGGCCTTGAGGCAGACCCGGCCGCTGGCGTCGAGCACCAGCATTTCGGCGTCTTGCAGCTCTTCGGCAGTGTTGAGGGTCAGCCGGGCGCCTACCGATGCCTGGGCAGCGTCGGCAGGTGCGTCGAACGTGGACGATGACAGGCGCTTGTGCAATTCACTGAAGGACTCGCAGCCCGCCAGTTCGGCGCGCTGCTCATCGGTCATCGGTAGATGCGCCAGGTACTCGGCAAGAGTCTCTGGCTGGACTTGAGAATTACTCATCGGCAGGCAACTGATAGCTCCAGGTTTCGGTCAGGACTTGCTCTGTCTTGGCCTGATCCTGGGTAGGGAGTGGTGTGGCTGGGGCAGCCGCTTCCGGCTGCTTGGCGTCCTTGTCCTTGGCGTCTTTCTTGGCCGCTTTCTCGTGCTGTTTAGCCAGTACTTTGTCGGCTTTCAACACTTGGGTCGAAACCTTCTCCGGTTCCGGCTGCACGATGTCCTGAACCAGAGCAGCACGCATTTCAGTCGGCTTGCCTGCGTCCTTGATCTTCATGCGCAAGGTCAGGCGCCAGCCTTGGGTGTGCGGGTTGTAGCGCACGCTGTTTTCAACAATTTCGGCGTTGTCGCCCACGCTGACCTGGCTGCGAACCGGTGCGTCAGCTGGCAGTTTCTTCAGGGACGGGCCCTCGAAGTCCACCAGGTAAGCCACGCTGCCGTCTGGCTGACGGATCAGGTTGGATTGCTTGACGTCGCCGGTGGAACGCAGGGTCTGCTTGACCCAGGCGCTTTCTGGCGAATGGAACTCGGCGTCTTGCAATGTCCAGTGCAGGCGGTAGGCAACGTCCAGCGGCTTGCCTGGCTCAGGCAGTGTTTCCGGGCTCCAGAACGCAACGATGTTGTCGTTGGTTTCATCGGCGGTCGGAATCTCTACCAGGTCGACGGAGCCCTTGCCCCAATCGCCTTCAGGCTCGATCCAGGCGCTTGGGCGCTTGTCGTAGTTGTCGTCGAGGTCTTCGTAGTGGCTGAAGTTGCGGCCGCGTTGCAGCAGGCCGAAACCACGCGGGTTTTCCACGGTGAAGTTGCTGACCGACAGGTGTTTGGGGTTGTTCAGTGGGCGCCAGATCCACTCGCCGTTGCCGGCATGGATCGACAGGCCGCTGGAATCGTGCAGCTCGCGACGGTAGTTGAGGACCTTGGACGGCTGGTTGGCGCCGAACAGGAACATGCTGGTCAGCGGGGCGATGCCCAGCTTGGTGACCTTGTCACGCAGGTACATCTGGGATTTGACGTCGACGATGGTGTCGGTACCCGGGCGCAGGATCAGGCGATAAGCGCCGGTGGCCCGCGGCGAATCCAGCAGGGCGTAGATCACCAGCTGTTTCTCACCCGGTTTTGGACGCTCGATCCAGAACTCGGTGAAACGCGGGAATTCTTCGCCGGACGGCAACGCAGTGTCGATCGCCATGCCGCGGGCAGACAGGCCGTAGACCTGGTCCTTGCCCACGACGCGGAAATAGCTGGCGCCGAGCATGGTCATGATTTCGTCTTGCTTGTCGCCCTTGTTGATCGGGTACAGCACACGGAAACCGGCATAACCCAGCTGTTCGGTGGATTTGGGATCAAACTTGACGTCGCCGAAATCGAAGCGGGACGGGTCGTACTTGATTTCCTGAACGCTGTCGGCGGTGACTTCGTTGATTTTCACCGGTGTATCGAAATGCATACCCTGGTGGTAGAAGGACAGCTTGAACGGGGTGTTCTGATCGGCCCACTCGGCTTTTTCGTTGCGGAAACGAATTTTCTGGTAATCAGCGAATTTCATTTCGCGGAATTCGTTCGGCAAATTGCTGCGCGGAGCTTCGTATTTCTGCCCGGCCAGCTCTTTTGCCTTGGCCGACACATCATCCAGACTGAATGCCCACAGTTGACCCGCGCCGAACAGGCAAAACAGGGCAGAGCCCGTCACCAGTACGTTTCGTAACCGTTTGGCAGACAATTTTGGTGCATTACAGGGACTAACAATCACGAGCAACCCTCGCCGAAAACAGATCAAAAAACCAACGGCCAGCTATCTATATGCCAGGTTGGCGAGCATTGTTCCGACTCCCATGGGGCTAAATGATTCCCCAATGGCTATCGGACAAGTCTCTACCTAAGTCAAAAATGGACCAATTAACGCTGATCCCCGTAGCGCGCGATTATCTAGTAGCCCGCGTGACAACGCATCAGGGTCAGCGAAGTATTTGTAGCGAAAACCCGGTTTTTTGGGCATCACAAGTCGTTTTCAGTACATTCACGTCTGTAACAGGAAGGTGACCGGCCCATCATTGACCAAATGCACCTGCATATCAGCGCCAAAACGCCCTGCCGCTACCGTGCCATGCAATTGTTGCGCTTGTAACAGCAGATAGTCGAAAAGCGCCTCGCCCAACGCCGGCGGTGCCGCCGTGGAGAAGCTCGGCCTCAGCCCACTCTTGGTGTCTGCCGCCAGGGTGAACTGCGACACCAGCAGCAAACCGCCGCCAATGTCTTTCAAGGACAGGTTCATCTTGCCCTCGTCGTCGCTGAACACCCGATAGTTAAGCAGCTTATGCAGCAGCTTGTCGGCGCTGGCTTGCGTATCCGAAGGCTCGACAGCCACTAGCACCAGCAAACCCTGGTCTATCGCCCCGACCACCTGCCCTTCTACCTCGACCCGGGCGCCGCGCACCCGTTGCAAAAGCCCCTTCATGCTTCTTCAGGCGGCAAATCAAGCAGGCGCCGTGCCATTTCACTCGCCGCACGCACCAGCGCATCGGTAATTCCGGGTTCGGAAGCCGCATGGCCGGCCTCGCGGATGATCTGCAGCTCACTGTTGGGCCAGGCCTGATGCAGCTCCCAGGCATTGTCCAGCGGGCAGATCATATCGTAGCGGCCATGCACGATTACGCCAGGCAGGTGGGCGATCTTGTGCATGTCGCGGATCAACTGGTCAGGTTCAAGGAACGAGTTATTGGTGAAGTAATGGCATTCGATACGGGCAATCGACAGGGCGCGCTGGGGTTCGGAGAAACGCTCGATCAATTGCGGGTTCGGGCACAGGCCCAACATGCGCCCTTCCCACGTGGACCAGGCCTTGGCGGCGTGCATCTGGGCGATCTGGTCGTTGCCGGTCAGGCGCTTGTGGTAGGCGCTGAGCAGGTCGTGCCGCTCCTCCGCCGGGATAGGCGCCAGGTAGTCCTGCCAGTAATCGGGGAACAGCCGGCTGGCGCCAGCCTGGTAGAACCACTGAATGTCCTGGGGGCGGGCCAGGAAAATGCCCCGCACGATCAGGCCGTGCACACGCTCCGGGTGGGTTTGCGCGTAGGCCAGGGCCAGGGTCGAGCCCCAGGAACCGCCGAACAGCACCCATTTTTCGATGCCCAGGTGTTCACGAATCCGCTCAAGGTCGGCCACCAGGTCCCAGGTGGTGTTGTTTTCCAGGCTGGCCCGTGGGGTGGAGCGCCCGCAGCCACGCTGATCAAAAGTAACAATTCGGTACAGATTAGGATCGAAATAGCAGCGGCTATTGGCATCACACCCGGCGCCGGGGCCGCCATGGATGAACACAACGGGCAAGCCTTCCGGGGAACCGCTTTCGTCGACGTACAGGACGTGGGTTTCATCGACGGCCAGATCGTGCCGGGCGTAGGGTTTGATCTGCGGGTACAAAGTCTGCATTGCGCGCTCCGTAAGGGGTCGAGTTCATCCCTGGGGGGACGTCTATTATTTTGCCGTCTGGCATCATAAACCCGAATTGTGCAATGAGCATGTCCTCGTGGACCTAGACCTGTGTCAGCAGAACACCACGCAGGTAGTCCAGCAGATAAACGTACAGCCGGTCGACCTCCAACACCTGGCCCCGGGCCCGCAGGCAGCCGTGAACCAGGCCTTTGCCGGGATACAGCGTGGCGGCCACCCCGGCGCCTTGCAGGCGTTCGGCGTAGAGCATGCCGTCGTCCCGCAACGGGTCGAACTGGGCGACAGCGATCAAAGCCTGCGGCAACCCGCTGAAATCCACGGCCAGCAATGGCATGGCGTAGGGCGACGGCTTGCCCGGCCCACGCAGGTAAAGGGCGAGATAGCACTCGGTGTCGGCGGTACTGAGCAGCGGCGCGTCGACGCAATCGCGGCGGGACGGCAGGTCGGCGGGGCCGCCCAGGCCGGGGTAGATCAGGACTTGCGCCAGGGGCTGCGGCTGATGGTCATCCCGCAGGCCCAGGCACAGGGCCGCCGCCAGGTTACCGCCGGCGCTGTCACCAGCCACCACCAGACGCTGAAGGTTGATCGGCTGGGGCGCTTCGCCCACCTGGATCGCCTGCCAGACCGCACGGCAATCCTCAAAGGCGGCCGGAAACGGGTGTTCGGGTGCCAGGCGGTAATCGATGGCGATCACCAGCACTTGCAGTGAGTCGGCCAGTTCAGCACACATGAAGTCATGGGAATCCAGGCCGCCGACCACCCAGCCGCCACCGTGCATATAAAGGATGCATGGCCAGCCGCTATCAGGGGTTGGCGTCGCCGGTTGATAAATGCGTACGCCCACGCCACCCAGGGAAACGTCTGACACCTGTAACCCTTCGGGCCGCGCCGGGGTGAACGCCTGGCACATGCGGTCGTAGCCTCGGCGCAATCCGGCCAGCGATGTGTCGTCGCTGGTGAAGGATTCGGTTTTTTCGACGAAGGCGCACATCTGCGCGGAAATCGGGTAATGGGACATCAGAAATTGCCCTGCTGCTGAAAACTTGAAGCACACCACAAGACAAATGTGGGAGCTGGCTTGCCTGCGATAGCGGTGTATCAACCAACGCCATCGGCGACTGATACACCGCTATCGCGGGCAAGCCCGGCTCCCACAGGGGTGCTCTATTGTTCGATCTATCGTGTTCGCATCAGGGCTTGAGGCTGGCCTGCACCGCCGCCACGCCGTCTTTTCCATCCAGGGTCGTTACACCCGCCAGCCAGCGCTGCAAATCCTCGGGATTGTCGCGCAGCCACTGTCTGGCCACATCCTGCGGCGTCTTGCGGTCCATGATCGGCACCATCAACTGGCTTTCCTGGGCCGCGGTGTAGGTCAGGTTTTCCAGCAGGCGTGTCACGTTGGGGCAACGTTCGGCGTAATCCGGCGCCGTCACCGTGGAGACCGTGGCCATGCCTTCGTTGGCACCGAACACATCTTCACTGCCGGTCAGGTACGCCATTTTCATGTTGATGTTCATCGGGTGCGGGGTCCAGCCGACAAACACCACGAACTCCTTGCGATTCACTGCCCGCTGCACCGCCGCCAGCATGCCCGCCTCGCCAGACGCCACCAGCTTGAAGCCGCCGAGGCCAAAGCGATTGCTGTCGATCATTTTCTGGATATCGGTATTGGCACCGCTGCCCGGCTCGATGCCATAGATCTTGCCGCCCAGCTTGTCCTTGAAGCGGGCAATGTCGGCAAAGGTTTTCAAGCCGGCGTCGGCAACGTACTGCGGCACCGCCAGCGTCGCCTGGGCGTCGGACAGGCTCGGCTTGTCGAACACCTTGACCTGCTTGGCCGCGAGGAATGGCGCGATGTTGTTGTCCATCGCCGGTTTCCAGTAGCCGAGGAAGATATCCAGGCGCTTGTCGCGGATGCCGGCAAAGATGATCTGCTGCACGGCGCTGGTTTGCTTGCTGTCATAGCCCAGGCCATTGAGCAGCACGTCGGCCATGCCGCTGGTGGCGATCACGTCAGTCCAGCTGACCACGCCCATGCGCACGACCTTGCACGAGGCCGGGTCGGCAGCCATCGCGTTGGCGCTCAAGAGTGCGGCGCCGGTGAGAATCAACAGACAACGGTTGAACAGTCTTTTCATCGATGCGGTCTCACTCGGCAGTTTTTATTGTGGGAGTGGCGTCTGACGCGCCGTGCCCAACACCTTACCCAGCGAGACCTCGATCAAAGCGAACTGTGGCGACAGGGATTTGCACACAGACGACTTGGGAGGTGTGTTGCTGTTGAGGGCCTCTTCGCGAGCAAGCCCGCGCCCACATTCGACCGTGTTCCTCCTGAAGAAACACGGTCGAATGTGGGAGCGGGCTTGCTCGCGAAGGCTATCTCAGCAGCGACGCCACTCAGGAGTAATGCCGCTTGCCCCACGCCAGGAACCCTTCCAGCAGTTCCTTCAACACCACCCGCGTCGGCTCGGCCAGGTCGGCGCGATAACGGAAGGGCTCAAACTCTTCCATGTAGGTGCACTGCCCCAACTCCAGCTGCACGGCGTGAATGTTCTCGGCCGGGTTGCCGTAGTGACGGGTGATGTGCCCGCCCTTGAAGCGCCCGTTGAGCACATGGCTGTACTGCGGGTGGCCGGCACAGATGGCTTCCAGTTCGCTGGCCAGCTGCGGATCGCAGGCCGCGCCGTTGAAGGTGCCGAGGTTGAAGTCCGGCAGCTTGCCTTCGAACAGGTGCGGGATCACCGAGCGGATCGAGTGCGCATCAAACAGCAGCGCATAACCGAACTCGGCCTTGAGCCGGGCCAGTTCGTTTTGCAGGGTGCGGTGATACGGCGTCCACACCTGCTCCAGGTACGTGGCGCGCTCGGCCTTGGACGGTTCCAGGCCTTCGCGGAACAGCGGCACACCGTCAAACAGCGTCGCCGGGTACAGGCCGGTGGTTGCGCCAACGTACAGCGGCTTGTCGTCTGAAGGCCGGTTCAGGTCGATGACAAAGCGCGAATACTCCGCCGCCAGGGTGCTGGCGCCCAGCGCTTCGGCGAAGTCATACAGCGTGGGAATGTGCCAGTCGGTGTCCGGCAGGCTTTGCGCCTCGGGGATCAGCCCGGCTTGCACCGCCGGCGTCAGGCGCAGGCCCGCGTGGGGCATGCTGATCAGCAGCGGCACACGGCCTTGTTTGAAGTTCAGAACCTTATCCACAGCGGTACTCCTTAAACGGTGACTTCGACGCCGTGGCGCACGACGCGTTTATCCAGCTCGCCACCCAGCCAGTAGCCCAGGTCGGCGGGACGATCAATCTGCCAGGCGACAAAATCCGCGACCTTGCCCACTTCCAGCGAGCCATGGCTGTTGCCCAGGCCCAGGGCGGTGGCCGCGTGTTGCGTGGCGCCGGCCAGGGCTTCTTCCGGGGTCATGCGGAACAGGGTGCAGGCCATGTTCAGCATCAAGCGCACCGACAACGCCGGCGAGGTGCCCGGGTTGAGGTCGCTGGCGATCGCGATCTTCACGCCGTGCTTGCGCAGGGCATCCATCGGCGGCAACTGGGTTTCCCGCAGGAAGTAGAACGCCCCCGGCAGCAACACCGCGACGGTGCCGGAAGCGGCCATGGCGATGGCGTCTTCCTCGGTCATGAATTCCAGGTGGTCCGCCGACAGCGCCTGGTACCGCGCCGCCAGGCTGGAGCCATGCAGGGACGACAACTGTTCGGCGTGCAGCTTTACCGGCAAGCCAAGTTTCCGGGCGGCGATGAACACGCGCTCCACCTGCTCCGGTGAGAACGCCAGGTACTCACAGAAGGCGTCGACCGCGTCCACCAGGCCTTCCGCTGCCAGCGCCGGGAGCATTTCGGTGCAGATGTGATCGATGTAGGCATCGGCCCGGTCCACGTACTCCGGCGGCAACGCATGCGCCGCCAGGCAGGTGCTGCGCACACTGACCGGCAACTCGGCGCCGAGGCGACGGATCACCCGCAGGATCTTGCGCTCGCTGGCCAGGTCCAGGCCGTAGCCGGACTTGATCTCGACGGTGGTTACACCGTCGCGCAGCAAACTGCGCAGGCGCTTGTGGCCGCTGGCAAACAGTTCATCTTCGCTCGCCGCACGCGTGGCGCGCACGGTGCTGGCAATACCGCCACCGGCCGCTGCGATCTCGGCGTAGCTCACGCCTTGCAGCCGCTGCTCGAACTCGCCGCTGCGATTGCCGCCGAACACCGTGTGGGTGTGGCAGTCGATCAGCCCGGGCGTGACCCACGCCCCTTGCAGGTCATGGGTGGTTGCGTAGTTCGCATCCGGCAGATCGGCGCGCGGGCCGATCCACTCGATGAGCGTGCCCGAGGTAACAATGGCGGCGTCCTCGATGATCGAGTAGTTGCCCTGGGCCATGGTTGCAACGTGGCAGTGTTGCCAAAGCGTTTTCATCAACGCCTCCATTAGGTTATCGATGAGACAAAGCCGGGTCGTAGTGGACCTTGGCCGTTTGCCCGGCGGCGGGCTTGACCCACAGCAGATAGGCGACGACCAGCAAGACGATCCACACGGCGCCGACCATAAGAGCGGCCTGGGTGTCCGGGAAGTAACCCAGCACGCCGAAGATGAACAGCATGAACACGATGGCGGCCGCTGGCGCGTAGGGCCAGAACGGCACCGGGAATTTCAGCTCGGCAATCTGTTCCCTGGTCATCGAGCGACGCATGGCCACTTGGGTGACCAGGATCATCAGCCATACCCACACCGTGGCGAAGGTCGCAATCGAGGCGATGACCAGGAACACGTTTTCCGGGATCAGGTAATTGAGCACCACACCGCCGAGCAACGCGGCGCCCATCACCACTACGGTCATCCACGGCACGCCCTGGCTCGACAGTTGGGCAAAACCCTTGGGCGCCTGCCCTTGCTGGGCCAGGCCATACATCATGCGACCGGCGCCGAAGATGTCGCTGTTGATGGCCGAGACAGCAGCCGAGATCACCACAATGTTAAGGATGGTCGCCGCCGAGCCTATCCCCAGGTTGCTGAAGATCTGCACGAACGGGCTGCCCTGGCTGCCGATCTGCGGCCACGGGTAGATCGCCATCAGCACAAACAACGTCAGCACGTAGAACAGCAGGATACGCAACGGCACGGCGTTGATTGCCTTGGGGATCACCCGCTGCGGGTCCTTGGCTTCGCCGGCGGTGATGCCGATGATTTCGATGCCGCCAAACGCAAACATCACCACCGCGAAGGACGCGATCAAGCCACCCACGCCGTTAGGCATGAAGCCACCGTGGGCCCACAGGTTGCTGAGGCCGGTAGCGGGTGCTTCGCCCGCCGAGTGAATGCCGAACAGCATGATGCCGAAGCCGCCGAGGATCATTGCGACAATGGCACCGACCTTGAGCAGCGACAGCCAGAACTCCATTTCGCCAAAGACTTTGACGTTGCACAGGTTCAGGCCGCCGATCAGCAACACGATGCCCAGCACCCAGACCCAGCGCGCGACTTCGGGAAACCAGAAGCCCATGTAGATGCCGAAGGCGGTGACGTCGGCGAGGCAGACGATGATCATTTCAAAGGCGTAGGTCCAGCCGAGGATAAAGCCGGCCATCGGGCCCAGGTAGGTACTGGCGTACTGGCCGAAGGAGCCGGACACCGGGTTATGCACAGCCATTTCGCCGAGGGCGCGCATGACCATGAACACCGCGGCGCCACCGATCAGGTAGGCCAGGAGCACGGCCGGGCCGGCCATCTGGATGGCGGAGGCAGAGCCGTAGAACAGCCCGGTACCGATCGCGGAACCGAGGGCCATGAAGCGAATATGTCGGGCGGAGAGCCCGCGTTTTAGCGTCTTTTCTTGCTGGTGCATTTCTCGTCCTTAATTATTTTTATCCTGAGAAAATTCGAATCTGTAGAAGATCAAATGTGGGAGCTGTCGAGCCCCAGCGAGGCTGCGATAGCGGTGGGTCAGGCTACGAAAGTGTTGCCTGTTCCGGCGCCATCGCAGCCTCGCTGGGGCTCGACAGCTCCCACACTGGATCGGTGTCGCTCTTACAAGCTCGGCAGCAATTTCGCCGGCACCAGCTCGTTCAGGCAACGCGTTGCCAGCAGCTCACTGGCGGCATTGATGTCCGGCGCAAAGAAGCGGTCCTTCTCATAAAACGCAACTTTGCTGCGCAGGATCCCGCGCGCCTTTTCCAGCGCCGGTGAGGTTTTCAAGCCATTGCGCAGGTCCAGGCCCTGGCAAGCCGCCAACCATTCCACCGCCAGCACACCGCGGGTGTTCTCGGCCATTTCCCACAGGCGCTTGCCCGCCGCCGGGGCCATCGACACGTGGTCTTCCTGGTTGGCTGACGTCGGCAGGCTGTCGACGCTATGGGGATGCGCCAGTGCCTTGTTCTCGCTGGCCAATGCCGCCGCCGTCACCTGGGCGATCATGAAGCCGGAGTTCACACCGCCATTGCCCACCAGGAATGGCGGCAGTTGCGACATGTGCTTGTCCATCATCAACGAGATGCGACGCTCGCTCAGGGAGCCGATTTCCGCGATGGCCAGCGCCATGTTGTCCGCCGCCATCGCCACCGGTTCGGCGTGGAAGTTGCCACCGGAAATCACGTCACCTTCAGCCGCGAACACCAGCGGGTTATCCGACACAGCGTTGGCTTCCACCACCAGTACTTCGGCCGCCTGGCGGAACTGGGTCAGGCAGGCGCCCATGACTTGTGGCTGGCAACGCAGGGAGTACGGGTCCTGGACCTTGTCGCAGTTCTCGTGGGATTGCGACACTTCGCTGCTTTCACCCAGCAGGGCGCGATACGCGGCCGCAGAGTCGATCTGGCCGCGTTGGCCCCGGGCAGCGTGAATGCGTGCGTCGAACGGCGAGCGCGAACCCAGCACGGCTTCCACCGTCAGGGCGCCACAGGCCAGGGCACCGGCGAACAGATCTTCGCCCTCGAACAGCCCACGCAATGCATAAGCGGTGGAAACCTGGGTGCCATTGAGCAGCGCCAGGCCTTCCTTGGCCGCCAGGGTCAGCGGCGTCAGGCCGGCAACTTTCAGCGCTTCGGTAGCTTCCAGCCATTCGCCTTTGTAGCGAGCCTTGCCTTCGCCCAGCAGCACCAGCGACATGTGGGCCAATGGCGCCAGGTCACCGGAGGCGCCCACCGAACCTTTCAGTGGAATGTGCGGGTAGACCTCGGCATTGATCAGGGCGATCAGCGCGTCGATCACCTGCCGGCGAATCCCGGAAAAACCCCGGCTCAGGCTGTTGACCTTGAGCACCATGACCAGCCGTACCAGCGCATCGCTGATGGGCTCACCGACGCCGGCGGCGTGGGACAGCACCAGGGAACGCTGGAGGTTTTCCAGGTCTTCGCTGGCAATGCGGGTCGAGGCCAGCAGGCCGAAACCGGTGTTGATGCCGTAGGCGGTGCGGTTCTCGGCAAGAATCTGCTCCACACAGGCGACACTGGCTTCGATCTGGGCCGAGGCGCTGTCATCCAGACTGAGGGTTACCGGCTGCTGGTAGATGGCCCGCAGTTGGGCAAGGCTCAGTTGGCCTGGAATCAGGTTTAGCGCAGTCACATTCATGCTCCTTTTGAGAGTGTTGTTAACTACCAGTCGCTCCGGATGCTTCCGTTATCCGCCGCTGTGCTCTTTTAGAGGATCAGTCGGCTTGGCACGCTGGTTATTGTTGGGAAAAGGTCAGTGCAAATTCGGTAGCGTGCGTTGCAGTAAATTGGCGTCCTTGAGCAACGCGGCGGTGGCTGCGATGTCTGGCGCCAGCCAGCGGTCCTGGTCGTAGGCCGGGACGTGTTCGCGCAGCAAACGCCAGGCGGCATCGGTGCCGGCGCCGAAGCGTTGGTCCTGGAGGAACTCGAACGCCTGGGCCGCCAGCAAGTACTCGATGGCGAGGATCTGGGTGACGTTTTCCAGCACCGAATACAGCTTCAGCGCGGCGTTGGTGCCCATGCTCAGGTGGTCTTCCTGCAGGCCCGAGGTGACGAAGTTGTCGAGCACCGCCGGTTGCGCCAACTGGCGGTTTTGCCCGCACAGCGAGGCGGCGACGTACTGCACGATCATCATCCCGGAGTTGACCCCGGGGTTGCTTACCAGGAACGCCGGCAAACCACTGACGTGCGGGTTGATCAGACGGTCCAGGCGACGCTCGGCGATGGAGCCGATTTCGGCCATGGCGATGGCCAGCATGTCTGCCGCCAGGGCCACGGACTGCCCGTGGGGATTGGCCTGGGACACCACGCGGTAGTTGTCTGGCGTGCCGAGCACCAGCGGGTTATCGGTGGCACCGTTGAGTTCGGTTTCGATCTGCCGGGTGGCGTGTTCCAGTTGGTCGCGGGCCGCGCCGTGCACCTGGGGAATCGAACGGATGCTCAGGGCGTCCTGGGTGCGAATGCCTTTGCTGCTGGCGATCACTTCGCTGCCGTCCAGCAACGCGCGCAGGTTGATGCCCACTTGCTGCATGCCCGGGTGCGGCTTGAGCGCGATGATTTCTTCGTCGAAGGCGTCGATCTGGCCGCGCTGGCCTTCGAAGCTCATGGCACCGATCACATCGGCCCATTGCAGCAGGCGGTGCGCATCGGCCAGGGCCAGGCTGCTGAGGCCGGTCATGCACGGCGTGCCGTTGACCAGGCACAGCCCGTCCTTGGCGCCAAGCACTACGGGCTGCAAACCTTCTTCAGCCAGCGCCTGGTGTGCGGGAACGATACGGCCCCGATAGCTGACGTCGCCGACGCCGAGCAAGGCGACGCCAATGTGCGCCATGTGGGTCAGGTAACCCACGGAACCCTGGGACGGCACTTGCGGCGTGATGCCATGGTTGAGCAGCCCCAGCAGCGAATGCACCACCTGCGGATGCAAGCCGGATTTGCCGTGGCTGTAGTTAATGATCGCCGCGCAAATGATCGCGCGGGTTTGCTCCACACTCAGTGGCGCACCGACGCCGCAGGCATGGCTGAGCAGGGTATTACGCGACAGCCGGCTCAGTTGTTCGTCCTTGAGCGACACGTTGCACAAGGCGCCCAGGCCGGTGTTGATGCCGTAGGCGCGCTCGCCGCTGGTGACGATGCGCTGGACGATGGCCTGTGCATTGTCGATGCGAGCCCAGGCCTGGCCCGAGAGTTCGAGGATCGCACCGTGGCGAGCCACGGCGACCACGTCCTGCCAACGCATCGGGGCGTCGGCGATGATGATTTTTTCAGCCTGGGACATCGTTGACCTCTTCATGAAATTCGCAATTGTTGTGCAGCTTCACTGGCCTCATCGCAAGCGAGCCAGCTTCCACAGGGGAAACGCATTCCAAATGTGGGAGCCGGCTTGCCTGCGATAGCCTCAGCCAACTCACCACAAATATCGGATCAAACCACCGCCACCCGCCGCTGGACAAACCGGTTCACGTACTCATCCGCCGGTGAATGCAAAATCTCGCGGGGCGTGCCGACCTGGATCAGCTTGCCGTCCTTGAGGATCGCAATGCGGTTGCCGATGCGCACCGCCTCATCGAGGTCGTGGGTAATGAACACGATCGTCTTGTGCAGGGTCTTTTGCAGCTCCAATAACTGGTCTTGCATCTCGGCACGGATCAGCGGGTCGAGTGCACTGAACGCCTCGTCCATCAGGATGATGTCAGTGTCGGCCGCCAGCGCCCGGGCCAGGCCTACACGCTGACGCATGCCGCCGGAAAGTTGATGCGGGTATTTGTTTTCGTAGCCCTTGAGGCCCACGGTTTCGATCCAGTGCAGCGCACGCTCGGCGCACACTTGCCTGGTTTCGCCACGCACTTTCAGGCCGTAGGCAACGTTGTCCAGCACACTCTTGTGAGGCAGCAGGCCAAAGCTCTGGAACACCATGCTGATCTTGTGCCGGCGGAATTGGCGCAAGGCTTCCATGTTCAGTTGCAGGATGTCTTCACCGTCCACCAGGATCGCACCGCTGGTGGGGTCGATCAGCCGGTTGAAGTGACGCACCAGGGTCGACTTGCCGGAACCCGACAGCCCCATGATCACGAAGATTTCACCGGTGTCGACGCTCAGGGACAGGTCGTTCACACCCACCACGCAACCAGTCTCGGCCAGCACCTCGTCCTTGGTCTTGCCCTGGCCAATCAACGCCAGTGCATCCTTGGAGCGGTTGCCGAAAATCTTGAATACGTTTTTGACTTCAATTTTGCTGACAGTAGTCATTTGCTCGCCTCATGCCGTGGACGACCATAGGCTTGCGTAATGCGGTCGATGACCACGGCAAGAATCACGATCGCCAGACCGGCTTCAAGGCCGCGTCCAACGTTGAGGGTCTGGATGCCCACCAGTACATCTTCACCCAGGCCACGGGCGCCGATCATCGAGGCGATCACCACCATCGACAGGGCCATCATGGTGGTCTGGTTGATCCCGGCCATGATGCTCGGCAGGGCCAGCGGCAGTTGCACGCCGAACAGTTGCTGCCAGCGGTTGGCACCGAAGGCGTTGATCGCTTCCATGACTTCACCGTCCACCTGGCGAATGCCCAGGTCGGTGAGACGAATCAGCGGCGGTGCGGCGTAGATTACCGTGGCGAAAATCGCCGGGACCTTGCCCAGGCCGAACAGCATCAACACCGGGATCAGGTACACGAAGCTGGGCATGGTCTGCATGATGTCCAGCAGCGGCATCAGCACCGAACGCAGGCGGTTGCTGCGGGCCGACAGAATCCCCAGGGGAATGCCGATCAACACCGAGATCACCGTGGCCACCATCATCAGCGCCAGGGTTTGCATCAGCTTGTCCCACAGACCGACCGCGCCCACCAGAAACAGCAGGCCGACGATCACGACGGTGGTGAACCACTTGCGAGTGGCATGCCAGGCAATACCGCCGACAATCAGCAACATCAACCACCAGGGCGCTGCGCGCAGCAAACCTTCCAGGTTAACGATGGCCCACAGCAACGTATCGGAGATGTGCCGGAACACATCGCCGTAGTTGGTCACCAGCGCATCGACCCAACTGTTGACCCAGTCGGCGATGGAAAACGTAAAACTCTCAGGAAACATAGTGTGCTCTCGATCCAGTGGATTGTGGCCGGGCGCCCGGTTGCCTGTGGCGGCAACCGGAAACGCTCAACCTACAAGGCCGCGTCGATTTTCTTGGCTGCGTTGTCGCTCACCATGCGTGCCAGAGTTCAGGATGTCCCTTGAGGAAAGTTTTCGCCAGTTTTGCTGTTTCAATTCGCTGTTTGTCATGCGTACCGGGTTCTGGTTAAGCAGGTTGAGCAGCGGCGCCCTGCACATCGGGCAGCACGAGGCGCTCAGGAATCGGGCTGTGCCATTTTTTCGCAGCCCAGTAGTACAACGCCGCCGGCACCACCAGCCCGATGATCCACGAGATATCGGTGTCGCCCAGGCTCGCGACCAGTGGGCCGGTGTAGAAATGCGTCGAGATGAACGGCATCTGAATCAGCACGCCGAACACGTAGATGCTGATGCCCATCAGGTTCCAGCGACCGTAGCGACCGTTGGGGTTGGACAGGGCCGGGATGTCATAGCGCTCTTTGGTGATGCAGTAGAAGTCCACCAGGTTGATCGCACTCCAGGGCGTGAAAAACGCCAGCAGGAACAGGATGAACGCGGAGAAATCCTTGAGGAACGAGTCCTTGCCCAGCAACGCCAGCGCGGCGGCAATCGACACCATCACGAAGATGTACAACAGCCGCGTGCCACTGCCGATATGCCGGCTGCCACGGAAACCACTGATGATTGTCGCGATCGACATGAAGCTGCCGTAGGCGTTGAGGGTGGTGACGGTGACCTTGCCGAAGGCGATGCTGAAATACAGCAGCGCCGCGACGATCCCGGTGCCGCCCAGGCCGACGATAAACGACACTTCGTGGTGAGCGAATTGCGAGCCTGCCAGGGCTGCCGCAAACACACCGAACACCATCGAAGCCTGCGCGCCGATCACCGAACCGAGGCCCACGGCCCAGAAGGTTTTCGAGGCCTGCGTGCTGCGCGGCAAGTAGCGCGAGTAGTCCGCCACATACGGGCCGAACGCAATCTGCCAGGACGCCGAGAGGGAAATCGCCAGCAGGAAACTGCTGAGGGAAAAATGCTTGTTGCCCAGCAACGCACCGATGTCGTTACCGGCCAGCAGCCTGTAGAACAGGTACACGAAGGCAACCACCCCCAGCACGCTGGCGATGCGACCGATGCCGTGGATCACCCGGTAGCCGAAGATCGTAAACACCATGATCAGCCCCGCGAACAATACGATGCCGACCCAGTCTTCAACGTGAAGCAACTGCGCCACCGCCTGCCCCGCCAGCAATGAGCCGCTGGCAGAAAAACCGATGTACATCAGGCACACCAGCACCAGGGGAATCACCGCGCCATACACGCCGAACTGCACGCGGCTGGAGATCATCTGCGGCAAGCCCAGTTGCGGGCCTTGCGCCGCATGCAGGGCCATGACGCCACCGCCCAGCAGTTGACCGATCAACAGACCGATCAACGACCAGAACACATCACCGCCCAGCACCACGGCCAGGGCCCCGGTGACAATCGCAGTGATTTGCAGGTTGGCACCCAACCACAGGGTGAACTGACTCAATAGACGGCCGTGTCTTTCCGCTTCCGGGATGTAGTCGATCGAACGCCTTTCGATCAACGGGGTGGTGCTTGCACGAGCGTCTTTTACTGCCATTTATGTTCAACCTCTGATGGATTGTTCTGTATGCGGATTGCTCTTCTGTGGGAGCTGGCTTGCCTGCGATGGCATCACCTCGGTCTTACTGAAAAAACCGAGTCGTCTGCATCGCGGGCAAGCCCGGCTCCCACAGGACCGAGCCAGTCTTTACTTGATCATCGGCAGGTTCAGCCCCTGCTCCTTGGCGCAATCAATCGCGATCTGGTAGCCCGCATCCGCATGACGCATCACGCCGGTCGCCGGGTCGTTGTGCAGCACGCGCGCGATACGCTCGGCGGCTTCGTCGGTACCGTCGCAGACAATCACCATGCCCGAGTGCTGGGAGAAGCCCATGCCGACGCCGCCGCCGTGGTGCAACGAAACCCAGGTCGCGCCGCTGGCGGTGTTGAGCAGGGCGTTGAGCAGTGGCCAGTCGGACACGGCGTCGGAACCGTCCTGCATCGATTCGGTTTCACGGTTGGGGCTGGCCACCGAGCCGGAGTCCAGGTGGTCGCGGCCGATCACGATGGGTGCCGACAGCTCGCCGCTGCGCACCATTTCGTTGAATGCCAGGCCGAGCTTGGCGCGCTGGCCGAGGCCAACCCAGCAGATACGCGCCGGCAGGCCCTGGAAGCTGATGCGCTCGCGGGCCATGTCCAGCCAGTTGTGCAGGTGCGCGTCGTCCGGGATCAGCTCTTTGACTTTGGCGTCGGTCTTGTAGA
>Ga0209173_100301_pt1 | contig 34054 bp, 29 predicted proteins | sample SynthPrep_16_END_FD_187206 | JGI IMG/M metagenome (GOLD analysis project Ga0209173, IMG submission 187206) | Synthetic microbial communities from Ohio, USA - SynthPrep_16_END_DS12_MetaG (SPAdes) (version 2) | ecosystem: Engineered > Bioreactor > Aerobic > Activated sludge | place: USA: Ohio... | reverse complement strand
GGCGACTCCTTTGACGCCGCCTACACAGCGCAACAGGTGAAAGAAAACGAAGACGCTATCGCCCTGTTCAAAAAGGAAGGTGCAGCGTCGGATGTGCCGGAAATAAAGGCCCTGGTGGATGAGACGTTGCCTAAGTTGGAGGAGCGTCTGCAGAAAGCCCGCGCATTGGCCTCGACTTACGGCAAGGGTCATCAAGGCGACGGTTGAGTCTGTCACCTGAACTGAAAAACGGCGGTTGGAGCTTCTCCAACCGCCGTTTTTTCATGCCTGGTTCAAATCGGTTTTGATCGGCGCGGCATCGTCGACGTGCTCGCCGCAACTGCTGTTGAGATTGACGTTGCCCGTCGCGCCGATGCTGCGGTATTCCTTGCGCAGTTTCTCCAGTTCTTTACGGTCCAGCCCATCCAGGCTCAACACCGCATTCTGCGCATCCTTGGAAACGCGCAGCAGTTCATCGATCTTGATATGCAGGATGTCGTTGTCGCGGTTTTGCGTGTTCTGGATCAGGAACACCATCAGGAATGTGATGATGGTGGTTGAGGTGTTGATGATCAGCTGCCAGGTGTCGTTGTAGTGGAAATATGGCCCGCTCAGGCTCCACGCCAGGATCAACGCCATCGCCGCGTAGAACGTACGCGGGCTGCCTGCCCAACGGGACAGGGACTGGGAGACTGCAGAGAATTTCATGACCGCTTTTCCTTTGGAAGGGGGGTGATGAAAGAGTGGACCGCAGCGCGTCTTTGAAATTTCTTTTTACATTTGGCGTGATGAGCAACGTGGAACGTTTTGTCGTTAGCGACCTTAAAAAGCCAATTGCGCCTGGCCGGTGCCTTCCAGTGCCAGCAAATACTGCTTGGCTTGCAACCCTCCGGCGAACCCGGTCAGCCCGCCTGATGCACCGATCACCCGATGGCACGGCGCAATGATCGAAATCGGGTTACGTCCATTGGCGGCACCTACCGCACGTACGGCTTTCGGCTTGCCGATCTGCTGCGCGATCTGGCTGTAGCTGCGGGTTTCGCCGAACGGAATCGTTAGCAGCGCCTGCCAGACCTGCTTCTGAAAGTCGGTGCCCGAGAAATCCAACTCCAGCTCGAATTGGTGGCGGGTACCGGCGAAATATTCCTTCAGCTGGCGCTCGGTTTCCAGCAGCACCGGGCTGTCATTGGCCTCGCGCAATTCACCCAGGCGCACACGGTTGGCGCGCTCGTTTTCCCACAGGATGGCGCCGAGTCTGCCGTTGCGCGCCACCAGGGTGAGTTGGCCAACGGGGGAGGGCATGAGCGTGTATTCGTAGGGCATGGGCGTAATCCGTGACTCTGTATGGCGCCAGTATCCGTCTTGCGTGCCTTGGGGAAAACTCGTTTCTTGCGATGGAATTCTACACGGGCTAAAAACGCCAGTGAATCCAGTTGCCTGACCCATAGACCCAGGAAACCAGGAAGATAAACCAGATTATCGAGGGCGTTGACAGTGCGACCACTGAGCCTAGGTTGAGTAGAGCAATGATGGCCGCGCCGATTGTCAGGCCTCGGCTGGCATGTTGCCTTGCGTACCATGCACCGTAGAAGGACCCGGCAACGGCCGCTATCGATGCAACGCGTCCCAGGCCAAAAGGGATCGGCGTCAGTGGGAGCAGTAGCGGGATTATCAGCACTAACCCCACGACTTTTCTAAGAACCTGCCTCGACGTTTTTTGTCCACGCGGGAGCATTCTGCTGTGTCCTGTGGCTGGGTAGGGTGCTTGCGATGCTGATAGGCGAGCGATGAAGCCTCTGTAGGGATTGGCTTAATCAATGTTCCTGCTGAAGCACTTTCAGCGCCGCTGACGCCAGAAACCCCGAACGGCTTTTTTCTTCCGGGTGGTGCAGCACATATTCGTCGATGCGGTTCAGCAGATAGCCGGGTAACGTGATGTTGAGCTTCTGCGCCTTGCCCAGGTACTTGGTGACATCAATGTCCACTACGGCCCAGGTGCAGCCTGCGTATTGAGGGTTGGCGGCATGTAAAGTGACCTTTTGCGCACTGGGAATCGGTGCACCGTCTTCGGCGAGGATCTCGAAGTGGCCTTCAATGGCTTCGCGGGCCATGGCCATGGCGTCGTCCAGGTCGTCGCCGGCGGAGTAACAGCCGGGAATATCCGGTACCTCTACGCCCCAGGCGTGATCGTTGTCGCCGGTTGAAATCGCAATCGGGTAAAGCATGTTTGTTGTCCTCCACGGACGATTAACTCAGCAGCGCCTGTTTCAAAATGCTCTTGGCTGTTTTGTCCAACAGGTCCTTCTTCGGATGGGGAATCGTCACCAGCCCCGGCTTTGTCGGGTGCTTGAAGTGGTGGTGACTGCCTCGTATGCGCGCCAGGTACCAACCGTCCGCAACAATGTGGCCTATCAAATATCGGCTATCCACAACACCTCCTTGTGGTGTGTGTTGGTGGTGACTATAACCACTGATTTGGAATTATCAATACTCTACCTACCAGCGGTCGATGACCGGCATTCTGGTAGGCGGTAAAGGGAGTGTATGAGCGCCTCAGAATGGCGCCGGAGATAGGTATTGCGGGGTTTTGCTAAGGCGTTACCGAGTATGTAGCGTCTGTGCAATGACGGCGAGAAACGCATCCACCAGCACACTTTTTGTTTCAGTTCGGGTCAGAGCCAGCAACTTTGCACACGCATCCCCCTCCACCAGCGGCCTGTATGTCACGCCTTTATTCATCAGACTCTGCGTGCACGCCGGTACCAATGCCACACCTTGACCGGCCGCCACCAGTGCAATGATCGATGTGATCTGCCGCCCGGTCGGGCCGGGGCGCATGGGTTGGCCGTGGTGTCGGTAAAGCTGTTCGATGGACTGGTTGAGCCCCGATCCATAATCCGCTGGAAACAGAATCAACGGGTAGGCACTGAGCTGCGCCAGGTTGACGCTCGGCTGACTGGCCAGCGGACTGCCACTGGACACGGCGGCCACCAAGCGTTCTTCGCCCAAGGACAGCACTTGCACCTCGTCGCTCTGTGGTAACAGGCGACTCAGCCCGATATCCAGCCGACCGTCCGCTACCTGCGCGCCCAGGCTGCCTGAGGCACACTCCACCAAGGTCAACTGCACATCGGGAAACCGCAGGGCAAACGCCTGGATCGCCTGGCTGAACAGATCCGACAACGCGATCGAGCTGACATACCCCAGCGCCAGCTGCCCGGCAGTGCCCGCCGCCAGCTTGCCGGCGATCACTTGCGCCAATTCCACCTGCTCCAACACGCCGCGTGCGTAGGGCAGGAATGAACGACCTTGAGCGGTGAGGGTGACGGTGCGGCTGGTGCGATCAAACAGCTTGAACCCCAGCTCGGTCTCCAGCGCCGAAATCTGCCGCGTCAGCGGCGGCTGCGCCAGGTGCAGCCGAATGGCCGCGCGACCGAAGTGCAGTTCTTCGGCGACGGTCAGAAAGTAACGCAGCTTGCGTAGGTCGAGCATCCTGGTCCTTGGGTATTGATCGGTCCGAAATCGGTATTGGTTCAGGACCCACCGGCCATTCTATAAAGACCTCACAAAATAAAACGAGAGGTTTCATGAAACCGCGCCTGCATTGTGCCCGCCTTGCCCTGTTCCTGTGTGGCTGCGCGGCGTTCCTCAACCTGTACGCCACCCAGAGCATTCTCCAGACCTTTGCCACGCAGTTTCAGATCAGCGCCAAGGCAGCAGGGTGGAGTATCACCGTGACGACGTTGGCCGTGGCAATGACTGCGCCGTTTGTCAGCCGGCTGACCGGGCGCTTTGAGCAACGCACGGTGATCAGCATGGCGGCCTTGCTGCTGGCGGTGCCGGCGCTGATGACTGCCTATGCCGACAGCTTTGCCGAAGTGCTGGTGTGGCGGTTTGTCGAGGGTATGTTGATCCCTGTGGTGTTCGCCACCAGCGTGGCGTATATCGGCGACCGCTGGAGTGGCGGCACGGTGACGGAAGTCACCAGCCTGTATGTGGCGGGCACCGTGTTGGGTGGCTTTGCCGGGCGCTTTGTCACGGGGGTGATGACCGAATACTTGGGCTGGCGCGAAGCCTTTGAAGGGTTGGCGGTGTTGAGCCTGATGGTGGGTGGGTTTATTCAGTTCTTGTTGCCTGTGAGTCGTGCGCGCTCGGCGAAGGTTCAGTCCCCATTTTCGGCTGTTTTTCGCAAGCCTTTGCTGGCGGCCTACGCTGTAGGATTTTGTGTGCTGTTCTCCCAAGTTGCAGCGTTTACCTACGCAGGTTTGTACCTGGGATTACCGCCATTCAACCTCGGACCTGCGGCGTTGGGCACGCTTTACATGGTGTTCCTGCTGGCGCTAATCGTGATCCCCATCGCCGGTCGCCTCAGCAAGTCGCGGCCTCACGCCGAACTTCTAAGCGTTGCTGCGCTGCTCGGCATCAGCGGCTCAGCGCTGACGCTGGTGCCTTCGTTGTGGTGCATCGTGGTGGGCCTGGCCCTCAGTTCCACCGGCGTGTTTCTCGCTCAGGCGGCAGCCAACGCCTTTACTGCCGCTACCGCCCGCGATAACAAAGCAAGTGCCGTGGGCGTGTACCTCACGCGCTATTACCTGGGGGGTAGTTGCGGTGCGATTGTCCCGGCGTTGATCTGGGAGCGCTGGGGCTGGACCGGGTGTGTGGCGCTGATTATCACCTTCCAGATACTGACCTTGCTGATCGCCCTGAACGGCTGGAAGCCCTCTGAACCTGAACTGATCCCGACGCCATGAACGACACTGTCGCTGTGCCCGCTCCCGCCTCATCAACCCGTCGACGCACGCTGATCGCCGGCTGCAGCGCCCATGCCGTGCATGATGGCCTTACCGACGTCATCTACGTGCTGCTGCCGATCTGGCAAACGCAGTTCGCGCTGTCCTACGCTCAGGTCGGACTTTTACGCGGGGCCTATTCAGGAATGATGGCGGTGTTCCAGCTCATGGCCAGCCGCGCCGCGAAACGCTGGGGCCGTGTGCCGATGCTGGTGGGCGGAACCGCCCTCGCGGGGGCGGCTTATCTAATGGTGGGGCAAGCCACTGGACTCGTGATGCTACTGCTGGCGTTGCTGTTGGGCGGATTGGGCGCCAGTACCCAACACCCACTGGCGTCCTCGATGATCAGCGATGCCTATGAGGACGGTGGCGGAATCAAGCAGGCCTTGGCCCAGTACAACTTCTCCGGTGACATTGGCAAAACCCTGGTTCCCGGTCTGGTCGGCTTGTTGCTCACGGTCATCAGTTGGCGCGCCAGTGCCACGTTCCTGGGATTGCTGGGGTTGGCTGCGGCGGGCTTGTTGTGGTGGCTGATTCCCCGCCAGCCGGACGCCTCGGCGGCGACCCAAAAAAACAAGTCGCCTATCGGAGCCGGCTCTGTCACCGGCCTGCGCGCACTGATCCTCACCGGCACCCTCGACAGCGCCGTGCGCATGGGTTTTCTCACCTTCCTGCCGTTTCTGCTGCAAGCCAAAGGCGCGGGCACCGCCGGTATCGGCCTGGCCCTGACCCTGCTGTTTATCGGTGGCGCGTTCGGCAAATTATTCTGCGGCTACTTGGGCGCGCGCATCGGCATGATGAGGACGGTGTGGTTGACGGAAAGCAGCACGGCGTTGCTGATCGTCGCCGCCGTGTATTTGCCGCTGACCGGGCTGATGGTGATGTTGCCGTTGCTGGGCCTGGTGCTCAATGGCACGTCGTCGGTGCTGTACGGCGCGGTGCCAGACCTGGCGGGTGCAGGTAAGCGGGAGCAGGCGTTTGCGGTGTTCTACACCGGCACGATTGGTGGCGGGGCGCTGGCGCCGGTGGTGTTTGGCGGGGTGGGGGACGCATTGGGCGTGCCGGTCGCGGTGATGGTGCTGGCGGGGGTGTTGTGTGTGACGTTGCCGTTGGCGTGGGTGGTGCAGCGGGGGATGGAGAGGGAGGATTGATTGCCTCTTTTCGTACCGGCAACTCAGTTCTGTCCTACACATGCGCAGCCTTAAACGGACGAATCCAGCGTAAACGGAACCCGCAACGCACCAATAGGCCCTTCCCGAACACCGCACATTTCATCGTGCACGCAGTGCTGCACCAGCACACAGGGAAACGGCGGAACCCGTTGCAACAAATCGCGCAAATGCGTGGTGGAGCGGATGCGCAGCGGCTTGGCATCATCGCCCAGCAACGTCATTTCGGCATGATCCAGCTTGACGCGCGCGAGGTAGAAACCACCCTCCAGCGACAGCAGCTGCAACTCGCGAATTTCGCCTTTTACTGCCAGTTCAGTCAGCCTGTGCAAATTCATGATTCACTCCCCTTGTGGGTCATTCACTGACGACGAAAGAACAGCGTGACCTGGCCCCATTCGACGCCGAACTTGGTCATGCTGGAGCGGTTGATCAGGGTGTCCTCGTCCATCAGGTACATCCAGTCATCAAAGCTCACCTCGTAGACCGAGCCGTCCACCGGCAGGTTGAGTCGGTAGCGCCAACGCAGTGCGTTACCCGCCACTTCGCCGATCGCCTCGCCGACCACATCACCCGCTCGACCGCGCCAGCGCCCCGGGCCGTCCGGTGTCAGCGTCCACACCCGCTGTTGACGCGTGCCGTCGCTGTACAGGAAGCGCTCGTCGAGAATCAGGGCGTTCCCCTCGCGTCGGCTGGCGATATTCACTTCAAAGCGCTTGGCCACTTCGCCCGAGCGCTTCTGGAAAATCCCCCAAGCCCTGACGGGCTTGCTGAAGAATCGCTCCAGGTCCAGTTGCGGCTGTTGGCCAGCGTAGTGCTCGACGCCTACGTTGGCGCAACTGCCCAAGCTCAAGGCCAGCAACAATGAAACCAATAGACGTGTCATTGCTCGGCTCCGTGATGGTGTGTCAGTGCTTGGAGTGATAGTTGTACAAAAATATTGATTTGTACAGGTATGCTCGACGCAAGTCGCTGATACGTCAAATCGCGGCCATAAAAAAACCGGTCTCAAAGGACCGGTTCTTTATGCATCCACCGTCAAAAACAACCAGACGTGGAACATGAATTTGAGTGGAGCGGGTAGAGGGAATCGAACCCTCGTCGGAAGCTTGGGAAGCTACTGTTCTACCATTAAACTATACCCGCTCAGAGCGGCTGACTTTGTACCAGATGTTCACCGGGATTTGAAGTTTTTCTTCAAAAATGTGTGTGGGAGATGGCTTGCCTGCGATATCGACACCTCGGTGTGTGAGTCACACTTCAGTAAGGCTGTCGCAGGCAAGCCAGCTCCGACACAAGCTTGCACCTCAGATCGCAAACGCATGCTGCGTCTGGCCATGTTGATAACGCAATCGGCTGACCTGCCGCTCCGGTTTCAAGAAGCCCACCACCGCATCCCGACTGTCGCGGCATGCTGCTTTGTGCTCCATGTCCAGAAAATGCCCGGTGGCCTGGATGGTACTGAAGCTGCTGTTAGAAACATGCTGCCCAAACAACTTGGCATCCTGGGCGCTGGTGTACTCGTCCCATTCGCCGTTCAGGAACAACACCGGAATATCGATCTGCTTGGCCGCCTTGAGGTAGCACAGGCGATCGCTGTTCAGCACATGGCTGATGTGAAAGTGCATCTGCCCGTACTCATGCTCGGCCAGGCTGCTCACGTGTTTGTAGTTGAACCGCTTGAACAGTGACGGCAGGTGTTTGCCGATGGTGCTGTTGACCAGGTGGCCGACGCGGTCGCGGTCGAGGTTGCCGAGGTAGTCGACGCCTCGTTCCAGGTAGTCGCGCATCGGTGCGTTGATCACCGGGGAGAACGAGCTGATCACGGCTTTTTCCACGCGACGAGGGCGGTGCGCGAGGGCGACCAGGGTGGCGGCGCCGCCCCAGGAAAATGACAGCACGTGTTCGGCGGCAAAGTGGTCGATGAGTTCCAACAGGAGCTGGCCTTCGACTTCCTTCGTCAGCATTTGCTCATGGCGGTTATGGATTTTGGAACGACCGGCGTAGGGCTGATCGTACAAAACCACATTGAACTGCGGGTACAGGCTTTTCACGGTTTGGGCGAAGGATGCCGTGGTGGCCATGGAGCCGTTGACCAAGATGATGGTCTTTGCAGCAGCGTCCGCGCGATAGAACTCCGTGTAAACCCGGTATTGACCCTGTATATCCAACACAGCGATTTCTGGCCTCATGTCGTAAGACTCCTGGCAAGCGGGTAGGGCGCGCAGATCACTCTGCACGAGCTATGTGACAGGTAGGCATACGCCTGGAAAGTGAGGGCCCATGTCGATCCGATGACGGCTGGCCGACGGGTGTTGTTATGGCGGGCTGTTTGCCGGGAAGGCCCGTAGATCAAGCGCGGGCGGGGCAAGGTGTTTCTTGGAGGTTATAGGCGACTCGCCAGTCATATTTAAACTGGTGATTCTGATTCAAGCAGCAGAGCGGGTGCCCCGCAAGGCGATGGAGCCGTTTTTTGCCCATCACCGGCTGAACGGTCGTCAGACCTGGCGGATTTCGTCGTCAGTCAGCGCACGATATTGGCCCGGCGCGAGGGTCGCATCCAGCACCAAGGGGCCCATGCGCTCGCGATGCAGGCCGATCACCTTGTTATCAAAGTGGCCGAACATGCGCTTCACTTGATGGTAACGACCTTCGATGATGCTCAGCCGCGCCGTTGTTGGCCCAAGCAATTCCAGCTCGGCGGGTTGAGTCGTGAGGTCCTCGAAGGCGAAGTACAGGCCGCCGGCAAAGGTCGTCGCATACTCAGGGCCGATGTCCTGTTCGGTCTCCACGTGGTAGACCTTGGGCAGTTTGGTCTGCGGCTGCGTCAGGCGCCGCGACCATTGGCCGTCGTTGGTGATCAGCATCAGGCCAGTGGTGTTGAAATCCAGGCGACCGGCGATGTGCAGTTCATCTTTGTCCGGCTCGTCGAGTAAATCCAGGACGGTCGGGTGCTGCGGATCCGCCGTGGCGCTCACGCAACCCTGGGGCTTGTGCAGCATGAAGTAGCGCGCCGGTTTGCCCGCCTGCAGCACTTCATCGTCCACGCATACGCGGCTGAATGTCCGCACCTCATGATGAGGATCGCTGACGGCCACGCCGTCGATCGACACGCGCCGCTCAACCAGCAACAGGCGCACTTGCTTGCGATTGAACCGAGGCAGGTTGCTGAGGAAACGATCAACCCGCATTACGTCGGCTCAGCGCTACGCAACTGCGCATCGACCTGGGCGCAACGCGGGCACAGGCAGGCTGTGTTGCGCAACTCATCGGGCAGGGCTTGGAGCACGGCGGGGTCGATGGTGACGCTGTAACACCAGCAGGCCTGGTCGACCGTACGTGGGTCAGCCAGGGTGCAGTCGTTGCGGGCCCCGCAGGCGGGGCAAAGGGTTGGCGTGGTCATGGGCAGGTTCGGGCTGGATCGGGCAAGGTTGCGGAGAATCCCGCTGTGCCTTGTACGATACAGGGCCGACCCTGCCCGGGCTACTTAGAGCTGGAACTTGCTGACCAGTACGTTGAACGAGGTGGCCAGGCGCGACAGGTCCTGGCTGGACGCGCTGGTCTGATGGGCACCGGCCGCCGTCTGGGTGGACAGGTCCTGAATGTTCAGCAGGTTGCGGTCGACTTCGCGGGCCACCTGGGCCTGTTCTTCCGAGGCGGAGGCGATCACCAGGTTACGTTCATTGATCTTCGCCACACTGGCGGTGATCCGTTGCAGCGCTTCGCCGGCGTTCTGCGCCAGGGTCTGGGTGTTGTTGGCCCAGGTCAGGCTCTTATTCATTGCCGCAACCGCATCGTCGGCGCCGGTCTGCACTTCACCAATCATCTTTTCAATATCGACCGTGGACGTCTGGGTGCGATGGGCCAGCGCTCGCACTTCATCGGCGACCACCGCAAAGCCACGACCTTGCTCACCCGCCCGCGCCGCTTCAATGGCGGCGTTGAGGGCCAGCAGGTTGGTCTGGTCGGCGATGCCGCGGATCACATCGATCACCTTGCCGATTTCCCGCACCTGGCCGGCGAGGTCTGCGACCGACTGCGTGGAGTCGTTAATCTCGACCACCATCGAACTCATGCCGGACACGGCCTGTTCCACTTGCTGACGGCCATCTTCGGCTTCTGTGGTGGCCTGGCGCGAGGCTTCAGAGGTCGAGACGGCGTTGCTGGCCACTTCGTCCACGGCTGCGGTCATCTGGTTGACGGCGGTGGCCGCTTGCTGGATCTCATCATTCTGACGGGTCAGGCCACGGCTGCTTTCATCGGTGACCGCACTCAGTTCTTCGGCGGCCGATGCAAGCTGGTCGGACGCGTTGGCGATTTCCACCAGGGTGCTTTTCAAGCCGCCCTGCATATCCGACAGCGCCACCAACAGTTGCCCGGCTTCGTCGGTACGCTCGGTGGTGATGGCTTGGGTCAAGTCGCCCTTGGCAATGCGTTGTGCACTCTGCACGGCCTGAGCGATGGGGCGAGTGATCAGGCGGGTGATCAATACGCCGACAGTCAGGGCGATGATGAAGGCCAGCACAATGCCGCTGATCATCCACGTCAACGCGCTGTTGCGCAGTTCGTCGGCGGCGACCGCCCCCTCTTTGATCTGGCGGTTATTGGATTCGATCATCACGCGGATCAGCTCGCGCGCCTGACGGAAGACTTCATTGTTGGTGGTATTGAGCTGGGTGCGGGCCTCATCGACCTGGTTGCCGTCGAGCAGCGACATGATGCGTTCGGAGCTGCTGATGTAGGTGGGCAGGATCTGGTCGAGTTTGTCTCCCGCTGCGCGTTCATCATCTTCCAGCGGCGTTGCGCGGTAGGTGGCGTACGCAGCTTGGCTGCGCTTGAGTTCCTGGGCGATATCCTGGCGCACGCGTTCACGATCCTGGGCGGACACTTCGCCTTTGCTGGCATCCATCAATCGGTACAGGCCCCGGTTATGGGCCACCAAGCCATTGAGGGTAGCGGCGGTGTTGCTCACGGAAACCAGGTTGTTGGAGAACGTTAGCTCTAATGCCGTGGCGAGGCGCACCACGCCTTTGATGCCCAACAAGCCGACCCCGAGGGTGACCAGCGCACACAGTAGAAATGAAAGCAGCAGCTTGGTTGAGATTTTCATGGCTTGAATCCGACGGTAGTAACGGAGGACGCACGGTAGAGCCTCCCTGGCCTGGTGCAGTGTCATAGTGACATCATCGCAATCGACAAAGTTTCGATCCAGACAAATTAACTGAATCGATAAAGCCTGCGCAGATGTATCAAGCTGTTGCAAGAACGCACCAGATTCCGTTTTTGATGTCAGATATTTCGTCATTCAGCGAAAGCTGGATGCCGCCCTCCCGCGTCGCTGGAGGTGCTCTTCCGCGGTCCAGGAGGCCGCCATGTATCGACGACTGCTGCTCAGCGCTTTACTCGGTCTGACCCTTTCTGCTTGTGTGCCTTATTACGATGGAGGCCAGAGCTACTATCGATCCGAGGTCTACACCTCACCGGCACCGGTGTATTACTACGGGGGTGGCACGGCGTACCCGTACCGCCGTGATTACTACCCTGCGCCGCGCTATTACGCGCCCCAACCGCGTTATTACTCGGCCCCGCGCTACTACCAGCCGGCCCCGCGTTACTACGGACCGCGTGCCGGTTACCGGCCTTATCCGAACCAAGGCTGGGGCGGCGATCGTTGGGGCAATGGCGGGCACGGCCGCGGTGACCATGGAGGCGGTCGCGGCGGTCATCGCTGACCGGTCTGTAGTGCAAGCGGCGCAGGAAGCGCCGCTTTTTATTGGCCACAATTAATCAATAATCGGACAGGTCTGCCAGCGGATGGCGGCCTTCCCACGCCTTATTGAAGTGCGCCTGCACCACCGCCTCCGGAATCGCGTTGATATCCGGCCAATGCCAATGCGGCGCCTGGTCCTTGTCGATCAGCCGCGCACGCACGCCTTCGCTGAATTCGGGGTGACGGCAGCAATTGAGGCTCAGGGTGTATTCCATCTGGAACACCTGCGCCAGGGACAGATGCCGGCCACGCTGGATCTGTTCCCATACCAGGTGCGCGGTCAACGGGCAGCCTTCGCTGAGCGTCTTGCCGGCCCGGCTGAACAGTGGGTCGGCGTGTTCGCGCAATTGACTCAAGGCGCGCCAGGCGCATCGCACATCACCCACGTCCAGCCATTCGTCGATCTGTGCCCGGCGCGGCAGCCATTGTGCTTCGGGTTGCTGATCGACGGCTTCCTGGGCCAGCGCCTTGAGCAGGCTGTTGAGTTGCATCGAGGTCTGTTCCTGCCAGTTCAGCTGCAGCAGGCCATCGAGCAGTTCGTCTTGCTGGTCGTCGCGCAGGAAGCGGTCGGCCAGGCCCAGGTCCAAAGCGTCGCGGCCGTTGATATGGGCACCCGTGAGGCCCAGGAAGAGCCCGAGCTTGCCTGGCAGGCGTGACAGGAACCAACTGGCGCCGACGTCCGGGTACAGGCCGATGCTGATCTCCGGCATGGCCAACCGGCTGCTGGGGGTGACGATGCGCACTGCCGCACTCTGCAGCAGGCCCATGCCGCCACCCAGCACGTAGCCGTGGCCCCAGCAGATCAGCGGTTTGGGGTAGGTGTGCAGGCGGTAATCAAGGCGATACTCCGCGGCAAAAAACTGCGCGGCCAGGTCCGGCACAACCCCTGGCTGTTCCCGGCAGGCCTGCGCCAGGCTGCGGACTTCGCCACCGGCGCAAAACGCTTTGGGGCCGTTGCCGCGCAGCAGTACACAGACGATGTTCGGGTCCTTGGCCCAGGTATCCAGGCGTTCGCCCAGGGCGAGGATCATCGGCAAGGAAAGGGCATTGAGGGATTTTTCAGCGTCGAGGCTGGCGATGCCGATGCGGGCACCGTCGCTGCCGGTCAGCTCTTCGAAGTGCAGGTTCATCGTGACCTCAATCGATACGTTGAAGGATGAGTATGATCGCTTCGTAGGAAAGTGTCGGTGGTGTGTCAGATCAATTGACAAGCGGGGTCGGCTTTCCTAGGGTTCGCCTCATTCTTTTTGACAAGACTATTCAACCATGACCGAAGACGACCGTATCAAACTCGAACCCAGCTGGAAACACGCCCTGCGGGATCAGTTCGAGCAGCCGTACATGGCGCAGTTGCGCGAGTTCCTGCGCCAGGAACATGCCGCCGGCAAAGAGATCTACCCGCCCGGCCCGCTGATTTTCAACGCGCTCAATTCCACGCCGCTGGACAAGGTCAAAGTCGTGATCCTCGGCCAGGACCCGTACCACGGCCCCGGCCAGGCCCACGGCCTGTGCTTCTCGGTGCAACCGGGCGTGCCGGCGCCGCCGTCACTGGTCAATATCTATAAAGAGCTCAAGCGCGACCTGAACATCGACATCCCCAATCACGGCTACCTGCAAAGCTGGGCGGACCAGGGCGTGCTGATGCTCAACACCACCATGACCGTCGAGCGCGCCAACGCCAACGCCCATGCGGGCAAGGGCTGGCAGTTCTTTACCGATCGGATTATCGAAGTGGTCAGCGAGCATCAACCGCACCTGGTGTTTTTGCTGTGGGGCGCCCATGCCCAGGGCAAGCAGAAGCTGATCGATGCCACCAAGCACCTGGTGTTGACCTCGGTGCACCCGTCGCCGCTGTCGGCATATCGCGGGTTCCTGGGGTGCGGGCATTTCAGTCGCACCAACAAGTTTCTTGAGCAGAATGGCGAGACGCCGATCAACTGGGTGTTGCCACCTGCCTGAATCCCTTGGGGCGGCAGGCTGCCGTTCATCGGTAACGGCGGAGCCCTGTTATTTCTGACAGTATCCGCGCGCTTTTTTTGCGCATTCAATAAGTATCCGGACCTGAGCGTGCTGATCGCCCGGGTCGATCCTCGATTGATTGCTCAAGGAGCGTGACCATGTCTGATTCGAACCTGCCCTCAGGCCGGCGGCCCCCTCATGGGTCAAGAGCGGCCACGAAGCCGATGCGTGACCCGACGATACTTGAGCTGGACGCGCCTAACCCTTCCCAGGCACTGGATTTGGAGTGGGACGAAGCAGCTCGGACCTTGCCGCTTGCTCTTCATGATCAGGATCTGGAAGTTACGATTGCACGGGTCTGGCCATTCAACCTCCATGAGGAGGACATGGTGACAACGGTGGAATATCGTTGGAATGGCGACACTGTGCATACCCACCCTATTAAAGGTCCGTACAACCCTGACGACATCTTTCCGTTGGTGCAGTACTTACCCAAATCGATCTTGTCGACCGAGGGCATCCATCGGCTGACTTATAATGTCAGCGCCAGATTGATTGGGCCGAGCGACTCATTTCCAACCTTCGTCAATGTCGACAAAACCGCTCCGAATGGTGGTAACCCTGGCCCGGATGTGCAGGTGGATGACGAGGCTCGCACTGAGGTGACGGATGGGTACTTGGTCACGCACGGTGGCATACCTTTCTGGCTGGTGCGTTGGTTTGATATGCGTATTGGCGATTTGATCTACGTCTATTACGGAACACTTCCTGATCTAAGCCTGGCTGCCACCTTTGTCATTACGAGAGCGCATGTGCAAGGCGCGCCCATCGCGTTCACCCTTCCTGAGGCGCACGTGCGTGCCAGCGGTAGCGGTGACAGGTTCGTGTCCTGTCGGCTTGAGGATCGAGGCGGCAATGTGGGGCAGTTTTCTGATGCACTCAAGCTCAAGGCCTCTCCGGTTGTGTTGCCGGACCTGCCTCGTCCTTACATTGAGCCGGCTGAGCTGACGGGTGTGGTCCTCTTTGAAGATACCTGGCCGCCGAAAGAGCTGGCGGTCACCATCCCTCGGATAGAGGGCGCAGAAGCGGGGGCCAAAATTTACACCTATTGGAATACTCATTCCCTCGGCATCCAAGAGATTGGCGATGTGCAGCACTGGCCGATTCTCAGGCCTGTGCCGTGGTCTGTTATTGCTGCCGGTGGTTTCTCTACGCGTTATCCATTGCGTGTGCGCTATGTGTATGAGCAAGGCAGCGCTTCCAAGCCGTCACCGGACAGCTTTTATGATGTAGATATGCGTGTGGCCGGTCCGGACCCCAGCGGGCCTGATCCGATCAATCGCAAGCTGGCCGTCCCCATCATAAAGGGCAAGACCGGCGACAATGTGCTGACTTCCGTTGATAGCCCCGGGCCGGTGCGGGTAGAAGTGCGATTGTTTGAAAACCCGCAACAAGGCGAAAGCCTTGAACTGTGCTGGAACAGCGACGACGTTATCGTCGCGGCCTATGACGTACAGCTGGGGGACGTGGCCGGGAAGTTGATCACGCTGTGGGTGCCCTGGGCAGTGGCGTCGTCCGTCAACCTCGCTGAAGTCTATTACTGGACAGACAACGGCATAAACCGGCAGCGCAGCCCTTCAACGCCTGTACGGGTAACCCTCGACACGCTGACCGGCCTCAAGAGTCCGGTGCTATTGAATGACAGCCCTCTGTTCTTTATTGCGTGCGGTACCAAACCGGAACCTTATGAAGGCGTGTTCATTGGCATACTCTGGGATTTTACTCATTTCAGTACCGGTGATTACGTGCATCTATATTGGAAAAGTTACCCGTCAAAAAATGGCAGTGGTGAGCCCTTCAGTGGTACCGAGGTGAGTTTTGAGCATCGCCTGACATCGGATGATCGTGACAGAGGCCAAGTTGAGATCCGTATCGAGCCATTCAGCTTGATCACATTGCCGGGTTTGGTGAAGGATTTCGGCTCGGCGGTTGTGCAGTATCGTCTGTTCAAGGCAGGGGGGGAGACCGGGTTGTCCTCCAGGAAACTTATCTATATCGATTTGAAGATACCGGGTGGTGGAACGTGCCTGGGGCCGCATAGTGGCGGCGTTTAAACGTTGGCTGAAATAAAAGAGGGCGAAAGCCCTCTTTTTTATTTATGAAAAATCTGATGATGTTTTTGCATTGGAGTGAGCCGAAGACTTAGGTTTGTTTAGAGTAATTGGTGTTAAAGGTGTTTGGTTTTTAGCGTGTTTGTTATTAAGGCAGCTGTTTAGGTGGTCTGTCATTCAGATGCATAGTTTGTGCATTTGTGCAGCTGTCAAGTTTCACAGGCTGTGCAAGTTGATTGAGTGATGTCTAATTAAGCTCTCATCCCTCGCGTGCGTCGGGTGACGAGCGTGAATCATTTAACTTACAGGAGTAAGCAGTGATGGCTAAGTCAAATAACACTCAAGCAGCTTCAGTCGATCAAAAAAAGAAGTCGAAGGGCAACGATAGTAGCGCTACTCAATGCGTCAATCCCTTGGAGGCCCCTGTTCCCCATGGTCTTGCGCCCCACGGACCTAGAGCTGTGGATGACCTCAGAGTTACCAATGCCCTGCCTCCAGTGGTCGGTTTACCGCCTAATCTGATGAAAACTATCGTTGCGCAAACGGAAGGCGTCAAGCTTGAAGTTGATATGTGGGACGATACCTTTCCGCTTCCTGGAAGCAACCCTGATGTGTTTCGGTTGTTCGTGAATGGCGTCGTTTATGGAGATCCTATAGAACGACCTAAGCCATTGTCGAGTCTGGTTTGGCCATTGGCAGTAACTATCAAAGATGTCGATGTATCGAACCATGGGGAGTATCGTGTCAGTTATGAGATCGCTTTGGGATCGGGGGGTAACGAGCAGTCCAACACTACATTGGTGAACGTCGATACTATTGGCCCTGCCGGTGGGATTTTATTGGATGCTGTGACGTTGACAGGCGGTGCAGTGGGTGGGAAGGTCACGCTGGAGTCACTGGCCGCGAATGGCGATGCACTTGATATTACTGTTCCAGGGCGTCTAATTGCACGTGCAATGGATGAGCTTTGGTTGTATGGGAATGTTACAGATGCGGATCCAATAAAAGTTGTTAGCAGTCTGCCGGTTAATACTTTGCCTGTCGTTGTCTCTCTCACTAAAGATGAAGTTGTCGCTAAGGGGTCACGTGTAGAGCACCTGTCGTTCCGTTACTTTGACTACTCCGAGAACTCAACAATTTATCCGACGAAGTTGAGAGAGGTTGAGTATCTTTTAACGCCCCAGCCGACGAACTTGACCGACCCCGCAGTACCCGCGGCACCGTTGGACCTTCGGGACGCGCAGTTGAAATTGGCGGAAGTGCATATTTTTGGCTGGACCAATTATAGACCTGGCCAAACCCTGAACATCGACTTGGGTGGGCACGTGTTCCCGGCTGCATTGTCGTCCGAGCCGACCCTTGCAAACCCCGCAAAGATTGAAATTCCATGGCTCATTCTCTTCGCGGCCTATGGGATCACTGTTGCCGGTACAGCCAACCTACGTTACCAAGTGGTGGATGGCGGCACGGCTTCAGCATGGTCCAACTCTATTTCGGTGGCTGCAGACTTCCGGTCAGCCGCTGGAGAACCTGGAGGCCCCGGTCCCATCCGGGATTACCTGCCGCAGATTACGGTAACCTCCTTCGACGGACTCACCAACGAGATTGGACCGGGTGATGACGGCCCTGCTACCGCCGCATTTGGTGTGTATATCGGAGCGATGCCAGGGCACCAACTTCAGCTCTACTGGGACGGGATACCGATTTTCACCCCCACCCCTCATACCGTGACGCAGCCTGAAATTGACTCAGGGACGTTTTCCTTCACTATTCCTGCCTCAATCATCGCTGCCGGCCTTAACGGACTGGACAAACCCGTCTGGTACAGCCTGACGAATGGTGTGAACCCCAACATGGACACGTCCCTGTCTACGCCGGTTGATGTGTTTGCCAGTGAACTGACGAACCTGGCGCTGGCACAATTCCCTAAATCCGTGAGTGCGGGCGGCACCTTGCGCTCGATCAGTTGCAAGCAGTTTGTTGAGCTTGGCATCGACACAAGAATCAAGGATGCGGTCAATCTGAAAACAGGTGACACGATCAGGCGTTTCTGGACCCTGTATGGAGAGGGCTTGGAGTCCTCCAACATACTGGTCCAAGCAGAAATGCTGCCTCCGATTGTGGTCGTAAATGATCACAGCCTGCCGGGCCACAATGGCGAAGAATTCGTCGCGGATTTCGCCACGTATGTCCAGCCGGCGATTTTGGGGCGAGTAGAGTTCTATTACACCGTACTCAAAGCCGACGGGGTGACGACAGGCCAATCCCTACCGACGATTCTCTATGTCAGCCGCCGTAACGCCGATACCACCGTTTGCGGTGCTCTGCCTACTCCTTAAACGCGTCGCCCGGTATGAACCGTCATGGGTAGCCGTGACGGTTTGTACCGTTCTTTTTTAGCGAGCCCCTGCAGGCTCAAATTTCACGACCTGCTGTGATTAAGGAAAGTCCTACGTCGCCTTGGACGATCCCTACATGAACCTCCCTGCCTGATCCGTACCCTTGCCGCTTCTGAAAGCCAGAGTCGATGGACCTTTAAATCGCTTGGCTTGTTCAGTCACCGACTAGAGGTACTTAAGCATGTCCACTGAAAAAACATTTCTTCTTTCTCGTTTATCACTAGCTATTAGAGTATTGGCCGTCATGCCTGTCGCCTTGGCGGCGACACAGGTCAAGGCGTTGAATATCTACCCTGGGCAAAACGTCGTCATTGACGCTGACACGTTAGTTGATCGCTACCACGTGACCGAGGCCACCCTGACCTCGAATGGGGCCAGGATCCTGGGGGTTAAAGCCTATGATTCGACCTTTACGATGAGCGGTGGCACTGTCAAGAACACCGCCGGTACTGAAGTGGGTGTGGCGCTTTATGGCAGTAAAGGTACCGTGCGCGATGCTTCGATCTACAGCGGCGGTGCCGAAGGCATGATTGTCGGCACCAATTCGGACCGCGGCTCTGCCGTGGAAGTGTTCGATAGCGACGTGACTGGCGCCACAGATGGCATTGTGCTCAGCGGCTCCAGCACTTTGGCCCTGCATAACACTCAGGTCAGCGGTGCAAACGCTGGTTTGAGAGCGTACGACGGGCAATTGACCACCCAGGGCGGCCGAATTTACGGCGGCACCAACGGCATTGTGGCGTATCGCCTGCCTACGGTGGATAACCCCTCCGTGCTAAACCTCAACCAGACTGAAGTGGTGGGCGGAACAGGGGCTGCCATCCTGGTGGACTACCCCGGTGGCACCGAGATCAACATCAACAATGGCACGACCTTGGTCGGCGGCAACGGCAACATGCTTGAGCTTGCCCACGGCGGCGCGGCCGATGTCAATGTCTCCAACACGACGCTGGGTGGCAATATCCAAGTCGGCAAAGACAGCGCCCTGGACATGAACATGGATTTCGCCTTCATGAACGGCGACATCATCAACAGCGGCGGCAGCGCCAACGTTGGCCTGAACAATGGCTCGGTGCTGACCGGTCGCCTGGACAATGTCGACAAACTGTCGGTCAACAGCGACGCCACCTGGGTGATGGTGGATGGCCAACAGGCGCTCAACACATTGTCGATGAACGGCGGTAACGTTAAGTTCGGCGAGTCCGGAGCCTTTTATAAGCTGGACGTGGCTAACCTCTCCGGCACCGGCGGTACGTTCATCATGAAGGCGGATTTCGGCTCGCTGACCGGCGACTTCCTGAACGTAACGGGTACGTCTGCTGGTCACCATCAGTTACTGCTCGCCGCCACGGGGGCTGACCCGTTGAACGAGCGCCTGCACATGGTGCACACCGCCGACGGTGTGGCGAATTTCAGCCTGGTGGGCGGTCGGGTCGACCGCGGTACCTATTCTTACGACCTGACGGCGGATAACCAGAATCAGGATTGGTACCTGGACCCGGACAGCAAGGTCATCAGCCCGAGCACCAACTCGGTGTTGGCGTTGTTCAACGCGGCGCCGAGCGTGTTGTTGGGGGAAATGACCAACCTGCGTACGCGCATGGGCGAACTGCGTTTCAACGGTGGCCAGACCGCTGGCTTGTGGACCCGTGCCTACGGCAATAAGTATGAAGTGTCCAACGACAAGACTGGCTTGGGTTATAACCAGACCCAACGCGGTTTCACCCTGGGTGCGGATGCACCACTGGAGGCCGGCGATGGGCAGTGGCTGATCGGTGCAATGGCCGGCCACAGCCAATCGGACCTGGACTTGAACCTGGGCAGCAAAGCCACCATCAACAGCTACTACGTGGGCGGTTATGCAACGTGGCTGGATAGCGAAAGCGGCTTTTACTTCGACGGCGTGCTCAAGTTCAACCGCCTGCACAATGAGTCCAACGTGGCCATGAGCGACGGCAAGAAGAGCAAGGGCAACTACACGCAAAATGCCACGGGTGCCTCGGCTGAGTTCGGTCGTCATATCACGCTGGATGACGGCTATTTCGTCGAACCCTACGGCCAATTGGCGGCGGTGATCACCCAGGCCCAGAGCTACACACTGGACAACGGCCTGAGCGCCAAGGGGGACCGTTCGAGTTCGGTGATCGGTGAGTTGGGCGTCACTGCCGGCAATAATATTCAACTCGACAGCGGTGGCGTGCTGCAGCCTTACTTGAAAGCCGCAGTCACCCATGAGTTCGACCAGAGCAACAAAGTGTTTGTCAACGACAACTCGTTCAACAACGACCTGTCGGGCTCACGTTTGAAGCTGGGGGCGGGTATGGCGATGTCGGTGTCGCAGAACTTGAGCATGCATGCGGACCTGGAGCGCAGCGTGGGCAAGAACATCAAGCAACCCCTGGGTGTAAATGTGGGGCTGCGCTACGCGTTCTAAGCGCGGCCGGTGCAGTACTTTCCGCTTGTCGGACAAACCGCCAACCTGTCAAATATGACAGTAGGCGGTTTATTTTTTTGGGGGCTAACTGGAGGGGCATTCCTAATCAGGAGATTCCCATGCATCATTTTATGAGTAAGAAAGTTATGCGTACTGTCCCCAAGGTATTACTGGCGGCAGGTGTCGCTGTGCTGCTTGCCGCTTGTGCCAGTGGCCCTTCCGAGACGGTGTCGAGTGAGTACCCAGGGCTTGATCCTGTCTGCACTCGTGCAGGCACCTTCAAAAGCATATCGCCGGGTTGGTATTACACCTGCAGGTACGACACTGATTCCCAACGGTGGATAAGGCAGCCAAGACAGTGCCCGGCTGGACAAGATTTCAATGAAACTCTTCAACGATGCATACCCAGATAATAACCCATTGAAAGGCCTCTCTTCCTGACGGTAGAGAGGCCTTTTTTATTGCCTTCAATGTGCTGCTGTCGGGTGGCTATGTCGCCACCCGGCAGCGGTCTTGAGCAATGAATCTATGGCCGCTCCACAACCAAAATATCATCCAGTGAAAACTCTGCCCCTGAGGTAATACTCTTGAAGTAGATGCGCATAGGCAAGAACTGAGAGGGAACCCCGGCAGGCAATGCAAAGGTCCGGGAGTGTGAGGTCCACACACCGGGATTAACATGGGTGAAAGATTGTGACTGAGTGCCGAACTCTATGAATACCTGGGGTAGATAGGGGTTCAAGTCCACCTTCATTTTGAAGCTCAAGTCGTAGGTTTTACCGCTCTTGATATAAAAGGTTTTAATGACGCCGGGAAAGAGAGGGCTGCCATTATTGAGTTTCACATACCAGAAATTGTTGTTGTTGACGTTTCTGATCGCGCCCAAGACATTGATGATGTTGACCCAGCCATTCCAGGACAATAACTCAAAGTCTGTCAAATCATAGAGCCGAAGCGCTGTGATGGTGTAGTTGCTCGACGGAAAGGGCTTGGCGGTCAGTTCATTTGAATCGCCATTGAAAGTGACGGCTGCCGTTGCCGTCACCTGGCTGCTATCCGCAAGTACGGTAAACCAATCACGCATTGCCTTTTCATTCACTATCCCATTATCGACCTGCGTCTGGTCGATCGGATGGCCGTTCAACAGTGTCAAAGGGGTTGCGCCAACACTATGGAGTTTGAGCCAGATCCGTTGGCCCTTCCGGCTCAGCGTCCAGCGCACCAGGCTCACCCAGCAATCGGTGTTGAATGTATTCAAGTCGATGGTTGAGCCGGATGGCAGGCCATTGAGTCTTGGCTGCGGCAGTGGATTGCCGCCGGGTAATTCATTGAAGTCCAGTACGCGCAGATTCAGCACCCTTGAGTCATCGGTGACGCCGTTGGTTGTGACGTGATACTGAAGACGCAGGACGCTTCCAATGTAGTCGCCGATGACGCTGTTGGAGAATTTGAAATCGACGAAACCCGTAGTTGGGTTGCCGTATTGGGGCGTTATGGACGGCAGCGTCGCACCGGGCTTGCCTTGCAGTTCGAGCTTGATGAAGTCGTTCGAAGACATCGGTGCAAATTGCACGCGTACCGTCACCTCTGGCGTGTTGTCAGCAATGACCGGGTTGATGGTCGCGTTTCCGTCGTCCACGGGGGTGCTGTTGTAAACCAAAGGCGCGGGCAAATGGCGCACTGCGAGGATCTTCATGGGTGCGGTGTTCGACGTGCGTGGTGCAACGCCTGGGCGGGCGCGATCGTAGAAAATATTCATGCTTTGATTGAGCAGGATGTACTGGCGCTTAAGCGTGAAAGGCAGCGGCCGGTCTTTCCAAATGTTTGAGACAAAGAAGGGTTGTGGCGGAGCGCTTCCACCTGGCGCAGTGCCTTCAGCGTGCAGGGTGACCGTATCCCCCACTTTGATATCGTTGTGGGGGTCAACCTCAATGGTGGCATCACCGGTGGATTGGTTCGGATCAAATACGTAATCAGGCGGCGGAGCCTCATGCACCCTCGGTTCGGGCAGTACGGCCGTAGAGGCACCGACATAAACGGTTGTGTCCGGGGATGGTATTGTTCCCTCGCTATTCTGACGGGTATAAGAAGCAGTCAGGCTGCCACCTGCCAATTTGGCAATATCACCCTCGGGGCCATTGATAATCGAGAACACCACATTGCCTGTACCTGCATTTTTGAATTCTTCGTGGTAGTAAAATTTACCGTTAGGGTAGCGGCCCAACAGCTTCAGCGTGATGCGGTCAAAGAAGTCCTGTCCATGATATTTACGGATGTCGATGTTAATGATGGGGGTATCCGCAATCAGAATCCCATCGACAGCCTCCCGAAATGTCGGGGCGTAAAGCCCACCGGGAATGGCGGTGCCGATCACACTGACCAGCGTGAGGTGTGAGCCTCTATTCGGCGCGCCAAAGCGGATTCGCTCATAGCGAAGTCGAGCCTGCCCTCTGATCAACGGTATCAGGTCGCTTACCGGGCATGGAATTCTGAGTTGGCGCGTCGTGGTGGATGTCAGTGGATCGGAACTGTAGGTTTTCCTCACCGTTTGCCCATCCGCCGTCCTGCCGGTGAGGGTCACCTTGATCACGTCGCCCAATCGGTAGCCGTTACCCGCGATTGGAACGACGATCGTCACAAAATCGCCACTGACTTCATCGAGGTTGAGGATGTCTTCCGGAGCCTCATCGAAGAAGCAATGGGGCAACAATGGCTCTGAACCATCGTTCAGGAAGACCTCGAGGAATTCGGCGACCGACCAGCCATCCGAGTAGTTTCCGCACTCATCAATCACGTTCCACTCAGCGACGTGAGAGCCGCTGCCGATCTGAAGCCAGTGTTCGATGCACAGCCTGAAGACAATGTCGTCATGGTGATCCGCTTCTGGCTGCGACACGGTGTGCTCGAATAGTGCGTCGCCGATTTTCAGGCGAACAACATCACGCACCGCGCGGTGGGTGCGTGGTGACAATGAGGTATCGGCAGGGTAGTAGGGGACGCGAATCTCTATGCAGTTTTGGGCATCTTCTTCTGTAACGCCAAAGTCGAGAAACGCTTGGGGAATGATCGGCTTGGGCAGGTTCGTGTTTACAAAACTGTAGCCGTCCGGGTTGTCCCCGGCGGGTTTCACCTTATCAACCTTCAGTGCGAATTTTCTTGTTTCTCCTACCGCCAGGCCGAGGCGTGTCACCCGGAAGAACACCGGATAGACATTACCGTCGGTGATCGCACCCGACGGTACGAACAGGGGAATCACCTCAGCGTTATCCACTTCATGCTGGTGGATGGTGGTGGATGCGACGGGGTTGCTCAGATCGCCCCAGAACAGTTCCACGAAATCCAGGGCTGCCATCTCCAGAAATGGCAGTAAGGCAATCAGTAGCCCCTCCTTGTGCATCGTGATCGCGACGAGATTGATACCTGCATCGACGCCTTGCACCGGCTGGGTATTTGCGGGGATGTACAGTACCAAATCTTCGAGGCGAACCTTTTTGAAGGCTTCCGTCGAATTGAGAGACAGGTCGGAGGGGCATGGCACCAGGTAACGAGGGTCGATGAAAGTACGCTGCACGGGCGGCGTCTTTTCAGGTGGCTGCTGGTTTGAGTAAGACGCAAGCAGTGAGCGCCCTTCTGGGAGCTTGATCAAGCGCTGGTTTGGATGGTTGGAAAGCTCTTCGTCGTTACCCATGATGAAACCCTCTGCAGTCAGTGAGGAACTCAATGTCTACGGCCCATATACTGAGTGGGAGTAGTTGCGAAGAGGTGTAACGCGGAATCTGGGGAGCAACCAGCTGTGAGAAATGACAGTGCCGACAAACGGTAACGGCCCGCTGGCGAGCCGTTCACGTTGCGGTGGTCAGGGTTGGCGGTTCCAGTGCCGGAACAGCGGTTCGGCGAGAAACAGAACGAACAACAAACGCATCACCTGCATGGCCGTTACCAGGGGGACGGACAACTGCAGCGTCTCGGCGGTCAGGCTCATCTCGGCAATCCCCCCCGGCATCATGCCCAAGGTCAGCGAGCGCAGGTCCAAGTGGGTCAAGGCGCTCAAACCCACCGCTGCCAGGGTCGCCAGCGCCATGGTCAGGGCCGTGCCGATCAAGGTGCGGCCCATGAACGACGGTGCCCGACGGAAGAACTGCCGGTTGAAGTGGCAGCCCAAACCGCTACCGATCAACCATTGGCCGATTTGGCTGCCGCCATCGGGCAGGCCGATGTGCAGGTTCCAGACCACACTGGCAGTGGCGCTTACCAGTAAGGGCCCGAACAGCCACGGGTTCGGCTGACGCAAACGCTGCCAACCCCAGGCGACCAGTGCGCCCATCGGAAACAGCGCTAACAGCCAAGGCCAACTCACGGGCGCCGGATGAAACTGCGGTGTACCGCCTTCCAGCAGGTACTTGAAGATCGCCGGCACACACAGCACCACCACCAGCACGCGCAGACTCTGCCCTGCCGCGACACGGCTGAGCACGGCGCCATTGCGGGCGCCGAGGTTGACCATCTCGCCGGAACCGCCCGGCATACTGGAGAAGAACGCGGTAGCGCGGTCTTCACCGCTGCGGCGCATCAACCATACGCCGACCACGCTCGACAGGCTGGTGACCAGCGCGCCGAAAAAGATCAGCCCGAAGTGGCTCATCACCTGCTCGATCACCACGGGCGTGAAGTGCAGGCCGATGCCGATGCCTACCACCCATTGGCCGCATTTGCGCCCACCGGGAATTTCCGCCAACTGCCAGGGTGTGAGGCAACGCACCAGGATGATCGCCAGCAACGAGCCAACCATGTATGGCAAAGGCCAGCCGACGAGGCTGGCCAGGTAACCGCCGGCCAGGCCGACCAGCGGTGTTCCCCACCATTGTTTAAAGGTGACCTCAGACATCGGCCACGGCACGACGCTGCAGGGCACGTTTGCGGTAGATGCGGATCAGCGGAAAGGCCAGCATCAGCGCGGTCAGCACCCACACACCAAAGGTGATCGGGCTCGACCAGAGGATCTGCAGGTCACCGTTGGAGATCGACAGCGCACGGCGCAGGTTCTGCTCCATCAAGCCGCCGAGTATAAAGCCCAGCAGCACCGGCGACAGCGGGAAGTCCAGCTTGCGCAGGATGTAACCGAAGATGCCGATACCGACCATCAGGAACAGGTCGAACGTGGTGGCGTGCACCGCGTACACACCAATCGCGGTGATGATGGCGATCACCGGCACCAGCGCCCAGTTCGGCACGGCGAGGATACGGGTGAAGATGCGGATCATCGGGATGTTGAGGATCACCAGCATGATGTTGGCGATGAACAATGAGGCGATCAGGCCCCAGACGATGTCCGGCTGCTGTTGGAACAGCAGCGGGCCCGGGGTGATGTTGTACAGCGACAGCGCGCCGATCATCACCGCCGTAGTGCCCGAACCGGGTACGCCGAGGGTCAGCATCGGCACCAGGGCGCCGCAGGCAGAGGCGCCGATGGCCGTTTCCGGAGCCGCCAGGCCGCGCATGTCGCCTTGGCCGAATTTACCGCTGGCACCGGCCAGGCGTTTCTCGGTCATGTAGGCAACGGCCGAGGCCAAGGTAGCACCGGCACCCGGCAACACGCCCATGATGAAGCCAAGCAGACCGCAGCGGATGTTGACGACGAAGACGGCGCCGGCTTCCTTCAGGTTAAACATCATGCGCCCGGTGGCTTTTACCGCTTCCTGGCCGCGGTGGGTTTTTTCCAGCAGCAACAGGATTTCGCTGATAGAGAACAAACCCAGCACCAGCACCACAAACTGGATGCCGTCAGTCAGGTGAATGTTATCGCCGGTAAAGCGGTACACGCCGCTGTTGGCGTCGATGCCGACCGCCGACAGGAACAGGCCGATCAGCGCCGCCACAAAGGTCTTCAACGGTTTGTCACCGGCCATGCCTCCCAGGCAGACAATCGCGAACACCATCAGTACGAAATATTCCGCCGGGCCGAAGGCAATCGCCCATTTAGCCAGCAGCGGCGCAAACAGCACCATGCCGCAGGTGGCGATAAACGCACCGATGAACGAACTCCACGCCGACAACGACAGTGCCACGCCGGCCAGGCCTTTACGGGCCATCGGGTAGCCGTCGAGTGTGGTCATTACGGTGGAAGCTTCGCCTGGGATGTTCAGCAGAATCGAGCTGATACGGCCGCCGTATTCACAGCCCAGGTACACGGCTGCCAGCAGGATCAACGCCGATTCCGGCGGCAGGCCCAGGGCGAAGGCGATGGGGATCAACAGCGCCACGCCGTTGATTGGGCCCAGGCCCGGCAACAAGCCGACGACAGTACCGATCAGGGTGCCGCACAGTGCGGTCACCAGGTTGTAAGGGGACAGTGCAACGCCGAAGCCCTGGCCCAAGTAGCCGAAAGTATCCATATCAGTTCTCCAGAACGTCGAGCAGGCCGAGGGGCAACGGCACATCCATGGCTTTATCGAACAGCAGATAAAGACCAATCGCCATCAGGCTGACGATCACCACGCTGGGCACCCAGCGGCCGCCATACAGGCGCGCCATCGGGATGCCGATCAGCATGCTGCTGAGGATGAAACCCAGGGGTTCGAAGGTGGCGGCGAACACGATCAACAGCGCGACGCACACGCCGATCTTGATCAGGGTGTCGCGGTCCAGCGCAGGCTCTTCTTCGGTGTGCTGGGTCGGCTGTGGACGAAACAGCATGTAGATCAGTGCCAGGCTCATCAGCCCGAGCATCAGCAGCGGGTAGGCACGTGGCCCTACCGGCTCGTAGGAAAACGACGCTTGATACGGCCAGGCCATCAGCGCCAGGCCGGCGCAGGCGAGCAAGAGCACGGCGGCGAAAATGCGTTGTAAGAGCATAGGAAACTCCTTGGAGACTCTTGTAGGCGCGCGCTTGTTCACGAAGGACGCAAGGACGTCGCGTGTATCAGGCCACACGCGTCGTTGTTGACGTTTTTCGCGAGCAAGCCCGCTCCCACAGAGGGGCGATTACTGGATCAGGCCGAACTCTTTGGCCAGCACTTTGTAGTCAGCCACCTGTTTCTTCACGTAGGTGTCCAGCTCCGGGCCGGTCATGGCGAACGGGAACAGCTCGCGCTGGTCACGCAGCTTGGCGAACTCCTCGGAGACCAGCAGTTTGTCGAAGGCGTCTTTCCACCAGGCGTAGTCTGCATCGCTGACTTTTGGCCCGAGGTAGAAGCCACGTACCACTGGCCAGACGATGTCGTAGCCTTGCTCCTTGGCGGTCGGGATATTTTTCATTTCCGGCTCGTCCAAGCGTTGCTCGGAGAACACCGCCAGCAGGCGCATGTCGCCGCTCAAGATGTGCGGCATGGAGTCGGAGATATCGGTACTGCCCACCTGGATATGGCCACCGAGCAGGGCGGTGGCAATTTCACCGCCGCCTTCGAGTGCCACGTAACGCAGTTCGCGCGGGTTGATCCCGGCGGCCTTCGCGATCAGCGCGGTTTGCATCCAGTCCTGGCTGCCGACGGTGCCGCCGGAACCGATCACCACGCTGCCCGGATCTTTCTTCAGTGCTTTGACGAGATCGTCGAGGCTCTTGTAGGGCGAATCGGCTTTCACCGCGATAGCCCCGTAGCTGGTGCCGACGGCGGCCAACCAACGCACGGCGCTTTCATCGAAACGACCGAACTTGCCCTGGGCCAGGTTCAACAGCGAACCGCTGGACCAGGCCACCAAGGTGCCGGCGTCTGCAGGACGCTGGGCCACTACGGCGTTGTAGGCCACCGCGCCTACGCCGCCAGGCATGTAGGTCACGCGCATCGGCTTGCTGAGCAGTTTCTCGTTGACCAGCGCGCTTTGCGCCAGTTTGCAGGTCAGGTCAAAACCACCGCCAGGCGAGGCCGGGGCGATGCATTCCGGGCGCTTGGGTTCGTCGGCGGCCAGCAGTTGGCCGGCGAACAGCATGCAGCCGGCGGCGAGGGCCAATTTACGCAGTGAAGGGGTCATGGTTATCTCCGTCTTTGTTGTTATGAGTTGTTACTACCAAAGCGCAACGCTATAGCTCACCAGCAAGCGCATTTCATCCGCATCACGGGCTGAGTAGTTGGAACGGTAGGTGGCGTTGCGCAGGCGCACGGCCACGTCTTTGAACGTGCCGGTCTGCACCACGTACTTGATCTCGCTGTTGCGTTCCCACTCTTTGCCCGTCTCGCCGTTCTTGAGCTTGATGTTGTCACCTGAGAGGTAACGGCTCATGAAACTCAGGCCGGGGATCCCAAGCTTGGCGAAGTCGTAGTCGTAGCGCGCTTGCCAGGAGCGCTCTTCGGCGCCGGCAAAGTCGTTGATCTGCACGAAGTTGACCAGGTACGGGTCGCTGCCATCCACATACGGGAACGCACTGTCGCCGGACATGTGCTGGTAACCGGCGCTGAGCTTATGACCATTGAGGGCATAGCTGAACAGGCCGTTGAGGGCGGTGTTGTCGATCTTGCCGCCACGCGCACTGCCGGTGTCATCGCTGATCGCCAGGCGCAGGTCGGTGCCGAACGTACCGGGGCCCATCGGGCGCGCGGCCACCAGGCCGAGGAAGTGCTGGCGGTACACGTCGTCGAGTTGGGCGAAGTGGTAGCTGCCGGTGATTTTGTCGGCGAACTTGTAGTCGGCCCCGCCGAAATTGAAGTGCTTGCCGGTGGCCCCGCTGAGGAAGCGGCTGTTCTTGTTGTTGAGGGCAATGTCTTCGTAGTTGCTGTCGTCGCGGTCCTTGGCTTTGTCCAGGCGACCAGCGGTGAACACCAGGTTCTTGAATTCCTTGGACGTGATCAGGCCGCCATTGAAGGTCTGCGGCAGGATGCGACCGTCGTTGGGCTTGAGGATCGGCAGTTCGGGGATCAGCGAGCCGATTTTCAGCTCGGTGGCCGAGATCTTCACTTTACCGGTCAGGCCCAGCTTGGAGTACTCATCGGCGGCGCGACCGTCGTCATGCGTGGGCAGCAGACCGGTGCCGGTGCGGTCGGGGCTTGAGTCGAGCTTGACGCCGAGCATGCCCAGCGCATCCACGCCGAAACCGACGGTGCCGTCGGTGTAGCCCGATTGCAGGTTGAGCATGAAGCCCTGGGCCCATTCATCGCGCTTGGATTGCTGCGCGCTAGTGCCGTCGCGGAAGTCGCGGTTGAAGTACATGTTGCGGGTTTCCAGGGTCGCGCTACTGTCTTCGAAGAAGGCAGCCTGGCTAAGCGGCGAAAAGCCGGCAAGGGTAGCAGCACTGGCAAGGGCGGTTTGGGTCAGGCGAGAAGAACGAACAGGCGAGGGGGCCTGGGGCTGTGTCGACAGCATCGTTGAGTACTCCGTTATTGTTCTTATTTTGGCGAAAACGCTTCGAGGCGTTTTTCGGGCGCTGCGGTTCAGGCAACTCGGTGGGCATAGACCACCGTGACTGGATGCTAAAGGGCGAAGCTTTCACTAACCTTTCAGCTGCCTTTCAATGTTTTCGGGCTTCACAGGGCAGTCGGCGCCTGTAAACTGCCCGGCAAAGCGTGGTGCCAACCACCCCTGACTGAGGTAGAAATCCATGCGTGTCTTGCTGGTTGAAGACCATCTGCAACTCGCTGAAAGTGTCGCGCAAGCGCTCAAGAGCACGGGTTTGACCGTTGACGTGCTGCACGATGGCGTGGCCGCGGACCTGGCCCTGAGCAGTGAGGAATACGCCGCGGCGATCCTCGATGTGGGGCTGCCGCGCATGGACGGTTTCGAGGTGCTCGCGCGCCTTCGGGCCCGTGGGAAAAATCTGCCGGTGCTGATGCTGACGGCGCGCAGTGACGTGAAAGACCGCGTGCACGGCCTGAACCTGGGGGCGGACGACTACCTTGCCAAACCTTTCGAGCTGACGGAGTTGGAGGCGCGGGTCAAGGCGCTGCTGCGGCGCAGCGTGTTGGGTGGCGAGCGTCAGCAGGCCTGTGGTGTGCTGGTATATGACCTCGATACCCGGCGTTTTACCGTGGGCGGCGAGCTGATGACGCTCACTTCCCGTGAGCAAGCGGTGCTTGAGGCGCTGATCGCCCGTCCGGGCCGGGTGATGAGTAAGGAGCAGTTGGCTTCCCAGGTATTCGGCCTGGACGAAGAGGCCAGCCCCGACGCCATCGAAATCTATGTGCATCGACTGCGTAAGAAGCTCGACGGCCAGCCCATCGCCATCGTGACCTTCCGCGGCCTTGGCTACCTGTTGGAAGCCCGCGATGCATAAGCCCAGCAGCCTGCGCTGGCGCCTGTTGTGGAACCTGGCGCTGTTGCTGGTGTTGTTGATGATCGCCAGTGGCCTGAGTGCCTATTGGAATGGTCGCGAGGCCGCCGATACGGCCTACGACCGTACGCTGCTGGCCTCGGCGCGTACCATTGCCGCCGGGTTGACCCAGGTGGACGGTACGCTCAGCGCGAATGTGCCGTATGTCGCGCTCGACACGTTCGCGTACGACAGCGCCGGGCGTATTTACTATCAGGTCAATGACATCAACCAGAGGTTGATCTCCGGCTACGAAAACCTTCCTGGCCCACCGCCGGGTACCCCGCGAACCGATGATTACCCGGCCTTGGCACGGTTCTACAACGCCATCTACCAAGGGCAGGAGGTGCGGGTGGTCAGCCTGCTCAAGGCCGTTTCCGAGCCGAACATGAACGGCATGGCGGAGATACGCGTGGCTGAAACCGACGAAGCACGCGTCAGCATGGCCCGCAGCCTGGCAGCGGACACGTTGCTGCGCCTGGGCATGCTTGCGATTGGCGCCTTGTTATTGGTGTGGTTTGCGGTGAGCGCGGCATTGCGCCCGCTGGAGCGATTGCGCACGGCGGTGGAAGAGCGCCAACCCGACGATCTGCGGCCGTTGCCCTTGGTGGAAGTGCAGCACGAGTTTGGCCCGCTGGTGCGGTCCCTCAACCACTTCACCGAGCGCTTGCGCGGCCAGTTCGAGCGCCAGGCGCAGTTTATTGCCGACGCTGCCCATGAGTTGCGTACGCCACTGGCCGCGCTCAAGGCCCGGCTGGAACTGGGCTTGCGTGCCGAAGAGCCCGCCACGTGGCGCAGCACCCTGGAAACCGCCGCCCAGGGCACTGACCGCCTGACTCATCTGGCCAATCAATTGTTGTCCTTGGCCCGCATCGAAAATGGTGCCCGCGCGATTGCCGAGGGTGGCGCACAGTTACTCGACCTCAGCCAATTGGCCCGTGAACTGGGCATGGCCATGGCACCGTTGGCTCACGCACGTGGCGTGGCATTGGCGCTGGAGGCCGATGAGCCGGTGTGGCTGCGCGGTGAGCCCACCCTGTTGAATGAGCTGTTGAGCAACCTCGTGGACAACGCCCTGGCCCACACGCCACCGGGTGGCAATGTGATCCTGCGGGTGACGGCGCCGGCGGTGCTGGAAGTGGAAGATGATGGTCCAGGCATTCCGCTGGACGAGCGGGACCGGGTGTTCGAGCGTTTTTACCGACGCAGTCAGCAGGGCATGGGCTCGGGGCTGGGGTTGGCGATTGTTGGCGAAATCTGCCGGGCGCATCTGGCGCAGATCAGCCTGCACGATGGGGAGCAGGCCGGGTTGAAGGTGCGGGTGAGTTTTATCGCGGGTTGATCAGTAGAACATCGAGCGGGCTTCATCCAACTCGGCCCGCAAGGCGTCGCTGTAGGGGTCGAATCGCAGCTTTTTGATCGCCGGCAGCGTGGATACCGCTATGTTGGCCAGCGGGTGATCGGTGCCGCGATGGCAATACAGCACGGCGACCTGCACCAGGTCGATGTAGTCGAGGCTGGGCGAATCGCGCTCCAGGTCGAGGTATTGGCCGGGCAGTTTCGCCAGCATTTCCGGGAAGTCCCAGCCACCCAGCAGTTTGTCACCCAGTAACGGGTGGATGCTCTCGATGACGTGGTTGAGGCTGACCGGGTCCGCGAGTAGCTCGTAGTGGTCTTCGGCATACGTCAGGATGGGCAGCACACCGATCTGGTGCACCAGGCCGCCGAGGGCTGCCTGGTCCGGCTTGAGCTGGCTATGGCTGCGGCACAAGGCGTAACTCACGCCCGCGACTTCGAGGCTGCGGCGCCACACATCACGCATCTTTTGTTCGACCACGTCGGAGCGGGCGTGGAAGATCTGCTCCATCACCAGGCCGATCGCCAAGTTACTGCTGTAGTTGGTGCCCAGCCGGGTGATGGCGGTGTGCAGGTCGGTGACTTCCTGGGTCGCGCGCAACAACGGGCTGTTGACCACTTTGATCAGGCGCGCCGACAGCGCGGTATCGCGACCGATCACTTTGCTCAAGTGGCTGATGCTGATTTCCGGGTCTTCGGCGGCCTGACGAATGTTCAGGGCCACTTCCGGCAATGTCGGCAGAACCAGGTCATCGTTATCGATGGCCGTCACTAAAGCCTGTTGGACTTTTTCCGCCAGCTTGTTCATTCATGATCTCTAGGGTGTTGCAAAAGGGTGCGGCGACTAACGCTGGATCTCTCGATCACGGTCGAGCGTGTAAGGCAGGTCAAGCAGTTGCAAGCCGGGACCTTCCAGATTGCCTAAATGCACATCGCCACTATCGGCAGCTTCGGCTTGCAATACGGCCAGAAGTTCAACGCTCTGGTCAGCTTTTGCGGCAATGACCACTTCGCCGATCGCGCTGTTATGGCTGGGTGAAAACAGCGGTGTGCCTGGCGCGGGCATTTCAGTCGCATTGAGGCTCAAGCGGTACAGGCGACGTTTGAGTTTGCCCAGGTACTGCATGCGCGCGACGATTTCCTGGCCGGTGTAGCAGCCTTTCTTGAAGCTGACGCCGCCCACGGCTTGCAGGTTGAGCATCTGTGGGATGAACAGTTCGCGTGTTTGCGGCATGACCTGGCCGATGCCGGCGCGGATTTGCCCCAGCAGCCATTCATTCAAGTCCGCTTGTTGCAGCCTTTCTGTCAGCTGGCTGCGCACCGTATCGGCGTGCTCGGCGGGCGCCCACAGTTCGGCGCGGCCGGGGGACACACGAACAGCGATCAAGGCATCGGTGCGGGCAACGCTGTCGGTCTCGGCCGGCAGTTCCAGACCAAGGCCGTACAAGGCCTGGTCGGCATTCGCCAGGCCAAAACGCACCCAGGCGGCACTTTCGTCGGTGAGTTTGGATTTGGAGAATACGGCGTATTTCTTCAGGTCTGCCAGTTGCGGTTCCAGCAGCTCGGTGGCCATGGCCAGCAACACGCCGTCACCTTGCAGCAGGATTCGGAAGCTCGACTGCATGCGCCCTTTTTGCGTGCACCGCGCACCGAGGCTCGCCTGGGTGTCGCTCAGGTAATTGAGGTTGCAGGTCAGTTGGCCCTGAAGGAATTTAGCAGCGTCAGCGCCGCGGACGGCGAGAACGCCTTCGTGGGACAGGGGGCAGAAGAAAGCAGAGTCAGCCATGGGTCATCGCAGGTCAAAAAGTCATGGGTGCATCATAGAGGGGCGCCCGGCAAATGGATAGTTTCCG
>Ga0209173_100299_pt1 | contig 34599 bp, 30 predicted proteins | sample SynthPrep_16_END_FD_187206 | JGI IMG/M metagenome (GOLD analysis project Ga0209173, IMG submission 187206) | Synthetic microbial communities from Ohio, USA - SynthPrep_16_END_DS12_MetaG (SPAdes) (version 2) | ecosystem: Engineered > Bioreactor > Aerobic > Activated sludge | place: USA: Ohio... | reverse complement strand
GCAGAAGGGCCAGCCGTTCATGATCCTCGGCGCGCTGGTGGCGGTGTACCTGGTGCTGGGCATTCTGTATGAAAGCTACATTCACCCGCTGACGATTCTCTCGACCCTGCCGTCGGCGGGGGTCGGTGCCATGCTCGCGATTTACCTGACGGGGGGCGAATTCAGCCTGATTTCCTTGTTGGGGCTGTTCCTGTTGATCGGGGTGGTGAAGAAAAACGCGATCCTGATGATCGACCTGGCCTTGCAGTTGGAGCGTAACGACGGCCTGGGCCCGCTGGAATCGATCCGCAGCGCCTGCCTGTTGCGTTTGCGCCCGATCCTGATGACCACCCTGGCGGCCATCCTCGGTGCCTTGCCTTTGCTGCTGGGCACGGGCGATGGCGCGGAAATGCGCCGCCCCCTGGGCCTGACCATTATCGGCGGCCTGGTGTTCAGCCAGGTCCTGACCCTTTACACCACCCCGGTGGTTTACCTTTATCTCGACCGCGCGCGCCATCGCTTCAACGCCTGGCGCGGCGTGCGGACCGATGCTGCCCTGGACACTGCGCTATGACCGATCCAATCAACGCCCCCGTAGGCACCGGTATCCTGTGGAGAGGGAGCTTGCTCCCGTTGGGCTGCGCAGCAGCCCCCAAAATGCTGGGGAGCGCTTCGCACTCCAGCGGGAGCAAGCTCCCTCGCCACAATACGGGTGCCAAACTGTTGGTGATGGTGCTGTGTGGCGTGTTGCTCAGCGCCTGCGCCATCGGCCCTGACTACAAGCGTCCTGACGTCATCGAACCGGCCCAATTCAAGGAAGCCCAGGGCTGGCGCCAGGCTACCCCAAGTGACTCCCTGGCCCGGGGCGCCTGGTGGGAATTGTACGGCGACCGCCAGCTCAATGACCTGGTGCTGCGCCTGAACACCTCCAACCAGACCGTGGCCCAGGCCGAGGCCCGTTTCCGCCAGGCCCAGGCCCTGGTGCGCAGCTCCCGCGGGGCGTTTTACCCCAGCGTCGACCTGAGCGTCGGGAAAACCCGTGCCAGCCAGGGCACCGGCAGCAGCAGCGCCAGCCTCAGCAGTTCAAGCAGCGGCATCCGTGACACCCTCAACGCGCAATTGGGCGTGAGCTGGGAGGCGGACATCTGGGGCAAGCTGCGCCGTGGCCTGGAAGCCAACGAGGCCAGCGCCGAAGCCAGCTCGGCAGACCTGGCGGCGATGCGCCTGAGCCAGCAGTCGGAACTGGTGCAAAGCTACCTGCAACTGCGCGTCATGGATGAACAGACACGTTTGCTGCAAGCCACCCTGGAGACCTACCAGCGCTCCCTGCAAATGACCGAAAACCAATACCGCGCCGGTGTGTCCGGCAAGGATGCGGTGGCCCAGGCGCAAACCCAACTGAAGACCACCCAGGCCAGCCTGATCGACCTGATCTGGCAGCGTGCCCAACTGGAAAACGCGATTGCCGTGCTGATCGGCGAGGCGCCGGCCAACTTCAACCTGGCGGTGAGCAAAGACATCCCGGCGCTGCCGCAGATTCCAGTGAGCCTGCCCTCGCAACTGCTGGAGCGCCGCCCGGACATCGCCTCGGCCGAACGCTCAGTGATCGCCGCCAACGCCAATATCGGCGTAGCCAAGGCCGCCTACTACCCGGACCTGAGCCTGAGCCTGGCCGGTGGTTACTCCAGCAGCACCTACGCCGACTGGATCAGCCTGCCGAACCGCTTCTGGTCGGTAGGGCCGAAGTTGGCCATGACCCTGTTCGACGGTGGCCAGCGTTCGGCGGAAGTCGACCGTACCGTGGCCTCCTATGACGAGACCGTGGCCAAATACCGCCAGACCGTACTGGATGGTTTCCGCGAAGTGGAAAACTACATGGTGCAACTCAAGGTGCTGGAAGACGAGGCGGTGGTCAGCAACGAAGCGCTGGAGGCCGCACGCGAGTCGCTGCGCCTGACCCAGAACCAGTACAAGGCCGGCCTGATTGCCTACCTGGACGTGGTCACCGTACAAGCCACTGCCCTGAGCAACGAACGCACGGTGCTGACCTTGCTGCAGACACGCCTGGTGGCGAGCGTGCAACTGATCGCGGCATTGGGCGGTGGTTGGGACGGGCAGACGCCAATCGCCGACAAGAATTAAAGATGAACGCGATCCAATGTGGGAGCAACCGCGCGCCCACATTTTGAACTCAGCCAGCCCTGGTATTTGAGTCGTTACTGAGCCATACGATTGGCGTCAAAAAGCCACTAATGGCCCTCTGATAATTAATCAAGTACTCAAGAATTATTCTCGCTACAATCGCCCGCTTTGCCACTTGGTACGGGCGTCTCAGGCCCGTTGCGCACGAGAAGTCCCATGCTCATCGGTAGTTATTCACCCTCACTGGTCGTGATTTCGCTGTTCGTCGCGATCCTGGCTTCCTACACCGCGCTCGACCTTTCCGGCCGGATCGCCACCGCCAAGGGACGCGGTGTCTATTTATGGATAACCGGCGGCGCCATGGCGATGGGCGTGGGCGTGTGGTCGATGCACTTCATCGGCATGCTGGCGTTGCGTTTGCCGTTTGCCCTGGGGTTCGACGTAGGCATCACTGCGTTGTCGTTGTTGATTGCGGTGTTGTCCAGCGGCTTTGCCTTGTGGCTGGTCAGCCAGCCGCGCTTACCGGCCTGGCAGCTGGCATTGGGCGCGCTGATCATGGGCACCGGCATTGCCAGCATGCATTACACCGGCATGGCCGCGATGCGGATGACGCCGGGTATCGACTACGACCCCGCCTTATTCGGCGCTTCGCTGCTGATCGCGGTCGCGGCGTCCGGCGCTGCGCTGTGGATCGCCTATAACCTGCGGCGCAATACCCCGTACGTACGCCTCGCGCGCGGTGGGGCGGCGGTGGTGATGGGTTTTGCCATCGTCGGCATGCATTACACCGGCATGGCGGCGGCACGGTTTGCCGATGAGAGTTTCTGCGGTGCTGCGCTGAACGGCCTGAGCGGCAAGGGCTTGGATAATCTGGTGCTGGTGACGACCCTGGCGGTGCTGGCCATCGCTTTGCTGACGTCGTTGCTCGATGCGCGTCTGGAAGCCCGCACTGCGGTGCTTGCCGACTCCCTGACCCAAGCCAACCAAGAGCTGACCCACCTGGCCCTGCACGACATGCTCACCGGTCTGCCCAACCGCACTTTGCTCGCTGACCGTATTCAGCAAGCCATGCAGGCGGTGAAGGAGCAGGGTGGCTGCTTCGCACTGATGTTTATTGACCTGGATGGCTTTAAGCCGGTCAACGATGCCTTCGGCCATCATATGGGTGACCAGTTGCTGAGCGAAGTTGGGTTGCGCCTGCGCGAAGACCTGCGCAGCCAGGACACCCTGGCACGCATCGGCGGCGATGAGTTTGTGTTGCTGGTGCAACTGACCCAGCCGGACGATGCCCTCGGCCTCGCCGAACGCCAGGTGGTGCTGATCAACCGCGCCTTCCGGGTGGCCGAGCATGAGTTGAAGATCTCCGCCAGTGTCGGCATCGCCATGTTCCCCGGCAATGGCAACAGCCCCCAGGAGCTGTTGATGAACGCCGACGCCGCGATGTACCACGCCAAGGGCATGGGCAAGAACGGCTACAGCTTCTTTGATGCGTCGATGAACACCAATGCGCGCAAACAATTGCAGTTGTTGCAGGACTTGCGCAACGCGGTGGAACAGCAGCAGTTCCGCCTGTACTACCAGCCCAAGTTCGATGCGCTCAGCGGTATCCCGGTGGGTGCCGAAGCGCTGCTGCGCTGGGAGCATCCGCAGCAGGGCCTGCTGCTGCCGGCGACGTTTATCGAAATGGCGGAAAAGACCGGGCTGATCATTCCCATCGGCGAATGGGTGCTTAACGAAGCCTGTCGCCAAATGAGCCTGTGGTATGCGGAAGGTTACGAACACTGGCGCATCGCCGTAAACCTGTCCGCGTTGCAGTTCTGCCACGTCGGGCTGGTCAAAAGCGTGGCCGCGGCCCTTGACCGTCACCAGTTGCCGGCCAACAGCCTGACCCTGGAAATCACCGAAACCACGGCCATGAGCGATGCCGATGCGAGCATGACCGTGTTGCAGCAGTTGTCGGACATGGGTGTCGATTTGTCCATCGATGACTTTGGCACCGGCTACTCCAGCCTGATGTACCTCAAGCGCCTGCCGGCCAACGAGCTGAAGATCGACCGCGGTTTTGTGCGCGACCTGGAGCACGACAGCGACGACGCCGCCATCGTTTCGGCCATCGTTGCCCTTGGCCAGGCCTTGGGGTTGCGGATTGTTGCCGAAGGCGTGGAAACCGATGTGCAGCAGAGTTTCCTGACGCGGCTGGGGTGCAACTCCCTGCAAGGTTACCTGTTGGGCCACCCGCTGCCGGCTGACGTTTTCATGGCCGATATCGTGCGCGCCGAAAACGCCGTAGCGCCTGACAAAAGCCGTGCGTGACGGGTATTCTTGGATCCGACCCTAAACACCAGGTTGAATCAGGAGACCGCACGCATGGACAAAGTCCTCATCATTACCGGGGGCAGTCGTGGGATTGGCGCCGAGACGGCATTGCTGGCCGCTCACCAGGGCTATCGCATCTGCATCAACTACCAGTCCGACGAAGAAGCGGCTCACCGCGTGCTTGAGCAAGTGCGTGCGTTGGGCGCCCAGGCCATTGCGGTGCGGGCGGATGTGAGCATCGAGGATGAAGTGATCGCGCTGTTCAATCGCGTCGACAGCGAACTGGGCCGGGTCACCGCGCTGGTCAACAATGCCGGCACGGTGGGGCATAAATCCCGCGTTGATGAGATGTCCGAGTTTCGCATCCTGAAAGTCATGAAGACCAACGTGCTCGGGCCGATCCTGTGCGCCAAGCACGCGGTGCTGCGCATGTCGCCCAAGCATGGCGGGCAGGGTGGCAGCATCGTCAACGTGTCGTCGGTGGCCTCGCGCCTGGGTTCGCCGGGCGAGTATGTCGACTATGCGGCGTCAAAAGGCGCGCTCGATACCTTCACCCTGGGGTTGTCGAAAGAAGTCGCCGGCGAGGGCATTCGCGTCAACGCGGTGCGCCCCGGCTATATCTACACCGACTTCCATGCCCTGAGCGGCGACCCGGACCGCGTCAGCAAGCTTGAGTCCGGCATTCCCATGGCCCGAGGCGGGCGCCCGGATGAAGTGGCGGAAGCGATTATCTGGTTACTGTCGGATAAGGCCTCGTATGCCACCGGCACGTTTTTGGACCTGGGGGGCGGTCGTTGACCGACTGACGCTATCGCGGGCAAGCCCGTCTCCCACGTGGAATGCGTACCCTGTGGGAGCCGGGCTTGCCCGCGATGCCGCCAGTGCAGGCGACCCTTGGCTCAGAACGACCGCACAATCCGCCCCAATGTTTCCATGGCCTTTTCCGACGCCTCGGTCCACGGGCTGCCATAGTTCAGGCGAATGCAGTTGCGAAAGCGCTGGGTCGCCGAGAAGATCGGCCCCGGCGCAATGCTGATGCCTTGCGCCAGCGCCATCTGGAACAACTTCAATGAATCCGTCTGCTCCGGCAGCTCCAGCCACAGGAAGTACCCGCCGGCCGGCTGGCTGACGCGGGTCTGCGCCGGGAAGTAGCGCGCGATGGCGGCCAGCATGGCGCTTTGCTGTTCTTCCAGGGCATAGCGCAATTTGCGCAGGTGCCGGTCATAGCCACCGTGCTGCAGATAATCGGCAATCGCTGCCTGGGCCGGCATTGACGGGCACAACGAGGTCATCAATTTCAGCCGTTCGACCTTCTGCGCGAAGCGCCCGGCCGCGACCCAGCCCACCCGGTAACCGGGGGCGAGGCTTTTGGCGAACGAGCCGCAATGCATCACCAGGCCTTCGGTGTCGAAGGCCTTGGCCGGTTTTGGCGCCTGTTGCCCGTAATACAGCTCGGCGTACACGTCGTCTTCGATCAGCGGCACTTGATGGCCCCGCAGCAGCTCCACCAATGCCTGTTTCTTGGCTTCCGGCAGGGTCGCGCCCATGGGGTTCTGGAAGCTGGTCATGGTCCAGCAGGCCTTAATCGGATAGCGCTCCAGCGTCTGTGCCAGGGCGTTGAGGTCGATGCCATCGCGCGGGTGCACGGGAATTTCCACCGCCTTGAGTTTCAAGCGTTCCAGTACTTGCAGGCAGGCATAGAACGCCGGGGCTTCGATGGCCACCAGATCACCGGGTTCAGTGACGGCTTGCAGGCACAGGTTCAAGGCCTCCAGCGCGCCATTGGTGATCAGCAGTTCCTCCATGGGCAGCATCAGGCCCCCGACCATGTACCGCAGGGCGATTTGCCTACGCAGTTGCGGGTTGCCCGGCGACATGTCGGTGACCACCAGGCGCGGGTCCATCTCACGGCTGGCGCTGGCCAAGGAACGGGCCAGGCGCGGCAACGGGAATAGCATCGGGCTGGGGAACGCCGAACCGAAAGGCACGGTGTTCGGGTCTTTGATCGAGTCGAGCACCGAGAACACCAGCTCGCTGACATCCACCTCGGTGGACTCATGCACCTGTTCGCTCACCTCCGGCTCGGAAAACGGGCTGGGCGCATGGGTGTTGACGAAGTAGCCGGAGCGCGGCCGCGCGCGGATCAGGCCACGGCGCTCCAGCAGGTAGTAGGCCTGGAACACCGTGGACGGGCTGATGCCGTAAGTCTGGCTGGCATAGCGCACCGAAGGCACCCGCTGGCCGGGGCCGAGCACGCCGGTGCGGATCAGTTCTGCGATGTCGTCGGCGAATTTTTCGTAGCGTTTCATGGGGGCCTAATCACTTTCTTAAATTGTACGCAGGGCTAAATGGGGGAGCTGGCTCGCCTGACAGACCTCAGCGGTTCAGCGGCGCCACGAAGCGACTCTCGGCAGCACTGTAGATCCCGGGCTCATCCACATCCGAGACCTTGAAGCGCAAGGTCTGCGAACTGCTCGCCGGTTTATCCGCCAACAACGCCACCGACACCGGCACATCGCTGATTTCCCCCGCTGCCAGGCTGATCTCAGTCTTGCCTTGCAACTGGAAGCCATCGGCGTCCACTAACGCCAGGCGGTACTCCTGGCGCTGCTGGGTCTTGTTGATCACCTTGAGGCTGTAGATGTTTTCGATCTGGCCCTGAGCGTTCTCGCGGAACAGGCCACGGTCCTTGGTCACGTCCAGCGACACCATCGGCCGTTCCACCAGCGCCACCACCAACGCCGCGATCATCACCAGCAGTACGGCACTGTAGCCGATCAGGCGTGGCCGTAGCAGGTGGGTCTTGCCGCCTTGCAGTTGATGTTCGCTGGTGTAGCTCACCAGGGCGCGCGGGTAGCCCATTTTGTCCATGATCGAATCGCAGGCGTCGATGCACGCCGCGCAGCCGATGCACTCCATTTGCAGGCCGTCGCGGATGTCGATACCGGTAGGGCACACCTGCACGCACAGTTGGCAGTCGATGCAATCGCCGAGGCCGACATCGGCGGGTTTGACTTCACGCTTGCGCGGGCCACGGTGTTCGCCGCGCGCCACGTCGTAAGAAATGGTCAAGGTATCTTTGTCGAACATGACGCTCTGGAACCGCGCATACGGGCACATGTGCATGCACACCGCTTCACGCAGCCAGCCGGCGTTGAGGTAGGTGGCACCGGTGAAAAACAGCACCCAGAACAGGCTGACGCCGCCCATTTGCCAGCTCAGCAGTTCGGCGGCCAGGGGGCGGATCGGCGTGAAATAGCCGACAAACGTCAGCCCTGTCAGCACGCTGATACCCAGCCACAACGTGTGTTTGGCCGAGCGCCGCGCCAGTTTGTTCAGGCTCCAGGGCGCGGCGTGCAGCTTGATACGCTGGTTGCGCTCGCCCTCGGTGACTTTTTCGCACCACATGAACAGCCAGGTAAACGAGCTTTGCGGGCAGGTGTAGCCGCACCACACACGGCCGGCAAACACCGTGATCGCAAACAGGCCAAACGCGCAGATGATCAGCAGCGCCGAGAGCAGGATGAAGTCCTGGGGCCAGAACGTCGCGCCAAAGATGTGGAATTTGCTTTCAGCCAAGTCCCATAGCACCGCTTGCCGGCCGCCCCAGTTCAGCCACACGGTGCCGAAAAACGCCAGGAACAGAACGCCTGCACCGGCCACGCGCAAGGTGCGGAACAGGCCGGTGAAACTGCGGGTATGAATCAGGTTGTCGCTGGATTTGGCCTTCACCTTCTTTGGGTGCAAGGGCTCAAAGGTGTCCACGGTGGGGATTCTATCGCTCATGGTCGTTCGCTCATCAGCCTCCATCAGGCGGACGAACTATGCGCGCGGGGCTGTGTGCATAACAGACTCAGGTAGGGCGATAAAAAGCGGATCAGATGACAGGGGCGCAAGGGCCTGCGTCAATGTGCTGCACCCCATGGAGCCTGGGGTGCAGCAGTGTCTGGGGGGGGACTGGTACAGATCAATTAAATCAGCGAACCAGGTTCGTCGGCCTTTACATGCTGGCGCCCATCGTGCGCCCCGGCGACCGTCAAGGCGTCGGCCTCGGCTTCGGTGATGTAGATGCGCTCGGCGGCCAATTCGACGTAGGACATGGATTTTTCAGTGTCGGTCACGATATTGACTCGGGTCGCCGGCACGCTCTGTTCCTGGCCATTGTCATCGAGCATGAAGTAGCACAGCTGGTTTTCGATACGTAGGGACATGCCGTTCTCCTTATTCGTGAGCTATGTAAAGTTAGGGGCCACCGATGTGCAGGGGTTCCAGGCAACTGACTGGCGGTCGCTGCTGTCCATCCTTTACCAACAATGACAAAGGACGGCATCCATGGACGCCTGGTGGCATGAAGTGTGGCAAACCCTGCAGGCCGAATTCGCCGATATCGGCGACGCGAAGCAGCTCACCCAGATCACGGTGCGCCTGCTGATTGCCGCGATCCTGGGCGGCATCCTGGGGTTTGAACGCGAGAGCAAGGGCAAGGCCGCCGGGGTGCGCACGCATATGCTAGTGGCCTTGGGGGCGGCACTGTTCGTGATGGTGCCGCAGATGTCCGGTAATCAGGCGGATGCCATGAGCCGGGTGGTGCAGGGCGTGATTGCCGGGATTGGCTTCCTGGGTGCCGGTACCATCATCAAGGGCAAGGATGATGAGGAGGGCCATGTCAAAGGCCTGACCACCGCAGCCGGTTTGTGGATGACCGCTGCGATTGGGGTCTCGGCCGGGTTGGGCCGGGAATCGACAGCGGTACTGAGTACGTTGCTGGCGTTGGCGGTGTTCAGCGTGATGCCAAAAATCGTCAAGCGCTTTGAGAAGGACTGACGATCACCGGTGGCATGGTCGTCGGCGGTTCTTCAACCGGTGGCGGCTCATTCTCCGGCGGTTCCTTTTCCGGAATCGGTGCGGGCTCGGTGGGCGGCAGGGTGGGGTTGTCGATATTCGGGTCGGGTGTTTCAGCCGGGATCGGGATATTCATCGGTGTGGCCTCCTTTGTGCTTTGCTCTACCGGTGGACAGTGGGCCGGGCGAATTGATTCCCCGCTCAATGGCGACACATCCACCTGAACTTTTATCGACGGCACAGGTTCGGACCTATTACGGCCGTGCTCAGGGAGAGCTCGGCCGCCTGAAGAATTCGGATCAAGCAAAGAGCGTCCACAGGGCGTAAGGGGAAGATGCTCGATGACTGCTGAAACACAGGTTCCAGGCACGTCCATATTGCCGCTGTCCCAGGCGCTGTTGCTGCCCAGGATCGCCATCGAAAGCACCACTCCCGTGATTGACGGCGGCGAATTCGCCGTCAAGGCCGTGGTCGGCCAACGGGTCAACGTCACCAGCAAAGTGTTTGCCGACGGCCATGACAAGCTCGCCGTGCTGATCCGCTGGCGCCCGCTGCAGGATGAAAGCTGGCACAGCGTCGTGATGACCGATGTGGGCAACAATGGCTGGGAAGGCGCGTTTACCGTCACCCAGCAGGGCCCTCATGAATATTGCATTGAAGCCTGGATCGATACCTTCGCCAGCTTCTGCTACGAGTTGCGCAAGAAACACGAGGCCGGCGTACCGGTCAGCCTGGAGTTGCAGGAAGGCCGCAGCCTGGTGCTGCAAGCCGCCGAACGCAGTGACAACGAGCTGCGCGATCGCCTGATGCTGCTGCACCATGAACTCTCCGGCCTGCTGGAAACCGAGCAGGTTGCGCAGTTCCTGCACGAAGACAGTGCACATTTGATGACGCAGGCCGATCACCGTGCCTACCTGAGCATCAGCACCGTTTACCCGATTGACGTTGAGCGTGAGGCTGCGCTGTTTGCCAGCTGGTACGAGCTGTTTCCACGTTCGATCACCGACGATCCTGCGCGCCACGGCACGTTTAATGACGTGCACTCGCGGTTGTCGATGATCCATGACATGGGCTTCGACGTTCTCTACTTCCCGCCGATCCACCCGATCGGGCGCAGCCACCGTAAAGGCCCGAACAATTCACTGACCGCCGGCCCCGATGATCCGGGCAGCCCCTACGCAATTGGCAGCGAGGACGGCGGCCACGAGGCCATCCACCCGCAGCTGGGCAGCCGCGATGACTTCCGCCGCCTGGTGCAGGCCGCCGCCGACCACGGCCTGGAAATCGCCCTGGACTTCGCCATCCAGTGCTCCCAGGACCATCCGTGGCTCAAGGAGCATCCGGGCTGGTTCAACTGGCGCCCCGACGGCACGATCAAATACGCGGAAAACCCGCCGAAAAAGTACCAGGACATCGTCAACGTCGACTTTTATGCGGCGGACGCCATCCCGGGCCTGTGGACCGAGCTGCGCGACGTCGTGGTGGGTTGGGTGGAAGAGGGCGTGAAGACCTTTCGCGTCGATAACCCTCACACCAAGCCCCTGCCGTTCTGGCAATGGCTGATCAGCGATGTGCGGTCCAAATACCCCGACGTGATCTTCCTCGCCGAGGCGTTCACCACGCCGGCGATGATGGCGCGCCTGGGCAAGGTCGGTTACTCCCAGAGCTACACCTATTTCACCTGGCGCAATACCAAGGCCGAGTTGAGCGAATACCTGACCCAACTGAACGAGTCGCCGTGGCGCGAATGCTACCGGCCGAACTTCTTCGTCAACACGCCGGACATCAACCCGCCGTTCTTGCATGAATCCGGGCGCCCGGGCTTTTTGATCCGTGCCGCGTTGGCCACCATGGGCTCGGGCCTGTGGGGCATGTATTCGGGGTTCGAACTGTGCGAAGCGGCGCCGGTACCGGGCAAAGAGGAATACCTGAACTCGGAGAAGTACGAGATCCGTCCACGGGACTTCACCGCCCCCGGCAATATCATCGCCGAAATCGCTCAGCTCAACCGCATCCGCCGGCAAAACCCGGCGTTGCAGACGCACCTGGGGCTGAAGCTCTACAACGCCTGGAATGACAACATCCTGTATTTCGGCAAGCGCAGCGAGGATGGCAGCAACTTCATTCTGGTGGCGGTGAACCTTGATCCCTATAACGCCCAAGAGGCCAACTTCGAGCTGCCACTCTGGGAGCTGGGCCTGCCGGACGATGCCGAGACTCAGGGTGAAGACTTGATGAATGGCCATCGCTGGACCTGGTATGGCAAGCACCAGTGGACGCGTTTGGAGCCGCAGATGCCGTTTGGGATCTGGCGTATCACCACCCCTTAATCCCAGCGCGGTTCACGTATTCCAGGAGCTTCCAATGGCGAAGAAACCCAACGCTGCCACTTTTATCAAAGACCCGCTCTGGTACAAAGATGCGGTGATCTACCAAGTCCACGTCAAATCGTATTTCGATTCCAATAACGACGGTATCGGTGATTTTCCAGGCCTGATCGCCAAGCTCGACTACATCGCCGACCTGGGTGTGAACACCATCTGGTTGCTGCCGTTCTACCCCTCGCCACGCCGTGACGATGGCTACGACATCGCCGAGTACCGTGGCGTGCACAGCGACTACGGCACCATGGCCGATGCCAAGCGTTTTATTGCCGAGGCGCACAAGCGCGGGCTGCGGGTCATTACCGAGCTGGTGATCAATCACACCTCCGACCAGCATCCCTGGTTCCAGCGTGCGCGCAAGGCCAAGCCCGGCTCGGCGGCGCGGGACTTCTACGTGTGGTCGGATGACGACCAGAAATACGACGGCACCCGCATCATCTTCCTCGACACCGAGAAGTCCAACTGGACCTGGGACCCGGTTGCGGGCCAGTATTTCTGGCACCGCTTTTATTCCCACCAGCCCGATCTCAACTTCGATAACCCGCAGGTCATGAAAGCGGTGTTGTCGGTGATGCGCTACTGGCTGGACATGGGCATCGACGGCCTGCGCCTGGACGCCATCCCATACCTGATCGAACGCGATGGCACCAATAACGAAAACCTGCCTGAGACCCACGATGTGCTCAAGCAGATCCGCGCCGAGATCGACGCTCATTACCCGGACCGCATGCTGCTGGCCGAGGCCAATCAATGGCCGGAAGACACCCAGCTGTATTTCGGTGACAAAAAGGGCGACGACGGCGACGAATGCCACATGGCCTTCCATTTTCCGCTGATGCCGCGCATGTACATGGCGTTGGCGCAAGAAGACCGCTTCCCGATCACCGACATTCTGCGCCAGACCCCGGAGATTCCCGCCAATTGCCAGTGGGCGATCTTCCTGCGCAACCACGATGAACTGACCCTGGAAATGGTCACCGACAAAGAACGCGACTATTTGTGGAACTACTACGCCGCCGACCGTCGCGCGCGTATCAACCTCGGCATCCGCCGGCGCCTGGCGCCGTTGATGGAACGTGACCGCCGTCGTGTCGAACTGCTCAACAGCCTGCTGCTGTCGATGCCCGGTACACCGACCCTGTATTACGGCGATGAAATCGGCATGGGCGATAACATCTACCTGGGTGACCGCGATGGCGTGCGTACGCCGATGCAGTGGTCCATCGACCGCAACGGCGGTTTCTCCCGCGCCGACCCGGCCAGCCTGGTGCTGCCGCCGATCATGGACCCGCAATACGGCTACCAGTCGGTGAACGTCGAGACCCAGGCCCAGGACCCGCATTCGTTGCTGAACTGGACCCGGCGCATGCTGGCGGTGCGTAAGCAGTCCAAGGCGTTTGGCCGTGGCAGCCTGAAAATGCTCTCGCCGAGTAACCGGCGCATCCTCGCCTATACCCGCGAGTTCACCGGTGAAGACGGGCGCAACGAGATCATCCTCTGCGTGGCCAACGTGTCGCGCAGCGCCCAGGCGGCCGAACTGGACCTGTCGGCGTTTGCTGGCATGGTGCCGGTGGAGATGCTGGGCGGGAATGCCTTCCCACCCATCGGCCAACTCAATTTCCTGCTGACCCTGGCGCCTTACGGCTTCTATTGGTTTGTGTTGGCGCCGGAAAACCAGATGCCCAGCTGGCATGTGGAACCGGCCCAGAGCATGCCGGACTTCACCACGTTGGTATTGAAAAAACGCATGGAAGAACTGCTGGAAGAACCCTGCCGCGCCTCGCTGGAGCAAACAGCACTGCCGGCCTGGCTGCCCAAACGCCGCTGGTTCGCGGGCAAGGACACGGCGATCGACAGCGTGCGCATCGCCTATGGTGTGCGCTTTGGCGACCCGCAGCACCCGGTATTGCTCAGCGAGCTTGAGGTCAGTGCGGGTGGCCAAATCAGCCGCTATCAGCTGCCGTTCGGTTTCCTCGGTGAAGACCAGTTCACCAGCGCCTTGCCTCAGCAATTAGCCTTGGCCCGTGTACGCCGGGTGCGCCAGGTGGGCTTGGTGACCGATGCCTTCAGCCTCGAGCACTTTATCCGCGCCGTGATCAAGGGGCTGCAGGCGGGCACCGTGCTGGACTCAAGCGAAGGCGAGCTGCGCTTCACCGCTACGCCTCATCTGGCCAAGCTGCAACTGACGGATGAGTCCGAGGTGCGCTATTTGTCGGCCGAGCAGTCCAACAGTTCGGTAGTGGTGGGCGAGAGCCTGGTGCTCAAGCTGATCCGCAAAGTCGCCTCCGGCGTGCACCCTGAGTTGGAGATGAGTGCTTACCTGACCGAAGCCGGCTACCCGAACATCTCGCCGTTGTTGGGCTCGATGATTCGCCACGACGCCGAGGGCCAGGACAACCTGCTGATGATTGCCCAAGGCTACCTGAGTAACCAGGGCGACGCCTGGGGCTGGACTCAGAACAACCTGGAACGGGCGATTCGCGACGAGCTGGCCGAAGCCATCTCCGAGCAGGAACAGCACTACAACGCCCTGGGCGAGCTGGCGGATTTTGCCGGGTTGCTCGGCCAGCGCCTGGGCGAAATGCACGGGGTGCTCGGCGCGAAAACCACTAACAAGGACTTCAAGCCTGAAGTCACCACCGCCAAGGACACCCAGGCCTGGGCCAAGGATGTCGGCGCGCAGCTGGACCGTGCGTTGCACTTGCTCAACCTTCATCAAAACCAGTTGAACCCGGCGGATCAAGCGCTGGTCACTGAGTTGCTGGCGCAGAAAAAAGCCATCACCCGCCATGTGCAGGCGCTGGCGAAAGCCACCCTGGGTGGGTTGCGTATTCGGGTGCATGGTGACTTGCACCTGGGCCAGGTGCTGGTGGTGAAGGGCGATGCCTACCTGATCGACTTTGAAGGTGAGCCGGCGCGACCGCTGCACGAACGACGCGGTAAGCACAGCCCGTATAAAGATGTGAGCGGCGTGTTGCGCTCCTTCGATTACGCGGCGGCCATGGCTCTGAATGTACAAGGGGTGGATCACTCGCCCGAAGCGGACCAGGCGCGCAAACGCGTGACGGACCGTTACCTGAAAGAAGCACGCCAGGCCTTTATCCAGGCGTATCAGTCTGCTGCGTCTACACTGGCGCATGACTGGCAGGATGCCAAAGGCCAGGACGCAGCGCTGACGTTGTTCAGCCTGGAGAAGGCCGCGTATGAAGTGGCTTACGAAGCGGAAAACCGCCCGACTTGGTTGCCGGTGCCCCTGCAAGGGTTGCACGGACTGTTGAGCGGGCTTGCACCTATATCGAACACTGCACGCGGTGGGGAGACGTCATGAGCTTTACAAATAAAGAACCGCTGCAAGCGAAGTTGACTGCATTGCCGGCGTCCAAGGACGTCGAAGCGCTGGTACGCGCCGAGCATCACGACCCGTTTTCGATTCTCGGGCCGCACGATGATGAGCACGGTGGCCAGTTTATCCGCGCTTTCCTGCCGGAGGCCTTAAGTGTCCACGTGCTGGCACGCGACAGCGGTGAACAGCTCGGCAGCCTGGACGCGAGCCAGGTGCCGGGGTTGTTCGTCGGCCAGTTCAAGACCCGCGAACCCTATTTGTTGAAAATCCAGTGGGCCGGCGGTGAGCAGATCACTGAAGACCCTTACAGCTTCCAGCAACTGTTGCTGGGGGAAATGGACCTGTACCTGTTCGGCGAAGGCAACCATCGTGACCTCAGCAGTTGCCTGGGTGCCCAGGTGACCAGCGTCGATGGCGTGCAGGGTGTGCGCTTTGCCGTGTGGGCGCCGAATGCGCGGCGGGTGTCGGTGGTGGGCGACTTCAATATCTGGGACGGCCGCCGTCACCCGATGCGCCTGCGTCATCCGTCCGGCGTGTGGGAGATCTTTATCCCACGCCTGCAACCGGGCGCGGCCTACAAGTACGAAATTCTTGGCGCCAATGGGATCCTGCCGCTCAAGGCCGACCCCATGGCATTGGCCACCCAGTTGCCGCCGGACACCGCCTCGAAGGTGGCCGAACCGTTGCAAGTGGACTGGCAGGACCACGCCTGGATGCAGTCGCGGGTCGACAAGCAAAAGCCCACGGCGCCGCTGTCGATCTACGAGCTGCATGTGGGCTCCTGGCAATGCGAGTTGGATGAAGCGGGCGAAGTGGCCCGCCAGTACAACTGGCGTGAGCTGGCTGAGCGCTTGGTTCCCTATGTGCAGCAACTGGGCTTCACCCACGTCGAGCTGATGCCGATCATGGAGCACCCGTTTGGCGGCTCTTGGGGCTACCAGGCACTGTCGCAATTCGCCCCGACGGCGCGGTTCGGCTCGCCGGAAGATTTCGCCTATTTCGTCGATGCCCTGCACCAGGCCGACATCGGTGTGATCCTCGACTGGGTGCCGGCGCATTTTCCCACCGATACCCACGGCCTCGCGCAATTCGACGGCACCGCGTTGTACGAATACGCCAACCCGCTGGAAGGCTTTCACCAGGATTGGGACACGCTGATCTACAACCTGGGCCGCACCGAAGTGCACGGCTACATGCTCGCCTCGGCGTTGCATTGGCTCAAGCACTTCCATATCGACGGGCTGCGTGTGGATGCCGTCGCGTCGATGCTCTACCGCGACTACTCGCGCAAGGCCGGCGAATGGGTGCCGAACCGTCATGGCGGTCGCGAGAACCTCGAAGCGATTGATTTCCTGCGCCACTTGAACGACGTGGTGGCCCTGGAAGCGCCCGGCGCACTGGTGATCGCGGAGGAATCCACGGCCTGGCCGGGTGTTAGCCAGCCGACCCAACAGGGCGGCCTGGGCTTCAACTACAAGTGGAACATGGGCTGGATGCACGATTCCCTGCACTACATCCAGCAGGACCCGGTGTACCGCGCCCATCACCACAACGAATTGAGCTTCGGCCTGGTGTATGCGTGGTCCGAGCGCTTTATCCTGCCGATTTCCCACGATGAAGTGGTGCACGGCAAGCACTCGCTGATCGACAAGATGCCCGGCGACCGCTGGCAGAAATTTGCCAACCTGCGCGCTTACCTGGCGTTCATGTGGATGCACCCCGGTAAGAAACTGCTGTTCATGGGCTGCGAATTCGGCCAGTGGCGCGAGTGGAACCACGACCAGCAACTGGACTGGTACCTGTTGCAGTATGCCGAACACAAAGGCGTGCAAAAGCTGGTCGGCGACTTGAACCGGCTGTACCGCGAAGAACCGGCCTTGCACGAGCAGGACGACGCGCCGCAGGGCTTCCAATGGCTGATCGGCGACGACGCAATCAACAGCGTCTATGCCTGGCTGCGCTGGAGCAAGGACGGTAAGCCGGTGCTGGTGGTCGCCAACTTCACCCCGGTGCCGCGTGAGGGTTACAAGGTCGGCGTGCCCTTTGCTGGGCGTTGGAGCGAAGTGATCAACAGTGACGCCGACATGTACGCAGGTTCCAATTACGGTAACGGAGGCGAGGTGTTTACCCAAGATGAACCGAACCATGGGCAAGCGGTGTCACTGGCGTTGAATCTGCCACCATTGGGGGTACTGATTCTGCGGCCGGAACCGCTTTAAAGGCTCTATCTTGCTGGATTCTGTTGTCCACGCTGGTGGCAGGGTGCCACAATGGCGCCTTTGTCGTGGCAGTCGAATCAGGCGGATTTCATGAATGGCCTTGGGCGTGGGCAGGACCAGGATTGCTTTATAGAGGAGCAGGTGCGGACTGACCGTTTGCACCAGCTGTTCCGGCAATCCTTTGCCGCGATATTCGGCAGTTACCTGGCCGCTCTCATGCTCTGCTGGCTGTGCTGGGACCGGTTTGACCATCAGGTCATCCTGGTCTGGCTGGGCGCGTTGGCGGTGTCCTCGCTGTTGCGCGTGAAGATGTTCATGGAGTGGTTTCGCTGCCCCAACGCCGAGCGCACGCCCGAGCGTTGGGAGCGCCGTTACTGGCTGACGCTGATGCTGTCTGCCGGGATCTGGGGCGCTGGCGCCCTGGCGGTGATGCCCACCGATGACCGGCTGTCCCAGGCACTGGTGATGTTGTTCACCGTGGGCATGTCCGTCAGCGCCGTGTCCTGTTATTCGGCTTACCGCTACATGACCCTGGCCTCCCTGGCCCTGGTGTTGCTGCCGTGCACGCTGTGGCTGTTGTTCCAGCCATCTTCCATGCAAGTCGGCGTGGCCATAGCGGTGCTGGTGTTTTCCACCTTTGTGGTCAGCGCCACGCGCAAACTCTCGGATGCCTTGGAAAAGGCCTTCCGCCTGACGCGGCAAATGGAACGGGCCCACACTATTTCCACTCGCGCGGCCCAGACCGATGAACTCACTGGCCTGATGAACCGCCGTGCGTTTTTCGAACATGCCCAGGTGCTGTACGAGCAATGCCGCCACAACCGGCAACCGCTGTGCGCGCTGATGATGGACATGGATCACTTCAAGCAAATCAACGACACCTACGGCCACCAGGCCGGTGATCAGGTGCTGCGCCAGATTGGTGGGGTGATCAGTGCATCGTTCCGCCAGGCCGATGTGTACGGACGCTTGGGCGGCGAGGAGTTTGCGGTACTGCTGCCCAATACGTCGTTGGACACCGCGCGCACTATCGCCGAACAGTTGGTCAAGGCGATCTCGGGCCTGGCTTCCGAGCCGGTGCATGGGTTGAGCGCCAGCCTGGGCGTTGCGTCCACCCACACCCAGGACCAGGACCTGCACGGGCTGATGAACACCGCCGACAAAGCGCTGTACCGCGCCAAGGCCCAAGGCCGCAATCAGGTGGCGGTGGCGGAGTAGGGCTCAAAGCATCGCTTTGGCCAGGGCCCGCGCAACCTGATCGGCGGAGTAGGGCTTGGCGAGGAATTCGAACCCTTCGTAGCCGCTGTCGGCCAGCTCTTCGCTATAGCCGGAGGTGAGCACCACCGGCAAGTCCGGGCGCCGTTGGCGCAGCACTTTGGCCATGGCCACGCCGGTCATGCCCGGCATTACCACGTCCGAAAAGATCCCGTCGAACGCCAGGGCATCCGCGCCGGCCAGCGTGAGTGCCTGCTCGGCATCGGTGGCCCAGGTGGTCTGGTAACCGAGGTCCTGAAGGATCTGGTTGGCAAAGCGGCCGACTTCGAGGTTGTCTTCCACGATCAGGATATGGCACTGCGCCGTATCATGGGTGGGCGACTGGCTTTCCGGCGTCGGGTCGGGCTGCGCCACCTGCTGCGCCACTTCGGGCAGGTACAGGGTGAACACGGTGCCTTCGCCAGGGCGGCTTGCGACGTCGACGTTACCCCCGGACTGCTTGGCAAACCCGAAGACCTGGGACAGCCCCAGCCCGGTGCCTTTGCCTACAGCCTTGGTGGTAAAGAAAGGCTCGAAAATGCGCTCGAAGGTATCAGAGGAAATACCTGTGCCGGTATCCGCCAGGGAAATGCTCACAAAGGGCTGGCGTGCCTCTTCATCGCCACGGATACGCGGCATCGAGTCCACATTCGCCACGCGTAAAGTCAGGGTGCCTTGCCCGTCCATCGCGTCCCGGGCATTCAGGGCGATGTTGATCAGTGCGGTCTCGAATTGGCTCGCGTCGACGCGCACGTGGCAAGGGCGCTCTGGCAACTGCACCTGCACATGGATGCGCGCACCGGTAACGCTTTCGAGCATCTCGCCGATGTTCTTGACCCGTTGGCCCGCATCGAAGACTTCCGGGTTGAGCGGTTGGCGCCGGGCGAAGGCGAGCAATTGGCTGGTGAGCTTGCTGGCGCGCTCCACCGTGTCGGACACCGCGCCCATGTAGCGCTGGCGCCGTTCCTCGGAGAGTCCGGGCTGACGCAGGAAGTCCACCGACGAACGAATGATGGTCAACAGGTTGTTGAAGTCATGGGCGACGCCGCCGGTCAATTGGCCGATGGCTTCGAGTTTCTGCGATTGGCGCAGCGCGGCTTCGGCCTGGGTGAGGGCGTTGGTGCGCTCTTGCACCCGCTGTTCCAAGGTGGCGTTGAGCTCGGTAAAGGCTGCCAGGCCTTCGCGCACAGCGACGTCGGCGCGCACCCGCTCGATATGGGCCCACGAGCGCTCGGTGACCTCGCCGACCAGTGCCAGGTCGTAGGGCGACCAGGCGCGGGCCGTTTTGTGGTGCACGGCCATCAGTGCGGTCAGGCGACCGTCCTTGATCAGCGGGAAGCACACGGTGGCGAGCGCGCCCAAGGCCTGATAACTGGCGGCGATTTCGGGAGCGAATTCGAATCGGTTGTCCTGGACCGCCAGCGGCTCGCCCGCCCGCAGGCGCTGCACTGCCAATGCGCCGAATGACGCCAGGCTGTAGTGGCCCAGGATGCTCGGCGAGCCAGGCGCCGCCCAGTTGCCGCGAATGGTGAAGCCGTCTTCATCGGCATCCATGTCGGCATACGCACAGTTGGACACCTGCAGGTGCTCGGCCAGCAGGCGCGTGGTGGTGGACATGATACTTTCGGCGTCGGTGGCATTCGCCACGGCGCTGCCGACGGCATCCAACACCGCCAGGCGGCGGTTCAGGAAGACGGTGGTGGTGGTTTCGGTGACGGTATCCAACATCCCCACCACCTGGCCCTGAGGGTCGCGGATGGGGCTGTAGCAAAAAGTGAAATACGCCTGCTCCGGCCCGTCGCCACGCTCGATCATCAGCGGGAAGTTTTCAATAAAGGTCGCATGCCCGTTGAACGCCGCGTCGGCGATTGGGCGCACCTGCTCCCAGACTTCGCGCCAGGTTTCGCTGAACGGGCGCCCCAGGGCGTCGGGTTTGTTGCCCAGGATTGGAATAAACGCATCGTTGTAAAGGGTGGTCAGGCTCGGCCCCCAGATGATGGCCTGGGGGAAGCTCGACGCAAAGCACAGCGCCGCGGTGGTCTTGAGCACATCCGGCCACTCTTCCAGTGGTCCCAGCGGCGTACTCGCCCAATCATGCAGGCGGACCCGCTCAGCCATGTCGCTGCTACTTTGCAGCCAATTCATCATCGCAAGAACACCTTGTTTGCCACAGTCTGTCGAACGCCTGAGAGGGTCAGGTCAGCAATCAACAGACCGGCATGGCCGCTGCCAAGTTCAGCGGCATTATCCATGAGATGGCAAATTGATGCCTCCTCCGTTCGGATAGATCTGTGAGCGTGTTTATTGCGCGCCGAAAACCCCTGTCCAATAAATCCCGGCATCACTTTTCGGGTCCATGGCATACGCCGCACCCAGTTCGCGAAATTGCGGGTTCATCAGGTTGGCGCAATGGCCCGGACTGGCCAGCCAGCCGTCCACCACCTTGCGCGGCGTATCCAGGCCGGCGGCGATGTTTTCGCCAATATTCTTCGCGCTATACCCGGCCAGTTCGGCACGGTCACCGGGGGTGCGCCCGTCGTGGTCGAGGTGGTCGAAGAAATTGCCGTTGGCCATGTTACGCGTGTGGCTGTTGGCGGCGTCGGCCAGGGCGTCATTCCAGGACAAGGGTGTGGTTGCGGTAAACGCCTGGGTGCCGCATTGGCGCGGTTGCGCACGCGCGGTGTTGATCAGGTTGAGCAATTGTTTGCCTTCGGTCTGCCAATCGCCCAGGCCGCTGGTCAGCAGTGGGCGGGCAAGCACGATGCGCCAGTCCTGGCCACTGTTGCTTACGCCGATATCGACAAATTGCGGGTCCAGCACCACCCGACAGAAGCTTTCGCGCACGGCCTTCATGGCTGACTGGGCATCCTTGGGCCCGGACAGGCTGATGGCCTGCACGTTGACCATCGGGTACGCGGCCCGGGCCAGCGCTTGCTGCAAATCGCCGACGTTGGTGGCCGGCAGCACCAGCCGCGTATCGCTGGCCAGCGGTGGCAGTTCCTGGGAACCCTGGTCGCCGCAGCGTTGTACCTGGCTGCGGTATTGGTTGATCTGTTGTACTAACTGACTCTCTTCATTCGCCATCGCGCTGGCGCAGAACACCGTACTGGCGGCCAGCGTCGTGAGACCCATCATCAATGACAGAACGCGCATGGACGTTACCCTTGAGCTTGAAAGTGCCCATGATGCGCGATGTAACCCGGTCTGGTGCAACGCCTTTTTTGTTTTTTTGCCTCAATGGGTGTTCTTGGCGGTATTAAAGGCGCTGGCGCGGCGCAATGCCATCACACCGGCCAGCAGGATCAAGCCCAGTGCCACGCTGAAGGTTACATGCAGGCCATGGGCCACCGATTGCGGGAGCGCACGGGTGACATCCGGACTGGCCCACGCGAACACCGCCCCCAGCGCTGAAGCACCGAGGATCAGGCCTAGATTGCGTGACAGGTTCAGCAGGCCCGACACCGTGCCGCGATGCGCCGCCTCTATATCGCTCATCACCGCCGTGTTGTTGGCCGCCTGAAACAGGCTGTAGCCCGTCGTCAGAATGACCAGTGCGGCCAGATAGGCGATCAGTCCAGACGCCAGCGACAGCAGCAGCGCCCCACACCCCAGCACGCCCAGCCCGGCGAGTATCATGCGCCGGCTGCCGAGGCGGTCGGTCAGGCGGCCGGCCGGAATGCCGGTGAGGGCCGCCACACAGGGCCCGACGGCCATGGCCAGGCCCATCCACTCCGGGGCCAGCCCCAGGCCCCTGGACAAATAAAAGGGCCCGACCACAAAGGTGGCCATGATCACAGCGGCCACCAAGGCACTCATGGCCAGGCTGCTGCGCAATGACGCGTCCTTCAGTAAAGACCAGACACCAGAGGCCGCACCGGCGGGTGCCTGCGCACGATCAACCGGCAAACAGCGATAAGCGAGGGCGGCGGCCAGCAGCCCCAACGGCACCCCGACCAGGAAGATCGCGCGCCAACCCCACAGGCTCAGCAATACCCCGCCCAGGCTGGGACCCATGGCAGTGCCGACGGCCGACATCGTGCCCAGCCATCCCATGACCCGGCCGGTACGTTCCCGGGTGACGGTATCGCCCACCATTGCCAGGGCCATGGCCATCATCACTGCTGCGCCGAGGCCTTGCAGGACGCGCGCGGCAACCAGACCCTCCAGCGAGGGGGCCAGCCCGCACAGCCCGCACGCCACGGTGAAGAGCAGCAAGCCGGCGAGCAATACGCGTCGACGGCCCCAGCGGTCACCCAGGCGCCCGGCGCTGACGATCACTGCCGTGATTGCCAGCAGATAGGCCAGCACCACCCACTGCACCGCGTGAAACGACGCATCAAACGCCTGCGCCAGGCTGGGCAGGCTGACATTGGCGATGCTGGTGCCGAGGGAGGCCAGCAACATGGACAGGGACAGGCTGACGAGGCTGCCGCGAGAAGAGGGGGGCATGGGTAATCCTTGAGCGAAGGCAACTGTCACAAATCTACGGCGTGACCTACCATGGCGGAAGACGCATGGGTTGCAGTTAATACCTGCATCTGACGCCTGATAAGGAGCACCGATGGCCGATTTAAATTTGCTGGTCACCCTGGATGTATTGCTCGCCGAAGGCAGTGTGGCCGGCGCGGCCAGACGCTTGCGCCTGAGCCCCTCGGCGATGAGCCGCGCTTTGGCGCGTTTACGCGAAACCACCGGCGACCCGTTGCTGGTGCGCGCCGGTCGCGGCCTGGTGCCTACGCCGAGGGCGGTGGAACTGCGCGAACAGGTCAGCCGCCTGGTGCAGGACGCCAGCGCCGTGTTGCGGCCCGTGCACACGCTGGACATGGCTCAGGTCGAGCGCACCTTTACCCTGCGTACCAGCGAAGAGTTCGTCGAAAATGTCGGTGCGGCGTTGTTGGCACGTACGGCGCGGGAAGCACCCGGTGTGCGCCTGCGCTTCATCCATAAAACCGACAAGGACAGTGCGCTGCTGCGTGACGGCAGCGTCGACCTGGAAACCGGCGTGGTTGACCCTGCGGCCAGCCCCGAAGTGCTGACCCAGGCGCTGTTCCGTGACCGTTTGGTTGGGGTGGTACGCAGCGGCCATGCGCTCAGCCAGGGCGACGTCAGCGCCCGGCGGTATGCCGAGGGCCAGCACGTCTACGTATCACGCCGTGGCCAGGACCGTGGCCAGATCGACGACGCGCTTGAGGCCCAGGGCCTGACGCGACAGATCAGCACCATCGTCGCCGGGTTCGCCACCGCCATTGCCCTGGCCCGCGACACCGACCTGATCGCCAGCGTGCCCGAACGCTACACCTTCCATCAACGGGAAGGCCTGCATCGCTTTGAGCTGCCGGTGGCGCTGCCGACCTTCACCGTCGCGATGCTGTGGCACCCCAGGCTCGATGCCGACCTGGCCCATCGCTGGTTGCGCGGGTGTTTGCGCGAGGTATGTGCCGAGCAGGTACAATCCGCGTTGCCTTGATGCTTAACCCCAGGAATCTGCATGTTCAGCCTTACCCGCTACACCACACCGTGCCCGGAGCCTATCAATGCTCAGATCCTGCAGATGGTGGTGGACAACCTCACCGACATCAGCAGCGTGGCGCTGCCGCCGAGTAACCTGCTGTACAACATCTACCAGTACGCGATTGGCTTTGAGGTGCATCTGTACCTGGAAGCGCTGGACGGTTCAAAGGGCATTGCCGTCGAGTTGGTCGTGGCCACCGATCCGCAAGACCCGCAGAAGGTGATGGGCTTTGTGCTGTACCTGCCGGTGAAGGAGGCTCCCGAGGCCTGCGGAATCGCTTTCATGGCGGTGCAAGTCGGCTATCGGCGCCAGGGCGTGGCTCGCGGGATGATGCGCGACGTGCTGAGCCGTCATCCCCATGCGGAACTGGCCTGCTCCATAGAGAAGGTGCCAGCGTTTGAAAGCATGGGCTTTCGGGTACGTGGCGCACGTGAGACTCAAGTGCTGATGAATACGCGGGACTACGGCACCGACGGCCTGATGGGCGTGCTGGATGTGGCGGCGATCTATCGCTCGCTGGAGGTGCGGCAGATTCATACCTACCTGCTGCAAAAGCACGGCAAGCGCGCGATGGTGGATGCCGAGAAGCAGCGTGACCGCCACCTGGATCAACTGGCACGTAAGGTCCAGGCATTTATTACTCGCGGTGAACACGGCCGCGATTGACCATTGCCAGGATAGTCGCCAGCAATTCCTGCTGCGCTTCTTCTCGGCTGATCTCGCCACTGAACGCCGCCTGGGACAGCGCTTCCGCAGCGCCCAGCATCGCCCTTAAGCCAGCCTTGGACACGTGGCCGAAGGGCGACAGCGCGTCGCGACACTTATCGAGGAAGATCGCCTCGTAGTGGCGCTTGAGGGTTTCCAGCTCCGGCGAGCTGCTCAAGGCCGCAATCACCCCCGGGATTTCCCGGCCCTGCAACAACACGCACTCCACATAGGACGCGGCGATCACCCCGGCGCGATCCTCAAGGGTGGCGCTGCTGGCCTCTATGGCGTCGACAAACACTTGGTTCTGGCGCGCATCGAAATCCTCATACAGCGCGACGAGCAACCCCGCACGGGTGACGAAATGGTCGTATACCACCGGTTTGGTCACGCCCGCCAGTTCCGCCAGGCGACCGAGCGTCAGTGCTTCGGTGCCTTCATCGCGCACCAGTTGCCAGGCCACATCGAGTAATTGACGCAGGCGTTCTTCACGGGACAGGCGCCGACGTGGGGCCGGGGATTCGCTGCTTGACATGCTTATATACCAAAAGTAACTTACTAATCGTAACTTAAGCCCAGCGTAACCCCAAAGGGAGTCCCTGTCATGCACGCACTTATCGTTGTTGCACATCACGACCCGCAATCCCTCACCCACAGCGTGGCTGCGCAGGTGGCCGCCGGGCTCACTGCCGCGGGCCACACTGTTGAAATCGCCGACCTTGCCGCCGAAGGTTTTGACCCGCGCTACACCGCCGCCGACCATGCGGTTCACCGAACCCGCGCCACGCCACCCGCCGATGTGCGGGCCGAACAGGCCCGCATCGACCGTGCCGACGCCCTGGTGCTGGCGTTCCCGATTTACTGGTGGTCATTGCCGGGCCTGCTCAAAGGCTGGATCGACCGCGTATTCATCAACGGCTGGGCCATCGAATACGGCCCCGATACGCCGGTGGTGAAAAAGCTGCGGCACCTGAACGTGCATTTGCTGGCCTTGGGCGCAGCGGATGACGATGCGTTTGATCGACACGGCTATGCCCAGGCGATGCGCACGCAGATCGACTACGGGATCTTCGATTACTGTGGCGCGCAGGTGCTGACCTCGGCGCTGCTGCTCGACTCGGAAAGCGGCGGGGCGCAGGCGCATTTGGAGAAGGCGTGGGCCGTGGGGCAGGGTTTGTTCGACGTCGAGACAGTCGCCGGTTGATTCAACCTTCGCGAATCCAGCAGACGGGCAGTGAAGAGGGTGTGGCGGGCATGGAACTTGGAACGATTGGACGATCACTCATGGTGTTCACAAACACTTGAGATAAAGTTAATGACGTCAATTTCTTCTGCACCTGGAACCGCGTTCATTGCCCCCACCATCGATACGTCTTACGGAAAGCCCACGCAAGATCAAGTGAGGCAAGATCAACAAAACGATGCGAAAAAAAACCATCCCTTTCCGAACGTCTCGCCTGAACAACTGCAGACCTTGAACAGCGAGCAACTGCAGAGGCTCAACAAATATCCCGATATGAGCTATCAAGACGTGAGGGGTGGGCATGGAATGGTGTTTGCCAACGGTTTCGTCTGGTAACGGGTTTAGCTACGACAGACGCTGTGCCTGCGGCAACTGGGTGCTGACGCGTTTAAAGGGCTGACTACTGTCCAAACAGGTCATGTGCATCAAGCAACCGATAAGCAACCTCCGGCCGTTTTTCCATACCTTTACGGATTGCGGCCGGAATCGACAACCGAGTCTTGCGACACAAGCCTGGCAGTTTGTCGATCACAATCTGAATCCCACGCATGCTTTTGACTTCAGTGTGGCCGGGTGCGACATGTACGCGGATACCCAGTTGCAGGTACATCAAGCGCTGCATGTGTTCCAGGTCTTCCAGGCTTTGAAGGTTTTCCAGGCGCTCCAGCAGCTTCTTCTCTTCCTGGCGGGTCAGTCGCAGGATGCGTTGGTCTGCCGAGGGGGTGCCAAGCAGTTGTTCGCGCTCGCAGTCACATAACGCAGGTGGGCAGGGTTGGCGAATTGTCATGATCACTCCCTCCCCACACCGTTGCCGACAGATTAGTAGGTCAGTTGAACGCCCAGGCTACCCAGGGCATTCCAGTATTCAGGATAGGTCTTGCCCACGCAGTCGGGGTCTTGGATCTTGACCCCTGACACTTTCAAGCCCGCCAGCGCAAAGCACATGGCGATGCGGTGGTCGGCGTGGGTGTCGATCAGCGCGGTGCAGGAAGTGCCGGCCAGGGCCGGGTCGCTGGCCACCAGCAGGTCATCGCCCTCGATGGTCGCCAGGCCCGGACGGATTTCGTTCAGGCCATCATGCAGCGCCTGGACGCGGTCACATTCCTTGACGCGCAAGTTGGCCAGCTCAGTGAAGCGCACCGGGGTGTTGTTGAACGCAGCCAGCACCGCCAGGGTCGGGATAGCGTCCTGCATCTGCGAGCCAACCACCGTGGCTTGCATGTTCGGGAACTGCGCGATCACGGCCTGGGCCTTGGCGTCCGGCTGGGTGAAATCCTGCGCGGCCACGCCGATGTCGATACGGCCACCGGTCAGCACTTCTGCGGCCCACAGGTAAGTGGCGGCGGAGGCGTCAGGTTCGATCAGGTAATCATGGGCTGTGTAGCCGCCAGGGGCGACGCGCCAGGTGGTGTCGTTGACGGCTTCAACCTGGGCTCCGAAGGCACGCATGCAGTCCAGGGTCAGATCCACGTAGCCACGGGCGCCGATGTCCTTGCCGGTTAGCGCCACTTCAATCGGCGCTTCGCCGCAGGCTGCGAGCATCAGCAGGGCCGATACGTATTGGCTGGACAGGCCGCCGTCGATCTCGAAGCGCTTGGCCTTGATCTTGCCCACGCCGTGCACGGTGACCGGTGGGCAACCCGTGGGGCTGTCGACCTGGATACCGTTCTGGCCGAGGGTCTCCAGCAGCGGGCCGATTGGGCGTTTTTGCATGTAGTCATCGCCGTCGAGCACCACGGTGCCTTCAACGGTGGCCACGGCGGCGGTGAGGAAGCGCATGGCGGTGCCGGCGTTGCCGAGGAACAGGGGCTGCGGCGGCAGTTGCAGTTTGCCTTGGCCGGTGACGACGAAGGTGGTGTCGTCGGGTTCGTCGATGGTGACGCCCATTTGGCGCAGGGCCACTGACATGTGGCGGGTGTCGTCGCTCTTGAGGGCGCCGCTGAGGCGGCTGGTGCCCTTGGCCAGGGCGGCCAGCAGCAGGGCGCGGTTGGTGATGGATTTGGAGCCGGGGGGGGCAACCTTGCCGTTGAGGGGGGCGTTGGGCGGTGTAACGGTCACGGTTTTCTGCGAACTCAAGGTACAAGGCTCCTGATTCAAGGCAAGGTGGGATGGAGTGGCCGACGGGCGGATTTGAATGATCGGGTATAGGTGTGGTGCTTGTCGAGCTTGCGATGGCGGTGGTGCGGTGTGCCTATCCGTTATTTGGGGGGGCGCCCCCAAATCCCCGTCGAATCCCGGCCAGCGTGTTTGACGGGGCGCTTGAGATCAAGATCTACAGCACGTATCGCTTTGCCAACCAATAATCATGCAACGCCCGCGCTGCCGGTTCGATTTCACTGACGCGTTGCTGGTGTGCTTGTACGTCCAGGTCGGCGGGCAGTTCGAAGTTGTCTTGTTCGGCGCACCAGGAGATTTTTTCCAGCAGGGCGGCCTGTTCTGCCGGCAGTTCCGGCCAGTTGCCGATGGCGGCGCCGCGGATGTAGCCGAAGCACCATTCTTCGGCGAGGGTGACGTTCTGGCCCTGGTGTTCGGTTTCGTCGAAGCGGGCCTTGAAGCCTTGCGCGTCGGTGGCCAGTTGGCTGGCCAGGGTGTTGATGTGGCGCACGCACAGTTCGAGGAAGCTTTGCGCTTCGTCCATGTTGTCCCACTCGGGGTTTTGCCCGCCCCAGATCGCCGGGAACCACTCTGCCACATCCACTTGGACCGGGCTGGAGACCAGCGCGGTGAAGTAGCCGTCGAGTTCGGCCAGGTTCAGGACCGAATGGTCGTCGCCGTACTTGAGCAGGGTGTCTTCGATGAATTCGAAGTCGGCGGCGGTCAGGGGGTGGGCGTGCATGGGCATATCCTTTAAACGTCGAGCGCCGCAGGTGAGGCGGCTTAAAGCGCGAAGGATGGCGTGTGTGCAGGGTTTTATCCAGCGCTTTGCAGTGTTTTTACCCGCGCGGCTGGCACAGCTTGCTCACGCAGACCGAACCGACCACGGCGAGGATGATCGGCAGCAGTGCGCCATTGGCCAGGTCGATAACGGTGCGCCCACAACATTTCATTACGTTTGCCCGTCCTGTTTTTGGCTGATGCGTCGTGGTGCACCCTTGTTATAGTTCGGGCCTCATCACTCGCCAGTCAGGGATCACTGCCATGTCCGAATACCAAGCTTTCGTCGTCGAACTCGCCGGCAACGTTGCCCATGTGCAGATCAACCGTCCGGAAAAGATCAACGCGATGAATGCGGCGTTCTGGACCGAAATCATCGACATCTTCCAATGGGTCGAAGACACCGACGCCGTACGCGCCGTGGTGCTCAGCGGTGCCGGCAAGCATTTCTCCTCCGGCATCGACCTGATGATGCTGGCTTCGGTGGCCAACGAGTTCGGCAAGGACGTGGGCCGCAACGCGCGCCTTTTGCGCCGCAAAATCCTTGAACTGCAAGCCTCGTTCAATGCCGTCGATAACTGCCGCAAGCCGGTGCTGGCGGCGATCCAGGGCTATTGCATCGGCGGTGCCATTGACCTGATCAGCGCCTGCGACATGCGCTACGCGGCTGACGGCGCGCAGTTCTCGATCAAGGAAATCGACATCGGCATGGCGGCCGACGTCGGCACCCTGCAGCGCCTGCCGCGCATCATCGGTGACGGCATGCTGCGCGAGTTGGCCTATACCGGCCGCCAGTTCGGCGCCGAGGAGGCGCGCAGCATCGGCCTGGTCAATCGCGTTTATCCCGATCAGGACAGCCTGTTGGCCGGGGTGATGGAAATCGCCCATGAAATTGCCGCCAAATCGCCGATTGCGGTCACCGGCACCAAGGCCATGATCAGCTACATGCGTGACCATACGGTCAATGACGGCTTGGAATACGTTGCCACCTGGAACTCGGCTATGTTGCAATCCAACGACCTGCGCGTGGCCATCGCGGCCCATATGAGTAAGCAGAAACCCGAATTCGTGGATTGACTGACATGACCCCAGGCTGGATTACCACAACGCTGCTGGACAACGACACCCCTGGCGGCTGGGCCGTTGCCCGCAGCCGCGACGGCTTTTTGCATGACACCAATGGCCCCTTGTTCCCCCGGGAATGGCTCAAGCGCCAGGACCTGTCAGTGTTCGCCGAACACGGCATCGGCCACCTCGACGGTGAGCCGGTGTACCTGCTGGAACTCAATAGCGCCGGTGAAGTACCGGGCTGCAGTTGGCAAGGCCTGCGCGGCTTCATGCTGCAAGGCGATCACACCTTGTACAAAGTGCTGGGTTACGCCGCGCAGATCGGTACGTGGGCGCGCGAGCATCGGTTTTGCGGCAGTTGCGGCCAGCCCATGGTCCAGGTGCCGCGCGAGCGTGCGATGTATTGCCAAGCCTGTGACCTGCGCAGCTACCCGCGGATTTCGCCGAGCATGATCGTGCTGGTGACCCGTGGCGACGAGATCCTGCTGGCGCGTTCGCCACGCTTTGTCACGGGGGTGTACAGCACGTTGGCGGGGTTTGCCGAGCCGGGTGAGTCGGCCGAAGACTGCCTGATCCGCGAGGTCCGCGAGGAAGTGCAGGTGGAGGTCAAGAATATCCAGTACATGGGCAGCCAGTGCTGGCCGTTCCCGCATTCGATGATGCTCGGCTTCCATGCCGAGTACGCCGGTGGCGACATCGTGCCCCAGGCTGACGAGATCGAGGACGCGCAGTGGTTCAACATCCACAACCTGCCGCCGCTGCCGGCGTCACGCTCGATTGCGCGTTACCTGATCGACCTCTACCTGGCCCGTCGCCTAGGCCACGCTGAACCAGTGCTGCCAGGCTAGGCGCACCGTCAGGCCGAGGACCACGGTGATGAACACCGGGCGAATGAATTTGGCGCCGCCGCTGATCGCGCTGCGTGCGCCAAAGAACGCGCCACACATCACCGACACGCCCATGGCCAGGCCGACGATCCAGTCCACCGAGCCGTTGAAGATAAACACCGACAGTGCCGCCGCGTTGCTGACGAAGTTCATGCTGCGCGCCACGCCGCTGGCCTTCACCAGGTCGATGGGGTGCAACAGCATCGTGCTGACGGTCCAGAACGCGCCGGTGCCCGGACCTGCCACGCCATCGTAGAAGCCCAGGCCGAAGCCTTGGGTGGATTGCCACTTCTTCTTGATCGGCGCGTCGGCATCCAGCGGCGCCTTGGGCGTGCCGCCGAACAACAGGTAAAGGCCGCAGCCGAACACAATCACCGGCAGCATCTTGTTCAGGGTTTCAGCCGGCAGGTAGTGGGCGACTACCGCGCCAGCGAGGGCGCCAATCAGCGTGCCGACAATGGCGTGCACCCACTGGCGCGGGTGGAACAGCTTGCGGCGGTAAAAGGTGAAGCTGGCGGTGGCCGAGCCGAAGGTGGAGCTGAGCTTGTTGGTGCCCAGTACCAAGTGCGGCGGCATGCCGGCGGTGAGCAGGGCGGGCGTGGTGAGCAAGCCCCCGCCGCCGGCGATGGCATCGATGAAACCGGCGATAAAGGCGACCGCCGCCAGGATGGCAAGGGTGGTGAGGTCTACGCTGAGTTCGAAGGGCATGGTCAGGGCTTATTGTTGGCAGGGCGCTAAGCGAAAGGCCGCCATCTTACTCGCGGGGAGTCTGCAAATCCAAATGTGAGAGGGGGCTTGCCCCCGATGGCAGTGCTCCAGCTGACTCATCTTTAGCTGAACTACCGCTATCGGGGGCAAGCCCCCTCCCACATTTACAGAATGTTCACCGGGTCATTTGTGTGTTCCCAGCCACTCCAGTGCCGTGCGCCAGATACAAATCCCAAGGAAATACGCCGACATCAGCGACCACAACCCAAACGTCCACGGGTTGGTGTTGGGATAGTCCACCACCATCAAGAAGCTGCACAGCAACCAGATCGTGGTCACGGCGATATTGATCGGCATGAACCGCTTGACGCGGAACGGGTGCAGGAACTTCATCGGCGTCACCGTCAGCAGCGCCAGGCCAATCACGGTGAGCAAGGTCACCCAGGCTTCCGGCTGGATGATATAGACGCACAGCGCAACCACGTTCCACGCGGCGGGGAAGCCGACGAAGTAGTTGTCTTTGCTCTTCATGTTCACGTTGCAGAAGCAGAACAGCGACGACACCAGGATCACCGACACCGTCAGCAGGTGGGTAAATTCCGGCAGGTCGATATAGCGGTAGATAAACAGTGCCGGAATAAACACGTAGGTGAGGTAATCGATCACCAGGTCGAGCACCGATCCGTCGAAACTGGGCAGTACCGTGCTGACATTCACCCGTCGCGCCAGTGAGCCGTCGACACCGTCCACCACCAATGCCAGGCCCAGCCAGAGCAGGCAGGCCTTGGGTGAGTTTTCCAGCAGCGCCAGGGTGGCCAGGAAGGCCAATACCACACCGGTGGCGGTGAAGCCGTGGGCGCCCCAGGCTTTGAGTCTGGCTACATGCAGGGTCGATATCACGGGCGGATCTCCAAAAGGTGAAACAGGGCAGCCGACGACGTGACGCCGTCGAGTCTGGCCGGGGGATGCAGGTATCGACCGGGAAGGGGGTAAGAAGGTTCACCACCCGGCGTATCACTTAGCGTAGCAAGCGTAGGCAGTTTCGGCATCAGCCTTGGCGGAACACCAGTGCCTTTAAGCCACTTTGCGCGTCAATATCAGGAAATTCCGGCGGGTTTTGCAGCCGTTCGGCAAAGCGCAACCCAGGGGCCTCGCGTGTCACGCCGTCGATCAGGAAGTCTTCGCCAAAGGCCGGGTCGTTCATGCAGGCCAGTACCGTGCCCTGTGGCGTGAGCAGATCCGGCAGGCGACGCAGGACGCGCTGGTAGTCCTTGGTCAGCAGGAAGCTGCCTTTCTGGAACGACGGTGGGTCGATGATCACCAGGTCGTAGGGGCCGCCATGCGTGACCTTGGCCCAGGACTTGAACAGGTCGTGGCCCAGGAAGCTGACCTTGCTCAGGTCATGACCATTGAGGCGATGGTTGTCGCGGCCACGGCTCAGGGCGCCACGGGCCATGTCCAGGTTCACCACGTGGTCGGCGCCCCCTTCGATGGCCGCTACCGAAAACCCGCACGTGTAGGCGAACAGGTTGAGCACCCGCTGGCCTTTAGCCTGTTCGCGCACCCAATTGCGCCCGTAGCGCATGTCGAGGAACAGCCCGCTGTTCTGTTTTTTACCCAGGTCGATCAGGTAACGCAGCCCGCCTTCGGTGATGGTCAGCTCGTCGACGGGGCCGCCCACCAGCCATTCGGTGGTGCTTTGCGGCAGGTAGCGGTGTTGCAGGGCGACGGTGTAAGTGCCGAATCGGGTTTGCAGCAGTTGCTTCAAGGCTTGCAACTGCGCCGCTTCCGGCGCCTTGAACAACGCCACCAGCAGCACGCCTTGCAACCAGTCTACGGTCAATTGCTCCAGGCCCGGCCAGCAGCGGCCACGGCCGTGGAACAGGCGCCGGGTTTCCGCCGGTGGGGTGACCAGGGCTGTGAGCAAGTGGGCGTGCAGGGTGGCGAGTGCGTCTGGGTTCATCGTTAAACGTCGTTCGTTGAGCGGGCGGCATTTTAAACACAATTGCCGGTGCGAGGGGGCTGGATGAATGGCGCGATGCCCTGGCTTCGCTGGTGGCCAACGCCGGCCCCGCGCGGGCGCGGCAGGTCATTGACCTGCTGAGCGATGCAAATCCAAATGGGGTGTTGTCTAGAAGGTGGCGATCAGGGCCGGCCCAAACGCTTCCTTGAGAAAGCCCGGCGCGATATACCGCTCGTAATGCGCTTCGGACAGCAGGAAAAATTCCCGGTCAATCGCATCGCGCAAATCCGCCAGGCTGCGCTCACGAAATTCCGGCAGCAACGCCAGCCCATATGCATCCAGCTTGGAAATCACCCGCGCACCCCGGGCAATCAGCTGGTACGCCCAGCAATACGGCGATTGGTGCGGCACAAAACGGATCTTGCGATTTTCCAGTTGCTGGCGCAGCAGGTGCGCATCAAACACCTCGAGTTTGCTGGCCATCACCTGCACCAGCAATTGCTCCAGGCGCAGCCACACCGCTTGTTTTTCCTCGGCGTTGTAGCCATTCCACTGGATCACTTCATGGTGATAACGCTTGCAGCCCCGGCAGACCAGGTCCCCGTAAACGGTGGAGCACAGGCCGACGCAAGGTGTTTTGATGGTTTGATTGGGCATAAGAGGCAATTTGCAAAGATCTATAGCGCACCGCAACCCCTGTGGAAGGGGGCTTGCCCCCGATCGCGGTGCATCAGTCACTGAAGCTTGAACTGAACGAACATCATCGGGGGCAAGCCCCCTCCCACATGTTGGGGTCTCGTCCGTGGATCAGTCCCAGCTCAACGCGCCGCCGGTCTGGTATTCGATCACGCGGGTCTCGAAGAAGTTTTTCTCTTTCTTCAAGTCCATGATCTCGCTCATCCACGGGAACGGGTTGGTGGTGCCTGGATACTCTTCCTTCAAGCCAATCTGCGACAGGCGACGGTTAGCGATGAACTTCAAGTAGTCTTCCATCATCGCCGCGTTCATCCCCAACACGCCGCGTGGCATGGTGTCGCGAGCGTATTCAATCTCCAGCTGAGTCCCTTGCAGAATCATCTGGGTCGCTTCTTCCTTCATCTCGGCATCCCACAAATGCGGGTTTTCGATTTTGATCTGGTTGATCACATCGATACCGAAGT
>Ga0209173_100297_pt1 | contig 35054 bp, 41 predicted proteins | sample SynthPrep_16_END_FD_187206 | JGI IMG/M metagenome (GOLD analysis project Ga0209173, IMG submission 187206) | Synthetic microbial communities from Ohio, USA - SynthPrep_16_END_DS12_MetaG (SPAdes) (version 2) | ecosystem: Engineered > Bioreactor > Aerobic > Activated sludge | place: USA: Ohio... | reverse complement strand
GTTCGTACACTTCAAAGCTATCGAAAGCGACGGTTTCAAAAGCCTGAAAGAAGGCCAAACCGTTTCCTTCGTGGCTGAGAAAGGCCAAAAGGGTATGCAAGCTGCACAGGTTCGCCCAGAGTAATTCTGCGCCGAACTAAAAAACCCCGTCCATGTGACGGGGTTTTTTATGGCCTGGAGAAAAGCGCTGGAGCAATCAGCCGCAATTGACCCGATTGATCACAAGGTTGTCATCGGTATTGAGGTTCAGGCGATCGGAGCGGTATTCCAGCGTGACCATGTCATCTGGCTTGAGAATGCGTGCGTTCTGCGCTCCGGCGCGGCTACGGGCCTGTTCCAGCAATTGTGGCGAAGCTTTCTGGCCGATTGCGAACTCGGCAGCCTTCGCCTCACAGCGGCTATGACCAGCATCGGTCACGGCAGTGTCTTTGGCTGGCTCAGAGGTACCCGGGGTGCTGCAACCCGACAAGGCGAGCGCAGCCAACAAAGTACCGAATGATGCGAGCTTCCAAGGCATGAAGCCTCCTTTGAGAAAAAATGGACAGAGATCGTGCGACCGTGGTTTGGCCGATTGGTTTCAGAATTGTCACAATTGGCTGTGGGCCAGTCTGCCTGAGTCGACACCGGGCGCTGGCGAATCAATCGTCACCAGATATGAACGCACTCAGTAGATGTCGATGTAATCAAACGGCGGGGTTGGCCAATTCTGCTTGAGCGCGTTGAAAATCTGCATCACCCACACCTCGTCGCTGGCTGCGACGTTGCCGACATAACCCGAACCCGCCGCCCAGGTCTCCAGGCGGAACAGAAGGCCGTCGATATCGACGCCACCCACCACGCCCGAAGAAATGTAGGCAATACCGGCCTTGGTAACGCGCAATTGGGTGTGAACGTTGTCACTGGCGGACGCAAGCAGCTGCCGCACAGCGTCCAGCGTCAGGTTTTCGGGGTTGTTCAAGTCGATCTGCACGCGGTTTGCCCTGGCAATTAAACAGGCGGACAGTGTCGCACAGCCCTCCCCTCATGCCTAAGTAGCAGTGCCAAACACGGCGCAAAATGGTTAACTCCACACGCAGAACGCACTAACCGCCTTTCAGCCTCGCGAGACACCCATGACCATCGTCACGATCCACGCCGACATCAAAGCCAAGTGGCCCCACGGGCAAAGCTCCTACAGCCCGGGCAGCCCGGAGGAGTTGGCAATCATCGGTATCGACCTGCTGGTCAAGGAACTGGGCACACAGGCCGCGCAGGCATTCATCGGCCAGGTATTCGAGAAATACCCGGCCGATCACATGGGGGCGCCAGACCCCGAGCGCGAATAAGACCCGGCCGACGAACGTCGACCGGCAGGCTGTTTACTTCAGGCGACCAAGGCGTTCGGTCAGCAGATCGAAGAAGCCCTGGGCATCGCCGTTTTCAACCCAGAACGCGTTCTTCGGTTGTTTCAGGCCATCGTACCAGTCGACGATGGTCTGGCCGAAGGTCGGGCCTTCACGGCTGTCCACCACCACGTTGACCTCACGGCCGCTGAACAGCGCAGGCTTGAGCAGGTAGGCAATGACGGTAGCGTCATGCACCGGGCCGCCCGGGATGCCGTAGTGCTCCATGTCGCCCTTGACGTATTCATTGAGAATATCGCCCACCACCTTGCTCGCGTTGTTGTTCAGCGCAGCGATTTGCTTCAGGCGTGCGTCGCTGGTCAGGACCTTGTGGGTCACGTCCAACGGCAGGTAGGTCAGCTTGACGCCGCTCTTGAGCACGATCTCGGCCGCGATCGGGTCGGCGAACAGGTTGAACTCGGCCACCGGCGTGATATTGCCGCCGTTGAAGTGCGCGCCGCCCATCACCACCACTTCCTTGATGCCTTGAGTGATCTCCGGCGCCTGGGTCAATGCCAGCGCCAGGTTGGTCTGCGGACCGAGCATGGCGATGGTGATGCTGTGGGGCTTGGCGGTGCTGAGGGTCTTGATCAGGTAATCAACGGCATTGCCTTCGGCCAGGCCTTTTTTCGGCTCATGCACGGTGACGCCGGAGATACCTTCCTTGCCATGGATGTTTTCAGCGTAGATCGGCGTGCGCAGCATTGGTTTCGGTGCACCGGCATATACCGGGATGTCCTCGCGCCCTGCCCATTCGCGGGCCAGGCGTGCGTTGCGGGAGGTCTTGTCGAGGCGCACGTTACCGGCAACGGTGGTCAGCGCGCGGATCTGCAGTTCATCGGGCGAAGCCATGGCGAACAGCAAGGCAACCACGTCGTCGGCACCGGGGTCGGTGTCGATGATCAGGTCGATTTTTTCCGCCGCGTGGGCGCTTGCAGCAGTTAGAACGGACAAAAGCAGCACACTCCGGAACAGGTGTCGCAGGGTTTGGGTACCACGTTGCATGACGCACTCCTTGTCGTTGGGGAATTCTAGAACGTTACGCCGGAAACCAGCGCGATATTGCAGTAGGGCTGGCACTCGCCGGTGCGCACCATCGCCCTCGCCTTGCGGCTGAGCTGCTTGAACTCTTCATGGCTGACCAGGCGGCGTTCGCCGAGGGCGGCCTGTTCGGTCAGGGTATTGAGATCCGCCAGGGCCGGCGGTTGCTTGAGCAGGATTTCTTCAGCGAGCACGTGGCTTTCCACCTGCATCTCGCTGAGGACGATGCGCAAGGTACTGACGAAATCCGGAATGCCTTTGGTCAGCGCCAGGTCGATCAGCTCGACACCCGGCGGCACCGGCAAGCCGGCATCACCGATCACCAGAATGTCGCCATGGCCAAGGGATGCGATCACCCGCGACAGCGCGATATTGAGCAAGGGAGTCTTTTTCATGAGGGCACAAAACCTTGGACGTCATGCAATGTGGGAATAGAAGGTTGCGCACCCGCGCGGGTCACGGACAGCGCGGCGGCTACCTGGCCGAAACGAATGGCCTCGGCCTCGCTCCTGCCGTTGGCCAGCGCGGCTGCGAAACCGCCGACGAAGGTGTCACCGGCAGCCGTGGTATCGACCGCCTTGACCTTGGGCGCGACCAGGCGCTCGAAGCCTTGGCCATCGGCAAACAACGCGCCTTCGGAGCCGAGGGTAATGATCACTTTGCCAGCACCGGCCTTGATCAGGCGTGTGGCGGCGGCCTTGGCGCTGTCCAGCGAGTCGACCACCACGCCGCTCAAGGCCGAGGCTTCGCTTTCATTGGGAATCAGGTAGTCGATGGCGGCGTACCAATCCTCGGGCAGCGGACCACTGGCCGGCGCCGGGTTCAGGATCACCGTCTTGCCCAGCTCGCGACCGCGCTTGAGAGCATGGCCGACAGTCTCCATCGGCGTTTCCAGCTGGCAGACAATCACGTCGGCAGCCTGCAGCACACTGTCAAATGCCTGTAATTTGGCTGGGGTCAGCTCGCCATTGCTACCGGCGACAATAACGATCGCATTCTGGCTGCTGTCATCCACCACGATCAGCGCCACGCCGCTGGAACCGTCGACGGTGCTGACGGCCTGGCAATCAATGCCCTCCACCAGCAACGCGTCGCGCAATTGCGCGCCATAGGCATCGTTGCCCACGCAGCCGACCATGGCGACCTCAGCCCCGAGGCGCGCCGAAGCGACCGCCTGGTTCGCGCCCTTGCCGCCGGGAACGGTGGAAAACGATTGGCCGATCAGGGTTTCACCGGCGCGGGGCAGCCGGCTGGCCCGGGTGACCAGGTCCATGTTCAGGCTGCCTATTACCACTACTTTTGCTGGCATACATCAGTACTCATCAATTCGGTTCAGCGGTATTGGGCAAACACACCGGCCAACGGCGCCGTCGACTCGCGCAGGACAATACTCGGCGTCACGATGCGTTGATCGATCGGCAATTGGGGTGTCGCAATTCGTCGCAGTAAAAGCTCGGCCGCCATCTCTCCCAGCTGCAGGATCGACTGGCCCACGGTGGTCAGCGCCGGGTACACGTACTGGCTCATCTGGATATCATCAAACCCGATCACCGACAGCTCACCGGGCACCCGGATATTACGTTCGGCAGCGGCGCGCAAGACGCCGAAGCCAATCATGTCGTTGCCGGCAAAAATCGCGCTGGGGGGATTATCCGCCAGCAATTGCGCCGCGGCCGCGTAACCACCGGTACTGGTGAAATCACTTTCCAGCACACGGCCGGCCGGCACTTCGAGCCCCGCCTCGGCCAGGGCACGGTAGTAGCCCGCCATCCGCATTTGCGCCACGCGGGTATGACTCGGGCCACCAATGCAGGCAATGTCGCGATGACCCAGATCGAGCAAGTGCCGGGTCGCCAGGTAAGCGCCCTGTTCATGGTCGATGCGCACCAGGTCGACATCGATCCCGTCCAATGCACGGTCGACGATGACCATCGGCGTGCGTACCGCCTTGAGGCCTGTCGCCAGGCCACTGTCGTCGCCGCCCACCGAGGTCACGATCAACCCGTCGATGCGTTTTTCCAGCAGCACCCTCAGGTAGCTGCGCTGCTTTTCGGCATTATCGTCGGAGTTGCAGAGGATCACGCAATAGCCGTTACGCTCGCAGTAATCCTCGATGCCCCGGGCCAGTTCCGCAAAATACGGGTTGAGGCTGTTGGGCACCAACAGGCCGATGGTGGCTGTGGTCTTGGCCTTCAGCGAGCGCGCGACCGCACTGGGTACATAGTCGAGCTGCTTGATGGCCGCCTCGACCTTGATCCGTACCGGCTCGCTGACCGGGCGCGTCTTGTTCACCACATGAGACACGGTGGTGTAGGAAATCCCCGCCAGCGCGGCCACATCCTTGATCGTTGCCATGGCTCAGGCTCGCCGACTGGCGCGCTGGCTGCGGTAAGTATCGAGCACCACCGCGATCACGATCACGGCACCGGTGATGATACGTTTGGTCGGCTCGGTGGCGCCAATCTGCGCCAGCCCTGCCGCCAGTACCGAGATGATCAGCACGCCGAAGAAGGTACTGATGACCGAGCCACGCCCGCCCATCAGGCTGGTGCCGCCGATCACTACCGCAGCGATCACTTGCAGCTCCAGGCCGGAACCGGCGTTGGGATCGGCCGCTTCCAGGCGCGAAATCTGGAACAGCGCCGCCACACCCGCCAGCAGGCCCATCAGGCTGAACACCAGGATCTTGTAGGGCTTGGGATTGATACCCGCCAGGCGCACGGCCTCTTCGTTGGTGCCAATGCCGATCAGGTAGCGACCGAACACGGTACGGGTCAGCACCAGCTGCGCGGCGATGATCACCAGCAACGCGATGATGAACGAAGGTGAAATGCCGAAGGCCACCGGGTTGGACAGCCAGGCAAACGAATCACCGATGTATGCGGTACGCGAGCCGGTCATCTGGTACGCCACGCCGCGCGCCATTTCCAGCACGCCGAGGGACACGATGAATGACGGGATCCGCCAGGCCACTGTGATCGAACCGGTAATGGTCCCGGCCAACGCGGCGCAGCCCATGCCCAGCACGGCTGCCGGCAACACACTCCAGCCCCAGCCGAGAATCGCCACGCTGACGGCCGATGCGGCCAGGGCCAGCACGGAGCCTACCGACAGGTCGATGCCGCCGATGATCAGCACGAAGGTCATGCCGACTGCCAGCACCATCAGGTCGGGAATCTGGTTGGCCAGGGTGCTGAAGGTGTCGTACGAGAGGAAGTGGTCGCTCAGGAACGAGAACAGCGCAATCATCGCCAGCAAGGCGCCGGCCAGGCCCAGGTAGGTGCCCAGGCCATAGAAGTTGCCGCCACGTTTTGCGGGGGAGGAAGTGGTTTTCATGGGGTATTCCTAGGCGCTGCGTCGTTGAGCAGCGCATCACGTTTCTGATAGCCGGCAAAAGCAGCGGCAAGCAATTCGTCCTGGGTCCAGCTGTCGCGCTCGAAGGTCTCGATCAGGCGCCCGGCGGAAAGTACGCCGATGCGGTCGCAGATCAGCATCAACTCACGCAGGTCGCTGGACACCACCACCAGCGCCTTGCCCTGGCGGGTCAGGTCGCCGAGCAACGCATAGATATCGAATTTGGCGCCGACGTCGATGCCTCGGGTCGGTTCATCGAACAGCATCACCGCGCAATCGCGCTCCAGCCAGCGGCCAATCACCACCTTCTGCTGGTTACCACCCGACAGCTCGGACACCAGCTGCGCCGGACTGGAACTGCGGATACGCATGGCGTCGACCTGGCGCTTGGCCAAGGCCGTTTCGTCACGACTGTTCACCAGGCCACCGCTGGACACCTTCGGCATGTTGCCCAAGGCAATGTTGGCGCCGATGGATTGGGTCAGCAGCAGGCCTTCGCCCTTGCGGTCTTCGGTGATCAGGGCGATGCCATGGCTAACCGCGTCGACGGGCGAGCGAATGCTGACGACTTGCGCAGGTGTGCCCAGGGCCACGGTGCCGCTGTCGGCCAGGTCGGCGCCGAAGATCAGGCGCAGCAATTCCGTACGACCCGCACCGATCAGGCCGGAGATGCCGTAGATTTCGCCGGCACGCACTTCAAACGACACGTCGCGGACCTTGTCCGAGCGGGTCAGGCCTTTTACCGTCAACAGCGGCGCGCCGATGGTGCGCGGGCCCAGGTCGATTTTCTCGCCCAGTTCGCGGCCCACCATCAGCGTGACCAGTTGCTCACTGTTGTAGTTGGCCATCGGCTCGACACACACCAGCTTGCCGTCACGCAGCACCGCAATGCGCTGGGCAACCCGGGCCAGCTCTTCGAGCCGGTGGGAAATATAGATAATCGCCACGCCCCGGGCCTGCAGGCGGGTGATTTGTTCGAACAGCATCTCGACTTCACGGGCGGTCAGCATCGCCGTGGGTTCGTCGAGGATCAGTACGTGGCAATCGCCAATCAGGTTGCGGGCGATCTCGACCATCTGTTGGTGGCCGATGCCGAGGCTGCCGACCAGGGTGTCCGGGTCGATAGCGTCCAGGCCGACCTGGGCCATGGCTTCAATGGCGGCCTTGCGCAGTTGCTTGCGGCTGATCCAGCCACCGTGGCTGGGCAGGTTATCGAGGAACAGGTTTTCAGCGACCGTCAGGGTTGGCAGCAGGTTAAGCTCCTGCATGACCATGCGGATGCCCTGCTCTTCAGCCTGGGTCCGGCTGCCTGGCGTGTAGGCCTGGCCATTGAACTGCATCTGGCCGTCGGTCGGGGTGACCAGCCCGCCGATGATTTTCGACAGGGTGCTTTTCCCCGCGCCATTCTCACCGGTAAGCGCCAACACTTCCCCACGATTGAGCGTCAGGGTGATGTCGGACAGAACCGGTTGGGCATAGGTCTTGCCGATACCGCTGACCGAGAGGACAGCGTTCGGTGCGGAAGATGACATAGGAACGTCTCCAGGCGTCCGCTCGGGTGAGCGGACGCTGTTTTGTGCTGCCGGGGAATTACTTCTTGAGGATGAGTTCGACCGGGGTTTCGATCATGCCATCCACGGCATCGACTTTTTCACCCTTGACCAGCTTCAGAGCGTTCTGGATACCGAAAACGGCTTGCTGGGCAGCAGCCTGGTCGGCGGTGGCCAGGACACGGCCGTCCTGCAGCATCGGCTTGATGGCCTCGATGTTGTCGTAGCCTACGACCAGCACCTTGCCAGCCTTGCCGGCGCCACGTACGGCGGATACTGCGCCCAGTGCCATGTTGTCGTTACCGGCCAGCAGTGCCTTGATGTTCGGGTTTGCCTGGAGCATGGCAGCGGCAATCGCGTTGCCCTTGTCGATTTCCCACTCACCGGATTGGGTGGAGACGATCTTCATGCCGGCGGCATCCATCGCGTCCTTGAAGCCAGCGGTACGCTGCTGGGCGTTGGTGGTGGTGGACACACCTTCGATGATGCCAACCTGGTCACCCTTGGTGAGGTGCTTGGCCAGTTCTTCACCGACCAGGCGCGCGCCCTTGCGGTTGTCTGGACCTACGAACGGGATATCAAGGTTTTTGCTTTTCAGTACATCCACATCAAGACGGTTGTCGATGTTGACGACCTTGATGCCTTTGTCGGAGGCCTTTTTCAGCACGGTGACCAGGGCTTTCGAGTCGGCGGGAGCAATGACGATCGCGTCAACCTTGGACAGGATCATCTGATTGACGATATCGATCTGCGCACTGGTATCGGTTTCGTTCTTGATCCCGTTGGTGATCATGTCGAAGTCGGCGGCGTGGGCTTTCTGGTATTCCTTGGCACCGTCCTGCATGGTGACGAAGAATTCGTTGGCGAGGGATTTCATGACCAGGCCGACCTTGGGTTTGGCGGCGGTCTCGGCAGCAAATGCAGAGGAAAGAGGCAGGGCAGCGGATGCGGCAGCAAGCACAGCGACAGCAAGAAGACGTCCAGCAAATGGCAGCTTCATGGGTTCACTCCGATCTTATGATTATTGTGAGCAACGCTTGCACCGAAGAACGCTTCGGCAGCCAACCCACCCGGGCGGCTGATACGAGCTTTCACGACACTCGAGGAGCACCCCGTGAAACATCTCGCAAACGTTTGCGTTAGGTCAAACTATGAGAAGCTTGTCGAGATTTGTCAACGGGAGAAAACAGCCTTTTGATGAATCCGCTTTACGCCCTGCCCTCGAAGCCATCCGGTACCCCCTTTAAACATCCGCGTTGCTGGATCGTTCTCTGAAACGACAGGTCGCGGCGTGCCTCCTGCGTTTAAACCCAAACTGTTCCGTCATCCTTTTCGGACAACCGAACACCTGCGCACCGCTTTGTTCGGAAAGCCGGACAGAAGACCAAGCCATTTACTTACAAATCAAACAAATATAGATATAAATCAATAGGTTAAATTCTATTGCCCAACAAAATCCCGCTGGTACAAATCCTGCTCTTACTCAGCACCTCGTGGCGTTCAGAACCGCCCGGGTGTTTCTAGATGAACCTGCATCAGCACTCATCAAAACTAGAGAGAAGAATAATGAAATCTGCGTTGAAAACTTTCGTACCGGGCGCGTTAGCCCTCCTGCTGTTGTTCCCCGTTGCCGCTCAGGCAAAAGAAGCTGAAACCCAGCAAAAACTGTCCAACGTGGTGATCCTTGCCACCGGCGGCACCATCGCCGGCGCCGGCGCCAGCGCGGCCAACAGTGCGACCTACCAGGCCGCCAAGGTCGGCATCGAACAATTGATCGCCGGTGTTCCTGAGCTTAGCCAGATCGCCAATGTCCGCGGCGAACAAGTATTGCAAATTGCCTCCGAAAGCATCACCAACGAAAACCTCCTGCAACTGGGTCGTCGTGTCGCCGAACTGGCCGACAGCAAGGACGTCGACGGCATCGTGATCACCCACGGTACCGACACCCTGGAAGAGACTGCCTACTTCCTCAACCTGGTGGAAAAGACCGACAAGCCAATCGTCGTGGTCGGCTCGATGCGCCCAGGCACCGCCATGTCGGCTGATGGCATGCTCAACCTGTACAACGCCGTTGCCGTCGCCGGCAGCAAGGACGCCCGCGGCAAAGGCGTACTGGTGACCATGAACGACGAGATCCAGTCGGGTCGCGACGTCAGCAAGATGATCAACATCAAGACTGAAGCGTTCAAGAGCCCATGGGGCCCGCTGGGCATGGTGGTTGAAGGCAAATCCTACTGGTTCCGCCTGCCAGCCAAGCGTCACACCATGAACTCGGAATTCGACATCAAGACCATCAAAAGCCTGCCGGACGTCGAAATCGCCTATTCCTATGGCAACGTAAGCGACACCGCCTACAAGGCCCTGGCCCAGGCCGGCGCGAAAGCCATCATCCACGCCGGTACCGGCAATGGTTCGGTGTCGTCCAAGGTGGTGCCTGCCCTGCAGGAACTGCGCAAGCAAGGCGTACAGATCATTCGCTCTTCCCACGTGAATGCCGGTGGTTTCGTTCTGCGTAACGCCGAACAACCAGACGACAAATACGACTGGGTAGTTGCCCATGACCTGAACCCGCAGAAAGCCCGCATCCTGGCCATGGTCGCCCTGACCAAGACCCAGGACAGCAAGGAACTGCAACGGATGTTCTGGGAATATTGATCGCTCCCGGGCCCGGCCGGCAACGGTTGGGCCATCCCGCTCGTGGCGTACCGCGAGCGGGTCTGATTTCCCCCGCTTTATCCCCCGCGCAAAAAAACCTTTGAAAAACAAAGCGTTCCTACACCAAATCGGCAAAACCACTGTCAGAAGAAATTCTTGAATTTTAAGCAGTTGCGAAATTGCTCACAGTTAAATACTGTATGCACGTACAGCCTAATAAGGAATACTCCGTGGCAAAGCCCTCTTCCGCAGCACCAACACCTCCTGATGCCTACCAACGACTGGCCGTTCGTGTGCAGAAAATCATCAACTCCACCAATGCCCAAAAAAACAAGGCGGCGTTGATTTTTCGTTTGCCGGAGGAACCGGAAGACGAGTGGGCACGACTACTGGAAGAGATAGCAGAAAACGATAACGTCACCCTCGCTTATCGCGATGACGGCGGCGTGCAGATTTTCTGGGTTGTGCCGAAGGAAGATTGAGTCAATGAGTGTCCGTTTTATCAGTGTGTTGTTCGTGTTTTTTGCTGTCACCGCTCACGCCCAAGCCCCCAGGACGTTCAGCGAAGCCAAGAAAATCGCCTGGAAACTGTATGAACCGCAATCCACGGAGTTCTATTGCGGCTGCAAATACAACGGCAACCGGGTAGACCTGAAAGCCTGCGGCTATATCCCGCGCAAAAACGCCAACCGGGCGGCACGTATTGAATGGGAACACATTGTTCCGGCCTGGCAGATCGGCCATCAGCGCCAGTGCTGGCAGGATGGCGGGCGCAAGAACTGCACCCGCAAGGACGCGGTCTACAAGCGGGCCGAAGCCGACCTGCACAACCTGGTGCCGAGCATCGGCGAGGTGAATGGCGACCGAAACAATTTCAGTTTTGGCTGGCTGCCGGTACAAAGCGGCCAATATGGATCATGCCTGACTCAGGTGGACTTCAAGGCCAAGAAGGTCATGCCCCGCCCTTCCATTCGCGGCATGATCGCCCGAACCTATTTCTATATGAGTAAGCAGTATGGCCTGCGCCTGTCGAAACAGGATCGCCAGCTGTATGAAGCCTGGAACAAGACCTACCCGGTACAGCCCTGGGAACGCCAGCGCAATCAAACCGTGGCGTGCGTGATGGGGCGCGGCAATGAATTTGTCGGCCCGGTGAACTTGAAAGCCTGCGGCTGAACGAAAAAAGCGGGAGCGCCATGGCCTCCCGCTTGTCGACTCTTTACTGCGCAACCTTGTGTTCGATGACCTCGGACACCGTGTCATTCTTCTTCGCAGTGGCCAGTTTCTCGGTCAACTGCGCTTGTTTCGCCTCGGCCTCGGCCTTGGTGCTGAATGGGCCCAGCAGCACCTGGTCCTTACCGTCTTCCTTCGCCAGATAGAAACTGAAACCGTGTTCCAGCAACCACGCGGTCAGGTCAGTCATCGCCTGCAGCTTGTGATCCGGCGGCCCCACCCATACATCCCATTCTTGAGAGGCGATCGCGCCGACCGCAGGTTGCGCCTGGGCGGGCGCCTCGGCAACGGCAGGCCTGGCCTTGGGGGCGTCGACACTTTTACCTTCACCGCAACCGGCCAATGCCAACACCGCAATTGCCATCGCTACTTTACGCACTACCCTGCTCCTTAGAGGATCAAAGAGGCGACTTTATCATTCACTGTCTATTCTGGCCGTCATAAACGTTGGCTTAAACAATGCGAATGATGTATCGCAGACCTGTATGATGGCGGCATGGGAATTAATGCCGCCTCTATGCGTCCTAAAAGAGGCAGCCACAGGGAAGCGCTTCGCAGTAAGCTACACACATCCGACATCTGCCCTGTCTGAAACATGTGTCCTTCAAAGCAATCAAGGAGAAGTCCATGCTGATACTCACCCGCAAAGTCGGTGAAAGCATAAACATCGGTGATGACATCACGATCACCATCCTGGGCGTTAGCGGCCAGCAAGTAAGAATCGGCATCAATGCTCCAAAGGACGTTGCCGTGCATCGCGAGGAGATCTACCAACGTATCCAGGCGGGCCTGACGGCTCCGGATAAAAACCAGACACCTTGAAGCGCCTCCAGTAGCCAGCCCTTTCGTTCACTGTAACGGCTGGCGAAAACCTCTTTCAGCCTGCTCGCGGCTTCCCGCGGCCAGCGCGCCCTATTCCCTTGTTCCAGCGCCAGGCCAGCGTCATCCCAGGCCGACACCGCGTGCCATGCCGCTCGCTGCAATCATCATCAGCACCAGCAGTAACGCCTGCATATGGCTGATGCGCGCAAAAAGACCTGCCTGGTGCAAATCGAGGAGCGTGCCACGCGCCAACGCGATGCGCCATTTGATAAAGCGAATCATCGGCGCGAGCTCCAGTAACAAAATTAATACAAGCAGCGTCATCTTCACGTGAAACAACGGCTGGTGCAGGTAATAATCACTGCCCTTTTCGTAGCCGCCGAAGGCCCGCAGGCCACCGGTTACCAATAACACCAGGGCACTGATTCCCCAGATGTTGTCCGCGATCAATACGCGGCGCAGGGTGGATGGGTCACTATCAGATACACCGCGCAATGCCTTGCCACGCGCAAGCACGGCCGACAATGCCATGGCGAATGCCAGTAAATGGACTGCTGCAAGAAACCACTGAACCAACATAAGGCGTACTCCCTTTTGTATGACACATGGCAGGAACACTTCTCAGTAATAGTCGCTGGCTGCGTTCAACGCATGAAACAGCCTGCAAACAAAGGGAACTTGTGGAGTTTTCCAGGGCCGAATCTCGTGACAAATCCCCTACAGTCTGCAGCGCGCCAAGGAGCACGTTGATGAGGCGTCCCGTTAAACAGCCTTATTTATCCAAGTCTTGGTTGATCGTCACGCTGATCAGCGTGGCGTTTGTGGCGCTGGAGTATGGCCTCAAGTTCGAAATCGAAGGTTCCTCCGACAAAGCCTACTCATGGCTGGACCTGACGCTGTTCCTGAGCGCGTACTTGTTTTTCTTCTGCCTCAAGCCCATTCAGGTCGCCGTCCATCGCAGACTGTGCCGGCGCGCGCCTCACAGTGATCGCCGCAAAGCCTCATCCTGACGGCTTTGGGTTTCATCTTGAAGTTCGTTGCCCCAGCGCGGTGTATCCCGCAAGCGGGTTGAAACCGTCGCCGCAGTTGCTATCAGATCGCCGGTATTTACAGCTGCGCGACACAACCTATGCTTGGGCATGCACGGTCGGTGAAAGGTTGTAGCGCTGATGGACACACTGAGTAAAAGCGAAATCGAATCAGCACTGGCAGCGCGCCTGCCGAGCTACAAAATCGTCTGCACCCTGCATGCCGATGGCACGCTTTCCGCGATTCTCAGCGGCCCGGAAGCTGATCACTTTGCGGTGACCGGCATCGTCCGCGCACACCATCGAGGGCCGGAGGCGATTGCCAGGCTTGCCAGCGAAATCCTCAAGGAAATGGTCTTGTCCCGCCAGGGGCTCAAGGGCAACCGCCTGCAGACGCTCACTGGAAACAGCTCCAACGTTGAACCGCCCCTTTACGAAGAAGGCCGATCCGGGTAACCGGGTCGGCCTTTTTTTTACGCCAGGCGCTGTAGATGCAACAGCCCGGCTTCGTCCCGCTGAACCTGTAGACGCTCATACCCGTCAATCGACGGATGCTCGGTGACCATGGGCACAAGGTGGGTCGACGTCACCACCATCACATCGGCCCCCGCCGCCTCGCCGGCGCGAATCCCGACGCTGGCATCCTCAAACACCAGGCAGTCCTGTACCGGTACTCCCAGCCGTTGCGCACCGAGCACATAACACGCCGGATCCGGCTTGCCGCTGGCGACATCCTCCGCGGTGACCAGCACCGCCGGCGGGTTGATCCCGGCCGCCTGCATACGGCGCAGAGCCAGTGCCTTGGGGGCAGACGTAACCAGCGCCCATTGATCGCCGGGCAATGCGTTGAGGAATTCCACCGCGCCCGCAATCGCCACCACCCCTTCCACATCCTCAAGTTCAGCCTCGGTAATCCACTGCGCCTCAGCCTGCGCGTCCACACCGGGCAACGCCTGGCGGGTGATGGTATCGATGGCCCGGGCACCATGGATGGTCTTCAGAAAAGCCTCGACATCCAGCCCATGGCGTTCAGCCCAGGTGGCCCATACGCGCTCGGCGGCGGCAATGGAGTTCAGAAGTGTGCCATCCATATCGAACAGAAAGGCGCGGTAACGGTGGGCGAATACAGCTGAATCGCGGGTGGACACTGCTCGGCTTCCTCTTGCTTTCGTCACCCGGTCTTGGGCGCTGACGAACCACTTGCCTGGTGCAATCTACGGATCGGCCCAAACGCTGTAAACCTTGCCGTGGTTTGTATCGGACTGTATGGGAACCCCGCCTGGATACGCGAACCCGCATTTCGCCACGCCTGGGCACACATGGCAGATACACCCCGGCGATTAACTACGACCACCAGCCAATCCGGCTGGCTCACGCGTAGGAGACTCATCATGTTCAATCTCTCGAAAGCTTCGTCCCTGGTACTCGGCCTGACTGTCATCGCGGGCCTCGGGCTGTCATCCATGGCGTCGGCCGACACCCACGCTGGCGCGGTCAAAGACCAGCCATCCCACCTGCTCGCCGAGGGCGGCGCAGATCGCCTGCACGAACGCGGCCTGGCGGAAGGCGGCGCTGAACGCCTGCAAGCAGCCCGTACTGTCTGATGGGTCACCGTCCAACCAGGGCAGCCTTCCGGCTGCCCATTGCATTACAAACTTGTCATCAAGCTGTCAGTGTTGCCAGCACCCTCACTTCATACAGTGAAGTCGTCAGTCACCCACAGCGGGTGACCCAACTTCCCACTGAAAATGAAGCGAGCCCGCCCATGAAACCTGCAAGCAAACTCTGCCTGATCGCCGCCAGCCTGTTGATGCTGGGGACCGGCGCCGCCGTGGCCGGCCCGATTGCACCGGTGAAAGCCAATAACGTAGTGCTGGTACACGGCTCCTGGGCCGACGGTTCCAGTTGGTCCGAAGTGATTACCCGCCTGCAGGCCGCCGGCTTGCATGTAACCGCCGTGCAAAACCCGCTGACCTCAGTGGCGGATGACGTTGCCGCCACCAATCGCGTACTCGATCAACAGGACGGTCCTACCGTGCTGGTCGGCCATTCCTACGCTGGCACCGTGGTCAGCGACGCCGGGGCCAACCCCAAGGTCAGCTCCCTGGTATACGTCGCCGCCCGCGCTCCGGACGCCAACGAAGACTTCGTCGCCCTGTCCGCCAAGTACCCAAGCACACCCGTGCGGGCCGGTGTGGTGGAGCACGACGGTTACCTGACCCTGAATCAGGACGCCTTCCTCAAGTACTTTGCCGCCGACGTACCCCACGCCAAGGCCATGGAGCTGTACGCCGTGCAACAACCGATCGCCAAGACCCTGTTCAGCGGTCGCACCGTCAACGCCGCGTGGCACACCAAGCCGTCCTGGTATGCGGTGTCCAGCAATGACCAGACCATCAACCCGGACCTGGAACGCTTTCTCGCCAAGCGCATGAACGCCACCACCATCGAGGTGCCATCGAGCCACTTGTCCCTGGTTTCCCACGCCAAGGAAATCACCGACCTGATCCTCGAAGCGTCCGGCCGCCAGCCTTAAGCCCTTCATTACGATCTTGTCATCATCCTGTTGGCTGGCTGTTTGTGTCGCCTGGTTACTGTGAACTCACTGCCGGATACCGGCAGCCAACCCTTAAAGAGAGATACCGCCATGAAACTGTTTATCCTCGGCTTTGCTGCCCTCCTCGCCACCGGCTCGGCCTTTGCCGATACCACCGCCACCACCTCGGTGATCCATGACACCCCCGGCTTCTTCATGCACATGGACGTGGCCAAAGTACTGTCGAGCACCGATACCTACGGCCAGTGCGGCATTGTCCCTGCGCGCCTCGACTACCTCGACAGCCAGGGCCGCGAACACGTGCTGGACTATCAAGTACAGGGCATCGGCTGCCCCAATGACAATTGATCGGGCTACACTTGCGCCACGCAAGAACTGCACATCACCAGGGCGAATCCCATGAATATCCTCGTAGTCGAAGACGAGCCCAAGGCGGGCAACTACCTGCTTAACGGCCTGCAGGAACTGGGTTACTCCGTGAGCCTTGCCCGCGATGGCGTGGACGGTTTGCACCAGGCCCTGGAAACCCCGTTCGACGTGATCGTGCTGGACGTGATGATGCCGAAGATGGACGGCTGGGAAGTGCTGCGTCGCCTGCGCAAGGAAGCCGACACGCCGGTGCTGTTCCTGACCGCCCGGGACGATATTGCCGACCGCATCAAGGGCCTGGAACTGGGCGCCGACGATTACCTGATCAAGCCGTTTTCCTTCGCCGAACTGGTGGCGCGCCTGCGCACCCTGACCCGGCGCGGGCCAAGCCGTGAAGAAGAACACTTGCAGATCGCCGACCTGCAGATCGACGTGCTCAAGCGCCGCGTCAGCCGTGGCGGCGTGCGCATCACCCTGACCAACAAGGAGTTCGCCTTGTTGCACTTGTTCGCCACCCATCAGGACCAGGTACTCTCGCGCTCGCTGATTGCCTCAAGGGTGTGGGACATGAATTTCGACAGCGACACCAATGTGGTCGACGTGGCCGTGCGCCGCCTGCGCCTGAAAATCGACGACCCGTTCCAGCTCAAGCTGATCCATAGCGTGCGCGGCATCGGCTATCGCTTCGATACGCAACCATGAGCAAGCCCCGGCATTACTCCCTGACGCTGCGCCTGGCGCTGATCTTCGCCCTGCTGGCGTTCGCCCTGCTGGCAACCCTCGGCGTGGCGCTGTACCGCGACCTTGAGCGCGAACTGATCCACCGCGACGACGCTGCGCTGATCTACCGCGTCGACCAACTGCGCAACCTGCTGAACGACAGCAACACCCTGGACCTGATCAAGACCAAGCCCGAACTGTTCCAGAACATGCTGGGCAACCGCGAATCGGTGCTGAGCATCGCCGCACCCGGGCAGAAACCGCTGCTGGAAGTGAACCCCGGCAACATCGACATGCCCGACGTTGCACCGGTGCCCCGGGACCACGCCCTGGAATTCGCCGACGTGCAGCATTTACCCGGCGTCAATGGCGTCCCCTTCTCCACCCTCGCCGCCACCATCGATTCAGGCGACCTGGGCAGCCTGCAAGTCACTACCGGGCGGTTGATGACCGAGCGCACCGCAGTGCTCGCCAGCTACCGGCTGAGTGTCTATATCCTCGCCAGCATCGCGGCATTGGTACTGGCGGTGGTCGGTTACCTGATGGTGCATCGCGGCCTGCTGCCATTGCGGCGCCTGGCCGTGCATGCCCAGGGCATCGGCGTCGGCAACCTCGCCGCGCGCCTCGACAGCCACGGCGCCCCCAAAGAACTGCTGCCGATGATTGATTCGTTCAACACCATGCTCGAACGCCTGGCCAAGGGTTTTGTGCAACTGGGCCAGGTCTCCACCGACATGGCCCACGAACTGCGCACGCCGATCAATAACTTGCTCGGGGAAACCCAGGTGGCGCTGCAGCAACACCGTAGCATCGAGGCCTACCAGCAACTGCTGGCCTCCAACGTCGAAGAACTCGAACGCCTGGCGCGCATGCTCGACAACATGCTGTTCCTGGCCCGCACCGACCCGGCCAGTGCACTGCGCCAGCGCCAGGAACTGGACGCGGCCGATGAAGTGGAACGCATGGCCGACTACTTCGAAGGCCTGGCGGGCGATGTCGACATCAGCATCCTCGCCCAGGGCGCCGGTGTGATCTGGGCCGAGCCGATGCTGCTGCGCCGTGCCCTGGCCAACCTGTGCGCCAACGCCATCAAATATGGTGCGCCCGCCTCTGAACTGCTGATCCAGGCCACACCCTGCGCCGAAGGCATCAACCTGACAGTGACCAACCACGGCGCGACCATCCCGGCGGAGCACTTGCCCAGGTTGTTCGAGCGGTTTTATCGCGTGGATGAATCACGGGAGCGTTCGGCGCATTCCAATGGATTGGGGCTGTCGATTGTCGCGACCATCATGCAGTTGCATAACGGCCGATACAGCGTGAGCAGCGAGAACGGTGTGACCTGCTTCGCGTTGTTTTTCCCGGGACGCGAAGCCGAAAACCTCAGCTGACTTGCCCACCCGCTTCACTGATATCCACCAAGGTATTCCAGGCCGTCAGCAACGCAATCCGCAAGCCCTCGACCTGCATCGGCAATGCCATCGAGGCCGGCTCGGGTATTCGGCCCGCCACCTGCTCGGGCAGCCACGGCACATGGATGAAACCGCTGCGTACCCCTGACCCGGCGAGCGCGTGCTGCAACAGATAGAACACCTGGTTGCACACGAAAGTGCCGGCGGTTTGCGACACGCTGGCCCCAATGCCGGCCTCGCGCACGGCCCTCACCATGGCCTTGCTCGGCAAGGTGCCGAAGTAGGCCGCAGGGCCGCCGGGCAGCACTTCCGTGTCGACAGGTTGCTCACCCAGGTTGTCCGGGATCCGCGCGTCGTTGAGGTTGATCGCGACCCGCTCGATGGAAATATCACTGCGCCCGGGGCCCAGCCCGACAGCAATGACCATCTGCGGGCGGTGTTCGGCCAACAGCTGAGCCAGGCGCTCGCCCGCCGTGGCAAAGGCACAGGGTAACTGCCGCGCGACAATCCGCACATCAGCGCCCAGCTGCACACCCTCCAACAGGCGTACCGCCTCCCAGGACGGGTTGACAAGGTCTTGGTCAAACGGTTCGAAACCCGTCAGCAATACAGTGCGCATTACAGCCTCACATCAGCAGGTAGAGCAGGACAATATTGACCACCAGCATCATCAACGCGGTCGGCATCTGTGCCTTGATGACCGCGTTTTTATCCGGCAGCTCCAGCAACGCTGCCGGGACAATATTGAAGTTGGCCGCCATGGGTGTCATCAGCGTACCGCAGTAACCGGAGAACATGCCGATGGCAGCCATCACCGCCGGGTTGCCGCCGTAGATGCCTACCAGCACCGGTACGCCAACGCCGCCGGTCATCACCGGGAAGGCGGCAAAGCCATTGCCCATGATCACGGTAAACAGTGCCATGCCCAACACATACACCATCACCGCTACCAGCTTGTAATCCAGGTTGATATAGGTGGTGGTGATGTGCGCCACCGCTGTGCCCACGCCCGCTTCGTTGAACAACAGCCCGAGCATCGCCAGCATCTGCGGCAGCACCATCGCCCAGCCCAGCGCTTCGGTGAGGCGCCGGGATTCGCGAAGGGCTTGCACCGGGGTGTCCCGCGTCAGCCAGCAGGCCAGCGCCAGTGCAATCAGGCAGCCGATACCCAGGGAGACAAAGGTGGTGTTCTTCGGGTCCAGCAGCGGCACGCCGCCGATCTCGGTGTGTTTGAGCAATACCGAGCCGATCACCGTGGTCAACGGAATGGCCAATGCCGGGATAAACAGTTTATGCCCCAGGCGACCAGCGCTGGCCCGTGCGGCCTTGTCATGCAACTGGGCATGCGCGCCGCGGCCTACGCCGCCCAGGCCCGCGATGAGTGCCATCACCACCACGCCCACGCCGACCACCACCGAGGGCAGGCGCTCCCCCACCAGGAACGGAATGGCAAACAGCAGCCAGAACAACGAACTCGACCAGCGCCTGGGGTGGGTGCGATCCATCAGGATCATCCCGGCGGTGATCACCAGCAGAACGCCGGCCAGCCAGTACAGGTATTGAATGGAAATGATCATTGCGCCGCCTCCGCTGTGTTGGCCGGTAACAGCTCTCGGGTCAGCATTCGGTCAAAGCGGTGCAAGCGGATGGCGTGAATGATGAAGGCGCAGATCGCCGTCGGGATGCCCCAGACCGCAATGTGCAGAGGCTCGACATCAATCCCCGAACCCAGCAGGAAGGTGTGCATCAACGCAATCGCACCAAAGGCGACGAAGATATCCTCGCCAAAAAACAGCCCGACGTTGTCGGTCGCGGCACACATGGCCAGGACCTTGTGGCGAAGCTTGTCGGGGAGTTTGCCATAGCGTTTTTCCGCCGCACCTTCTGCCATGGGCGCCAGCAACGGGCGCACCATCTGCGGGTGCCCGCCCAGGCTCGTCAGGCCCATGGCCGCTGTGGATTCACGCACAAACAGATAGATGATCAGCAAGCGCCCAACCGTGGCCCGCTCAAAACGCGCGATCCAGTTTTGCGCATGCAGGCGCAAGCCATGGCGCTCCAGCAAGCCGATGACAGCCAGGGGCAACAACAGGATCAATTGCAAGGCGCGAGTCTGGAGGAAGCCGTCGCCCATGGTGGCGAGGATCTTTTCCAGTGGAAAGTGGGCGGCAAACCCGGTGGCAATCGCTGCCGCCGTGACGACCAGCAGCGGATTGAAGCGCAACACAAAGCCGACCACGATGACGAGTACGCCAATCAGCGGCCATAGGTTCACAACAGTTTGCATGGTGGTGAGGTCCTTAAGTGCGCGCTGCGGCGCCAGTAAAGCAGGTAGTGAACAAAGGGTTCACTGCAAGAAAACGGCGTGCAGCCCGGCTCGATTTTTTATTGTTGACCTGGAAGGTCGAGCGTCAGTGGCGGCATCTTTGCTGCTTGGGGAGGGAGGTGTCCAACAAGAAAAATTGTTGCTGCAATCCAATAAAGTTTGTGGGTGTTTGAAGCGTTAGAGGGCATTTGTATCGCAGCGGCTGGGGGGTGCGCCTTGCCGCCGATAACGACAAAGCGTTTGGCGAACGGGTTGCGCAACTGCGGGCGCTCGATGTGCCCACCGTGCTCGATGAGCCGCCTCACGCCTTTGTCGGCCCGTTTGAAGAGAAGGCCCAGGCGCAGAACGTGCTCAGGTACTTGAAGTCCGACAAAGGGCTGGACGGCTTGGTCACGTGGCGGTCGGTGACCCGCTAGCCCTCAGCCCAGGTGCTTCTGGAAAAAGTGGCGCGTGTGCCCTGGCGGGTACCCGGCAATATGCCCGAACTCGCTGAAACCCTGCTTCCGGTAGAACCCGGGCGCCTGGAAGCTGAAGGTGTCCAGCCAGATCCCCGCACATCCTTTCTCCCGTGCCAGCTCCTCAGCCGCGTGCATCAGCCGCGAGCCCATGCCTTGAGTGCGCATTGACTCAGGCACGCTCAACAGCTCAATGAACATCCAGCCATAGGAGATTTTCCCGTAGAGGCCGCCTACCACTTCCTGGCTGGCGGGATCACGCAGTAACAGCCCAAACGTTTCGAACGGGTTCTCGCCGCATTGGCTGATGTTGTATGCCATCAGCGGCTGAAGGATGGCCTGGCGCTCTTGCTCCGTAACTTCAAAAGACAACTCTATCGCTGATGCCATCTCAATCTTCCTGATGTGAATGCCCAATTCTGCGGACACTACCAGCGATAGCCACCTGTCGCATACAGGACAGTCTTTGCGCCCTCAGCTACACACAGGTCGCAACCGCCCGCGGGCATGCACTTCACCGCCAGTACTCTTGGAGCACCACCCGGGAGATTTCCAATGACTCTACGCGCTTGCTTGGCCGCTCTATTGGTACTGACCGCCTCCACCGCCTTTGGCGCTCCCCGCTACGATCACCTCTATGCGTTCGGCGATAGCTACTCCGATAACGGTGCGGGTGAACGCTTCACCAAGACCCTGGCCACTCTGAAGGTCAAGGATGCCCAGGAACTGCCCGGCTCGTTGTACTGGAAGGGCCGCTGGAGCAATGGCCCAACTGCCGTCGAGAACCTGGCCCACGCCTTGAAAACACCCTTGACCGACTACGCAGTGGGCGGCGCCAAGAGTGGCAATGGCAACTACTACGCCTGGATGGAGCCCGCCCGCGACACCGGCGTTTCAGGCCAGATCGCTGACTACCTGAAGTCCGCCAAGGCACACAAAGCCGACCCGAAGGCGCTGTTTTTCATTTTCATCTCGGCCAACGACTTTTTTGAATGGGCCGACTTCTCGCACCCCGAGTCGGTTGCCGTACTCAGCCAGAACAGCGTGGCAAATATTCAGAAAGCCACCGAGACACTGATTACAGCGGGCGCAAAACACGTGATGGTAGTGGGCACCACGGATTTGAGTCATGTGCCAGCCGTGGTGCAGGGCAATCAAGTCGAGAACGCGAAAAACTACCAGCAGGTACTGGAACAAAAACTGCCGGTTGTGCTGAGCACATTGGCTAAGGCGCATCAGGTCAGCATCAGCTACTTCGACCACGTGGCGTTCAGCGACAAGCTGCGCGCAGCTCCCCAGGTGGCGGGGTTGAAAGAACTGGATATGCCCTGCCAACACACCTATCCGGACGTGAAGCCGGTGTGTGAAAACCCGGATGCGCATTACTACTGGGATGAATGGCATCCGACGCGCAAGGTGCATGCGCTGGCAGCACAGGCGATGCTTGAAACGTTGAAGGCCGGCCAGTGATTACCTAGGTGACGCCGTCCTACTGAGTCAAGGCGAACACCCACCGATAACCGCTTCTCTTCTGAACGAATCGGGAGAGCCCCCGGTGCTTTTGTCGGTGACATCCACCACGCAGCCACTCACCGGCACGGACTGGACGACTTGATAAGTCGCACCAACGGCAGGGATAAAACTGACCAGGTTTGCGCAACTGCGAAGAGCGTTGGCGCCCTCCTTGTTGGCGCCACCGCTGCTCATGACATTCACGTAGATCCAATTAGACATCACCGCACACTGGTCGCCTGCCGATACTGGCGCGGCGTAAACCCGGTCAACGCCTTGAACTGCCGGGTAAACGCACTGTGATCGGTGTACCCGCACTGCAACGCCACCTCAGTGATCGGCAGCTCGGTATGCAGCAGCCGGTGCGCATGTTCCAGGCGTACCTTCTGGATCATCTGACGCGGCGTGAGGTGGAACACGCGCTTGCAGTAGCGCTCCAGTTGCGCCACTGAAATCCCGGCAATCCGCGTCAGCTCACCCAACGTGACCCGCCGATTGAAATGCGCCCGGATGTGCTCGTCCACCGCCGCCAGCCGTTGATAGGCCGGGTGGGTTTCGCTGGCGGTTTGCAGGTCGACCGAGATGCCCGCCAGGCCGATGATTGCGGCGTCGCGGCTGTACAGCGGCCATTTGTGGGTCAGGCACCAACCCGGCTCGCGGGTACCGTACAAATGCAATTCCAACTGGTCTTCGAGGACAAATCCCTGCTCCAGCACCCGCCGATCCTGCTCGGTATAGCCGGGCCCCAACTGCGCGGGAAATACCTCGGCGCTGGTTTTTCCCAACAGCGGTTGCAAGTCCTTCAAGCCGCACCGCTGCACCAGGGTGCGGTTGGCCAATACGTAGCGCGCCTGCACGTCCTTGATAAAGATCGCGGCATTGGGAATCACGTCCAGCATCGGCAACAGCAACCCCACGCCGGCCAGTAATTCTTCGATGGTCTGTGGACGATTCGACTCGCTCCCTTGGCATAGGGTCGCGAACGCGCTCTGCATCATGACGCTCTCTCCTGCATTTTGCGGACAGGCCAGGCGCCCGGCGGGCGGTGCCTGGCGAGCAGATTGCCGCATGGCGGTGGCCCTGTCGAGCACTCGCAATTGTGCTGATTTCGTCATCGCAGCCTGCGCAAAACATCAATCGCGGCGCCGTTGATGGGTTCACTGTATGGCCACTGCATGCCTATCCAATAACCCACAAGAAGGCGCCGCCATGTCAGCCCAAGGCAAGTTCAAGAAACAGCTTTCATTGATCGACCTCACCTTTATCGGACTGGGAGCGATCTTCGGTTCGGGCTGGCTGTTCGCGGCCAGTCACGTCTCCGCCATCGCCGGGCCGGCGGGGATTTTTTCCTGGTTGCTGGGCGGCTTCGCCGTGTTGCTGCTGGGCATTGTGTACTGCGAACTGGGGGCGGCATTGCCCCGCGCCGGCGGCGTGGTGCGCTATCCGGTCTATTCCCACGGCCCGCTGCTGGGCTACCTGATGGGCTTTATCACGCTGATCGCGTTTTCAAGCCTGGTGGCAATTGAAGTGGTCGCCTCGCGCCAATACGCCGCGGCGTGGTTTCCCGAGTTGACGCAGGCGGGTTCCAGCAACCCCACCGTCCTCGGCTGGTTCGTGCAGTTTGCGCTGCTCTCGCTGTTTTTCGCCCTCAACTACCGCAGCGTGAAGACCTTCGCCATGGCCAATAACCTGGTCAGCGTGTTCAAGTTCATCGTGCCGCTGCTGGTGATCGGCGTGCTGTTCACCTTTTTCAAGCCGGAGAATTTCCACGTCCAAGGCTTCGCGCCGTTCGGCCTGTCGGGGATTGAAATGGCCGTGTCTGCCGGCGGGGTGATTTTCGCTTACCTGGGTCTGACGCCGATCATCTCGGTGGCCAGCGAAGTGAAGAACCCGCAACGCACCATTCCGATTGCACTGATCCTGTCGGTGCTGCTCTCCACTGCAATCTACGTGCTGTTGCAGACCGCTTTCCTCGGCGGCATCCCCACCGAAATGCTCGCCAACGGCTGGGCCGGCGTCGCCAAGGAACTGGCCCTGCCGTACCGCGACATCGCGCTCGCCCTGGGCGTGGGCTGGCTGGCGTACCTGGTGGTCGCCGATGCCGTGATCTCCCCCAGCGGCTGCGGCAATATCTACATGAACGCCACGCCACGGGTGATCTACGGCTGGGCGCAAACCGGAACCTTCTTCAAGATCTTCACCCGCATCGACGAAAAGTCCGGCATCCCGCGCCCGGCGCTGTGGCTGACCTTTGGCCTGTCGGTGTTCTGGACCCTGCCCTTCCCGTCGTGGGAAGCGCTGATCAACGTGGTGTCCGCCGCGCTGGTGTTGAGCTACGCCGTGGCGCCGGTATCCGTGGCCGCCCTGCGCCGCAATGCGCCTGACCTGCCGCGCCCGTTCCGGGTCAAGTGGATGGGCTTGCTCGGCCCGCTGTCGTTCATCATCGCCGCGCTGATCGTCTACTGGTCCGGCTGGAGCACCGTGTCGTGGCTGCTCGGCCTGCAAATCCTGATGTTCGTGGTGTACCTGCTGTGCGGGCGCTTTGTGCCGACCCTGCACCTGAGCCTGGGCCGCCAGGTTCGCTCCTCCGCCTGGCTGATCGGCTTCTACGCCGTGACCATCATCCTGTCGAAGCTCGGCAGCTTCGGTGGCCTGGGCATCCTCAGCCACCCGTTCGACACCGTGGTCGTCGCCGCTTGCGCGCTGGGGATTTATTACTGGGGCGCGGCCACCGGCGTGCCGGCGCACCTGGTTCGCCTGGAAACCGAAGACGACGAAAGCGAAGCCCCTGAGCCCGATATCGGCCGGGCACAGCTGGCTTCCTGAGCCTCAGCCAACCACTGGATGGATTGTTCTATGAAACGAGTGCACATCATTGATTCCCACACCGGCGGCGAACCCACCCGCCTGGTGATGACGGGGTTTCCCACGCTGGCCGGCGAGACCATGGTCGACAAGCTCGACGACCTGCGCACCCGGCATGACCAATGGCGCAGGGCGTGCCTGCTGGAGCCCCGTGGCAACGATGTACTGGTGGGCGCGCTGTATTGCGCGCCGGTCTCGGCCGATGCCACCTGCGGCGTGATTTTCTTCAATAACGCCGGCTACCTCGGCATGTGCGGCCACGGCACCATCGGCCTGGTTGCCTCGTTGCACCACTTGGGGCAGATCGCACCGGGGGTGCACAAGATCGACACGCCGGTCGGCCCGGTGAGCGCCACGTTGCACGCCGACGGCGCGGTCACGTTGCGCAATGTGCCCGCCTATCGCTATCGCCAGCATGTCTCGGTGCAAGTGCCTGGACATGGCTTGGTCTACGGCGATATCGCCTGGGGCGGCAATTGGTTCTTCCTGGTTTCCGATCATGGCCAAGCGCTGGAAATGAACAACGTCGAAGCACTGACCGACTACACCTGGACAATGCTCAAGGCCCTCGAAGCCCAGGGCATCCACGGCGAAGACGGCGCCCTGATCGACCATATCGAACTGTTCGCCGACGACCCCCAGGCCGACAGCCGCAACTTTGTCATGTGCCCAGGCAAGGCCTACGACCGCTCGCCCTGCGGCACCGGCACCAGCGCCAAGCTCGCATGCCTGGCGGCCGACGGGAAACTCGCCGCCGGTGAGCCGTGGATACAAGCCAGCATCACCGGCAGCCAATTCGAAGGCAGCTATGAATGGGAGGGCGAACGTGTGCGCCCTTCCATCACCGGCCGCGCCTACATGACCGCCGACAGCACCTTGCTGATCGACGAACAGGACCCCTTCGCGTGGGGCATCTGAACCGCCCCCGCCCCTTCAATCAAACTGGAGCTGAAACAATGAATACCACTATCTTCACCGGTTGCATCCCTGCATTGATGACGCCGTGCACCGCCCAGCGCAAACCGGACTTTGACGCACTGGTCGCCAAGGGCCGCGAACTGATCGATACCGGCATGAGCGCGGTGGTGTACTGCGGCTCCATGGGCGACTGGCCGTTGCTGACCGAGGCCGAGCGCCAGGAAGGCGTGGCGCGCCTGGTGGCCGCCGGTGTGCCGACCATCGTCGGCACCGGCGCAGTCAACAGCCGTGAAGCCGTGGCCCATGCAGCGCATGCGGCGAAGGTCGGCGCCCATGGTTTGATGGTCATCCCGCGGGTGCTGTCCCGTGGCGCATCGGCGACGGCGCAAAAGGATCACTTTGCAGCCATCCTCAAGGCGGCGCCAAACCTGCCGGCGGTGATCTACAACAGCCCTTACTACGGCTTCGCCACCCGCGCCGACCTGTTCTTCGAACTGCGTCGCGAGTACCCGAACCTGATCGGCTTCAAGGAATTCGGCGGTGCTGCAGACCTGCGCTACGCGGCCGAACACATCACCTCCAAGGACGATGACGTGACCTTGATGGTCGGCGTGGACACCCAAGTGGTGCACGGCTTCGTCAACTGCAACGCCACCGGCGCAATCACCGGCATCGGCAATGCACTGCCACGGGAAGTCCTGCAACTGGTGGCCCTGAGCAAGAAAGCCGCCAAGGGCGACGCCACTGCACGTCGCCAGGCGCGGGAGTTGGAGTCGGCGCTGGCGGTGCTGTCGTCCTTCGACGAAGGCTGCGACCTGGTGCTGTTCTACAAGCATCTGATGGTGCTCAACGGCGACAAGGAATACACCCTGCACTTCAACGACACCGATGCCCTCAGCGATGCCCAGCGTCGTTATGCAGAGAACCAGTACGCGCTGTTCCGCCAGTGGTACGCCAACTGGTCGGCCGAGCAGAACGTCGCTTAACACTATTCAAGGCAGCAAAAATCAAATGTGGGAGCTGTCGAGCTCCGGCGAGGCTGCGATGGGATCACTGCGGTGTACCTGCCAGACCGCAGCGCCTGCATCGCAGCCTCGCTGGGGCTCGACAGCTCCCACAGTGGATTCTCTTCGCCAAGCCAATCTTTACTTTCCAGGACTACGCCATGACTCTGACGGGCACCATGCTGATTGGTCAGCACTCCATTCCAGGCAGCCGCGAGGCCATCCGGGCGATCAATCCTGCCACCAACCTTGCGCTGGAACCCGCCTACGCCGGCGGCACCGCCGAACATGTCGAACACGCCTGTGCGTTGGCCTGGAGCGCCTTCGATAACTATCGCGAAACGCCGTTGGCGGCTCGCGCCGAATTCCTTGAAACCATCGCCAACGAAATCGAAGCCCTGGGCGATGAACTGATTGAACGGGCGATGGCCGAGACCGGCCTGCCCCGCCCACGCATCCAGGGCGAACGCGGGCGCACCTGCCAGCAATTGCGCACCTTTGCCCGCACCGTGCGCGCGGGTGAATGGCTGGATGTGCGGGTGGATACTGCACAACCGGAACGCCAGCCGCTGCCTCGCTCGGACCTGCGTCAACGCCACGTACCGCTGGGGCCGGTGGCCGTGTTCGGCGCGAGCAATTTTCCGCTGGCATTCTCGGTGGCGGGCGGTGATACCGCGTCGGCACTGGCGGCCGGTTGCCCGGTGATCGTGAAGGCACACGGCGCGCATCCTGGCACCAGCGAACTGGTGGGCCGCGCGGTGGCCCGGGCCGTTCAGCAATGTGGCCTGCCTGAGGGTGTGTTTTCGCTGTTGTATGGCTCGGGCGGCGAGGTCGGTATCGCGCTGGTCTGCGATCCGCGCATCAAGGCCGTGGGTTTCACCGGCTCGCGCAGCGGCGGTATTGCCTTGTGCCAGGCGGCCCAGGCGCGCCCCGAGCCGATCCCGGTGTATGCAGAGATGAGCTCGATCAATCCGGTCTACCTGTTTCCCGCTGCGTTGAGCGCACGCGGTGAAGCATTGGCACAAGGTTTTGTCGCGTCCCTGACCCAGGGTGCCGGCCAGTTCTGCACCAACCCCGGGCTGGTGATTGCCGTTGCAGGGCAAGCGCTGGACCACTTCGTCGGCACGGCTGCCAACCTGCTTCGATACAGCACTGCCCAGACCATGCTGACACCGGGGATCTTCAAGGCTTACGAAGACGGCGTCAGCGCCCTGACCCGGCATGCTCAGCTCGCAGGTACCGGTCTGCCGGCAGAAGGGCCGAACCAGGGACAGGCCCATTTGTTCGTGACCCAGGCCCGGGACTTTCTCGCCAATCACAGCCTGCAAGCCGAGATATTCGGCGCCACGTCATTGATCGTGCAATGTGCCAACGTCGATGAGGTCCGCCAGGTCAGCGAACACCTGGAGGGCCAACTGACCGCAACCCTGCATCTGGATGACGACGACCTGGCAACTGCCCGCGCGCTGCTGCCGACCCTGGAACGCAAGGCCGGCCGCCTGCTGGTCAACGGCTGGCCGACCGGTGTTGAAGTGTGTGATGCGATGGTGCACGGAGGACCATTCCCGGCCACCTCGGACTCACGCACCACCTCGGTGGGCACCGCCGCGATCCTGCGATTCCTGCGGCCGGTGTGCTACCAGGATTTCCCGGATAGCTTGCTGCCGACGGCCCTGCAACACGGCAACCCATTGCTGCTGCGGCGCTTGCTCGACGGTCAGAGGGAAGCCTAGAACATGTCCGATAACGTCATGCCAGACGTCGCCGTAGTGGGCGCCGGCATCATCGGCGTCGCCTGCGCGCTGCAACTGGCGCGCCAGGGCCGGCGGGTGGTCATCATCGATCAGCAGGAACCCGGCCACGGCGCCTCGTTCGGCAATGCCGGCCACCTGGCGACCGAGCAAGTGTTCCCCATCGCGGATGCGTCGATCCTGACGCGTTTGCCCGCCATGCTCATGGACCCGATGGGCCCGCTGCGCCTGGACTGGAAATACCTGCCGCGTGCACTGCCGTGGTTTACCCGGCTGCTGCTGAACCTGCGCCCGGCGCCCTTCCAGCGCACCGTCGCCGGGATCCGCGCGCTCAATGAAGGCAGCCTGGGCGCCTGGCACCGGCTGCTGGGCAGCATCGAGCGCCCGCACCTGATGCGCGAAGACGGCTCGTTGCTGGTCTTCGAGCGCGCCGAGTCGCGACAGGCCATTGATGCATTGCAGGCACGCATGAGTCAGCAGGAAGTGCCGGTGGACCACTGGCACGCCAGCGTGGTGCAGGACGCGGCGCCACAACTCAGCAAAGGGATTCAGGGCGGGTTGTTCTTTCCTCGCACCGGGCATTTTCTCGATCCCTATGGGGTGGTTTGCGAGCTGATGGAAGCGGCCAAGGCCAGCGGGGTGCAATATCTCAAGCGCCAGGTCGTGGGCGGGAAGCTGGACGAGCACGGAGTTTCATTGCGGACTGACCAAGGCACCGTGGCCGCGCGCCAGGTGTTGATCGCATGCGGTGCGCACTCAGCCAGCCTGACCGGCGCACTGACTGGCAAAAAGGTCCCGCTGGATACAGAGCGCGGCTATCACCTGATGTTGCCCCATGAGCATGGACGGTTGCCGTTTGCGGTCACGTCATTGGAGCGCAAGTTCATCATGACGCCCATGGACGGCGGATTGCGGCTGGCAGGGACCGTGGAGTTCGCCGGCCTTGATCGCCCACCGAACATGGAACGCGCGTGGCAGTTGCATCGGCTGAGCCAGGGGCTGTTTCGTCGTGACTTGAGTGCCGAGGACGCGACGCCGTGGATGGGGTTTCGCCCTTCCCTGCCGGACTCGCTGCCGATTATCGACAACGTGTGCGAGGGCAAGGTGCTGCTTGCCTTTGGGCATCAGCATCTGGGCCTGACGCAGGCTGCGGTGACGGCGGAGTTGATTGCACGGCTGGCATCGCCTGCGGCCGCGTCCAACGGGCTGCCGGCGCTTGAGCCCTACCGGCTGGATCGTTTCTGAGATCATCGGAAACGTCTTGCTACTGTTTCGCACTTTCGGCGATACAAGGCAGGTCATTATCGTGCATGACCTTACGGTTACGCTCCGTTGAGAACCTGCCTTGAACAACCACACCTGTATGCAGCCCCGTCCATCGATGCGCAGAACGCTCCGAAGCGTTGCTTGCGGCATGCTCGCCCTATTGCTCTGCACGACAGCCCTCGCAGAACCGGGCATGCCGCTTGGCCAGAAATCATTCGAAGCGTATCGCGCCGCTACCTTGCAATGGCTGCGGGACCATCGTGATTTCCAGGGCACCGACAAGGATGCCGAACTCAACTGGAACGCCCCGCAGGAATGGCGCCCGGCGGGTGCCCCCAAGCGCGGGATCATTCTGGTGCATGGCCTGGGCGACTCACCCTGGTCTTTCCACGATATCGGCAGCGCACTGGCCGCCCGCGGCTTCCTGGTCAGGACCGTGCTGCTGCCCGGCCACGGCACGCAACCGGCCGACATGCTGCAGGTGCGCATGGAAGACTGGCGCCGGGTGGTGGACGAACAGGCTGCGATCCTTCGCGCAGAGGTGGGAGAAATCTACCTCGGCGGCTTTTCCACCGGCGCCAACCTGGTACTCGACTACGCCTACAAACACGACGACGTCGCGGGGCTGCTGCTGTTCTCTCCCGCGTTCCAGTCCAGCATGACCTACGACTGGCTGACACCCCTGATCAGTTGGGCGCGCCCCTGGCTGCTGGCGCCAGACGCCAGCCGGCCACAACAGAGCCTGGTGCGCTACATGACAGTGCCCACCAACGGTTTCGCCCAGTTCTACCGCAGCAGCCGGCTAGCCCGCCAGGACCTGGAGCGGCGCCCCTATGACAAGCCGGTATTCATTGCCGTCGCAGCCCACGACTCAGTACTCGATACGCACTACGTGTTGGAGACCTTCCAGCAACGCTTCAGCAACCCCCATAGCCGCCTCGCCTGGTACGGCACATTGCCAGAGAGCGCCTGGGATACTCGCCGTGTAAAAGCGCGTACCGACTACCTGCCGGAGTTGCGGATCAGCCAGTTCTCCCACATGGGGTTGCTGTTCTCACCCGACAACGCTCTGTATGGCGAACAGGGCAGCCTGCGGTTTTGCTGGAACGGCCAGACGGACGACGCAACCCGCGCCTGCGAACAGGGGGCAGACGTGTGGTATTCGGACTGGGGCTACCGTGAGCCGGGCAAGATGCACGCGCGGTTGACGTTCAATCCGTATTTCACCTGGCAGCTTGGGGTGATTGACGAGGTCCTGGGCAAGCAGGACCTGGCGAGTCATTAAACGGCAAAGCCGGTAAACCGCGTTTATCCCGCGACGCCCAGGAACGGCAGCGCCAGGTACAACTTGATCACGATCGCATTGGTGATATCGATGAAAAAGGCGCCCACCATCGGCACCACCAGAAATGCAATCTGCGATGGCCCGAAACGCTGGGTCACCGCCTGCATGTTCGCAATGGCAGTTGGCGTGGCACCGAGCCCGAAACCGCAGTGCCCCGCCGCCAGGACCGCCGCGTCATAGTTGCTCCCCATCACCCGGAACGTCACGAAAATCGCAAACAGCGCCATCATCAACGCCTGCGCAGCCAGCAGGATGAAAATCGGCAGGGCCAGCGCGGCGAGGTCCCAGAGCTTGAGCGACATCAATGCAATCGCCAGAAACAACGACAGGCTGACATTCCCTAGCACCGATACTTCGCGCTCGAATACCTGGTGCCAGCCCAGCGCCGACAGGCCATTACGCAACACCACACCGACAAACAAGACACACACAAACGTCGGCAGCTCAAAGGCCGTGCCCTGGATAAAACCGCTGAGGAACGTGCCCACTTGCAGGCTGATGGCGAGCAGCGCCAGGGTCTCGATAAAGGAGAAGGAGGTGATCATGCGTTCTTGATTCGGCTGCTCGAACCCTTTTGGCCCTAGCGGTTGTACCGGCGCCAGGGCGGGCGTCTGGACGCGCTTGATCAGCAGGCGAGCGACCGGGCCGCCAATCAGGCCGCCGAGCACCAGGCCAAAGGTCGCGGAAGCAATGGCCAGTTCGGACGCCGACGCCACGCCATACTTCTCGCTGAACACCGCGCCCCAGGCCGCGCCGGTCCCGTGCCCACCCGACAGCGTAATGGAGCCCGCCAACAACCCCATCAATGGATCGAGCCCCAGCGCCTTGGCCAGCGCAATCCCCATCGCGTTCTGGACCACCAGGAGCGCCGTCACCACCAGCAGGAAAATCCCCAGCACCCGCCCGCCTTTCTTCAGGCTGGCGAAATCCGCATTCAAACCAATGGTGGCAAAGAAAGCCAACATCAGTGGCGTCTGCAGCGACGAATCAAACCGGACCTCAATGCCAGCGAGCATACGCAGGACCAGGAGCAGCACCGCCACCACTAAACCGCCGGCCACCGGCTCCGGAATATTGTAAGTGCGCAGGAAACCGACTCGAGCGACCAGCCCGCGCCCAAGTAAAAGCACCAGGGAGGCGGCGACCAGCGTTGAATAGAAGTCGAGTTGAAGCATGGGGCAGCTCTCTGTAGTTATTTATGACGAATCGGGGCAGGCCTATCGATCCTTCGGAACAACACAGGAAGAGTAGTAGTACGACGCCATCTTTAACCTCGGAAAAGTCCTAACGTTGCCGAACGGAATCCCCAGGACGTTCAGGCGAAAGACTTGCGAAGCACTATCAGGAGGGGGCGACGGAAAGATGATCAAATGCGTGGAGGTCGGCGCCGAATGGCGCGCTGAGATGGGAGCCTTGCAAATCGCAGGCAACAAAAAAGGGCCCACCTTTCGGTGAGCCCTTCTAGACCGCCCAGCAGAGCGGATTTTGTTTGGTAGGCGCGATTGGACTCGAACCAACGACCCCCACCATGTCAAGGTGGTGCTCTAACCAACTGAGCTACGTGCCTGCTGTGAGGCGGCATTCTACGGAATTCCCGAGGGGTGTCAACACCTTTTTTGCAGCTAAGCCTATGAATATGCGAATTTTTTATTTGTGGCCAGCACAACGGTATTTTTCCGGTGGCTGGCAGCGGATTTTCAACTCAGGTAGGATCGGCGCACTCGTAAAAAATATAAAACAGAGGTTCCAGGATGGCGAACACCCCCTACCCCCAGTCGTATTACGCCGCGTCTGCGAATGCGGTACCTCCTCGCCCAGAGCTGCAAGGGGAAGTCGAAACCGATGTGTGCGTGATTGGCGCCGGTTATACCGGCCTGTCCAGCGCGCTGTTCCTGCTGGAAAACGGCTTTCGCGTGACAGTGCTGGAAGCTGCCAAGGTAGGCTTTGGCGCGTCGGGCCGTAATGGTGGGCAGATCGTCAACAGCTACAGCCGTGATATCGATGTGATCGAGCGCAGTGTCGGCCCCCAGCAGGCGAAATTACTCGGCGACATGGCATTTGAAGGCGGCAGGATCATTCGGGAGCGGGTGGCCAAGTATCAGATCCAGTGCGATCTGAAGGACGGCGGTGTGTTTGCGGCACTGAACAGCAAGCACATGGGCCACCTGGAGTCGCAGAAGCGCCTGTGGGAGCGCTACGGCCACACCCAGCTGGAGCTGCTGGACGAGCGGCGCATTCGCGAAGTGGTCGCCTGTGACAACTATGTGGGCGGCCTGCTCGACATGAGCGGCGGGCACATTCACCCGCTGAACCTGGCGCTGGGCGAAGCGGCAGCCGTGGAGTCCCTGGGCGGCACCATTTATGAGCAGTCGGCGGCGACTCGCATCGAGCGCGGCGCCAATCCGGTGGTGCATACGGCGCACGGCAAGGTCAGGGCCAAGTTCATTATTGTCGCGGGCAACGCCTATCTGGGGAACCTGGTTCCGGAACTGGCGGCCAAGTCGATGCCGTGTGGTACGCAGGTGATTACCACCGCGCCACTGGGCGATGAACTGGCGAAGACGCTGCTGCCACAGGATTACTGCGTCGAGGACTGCAATTACCTGCTGGACTACTACCGCCTGACGAGCGACAAGCGCCTGATCTTCGGCGGTGGCGTGGTGTACGGCGCGCGTGACCCGGCGAATATCGAGGCGATCATCCGGCCGAAGATGCTCAAGGCCTTCCCGCAACTCAAGGACGTGAAGATCGACTACGCCTGGACCGGCAATTTCCTGCTGACCTTGTCGCGCCTGCCGCAGGTCGGTCGCCTGGGGGATAACATCTACTACTCCCAGGGCTGTAGCGGCCATGGCGTGACGTATACCCACTTGGCGGGCAAGGTACTGGCGGAAGCGCTAAGAGGCCAGGCAGAACGTTTTGATGCGTTTGCCGGCCTGCCGCACTACCCCTTCCCCGGCGGACAACTGTTGCGCACGCCGTTTGCGGCGCTGGGGGCCTGGTATTACGGGTTGCGGGACAAGCTGGGATTCTGACCCCGGACCACGGGGCTGGCTTGCCGGCCCCTGTACTTGCCGCGCCGGCACCCAATCGCAGACACAAAAAACCCCGGTCTTTCGACCAGGGTCTTTGCTATCGATCCAACCAAGCCGGCGGCTTGCTTTGGCGTCTCAGGGCGTTCAGTGGGCCCTGGGACAGATATGGCGCAGCGGACGGGACTCGAACCCGCGACCCCCGGCGTGACAGGCCGGTATTCTAACCGACTGAACTACCGCTGCGTATCGCTCAGACTGCTGAAGTGTCACCTTCAACCGCCTTCAAACATCTGACTGACCAGCCTTGGCTGTTCAATCTCAAATCTGAAACATCAGACCTGGAAAATATGGCGCAGCGGACGGGACTCGAACCCGCGACCCCCGGCGTGACAGGCCGGTATTCTAACCGACTGAACTACCGCTGCGCGTCGGTGCAACCTTTAACGTTGCGTCT
>Ga0209173_100292_pt1 | contig 35509 bp, 36 predicted proteins | sample SynthPrep_16_END_FD_187206 | JGI IMG/M metagenome (GOLD analysis project Ga0209173, IMG submission 187206) | Synthetic microbial communities from Ohio, USA - SynthPrep_16_END_DS12_MetaG (SPAdes) (version 2) | ecosystem: Engineered > Bioreactor > Aerobic > Activated sludge | place: USA: Ohio... | reverse complement strand
CCGGTACTGGCCCTGGCCGGCAGCCTGGCGATGAAGAAGACCGCACCGATTGGCCAGAACAGCTTCCCGACCCACGGCCCGCTGTTCGTGACCCTGTTGACCGTGACCATTTTGCTGGTGGGCGGCCTGACCTTCCTGCCGACGCTGGCACTTGGGCCTATCGCTGAACATCTGAGCATGGGCTTCTAAGGGGATATGAAAATGAATATGCCTGCAAAAAACGCGGCTCCCGTGAAAACCCAGGAGCCAGCCAAGACCGCAATGTCGGCCCTGTGGCGCCCGGCGCTGGTCCAGGCGTTCGTCAAGCTGGACCCGCGCCAGCTGCAACGCTCGCCGGTGATGCTGGTGGTCGAACTGACCGCGATCCTCACCACCATCCTGTGCTTTGTGCCGGAGGTGGCCGTACCGACCTACGTCTCCGTGCAAATCGCCGTGTGGCTGTGGTTCACCGTGCTGTTTGCCAACTTCGCCGAAGCCTTGGCTGAAGGCCGCGGCAAGGCCCGCGCCGACAGCCTCAAGGCCGGCAGCGAGGGCCTCAGCGCCCGCCGCAAGGAAGCCGACGGCAGCTTCAAGGTCGTGCCGGCCACCAGCCTGCGCAAAGGTGATGTGGTACGCGTGGTCGCCGGGGAAATGATCCCGGGCGACGGCGAAGTCATCGAAGGGATTGCCGCGGTCAACGAAGCGGCCATCACCGGTGAATCGGCCCCGGTTATCCGTGAATCCGGCGGCGACCGCTCGGCCGTCACCGGCAACACCCGCCTGGTCTCGGACTGGTTGATGATCCGCATCACCGCCAACCCGGGCGAGTCGACCCTGGACCGCATGATCGCTCTGGTGGAAGGCGCCAAGCGCCAGAAAACCCCGAACGAAATCGCGCTGGATATCCTGCTGATCGGCCTGACGCTGATCTTCCTGCTGGTGGTGGTGACCCTGCAGCCGTTCGCCCACTTCGCCAATGGCAACCTGCCGCTGGTGTTCCTGGTGGCGCTGCTGGTGACGCTGATTCCGACCACCATCGGCGGCCTGTTGTCGGCCATCGGTATTGCCGGCATGGACCGCCTGGTGCGCCTCAACGTGATCGCCAAGTCCGGTCGCGCAGTGGAGGCGGCGGGGGACGTGCACGTACTGTTGCTGGACAAGACCGGCACCATCACTTTCGGTAACCGTCGTTGCACCAACGTGATCGCCGCGCCGGGTGTCAGCGGCAAGGAACTGGCCGAGGGCGCGCTGCTGGCGTCCCTGGCGGACGACACGGCCGAAGGTAAGTCCATCGTCGAATACCTGCGCGGCCAGCACCCACAAGCCGAGCCGTCGACGGATGAGCTGACCTCGGTACCGTTCAGCGCGGAAACCCGCCTGTCCGGCGTCGACTACCAGGGCCGTGTGTTCCGTAAGGGTGCCGTGGATTCGCTGCTGGCGTTCATTGGCCTGCAACGCCGCGACCTGCAACCGGCGCTGTCGCGGGAAATCGACAAGATCGCCCAGAGCGGCGGCACGCCATTGCTGGTGTGTGCCGACGGCAAGTTGCTCGGCGCGATTCACCTCAAGGACGTGGTCAAGCCCGGCATCCGCGAACGGTTTGCCGAGCTGCGCAAGCTGGGGATTCGCACGGTGATGGTGACCGGCGACAACCCGCTGACCGCCGCCGCGATTGCCGCTGAAGCCGGCGTGGATGACGTGCTGGCCGAGGCTACTCCGGAGAAAAAACTCGCGCGCATTCGTCACGAACAGAACGACGGCCGCCTGGTTGCGATGTGCGGCGACGGCGCCAACGACGCCCCGGCGCTGGCCCAGGCTGACGTCGGCATGGCAATGAACGACGGCACGCAAGCCGCCCGTGAAGCGGCCAACATGGTCGACCTCGACAGCGACCCGACCAAGCTGCTGGACGTGGTGCAGATCGGCAAGGAATTGCTGGTGACCCGTGGTGCGCTGACCACCTTTTCCATCGCCAACGACGTGGCCAAGTACTTCGCGATCCTGCCAGCGCTGTTCGCCTCGATCTACCCGCAACTGGGTGTGCTCAACGTGATGCACCTGCAAAGCCCGCAGAGCGCGATCCTCTCGGCCATCGTGTTCAACGCGCTGATCATCGTGGTGCTGATCCCGCTGGCGCTGCGCGGTGTGCGCGTACAGGCGGCGAGTGCGGCGGCATTGCTGCGTCGCAACCTGCTGATCTACGGCCTGGGCGGGATCGTGGTGCCGTTCGTGGGCATCAAGGCGATCGACATGCTGTTGACCGCGCTGCACCTGGTTTGACTCGATGCCCGCAGGTACCGGCAAACCGGTGCCTGCAGGTTGCAATGACCGAATTGAGGAATTTGAAATGTCCAACATTATCCGCCCGGCCCTGAGCCTGCTGGTGTTGATGAGCCTGATCACCGGCGTGGCCTATCCACTGGTTGTCACCGGTGTGGCGCAAGTCGCGTTCCCTGACCAGGCCAACGGCAGCCTGGTGCACGATGCCAGCGGCAAGGTTCGCGGTTCGAGCCTGATTGCCCAGGATTTCACCGGTGACGGCTGGTTCCACCCACGGCCATCTGCCGGTGCGTTTGCTACGGTTTCCAGCAGCGCCAGCAACCTCGGCCCAAGCAACCCAGCACTGGCCACTCGTGTATTTGACGATGCCAAGAAAATGCTGGTGCCAGACCAGGGACCGGTGCCGATGGCGTTGCTGACTACCTCCGGCAGCGGTCTTGATCCACACTTGCCACCGCAGGCAATTGCCTATCAACTGGCCCGGGTGGCTGCCGCGCGTAATCTGCCGATGGCGACCCTGCAGCGCTTGATGGACGAGCACATCGAAAGCCCGCTGGTGGGGCCGCCGGTGGTGAACGTGCTGGCGTTGAACATGGCCTTGGAAAAGTTGTAAGCAGTGGCGCCGCTTTCGCGAGCAAGCCCGCTCCCACATTCGACTGAGTTTCACCTTTGGAATGCGGTCAAATGTGGGAGCGGGCTTGCTCGCGAAGGCGGACTCAAGAAACCCACATCAACACCTGAAGGAAGACCGCCCGCATGAGCGACTCCGGCCGCGCCGATGCCCTGTTAGCCGATCTACCCCGAGACGGCCGTGGCCGGCTCAAAGTCTTCCTCGGCGCCGCGCCCGGCGTGGGCAAGACCTACGCCATGCTCCAGGCTGCCCACACCCAACTGCGCCAGGGTGTGCGGCTGATTGCCGGCGTAGTGGAAACCCACGGCCGCGCCGAGACCGAAGCCTTGCTCAGCGGCTTGCCACAACAGCCGCTGCTGCGTTCCGAATACCGCGGCGTGATGCTGGAGGAAATGGACCTCGACGGCCTGCTCGCCGCCAAGCCCAAACTGGTGCTGGTGGACGAACTGGCCCACAGCAACGCCCCCGGCAGCCGCCACGAAAAACGCTGGCAAGACATTCAGGAATTGCTCTCGGCGGGCATCAACGTCTTTACCACGGTCAACGTCCAGCACCTGGAAAGCCTCAACGATCAGGTGCGCGGCATCACCGGCGTGCAAGTGCGCGAAACCTTGCCCGACTGGGTCTTGCAGGAAGCCGATGAACTGCTGCTGATCGACCTGCCATCCCGGGAACTGCTGGAGCGCCTGCGGGACGGCAAGGTCTACGTGCCGGAACAGGCCCGTGCTGCCATCGATGCCTTCTTCACCCAGACCAACCTCATGGCCCTGCGCGAGCTGGCGATGCAAACCGCCGCGGCCCATGTCGACGATGACCTGGCCCAGGGTTATCGCCAATTGGGCCAGGCCGCACCGGCTGTGCGTGGCCGCTTGCTGGTGGGCGTGGACGGCGATGCCCAGGCCGAACGCCTGGTGCGTCATGCCAGCCGCGTAGCCCAGCGTCGGCATTTGCCGTGGAGCCTGGTGCATGTGGATAACGGCCGGGTGCGCGATGAACAATCGCGCCTGCGTCTGCAAAACGCCCAGCAACTGGCCGAGCGTCTTGGCGGTGAAGTGGTGTTGCTGCGAGCGGGGGAGGTGGCCAAGACCCTGATCCAGCACGCCGCCGAGCGTCGTGCCAGCTTGATCCTGGTGGGGCAATCCCGGCCGCGCTGGCATCGCACCGTGTTTGGTGGTGGCCTGGCGTCGCGTTTGTTGCGCAATGCCCGGGGCCTGGAAATCAACGTCCTCGACAGTGACGAAGTGCCGGCTCCGCCACGCCTGCCGGATGTACGCGGGTTGGTGTGGTTTGACTATGCCCTCGCCGTGATGGCAACCGTGATCGCGGCGGCGGTCGCTTGGGGCGTCGCCAGTGTTTTGCCGTTACCGAATATCTCGCTGGTGTTCCTCGCCGCCGTATTGCTGGTGGCGGTGCGCAGTAGCCTGGGGCCGGCGCTGGCGTGTGCGGCGCTGTCATTCCTGAGCTACGACTTCCTGTTCATCCCGCCGAATTTCTCCTTCGCGATCCAGCGTGAAGAAGACGTGCTGACACTGTTGTTCTTCCTGCTGATGGCGGCGCTCACCGGTAATCTCGCTGCACGCCAGCGCCGGCAGTTGCAGGCGCTGCGCGATACCCAGGAAGAAACCACCGAGCTGCTCGACCTGTCCCGCAAACTCACCGCCGCCACCGATCGCCAGGCAGTGATCAGTGCCGCCGCGCATCATCTGGAAGGCTGGAGCGACCTGCAATTGTGCCTGCTCAACCGCGACGGGCAGGGCGACTGGAAGGTCGAGACCGGTGGCCCGATCACCTTTACCGAAGCCGAACGCGCCGCCGCCGACTGGGCCTGGCAGCACGATCAGCCGGCCGGCATGGGCACCGGCACCTTGCCGTTCGGGCGCTGGTGGTGGTGGCCGTTGTCCGGCGAAGAAGGCCCGTTGGGTCTGCTGGGGGTCAGCCCGAAGGCCGGGCTTGAACTGAGCGGCCAGCGCCGTCGCCTGCTCACGGCCTTGAGCCAGCCCTTGGCCCAGGCCCTGGCCCGTGCACAACTCGGCCAGGAGCTGGAAGCCGCGCGCCTGCATGGCGAAACCGAGCAATTGCGCAGCGCCTTGCTGGCTTCGGTGTCTCACGATTTGCGCACACCGCTGACCTCCATGCGTGGCAGCATCGACAGCCTGCTGGCCCTCGGCGAGGCGATTCCCCTGGAAGATCGCCGGGAGCTGCTGGAAGGCACTCGCGATGAGGCTGAGCGCCTGGATCGCTACATCCAGAACCTGCTGGACATGACTCGCCTGGGCCACGGCGCCCTGAAGCTGGCGCGGGACTGGGTGTCACCCGGCGATATCGTCGGCAGCTCCCTGGGCCGCTTGCGTGCGGTATTGGCGCCGCTGCAGGTGATCACCGACGTGCCGCCCGAGCTGCCGCTGCTCTACGTGCATGCCGCGTTGATCGAGCAAGCACTGGTCAACGTACTGGAAAATGCCGCACGCTTCTCGCCGCCACAAGGCCGGCTGAAACTCAGCGCGGGCGTGCAGGATAACCAGTTGTTTTTTGCTGTTGCCGATGAAGGTCCGGGGATTCCCGAGGAGGAGCGGGTGAAGATTTTCGATATGTTCTACACCGCCGCGAGGGGGGATCGCGGCGGACAGGGCACCGGGCTCGGCCTGGCGATCTGCCAGGGCATGGTCGGCGCCCACGGCGGGCATATCAGCGTGGCCGACGGCATTGACGGCCGTGGCACCTGCATCACTTTATTCCTGCCATTGCAGGCCCAGCCTGGCCTGGAAAGCGAACCTTGAGCTACCCTCTTTTCTTCACGGATTTTGATTGGACACCATGAGCCAGACTGCGACGATTTTGGTCATTGACGACGAACCGCAGATCCGCAAGTTCTTGCGTATCAGCCTGGCCTCCCAGGGCTACAAAGTGATCGAGGCCGGCACCGGCAACGAAGGCCTGGCGCAGGCCGCCTTGAGTAAACCGGACCTGCTGGTGCTTGACCTCGGCCTGCCGGACATGGACGGCCAGCAGGTGCTGCGCGAGTTTCGTGAGTGGTCCACGGTACCGGTACTGGTGTTGTCGGTGCGAGCCAGTGAAGTGCAAAAAGTCGAGGCGCTGGACAACGGCGCGAATGACTATGTGACCAAGCCATTTGGCATCCAGGAGTTTCTCGCACGGGTGCGGGCGTTGTTGCGCCAGGCGCCGGCGGGGGAGGCCCAGGAAGCGGCGTTGCGCTTTGGCCCGCTGACGGTAGACCTGGCTTATCGGCGGGTGCTGCTGGACGGTGTCGAAGTGGCGCTGACCCGCAAGGAATACGCGGTGCTGGCGCAACTGGCGCGGCATCCCGGGCGGGTGATTACCCAGCAGCAACTGCTCAAGGATATCTGGGGGCCGACCCATACCGAAGACAGCCATTACCTGCGGATTGTGGTGGGGCATCTGCGCCAGAAACTGGCGGATGATCCGACCCAGCCACGGTTTATCGTGACTGAGGCCGGTGTTGGGTATCGGCTATTGAACACCGAAGCCTGAAGCGTTAGCTCACCTGTGGCGAGGGAGCTTGCTCCCGCTGGGCTGCGCAGCGGCCCCAACATCCCGGGAGCGCTTCGCACTCCAGCGGGAGCAAGCTCCCTCGCCACAAAAGCCCTGCTTATAAAACTTCAGTGTTGCTCGCTCTCGTAACGATCCAGCGTATCGCTGGCAATTTCCCGCCCCAGCGCGATCAACTCCGGTGCTTTGTAAAACTCGAAAAACCGGCACACGCGCTTCGGCACGTTGATCAGAATATCCGGCGGATACCCGGCGATCTTGTACTGCGCCAATGACGTCTGCATTACCTCGAAGCTCTGGTTGATCAAATCCAGCAGCGATGCAGGCCCCACGTTATCGATGATGAACGAGCCGGTCGCCGACTTTGGCGCCCCGGCCTTTTCCGGTGCCGCCGCCGGTTGTTGCGCCTCGGGTTCGGCAGAGTCCAGCCACGGGTTGATGTCGGCAGCCTGGGCCAGCAGCGCTTCCTGCTCCAGCATCAACAACTGCTCGGCCTGCTTGCGCCGAAACGGCAAGTGCGAACCCAGTGAACGCACCAGGTTGTCGAAGCGGCTCCTGAACGCCGGCGGACGCTGGATCACCGGAAGCTTGTAGTGCTTCTGGTTGGTGGAGTTGAGGTTGACCGCAATGATCAGGTCGCAGTGGCTCGACACCACCGGCACGATCGGCAGAGGGTTCAGCAAGCCGCCGTCCACCAGCATGCGGTTGCCCTGCATCACCGGGGTGAACAGGCTGGGAATCGCCGCCGAGGCCCGCATGGCCTGGTGCAGGCAGCCTTCCTGGAACCAGATTTCCTGCTGGTTGGTCAGGTCCGTGGCCACGGCGGTGTAGGGAATGCGCAGGTCTTCGATATTGATCTCGCCGACGATCTTGCGGATCTGCCCGAACACCTTCTCGCCACGGATCGCCCCCAGGCGAAAGCTCACGTCTACCAGGCGCAGTACGTCCAGGTAGTCGAGGCTTTCGATCCAGTTTCGGTACTCTTCCAGCTTGCCCGCGGCATAGATCCCACCCACCACGGCGCCCATGGAGCAACCGGCAATGCAGGCGATGTCGTAGCCGCGTTTTTCGATTTCCTCGATCACGCCGATATGGGCGTAGCCCCGGGCGCCACCGGAGCCCAGCACCAATGCAACACGTTTCTTCATGACCTGATCCTTCGCAAAACAGGTGACCACAATGCACCCATCGAGGGGCGCGCTTCAATCATCACTGTCACAACCGATTATTTTCGCGAGCGGGTCACCACGCTCGGGTATGCTCTGGCAATCGGGACTGCGGATTCAGGCAGTCGGATAAGGCACTTTTCGGTGTAGGCAACGTCTACACCTGTGACTGTTTTTTCTTTTCTTGAGGTGTCATTTGATGAAAGCCTGGATGTGTGTGCCTGTGATCGTGTTGGCCCTGGCCGGTTGTGCCGGGAAAACCGCTTATCGCGACAGCTGCGGCACGCAACTGGATGCTGCGTGGCACGAGCTGGACCTGGCCAAGGCCGAAGGTTTCGCCGGCACCGTGAGTTACTCCAAGGCTCTGTCGTTGTTGACTGGCGCCAAGACCCAGCAGCAGTTCGAAGCCTTCGAAGGCTGCTCGACCAAGGCCGAGAAAGCCCGCTTCTATATTCGTGAGTCGCGCGCAGGGCGCTAACCCCGCGTAGCAGTTGTCGAGTGCAACGAGGTTGCGTCGGCGGCCTCAAGCCCGAAGGTTTAATCATTGAGGAGGAAAGGATGTCAGCCTTGGTCGATCAGCTAGTCGCTCAGGTCATCGGCCTGGAAGTTGGGTTACTGAGCTGCCAGGCGCGCCTCGCCGCCGTCACGGACGACGAGGCCCTGCACGATCTGCGCACCACGGTGCGGCGCTTGCGCAGCCTGTTGCGGCCATTGCGCGGGTTGCCCGGTGTCGAGCAGCTCGAGGCGGCCGCCAGTGCCGTCGGCCAACTGACCACGCCATTTCGCGACCGCGAAGTGCTGGCGGCGTACCTCCACCAACACGGCCATCATGAGGCGGCCGAGCGGCGTATCCGGCAGCAGCCGGCCACCTACCGCTCGGTTGCACAAGGGCCTGAGCTGGCGCAACTGCTGTTGATCCTCGAAGCATTCCCCCGCTTTATCCGCGCCTCCCAACGGCAGAAATTGCTCAAGGGCCTGCGCACGCGCATTGAAAAACGCCTGGCCAAGCAATGGAAGAAGCTTGGCGAAGCGCTGCACGACCCCAACCACGACCGTCATCGCCTGCGCCTGTTGATCAAGCGCGTGCGTTATGCGGCCGAGGCTTATCCCGAGCTGAACAAGCTACCGCCCAAAGCCATATCGCGTCTCAAGGCGGCCCAGGGCGCCCTGGGTGATTGGCACGATTGCTGGCAATGGCTGGCGCAAGCCGGGCACGAGCCCGATTTGCAGGCGTGCGTGCCTGGTTGGCACCGCACCATGGCCGAGGCGGAAGGGCAGGCGGATCGGGTTTTGGATAAGTTGAACGCCGACTGCTTCGCTTGACCCTGCGACCTATCTGTCCGGGATTTTGGCCGGAATAGGCGCTGCATGGTGTAGGCCGGCTGGTTAAGATCCCTCAACTCCTTTTTCAGGTTGAGACCGCCATGCGCTTTAGTGATTTGCTCGACGCTGCCCGCAGCCACCCGTTGGACGTTTCGATCCCGGCCGAATGGGCCCAGGGCCGCGCCAGCTTTGGCGGGCTGGTTGCGGCGTTGGAGTACGAGGCCTTGCGGGCGAAGGTCCCGGCGGATCGCCCGTTGCGCTCACTGGCGATCACCTTTGTGGGCCCGGTGGCGCCGGACGTGCCGGCCCGCTACGAAGTCGAAGTGCTGCGCGAAGGCAAGGCCGTCAGCCAAGTGCTGGGACGTGTGGTGCAGAACGGTGAAACGATGACCCTGGTGCAAGCCAGTTTTGGCGCATCACGGCCTTCGCAGATTGACGTCGCCGCCGAACCGGCGCCCACCTTCAAGCATTGGGATGAATGCCAGGAGTTGCCCTACATCAAAGGCGTGACGCCGGAGTTCATGCGCCACCTGGCGATGCGCTGGAGCGTCGGTGGCCTGCCGTTCACCGGCAATACATCCCGGGAGATGGGCGGCTGGGTGCGCTTGCGTGGCGATGTAAAAGAAGAGCCGCTGACCGAAGCGCACATCCTCGCGCTGGTGGATGCGTGGCCACCGTCGGTGTTGCCGCACCTGAAACAACCGGCGGCCGGCAGCACCCTGACCTGGACCATCGAGTTTGTCCAACCGCTGCAAAACCTGAGCACCCTGGACTGGTGCCAATACCTGGTCCACATCGAGCACGCCCGCGATGGCTATGGCCATGCGGCTGCGCAGTTGTGGAGCCCCGACGGCCAGTTGATCGCTATCAGCCGCCAGTCGGTGGTGGTGTTCGCCTGAGTCCTCAGACCAGCAAGTGTTGATCGCCGGAGGCGTCGCTGCCGCGTGCCTCCAGGCGACGACCGTGATGCTGCAGTCCAAGGGCTGCCAGAATGCCGACGATACCGATGGCGGCACTCGCCAGGTTCTCGCTGAACACGCCCGATGCCATCAACAGAAAACCGATGACCAGGAGTGGCAGCGCAATCAGCTGCAACACTTGATTGGTCCCGTGCTGGTGATTTTGCGGGTGGGTGCGCCATTGCCAGGCGGGGATATTCGGATGACGTTTGCCCATGATCGTGATTCCTCTGTCCGTTGAAACATCTTGAGCAGAGTTTAGGTCGGGCAGGGTGGGGCCGCGAATCAAGGATGGCTATGGGGGCCATAGCCATCCCTTCAGGGGTTAAAGCCGCAACTGGCCGATGGCCTTGCTCAGTTCCCCGGCCAGGGTTGCCAGCTCATTGCTGGTGGTCGCCGAGTCTACTGTCTGCTGCACGGTGTTTTCGGTGACGTCCCGAATGCTCACCACCGCTCGGTTCATTTCCTCGGCCACATGGCTTTGCTGCTCGGCAGCCACGGCAATCTGCGTGTTGCTCTCGCGCATCTGCGCCACCGCGCCGGTGATCTCGGCGAGGGCAATCCCGGCCTCTTGAGCCTGTTGCACACAGTCGTCGGCCTTGAACGAGCTTTCCTGCATGAAATCCACCGCGTCCCGGGTGCCGGCTTGCAGGGCGGACACCATGCGGGTGATTTCATCGGTGGAACTTTGCACCCGCTTGGCCAGGTTGCGCACTTCGTCGGCGACCACGGCAAAACCCCGGCCCATTTCGCCGGCGCGGGCGGCTTCGATGGCGGCGTTGAGGGCCAGCAGGTTGGTCTGTTCGGCGATGCTGTGAATCACCCCGACCACGCCATTGATTTTCTGGCTGTCCTCGGCCAGCTTCTGGATCATTTCGGCGGTCTGCTGCACGCCGGTGGACAGCCCGGCAATCGAGCGCTGTACCCGGCTGACCACTTCCTGGCCGCTGCCGGCGAGAGTGTCGGCCGTCTGGGACAGGTCGCGGGTGGCGCCGGCGTGCTGGGCGATGTGGTAGACGGTGGCGGTCATCTCGTTGATCGCCGTGGCGGCCTGGTCGGTTTCGCTTTGCTGGCCGAGCATGCCGTGCTGCACCTCGTTCATGCTGCTGGCCAGGCGTGCGGCGCCGTCGTCCAGTTGCCTGGCGGTGCGCGCAACCGTGTTGACCACCCGTTGATAACCCGCCTGCATCGCGTTGAACGCGCTGGCCATCTGCCCGACTTCATCCTTGCAGGCCAGGGGGACGCGGGCCGAGAGGTCGCCGGTTTTCTCGACGTGCAGCATCACGTCTTTCAAGGTGTTGAGCTGGCTGAGGAGAAAGCGGATCAGCAGCTGTGAGGCGCCGAGCATGGCCAGCATCAGAATCATCACCGCTACGGCGTAGTTGGCGAAGCGTTCTTCGAACACTTGGCTCAAGCTGGGCCCGTAGGCCAGCACGGCGACCTGTTGACCGTCGGCACGGCTGATTACTTCGGCGCCCATCAGCGGGTTTTCGCCGAGCAGTGGCATGTGATTGAAATCCACCCAGCCACTGGCGTTGGCCAGGGCTGACAGATCTTCGTCGCCCAGTTGTGGGACTTTGCCCCTGGCAAACGTCAGCCAGTGCTCGCCCTTGGGCAGTGGCTGGCCGGCGGGCCAGGCACCGAGCAAGCGCCCCTGGGCTTGCGCCGACGCCTGTGAGGCCTGGCTGCGGGCCTGTTGTTCAAGCTGCACGGCGTACAACACCAGCAGCAGGGTGGTGATGAAGGCGACCGCGTTCACGGCCCAGAATTTGTACTTCAGCGAGATGTTGCTAAGCCAGGCACCCATGGAAGGTTTTCTCTGATAGCGGAAACAGCATTGGCAAGGTGCCATTATTGTGCCGCTATCGGGATGCCGGGTTTTGATATGGGTCAATGCGCCGCGTCAATCCGGCACAGGCAATCCAAAAAAGGCGCGGGCACAGGCGGTGCTGTGTTGCGCCAGGTCTTCCACGGTTTCTTCGCGGTGCAACGCGACCTCCCGTAGGACTTCCGGCAAATAGGCGGGTTCGTTGCGACCGTTTTTCGGCTTGGGCCGCAGGGTGCGAGGCAGCAGGTAGGGCGCGTCGCTTTCCAGCATCAGACGGCCCCGGGGAATTTCCCTGACCAGCGGATGCAGGTGAGTCCCACGGCGTTCGTCGCAGATCCAGCCGGTGATGCCGATATGCAGGTCCAGGTCGAGGTAGCTGAACAGCGCCCGCTGCTCGCCGGTGAAGCAGTGCACCACGGCGGCCGACAGGTGATCGCGGTAGTCCCGCAGGATTTCCAGCAGGCGCTGGTTGGCGTCACGTTCGTGGAGGAATACCGGGAGCTTCAACTCCACGGCCAGGGCCAGGTGTTCTTCGAGGACTTTTTCCTGCTGGGGGCGCGGTGAGAAATCCCGGTTGAAATCCAGCCCGCATTCACCCACCGCACGCACGCGACTTTCCTTGAGCAGGCCGCGCAGGCGCCTGGCGCTTTCGGCGTTCCAGTCACTGGCAGAGTGGGGGTGAATGCCCGCGGTGGCGAACAGGCGTTGGCCACTTTCGTCCAGTTGCTGGCACAGCTCCAGGGCCTGTTCGCTGCCGTCGACACTGGTACCGGTGAGCACCAATTGGCTCACCCCGGCGGCGTAGGCACGGTCGAGAACGGCCTGGTGCTTTTCGTCGAAACTTGGGTTGGTCAGGTTGACGCCGATATCAATGAGTTGCATGGTGCTACCTCCGCCTGCGGTCGGAAAGCATATCAGAGCTGTAGATTTATAAGAAAAGCCAAGAACTACAACGAGTTAAAGCTGTCTTTGAAAGTCGCAAGTAACACCGTGTTTGGTTTGTCGCCATCTACCGTGCCACCCTTGCGCCCAAAGCCTGCGCTCATGGCGCTCTGTTTCTGTCCCCCAACGCCTCGTTTTTCGCGAAGCAATGGGCAGTATTCTTTCTTCCGGAGAGCGGATGATCCGACCCTCGGCGTTGCTTGTGTTGTGCCTGACGTTACTGCTGCCCATGGCGGCGGTTGCGCGTCTGGACGGGCCGCTGGAAGTGACCCGGCCCGGCAAGGTCCGCGACCTTGCGGAAATCCGCAGCAGCCGCACCTTGCGGGTATTGGTCAACCAGAGCCGCAACAGTTCCGGCGAAGTCCAGGGCCAGGCCATCGGTGTTGAATACCATCGCCTGCGCGCTTTCGAGCAATACCTCAACGGTCACGCCCGTGACGGCGAGGAAATCAACCTCAAGATTATTCCCAAGGCCAAGGATCAACTGATCGGCGCATTGGCCCGTGGCGAGGGCGACCTGGTGGCACCCGGCGAATTGCTGGATGTGAAGGCCGCCCACAAGATTGCCACCAGCGACCCGATCGCCAGCGACGTGCCGTTATGGCTGGTGGGGCTGAAGGGCGAGCGGCGGTTTACCCGGCTGGAGCAACTGTCCGGGCGCACGCTGGCCTTGACCACGGGCAGTGCCGCGTCGGATGCGATCAGCCAGGTCAACCAGAAGCTGGCGCTGCACAAATTGCCGCCGGTGAAGGTGGAATGGGTGGATCCGAGCCTCGCGGTAGAGGACGTGCTGGAGATGGTCCAGGCCGGGATTTTCCACCTGACCATTGTCGAGCGGCCGATTGCCGAACGCTGGGCGAAGATCCTGCCCAAGCTGCGTTTCGACCGGCAAGTGACCATCAGCGAGCCGGGCGAAGAGTATTGGTTTGTGCGCCAGGATGCCTCGATGCTGCGGGCCAGTATTGATCGCTTCCTCAAGACCTACCGCACGCCGTCCGATCAGGATGTGGCGTTCCAGCGCATCTACCGCCGCCTCTACCAGGTACGTTATCCACTGGCTCGCGTCGACCGCCAGCGCCTGGAAAAACTGCGCCCGGTGCTGCAAAAGCATGCCCGCGAGCAGGGCATGGACTGGCTGAACCTGGCCGCGCTGGCGTTCAAGGAGTCTGCCCTGGACCCTGGCGCTCGCAGCAGCGGCGGCCCCACCGGGCTGATGCAGATCACGCCATCGGCGGCGCAGCGGGTCGGGGTGAACAACATCGAAAGCCTGGACAGCAATGTGCAGGCGGGCGCGCGGTACCTGGCGATGATCCGGCGCAAGTTCTTCTCAAGCCCCAAGCTCAACGAGCGCGAGCGCATGGCGTTTGTGCTGGCGGCCTACAACATGGGGCCCGAGCGGGTCCAGGGAATGCGTGCCGAGGCGCGGCGGCGGGGGCTTAACCCAAACCAATGGTTTTTCCAGGTCGAGCGCATTGCCATGGAGCAGGTGGGAATGAGCGGCGTCAGCTATGTTAATAGCGTGAACAAGTATTACCTGGCGTTTGATCGTGAGCGGGAGTCGTTGGAGCCGGCAGCGCCACGGGTTGCCTCACGGAAATAATCTATTAATTCGATCATTATTAGCCGCTTTATCGGCTTTTATCATTGTTTAAACTGATTAATATAGCGGCCAACCCAACCCCTACCTTGAAAAGGATTATCAGCATGAGCCCATTGATCACCCGCATCCTCTCCACCCGCGCCGGCTACGGCCTGACTGTCCTGCGGATTTTTGTCGGGATCATCTTCGCCGCCCACGGTTCGCAAAAACTCTTTGGCTGGTTTGGCGGCGGCGGCCTGGCGGGCACTGCCCAGTGGATGGAAAGTATCGGCCTGGCCCCGGGTACCCTGATGGCGGTGCTGTCCGGTGGTACCGAGTTCTTCGCCGGGCTGGCGCTGATCATTGGCTTGCTGGCGCGGCCGGCGGCACTGGGCCTGTCGATCATTTCCCTGGTGGCGATTTTCTCGGTGCATATCCATAACGGTTTGTTCATGGCCAACAACGGCTACGAGTTCGCCCTGGCGCTGCTGGGCGGTACGCTGGCCGTGTTGTTGGAAGGTGCGGGCAAATTGTCCGCAGACCGCGCCATCACTCACTGATACCGCGAACCCCCCTTAAAAGGCCCGCCCAGTGCGGGCCTTTTCGTTGCTCGGGATTCTTGACACCGCCCTACAGGCTTCTCTAGGATGTTGCCCATGCGCCGATTTAAACAGCTAATTGCGGGGCGCCACGGGTGACTGATCACAGTCCCGACAGAAGCCAGAGCCATGGGCCAGCTTCGAAATTCCGCTAAAGCGCTGGTTCGGTGTTGCCTCTCACCTGCCCGCAGACTTTTGAGGCAGAGACACGACACAATGAATGCACTACGCCCCCTCATACGCCTGGCCCCGATCACCGCGGACCTGACCCAACGCAATCCTAAAATCCTCTTGGGCGGCAAGCATCAGCCGACGTTGCTGCGCTATCTGGATGGCTGGCCGCGCCGCACGGGGCGGCCTTCGGCCTTTCTGATCCAGTTTGTCGAAGACGGCGACTCCCTTGCGCGCTTTGCGTCCAACAGCTTCGACCTGGCCGTCATTCAGGCGCCCAGTGCCAGCGACGCGGGCGAAGTGATACGCCAACTGACCCGCATTGCCCGGCAAGGGCTGATCGCCCGGCGTTGAGCCCTCAGTAGAATGCTGCTGAAGGCAGGTGCCGGCGACGGCGACGCAACAGGAAAATACCCCCCGCAATCAGGCACAGTATCAGCGGTACAGGCACGATATTGAGCAGCTTCACTTTGCGTTCCAGGGCGTGAACCTCGGCGTATGACTGGACCTTCAGCGCGTGAATTTCCATGGGGATTCGCAACCGCTCCTTGTTGAGCGCTTGCAGCAGTGTGTTGGAGGTTGCAGCCTGGGGGCCCGGGGAAATTGTCGGGGGGTTGAGCAGTTGCCATTCCTTTTCCGTTTGTTCCAGGCGTTGCGCCAGTTCGGCGGACTTCTCACCGTAGGCCAGTGCCGCGTCTTCGCGCATTGCCTGCAGCACCTGCAGTGATCGAGCACCGCCTGCACGGGGGCGAATGTTCATCAGTGCATCGGGCGCCGCCAGGTTGTCCAGGGTGTTCAATACAAACATCGCGTTATCTGACAACGGGCCACCCGCCGCGCGATGCTTCTGGAGCATTCCAGACACACGATCGCTGAGCAGGTCAGTGTCGGCGACCACGACCACATGGATGTTCGCAGCCTTTTGCAAGCCGGTGTTACGCCCACTGATGCCGTCAGGAAAGGCGGAATAGGCGGGCCCTTCGACGCGGGCGGCGATCACCTGTTGTTGAGCGCGAGTGGCTGTTTCATTGATCAGTGAATTGAGCTGCGCTGGCAGGGAGAAGCGCTCTGCCTCAAACAGCGCGGCGTGCGCGGAGCTTTGCAGCAACGGGGTGAAGGTCATGCGGCTTCTCTTGGCAGGGGCCAGGGCGCCGCTGCTCAAGACGTTGACGTTGTGAAGTTTCCAGGCGCTGATGTCATCCTGTGCCATCGCCTGGCGGGGCAAGGTCAGTGCCGCGGGATGGCGCACAGGCGGCTGGCCCGTGGTCAGGATCACCGAAGTGGCATAGTCGCGATCGGCAATCACCTTGTTCGCGGGCATCTGGATGCCCCAGGCGGACAGCAATGCCTCCAGCCTGGGGTTTTCCGGGGCCGTGACGCTGGTGTCCAGCCCGACAAGCGGGTCGATAAAAATCATCAACTTGCCTGCGCCCAATACAAACTGGTCTATTGCGTAAAGGGTTTGGTCAGGCAGGTTGCCGGGATGAACCACCATCAGGGTTTTGACGTGTTCAGGAATTTGCGCGATACCCGGCTCCAGGCTCACCACGTTGAACTGGCGACGGATCTCCTGCAACACCTGCCAGGGAGGCGTATTAACGCCGTTGCGTTCATCTCGCTCACCGTTTATTGGCAGCCGGGAGATCACGCCCACAATGGGTTGCTCGGGGTGGATCACCTTATGAATCAAATGGCTGATTTCATACTCCAGCAGTGACTCCCGGTCCGGGCTGAATGACGGGATGCTATGGGGCGCATGGCCCGCGCTGGTACCCACCAGGCCGAAGAATCCGTGTTGTTCGTCAAGTCCCAGTAACCTGGCTTTGTATTCATCTTCAGAAAAAGGGGTGGGGTCGATGAGGTGCAGGTTGATTTTGCCCTTTGCCGCTTTTTCATATTCCTTGAGCAACAGCTCTACCCGTTTAGCGTAGCTTTCAACGGCGTTGGCTTTGTGTGCACGGTTGCTTGAATTGAAGAAGTACAGATCCACCGGTCTTTCCAGTGAACCGAGCATAGTCTGTACAGGATCGGAAAGTGTATGGATGTTCTGTTCCGAAAAATCCAGCCGTGGATTTGGAAGTTTCAGTGCCCAGACCAGGTTAAAAGCGAGAAACAGTAACAGGAGCGTGATAATTGTGAGGCTGGCACTTAGTCGCGTTTTCATCGTGATGTGTCCCTCTCAACCGTTTCTTACATTCAGGACAATGACCGTCGCGCCAAGAAAGGCGATGATCATACTGATGAAGTACAAACTGTCTTGAAGAGCCAGTACCCCTTGGTCAATGGCGTCAAAACGCGCAGACGGGCTCAGGGAAAGAAGGCGGTCAATCAGCCATACCGGAACTTGATGTTCAATCGCATCAAGAATGGATGACAGGCCACTGGCGGTCAGCAGTAAGCACAGGGTTACGGTGAATATAATCGCGCGATGGTGTGTCAGTGCGCAGATAAAACAGCCCACGGATAGATAACATCCGGCCAATACCCAACTTCCCAGGTATTGTGACGCAATGACTGTATTGTCCGGACTGCCAAAATAGTTGACGGTGATAACTATCGGGAAGGTCAACAGCAGGGCCGCGCCAGAAACAATCCAGGCCGCCAGAAACTTTCCGACCACTATCTCGAAACGTGTGACGGGCAGGGTTTTCAGGAACTCCATGGAACCGGTGGTGGGCTCGTCGGCCCAAAGCCGAGTGCATAGGACAGGTGTCAACAGTAAGTAGAGCCAGGGGTGCAACTGGAAGAAGCCCTGCAAGTCGGCACTGCCGACTTCCAGTAACCGGGTTGCATGGAAGCCAAATACAGCAGCGGCGGTCAGGAAAACCGCAGTGCTCAGGTAAGTGAGGGGAGCCGAAAGATAACTGACCAGTTGACGCTTGAATATGACCGGGAGAAGTTTCAAATCGATGCCTCCTGGCTCATATGGTGCACAACGTCATCCAGGCGCCCGGCTTCCAGGTTCAGGGCATTGAGCTTCCAGCGGCGCTGGGTGACCAGTGCATTGATGTGGGGGTAGATGATTTGCCCCGGCAGGGCGAGTACGGTCACTGTGCCGGGAGTCTCGCGGTCTTCCTCAATGCCGGCGACCCCGGGCAATACCGCCAGGGCCAACAGGTCCAGCGGTGTGTCGGCTGCAAGGGTGACCGCCTGGTGATGACGGGAGCTGCGCTGCAGTTCGGGCACCGAAGTGTCTGCCACCAATCGGCCGTCGGCTATCACCAGTGCGCGGGTACAAATACCGGTCAGCTCTTCCGGCGCACGGGACGCGACAATGACCGTCATCTCGTCGCTGAGCGACTTGATGAGCATTCTGACTTTGTGTTTCTGGTCGGCATTCAGACCTTCTGTTGGCTCATCGAGCAACAGCAGGCTGGGGTCATGCAGGATTGCCTGGGCGATGGCTACCTTGCGTTTCAACCCGTCCGTGAGGGTTTCCACCGGGCTTTTGAGTATCCGCCACAACTCAAGCCGTGCAACTGCCCGGTCAATCATCTTGCGTTTTTCCGCGCCGCGGAATCCGCGTATTTCGGCAATGAAACCGAGAAAGGCCTTTACACTCATTGCACCATGGCTCAAGAGTCGCTCTGGCTGGTAGCCGGTGACTTTCTTCGCCTGGAATGCGTTCAGGGCGATATCGTTACCGAATATTTTTATATGGCCTGAAGAGGGTGTAGTCGAGCCTGAGATCATTTTGATAATAGTTGTTTTTCCCGCACCATCATTTCCAAACAGCCCGAGGCATTCCTGGGGTTGAGCGTTGAATGAGAAGTCATGAATAATGTTTTTTCCGCCCATGGTTTTTGTCAGGCTCGTTATCTCGATCATTATGCTTTTCTACTGAATGGATATGGCAAGGCTGGATTAACCTGGGTGAACAGCAGGTTGTGAATGTTCGAATTTCAATGCTTGAAATCTTTTTATGTTGAAGCTTTTCCGACGTCGCACTGTTAAAAAATGGTACGTTCAATAAACGCTCTTGGAAATGCTGAGGGGGCTGAATAAGATAAGTCCTACATGCCAGACTATGACTCGCTGAAACAATTGTTTTGCTTTTGGTGATTTAATTACAGTCGTTGTTTATTTGGTGTTTATTTAAAGTTTATGCCAATTTGAAATGGAGCCTGATGTCATGCTGCTTCTACGTACCCTTGTTCTTGAACAGTCCGGGCATGATGCGCCGGTCAATGGTGCACTGCTTTGTGGTTTTGCGGTGGCGCAGATCTCTTCAAACTTTCTTGCCTACAGTCTGGATGAAGAAACAGAGCCCGGTAGTTCACGGGTGTACATCGCAGCGTTGCGCAAAAAGTCCGAACGTTACTTTCTGGGGGCGATAGACTCCAAGGAAGACTTGCAAATAGCGACCCATGTCTTCAAGCAAATCCTGACGCTCGCGGCTGCTCCCGGGGCAAAATCTGCAAGCAGTGGCGAAACTCAGATTCCCTTTCATTTTGTTGATTTGAAAGGCTGCAAATTGCCCCCGGCCAGGCCTGAAGATCATCACTCGTTGACGATCAAGAAATCCCTGGTGATGAAGGTGATTACCCTGGGAACGTCGGCGCCCGGTTTGCCCGCCATTGAAAGCAACACGTTGATCGTGCCGTCGATTCGTTTCTCCTCAAGAATGGTGTCTGCTCCCAGGTCCCCCGATCCTTCAGAGCCTGCGCGGTCATTGCCCGAGCCGGTGGCGCAGGCGCCCGAGGCTGAGCTCGAGATATCCGATCCGCTCGTTGAGGCGCCACTACAGGCACCGATCGAGGCGCCTGCTGTCGCTGCGCCAGTGCCGGCGCCCATAGTCCAACAACCTGAACCGGTCCCCCAGGCGCCGCCGCCAATGCCTGCCCGGAATGAGTCAGCCTCGTTGTTTGAAGTGGACGATACGCTGGCCAATCTTTCCCGATTGTCACAGGAGCTGACGCAGCAAAAGCTCAGCGTGCTCAAGCAGGAAGAGGCGCTTGCTCAGTTGCGTCTCGAACTGCGCCAGGAAAGGGCTGACCTTGAGCAGGAGAGTCAGCGGAGTGCCGACAGGATTGTCGAAAAGGAAACGTCCCTGGAACAGTTGGCCCGCACGCTGGCCCTCCGGGAGGAGCATCTGGCTGGCAGCTCGGCGCTGAACCAGACAGAGCAGCGTCGAATGGACGAGCGTGCGCGCTACCTGGAGAGCCAGGAAGCCCAGTTGCACGACCGTGACCTTGCGGTGCGCCTCAAGGAGCAACAGCTGACGGCTGCGCTGTTCCAGTTGCCTGTCCTGCGGGACAACCTGAGGGTTACGCTTCAATCCCTGGATGAGTCACTTGCATGGCTTGGCGAGAACGGGCGCGGCCAGCCTGAATGCGGCGCGACCCAGACGGAGGCTGACTGATACGCATCGTTGCCGGAATCCGCCGGTGGGTCTGGCTACTTTCCCGAGTTCATTTATCATCGACCCCCACAGCCGACATCGGGCGTTAAATGCGTTGTGCCTGATGCGGCAGCGGGTCTGAAAAATGCAAACTTCCAGGGGATGTAGAGCTTTTGAGCACCAAGCTGATTACCAAAGAAGGTCATGAAGCCCTGAAAAAGGAGCTTGATTACCTGTGGCGAGAAAAGCGCCCTGATACCACCCGCAAAGTGACGTGGGCGGCCTCCCTGGGGGACAGGAGCGAAAACGCCGACTACCAGTACAACAAGAAGCTGCTGCGGGAAATTGATCGTCGGGTGCGTTATTTACGCAAGCGCCTGGAAGACATGCGCGTGGTCGAGTACATGCCCGAGCAGGAAGGGAAGGTGTTTTTCGGCGCCTGGGTGGAGATTGAAAACGAACAGGGCGAGACCAAGCGGTTTCGCATCGTGGGGTACGACGAGATCTATGAGCGTATGGACTACATCTCCATCGACTCACCCATGGCCCGGGCACTGTTGCGCAAGGAAGTGGATGACGAGGCGCTCGTGCAGACCCCCAGTGGCGAAGTGTGCTGGTGGATCACCGCTATCGAATATGTGAAGTGACAACGGATGGCCCGTACGCATGAACGCGTGCGGGCCATCTGCGTTTTCAGCCCTCGCGCAGCACCGTCAACGGGCTGGCATTCAGTGCACGGCGGGTGCCGAACACGCCGGCACCGCCGATCAGCACGGCGCCGATCACCGGCAGCAGCAATAGCCACGGATGCGGGTGCCAGGTCAGGTCGAACGCGTAGCGGTACAGCACCAGTGTCACCAGTTCAGTGCCCAGCGCTGCCAACAACCCGCTGACTGCGCCCAACAACCCGAACTCGATACGCCGGGCCTTGACCAGCAACTTGCGCTCAGCCCCCAGCGCCCGCAGCAGGGCGCCCTGGCGAATCCGCTCATCGAGGGTTGCCTGGAGCCCGGAGAACAACACGGCCATCCCCGCTGCCAGGACAAACAACAGCACGTACTCCACCGCCAGGGTGACCTGGGCCAGGATGCTGCGCAGTTGTTCCAGCAGTGCCTCCACCTGCAGGATGGTCACCGCCGGGAAGGCCCGGGACAGGTCGACGATCTGCTGGTCATGGCCGGGCGCCAGGTAGAAGCTGGTCAGGTAGGTGGCCGGCAGGTCCTTCAAGGTCCCGGGTTGGAAGATCATGAAGAAGTTGGGCTGGAAGTTGTCCCAGTTGATTTCCCGCAGGCTGGTGACCCGCGCTTCACGGTTTTCCCCGCCGACGGTAAACACCAGGTGATCGTTGAGCTTGAGTTTCAGGCTGTCGGCGACCTTGGCCTCCACCGAGACGCCTGGAATCTCGTCGGTCGGTTGCGCCGTCCACCAGGAGCCCGCCGTCAGCTTGTTGCCCGGTGGCAGGTCGGCGGCCCAGGTCAGGCTCAAGTCTCGCTGTACTGCACGATCGCCGCTGGAGTCCTTGCTGACAATCTCCTGCACTGGCGCGCCATTGATGCTGATCAGTCGTCCCGGTACCACCGGATACAGCGGAGCCGATTGCGCCTGTAATTCCAGCAGGCGTGCGCCGAAGGTGTCTTTGTCGGCGGGCAGGATGTTCAGGGCGAAATAGTTGGGGGCGTCCTTGGGCAACTGGTTCTGCCAGGTGTCCAGCAATTCGCCGCGCAACAACGCGATCAAGCCCATGGATAACAGGATCAGCCCGAACGCCAGTGACTGCCCCGCGGCCGCCAGGGGATGACGCAGCAACTGGCCCAGCCCCAGGCGCCAGGGCAGGGAGGCCCGGGCCAGCAGACGTCGCAGGCTTTGCAGCAACAGGAGCAGCAGGCCGCCGAGAACCAGCGCGGCAATCACGCCGCCGCCCAGCAGGGCGAAGGTCAGCACCAGGTCGAGGCTCAAGCGCCACATGATCAGGCCCAGGGCGAAGAGCGCCGCGCCATAGACCATCCAGGTGCTGGAAGGGATTGGCAGCAAGTCGCGGCGCAATACCCGCAGTGGCGGCACACGCCCCAGGGCGGCCAGCGGCGGCAGGGCGAAACCGGCGAGGGCTACCAGCCCGGTGCCAATCCCGGCAACGGCCGGCAGCAGCCCGCCGGGTGGAACGTCCGCCGGCAGCAGGTCATGCAACAGCGCAAACAGGCCCAATTGCGCCAGCCAGCCGAGCAGGGCGCCGGTCAGGCTGGCCAGCAACCCCAGCACGGCCAATTGCAGGCTGAACAGCAACATGGTTTCGCGTCGCGACAATCCGAGGCAGCGCAGCAAGGCGCTGGCATCAAAGCGTCGGCTGGCGAAGCGATTGGCCGAGAGCGCCACGGCCACGCCGGAGAGCAGCACCGCCACCAGGCTGGCCATGTTCAAGTAACGTTCGGCCTTGCCCAGCGCGCCGCCGATCTGCTGGTTGCCGTCGCGCGCATCCTGCAGCCGCTGGTTGGCAGCCAGGCCGGGCTTGACCAGGTCGCGATAGGTTTGCAGCACGGTGCCGCCTTGTGGCGCGCGCCACAGGTCGCGATAACTCACGCGACTGCCGGGCTGCACCACGCCGGTGGCGTCAAGGTCGGCCAGGTTGATCATCACCCTGGGCGTCAGGCTATAGAAGTTGCCGGCGCGATCCGGCTCATAGGTCAGCACGCGCGAAAGGCGCAGGGTCTTCATGCCGACGTCGATGCTGTCGCCGATTTTCAGGTTCAGTGCCGTCAACAGCCGTGCTTCCACCCAGGCTTCACCGGGTTTGGGGCCACCTCCGGCAGTTTCTTCGGCGAAGGGTTCGGCGGCGCTTTTCAGCTCGCCGCGCAACGGATACGCCTCGTTGACCGCCTTGATGCTGGACAGCTGGATGCCGGCGTCAGTGGCAATCACGCTGGAGAACTCCACCACCCTGGCGTGCTGCAGGCCCAGCTCGGTGCCACTCTGGATTTGCTCGGTGCGGGCGGGTGAGCTGCCTTCCAGCACCAGGTCGGCCGCCAGGAACTCGGTGGCGCGCAACATCATCGCGCCGTTCAGGCGGGCACCGAAGTAACCGATGGCGGTGCTGGCGGCCACGGCCACCAGCAGGGCGAAGAACAGCACGCGCAGTTCGCCGGCGCGGGCATCGCGCAGCAACTGGCGAAGGGCAAGGCTGAACAGGCGCAACAAGGGCAAGCGTGCCATCAAGGCTCCAGGGGCGCGACCATCAGGCCGGCTTCAAGACGGATCAGGCGACGGCAACGGTGGGCCAGGCGCTCGTCATGGGTCACCAGCACCAGGGTCGTGCCGCTCTCTTTGTTGAGTTCGAACAGCAGGTCGCTGATGCGCTCGCCGGTGTGGCTGTCGAGGTTGCCGGTGGGTTCATCGGCAAACAGCACGTCCGGTTCGGCAGCAAACGCCCGGGCAATCGCTACCCGTTGCTGCTCACCCCCCGAGAGTTGGCGCGGCGAGTGGGTGAGACGCTGGCCCAGGCCGACACGCTCCAGCAGGTGTTTGGCGCGCTCGCGGGCGTCCTTGCGACCGTCCAGCTCCAGGGGCAGCATCACGTTTTCCAGCGCGTTGAGGCTGTCGAGCAACTGGAAGGACTGGAACACAAATCCCACGTGCTCGGCGCGGATGCGTGCACGCTGGTCTTCGTCGAGGGTACTCAGGGCCTGGCCGGCGAGGGTGACTTCGCCACTGCTGGGCAGGTCGAGGCCGGCCAGCAGGCCGAGGAGGGTGGATTTGCCGGAACCGGAGGCGCCGACGATAGCCAGGCTATCGCCCTTGTTCAGTTCCAGGCTCAGTTCGTGCAGGATAGTCAGTTCACCTTCCGCGCTGGGAACCACTTTGCTAAGGTTTCGCGCGGTGAGAATGCTTGCGCCCATGGAGAATCCAATGCGAATGTGGTTTTTGAGTGCTGGCCTGGCCTTGATGTGCATGGCCCAGAACGCAGCGGCGGGTACAGTCCTGATCGTTGGCGATAGTATCAGTGCCGGTTTCGGGCTGGATACCAGCAAAGGGTGGGTAGCGTTGTTGGGACAACGGCTCAAGAGCGAAGGTTTCGACGATAAAGTGGTCAACGCCTCTATCAGCGGCGACACCAGTGCCGGGGGCCTGGCACGGCTGCCGGCGGCGCTTGCAGAGCATAAGCCGGACCTGGTGATCATCGAGCTGGGCGGCAATGACGGCCTGCGTGGCCAGCCACCCGCGCAATTGAAACAAAATCTTGCATCGATGATTGACCAGTCCAAGGCCGGCGGTGCCAGGGTGCTGCTGCTGGGCATGCAGTTACCGCCCAATTACGGCCCGAAATACACCACCGCGTTTGCCGAGGTCTACGGGGCGTTGGCCAAGGAGAAAAGCGTCCCGCTGGTACCGTTTTTCCTGGAAGGAGTCGGCGGCCATCCAGAGCTGATGCAGGCTGACCAATTGCACCCGGCGGTTGGCGCGCAGGGCAAGTTGCTGGAAAATGTCTGGCCAACACTAAAACCACTGCTATGACGCTTTTCTAGCAGCGGTCTTTCGGCTAAGGTGGCGCCCCCCCGATTTGGAGCCCCCGATGTCGCGTCCTGCCTGGTCACTGTTTGCCTACCAACTGATCGAGCCTGACGAACAGCTGGATCTGTTCGCCTGCCAGGAAGTCCGGGTGCATCTGGTGACGCGTCAATTGGAGTTGGGCGGGTCCATCGACCGCACCCTCTGCGGCACGTTGTTGCCTGCCCAGCCGCGCTGGTCATCGGTGGATCGCTCGATCTTCCAGGACCAGCGTTTGTGCCCCCTGTGCCGGGCGATCCTCGAGTCGCAAAAACGCGGCACACCGCCGATCTGGCCAGAGCTGCGCTTCGAGCTTTGAATATGGGTGCCCGCCGGGCAGCCGTGTACAATCCATTTTCTACTACCCGTCGATCTGCGAAGGAATTCCCGGATGTTGTCGCGCCTTTCCGCCGTCACCTGCTGCCTGTCTCTCGCTGCGCTCTGCGCGGCCGGTCCTGCTGCAGCCTTGCAGTTGCCTTTGCCGCCACCGGGTGAAGATATCGTTGGCCAGGTCCAGGTGATCAAGGCCAAGTACGAAGATACCTTCGCGGACCTCGGCACCACCTACGACCTGGGTTATTCGGAGATGGTCGCGGCCAACCCGGGCGTGGATGCCTGGCTGCCGGGAGCGGGTACCGAGATCGTGTTGCCGACGCGCTTCATCCTGCCGCCCGGCCCGCGTGAAGGCATCGTGATCAACCTGGCGGAGTACCGGCTCTACTACTACCCCAAGGGCCAGAACGTGGTGTACACGTTCCCGTTGGGGATTGGCCGTGAAGGCTGGGGCTCGCCAGTGGCCCACACCACCATCACGGGCAAGATCCCGAACCCGACCTGGACCCCGCCAGCCTCGATCAAGGCAGAACACGCCGCCAATGGCGACCCGTTGCCCAACGTCGTGCCGGCCGGCCCGGACAACCCGCTGGGGCCGTTCAAGTTCACCCTCGGCACGCCGGGCTACCTGATCCACGGTTCCAACATGAAGTTCGGCATCGGTACCCGTACCAGCCACGGTTGCTTCCGCATGTTCAACAACAACGTGCTGGAAATGGCCGACATGGTGCCGGTGGGCACGTCGGTGCGGATTATCAACGACGCCTACAAGTTCGGCGCGGCCGGGGGCAAGGTCTACCTGGAAGCCCATACGCCGCTGAACGACGATGGCACCCCATCGGTCGTCGACAAGCACACCGCCGTCATCAACGCCTTGCTCAAGCGTGAAGACCTGTCCAGCAACCTGCGGGTCAACTGGGACCAGGTGCGTGACGTGGTTGCGGCTGAAGACGGTTTGCCGACGGAAATCGGTGTGCCGGGCGGGGCGCCTATGGTGTCGAGTACGCCGGTCGATCTGCAGCAGTAAGCCTGCACGATCCATAACCCGTTATCGCCTCGCGCGGTGACGGGTTTTTTATTGTCTGGAATCCAGCCAAATCACAGGCAAAAAAAAGCCGATCCAAGAATGGATCGGCTTGATAACAACCCCGGAGGATTATTACTTGCGGCTTGCTTTTTCAAGCATGCGCAGAGCGCGCTCGTTAGCTTCGTCAGCAGTCTGTTGTGCTTTTTGAGCAGCAGCCAGAGCTTCATCAGCTTTACGGTAGGCTTCGTCTGCACGAGCCTGGGAGCGTGCTGCTGCGTCTTCAGTTGCAGTCAGACGAGCTTCGGTTTCTTTGGAGACGCTGCTGCAACCGGTAGCCAGAACTGCGGCCAGAGCCAGAGCAGAGAATTTCAGAACGTTGTTCATCGTGTTCCCCTTCAAGGACTTTCTATTAAATGGCTACTTTCTCAGAGTGAGCTAATAGCCGGCGTACATACTACCCATTACTTGTAGTAAGTAAACTGACGTAGCGCAAGAAGCAAAAAAAATTCTCGCGCCCAATCTATTTTGGCTAATCTTTCGAGAGTCTGTATAAAAAATATCCAGATTTTTGCACTCGGCCGAGGATTGGATCCAGCCTGAAAGGGCCGGCTGGCATGTGTTAAGCCATGTAAACATAAGTCATTTTATATATCGTCCCTGACACTATTGTTCAGATTGTCTTTTCACCATTCGGTATCTTTTGTGCATGTTGAGGTGACTTTAAGAGCGCGTGTTCGTCTCAAGCTTCAACTGCCGGCAATGTTCAGGCCATCGACGTAAGGAATCTCGATTGGCCCTTTCTATGTCCGCCAGCGCAACGGAAGACGAGCGCGTCTTGAGCAATTGTGCGATTGGCGCCTACTATTTCCCTGTGCTGGTTGTGAGCGCTAGTGCAAGGCACTGGCCGCTTTTCTCGTTGTCGAAACCGGCACCGGGTGGCGTAGATGTTCCTTCGCCGGAAAAACATCGGTAAGGTAGGGGTCAGAAACCAAGACCCGCGAGGAGTAGTGATGAGCGAGGCGTTGTCCATCCACCATGACCAGGCTGGTCATCAGTTCGAGACCAATGTGGACGGTCATCGTGCCTATCTGACCTATATGGATCTCGGGAAGCAGACCCTGGATATCTATCGCACCTTCGTGCCCAACGCATTGCGCGGCCGTGGCATTGCTGCCGCGCTGACCGAGGAAGCGTTGAAGTTCGCCGAAGAGGCAGGTTATACGGTGATCCCGTCCTGCTCCTACGTTGAGCGCTACATGGAGCGCCACCAGCGCCATGCTGCAAAGCTTTGAGTATTGAGTAGGGCGGGATGCAGGGCATCCCAGGATGCATTCCCACGCAGGGCGGGGGAACGATCAAAAAAAACGCCGGGTTTAGCCCGGCGTTTTTGTGTTCGCAGTCTGTGCTCAGCCGCGCTGGCGCTTGGGCAACACGTCCTTGAGCTTGGCGTGCATGCTGCGCAAGGTGGTCTCGGTGGCAGACCAGTCGATGCACGCATCGGTGATCGACACGCCGTATTGCAGGTCGGCCAGGTCCTTTGGAATCGCCTGGCAGCCCCAGTTCAGGTGGCTTTCGACCATCAGGCCGATGATCGACTGGTTGCCTTCCAGAATCTGGTTGGCCACGTTCTCCATCACCAGCGGTTGCAGGGCCGGGTCCTTGTTGGAGTTGGCGTGGCTGCAGTCGACCATGATGTTCGGCTTGATCTTCGCCTTGTTCAGCGCCTGTTCGCACAGGGCCACGCTGACCGAATCATAGTTGGGCTTGCCATTGCCGCCACGCAGTACCACGTGACCGTAGGCGTTGCCCTTGGTGGTGACGATGGACACGCCACCTTCCTGGTTGATGCCCAGGAAGCGGTGCGGGCTGGAGACCGACTGCAGGGCGTTGATCGCCACGGTCAGGCCGCCATCGGTACCGTTCTTGAAACCCACGGCCGAGGACAGGCCGGAAGCCATTTCGCGGTGAGTCTGGGATTCGGTGGTGCGTGCACCAATTGCCGACCAGCTGATCAGGTCTTGCAGGTACTGCGGGGAAATCGGGTCCAGGGCTTCGGTTGCCGTCGGCAGGCCCATTTCCGCCAGGTCCAGCAGCAATTGACGACCGATGTGCAGGCCATCCTGGATCTTGAACGAGTCGTCCAGGTACGGGTCGTTGATCAAGCCTTTCCAGCCGACGGTGGTACGCGGCTTCTCGAAATAGACACGCATCACCAGGTACAAGGTGTCGGACACTTCCGCCGCCAGCACTTTCAGGCGCTCCGCGTATTCGTGGGCAGCCTTGAGGTCATGGATCGAGCACGGCCCGATGACCACGAACAGGCGGTGGTCGGTGCCGTCGAGAATCTCACGGATGACTTCGCGGCCCTTGGTGACGGTCTGCAGGGCAGCGTCGCTCAGGGGGATTTCGCGCTTGAGCTGATCGGGCGTGATCAGGGTCTCGTTGGATTCGACGTTAAGGTCGTTGATCGGTAAATCAGCCATCGTGTTACTCGTCAGGGTCACGGGTGCCGGCCGCCAGCGATCCCCGTGCGGCGGAGCACAGCATGATTTAAGTGCAGCGGGGAGCGGAACCTTAGCGCGTTACAAGGCTGCGAGACAATGGGCAACGTCCGCTTTAATCCAGCGCTGGCAGCACAAAAGCCTCATGGGAGAACTCGCCGGCATGGCGCGTGACCCATTCCCGGGCCAGCGCTTCGCTCTGCCCGGGTGTGGGCTCGACGCCTTCGTGGAGGCGGCAGTACCGTTCGATCTGGCACACTTGCTCACCCATCCGCGCACCGAACAAGGCCTGCTCATCGGTAAAGGCAATGTCGACGCGGTAGCCGTTTTCGGCCTTGCGGCACCATGCCACATAGCCCGGATAGCGGGCCGTCTGGCCCAGTGAGGGGATGTGCAACTCGATGGCCGCGCCCTGGCGCCAGGCGCGCGGGCAATTGCATGCGACGCCGCCCAGGCCGATAGTGTGCAGCCGTTGGCGGGAAATGCCGGAAATGGGGCGTTGGGTTATTTCGACAGCGACATCATCAGGGTGAGGAAAGAAACGACCCATGCACACGGACTCCGAGCACCGTCCAGTTGACGGCGGTGGCAGCAGTATAGTGAAAGAACTGCAACTTACCGACCTGGATATCGACCAGCAATTACTGGGGCTTCCCGGCACGTCCCTGGTGGTGTTTACCGGTGACGGCTGCTCGCGTTGCCGCTTCCTTCACCAGCAACTGCCGGGTTGGGACTTGCCGGTGGACCGGGTGTGCTGGGTGGATGCGGGTCACAATGGCGGGGCAGTGGAGCGCTACGAGATCTTTCACCTGCCGGCGTTGTTTGTGGTGTGTGACGGGAAGTTCCATGGAATATTAGCGTCACTGACGCGTCTGACCGCCAGCGACCTGACTCAAGGTGTGCAGCAGGCGCTCAAACGAATACCAGAGGAGTTGCCATGACCGAAGTAACAAAACAGTCGCCACGGATCGGGATCATCGGCACCGGGGCCATTGGTGGCTACTACGGTGTGATGCTCGCGCGCGCCGGCTTCGATGTGCATTTCCTGCTGCGCAGCGAGTACGCGGCGGTCAGCGAGCGCGGCCTGCAACTCAACAGCACGATCCACGGAACCGTGCACCTTCACCCGGTACAGGCTTATGCCCGCGCCGCCGACATGCCGCCGTGCGACTGGCTGCTGGTGGGCACCAAATCGACCGGGAATGTCGAACTGGCCCCGACCATCGCTCAGGTTGCCGCCCCGGACGCCAGGATAATCCTGTTGCAAAATGGCCTCGACGTAGAGGACAGCCTGCGTGAACACCTGCCGCCGTCGCTGCACCTGCTGGGTGGCCTGTGCTACATCGGCGTGCACCGTTCCGGTCCCGGGATCGTCGAGCATCAGGCGCTGGGCCGGGTCAACCTGGGTTACCACAGTGGCCCCGCGGCCAACGATGACAACGGTCGGCAAGCCATCGTCGAAGAAGGCGCCGCGCTGTTTCACCAGGCCGGTATCGATTCCCAGGCCATGGCCAATGTGCACCAGGCGCGCTGGCATAAACTGGTGTGGAACGTGCCTTACAACGGTCTCTCGGTAGTGTTCGGCACGGGCACCACGGCGATGATGGCGGATGAGTCCAGCCGCGAACTGATCCAGGCGCTGATGGCCGAAGTGGTGCAGGGCGCCCACGCCTGCGGGCATGAGATTCCCGCCAGTTATGCCGGGCAGATGTTCACCATGACCGAGAGCATGGATGACTACTTGCCCAGCATGTATCACGATTACGTGCACAAGCGCCCGCTGGAACTGGCGGCGATCTACGCGCGCCCCTTGGCCGCGGCCAACGCGGCGGGTTGTGAATTGCCACGCATGCAGGCGCTGTATCAGGCCTTGAGTTTTATGGATCGGCATAACCGCTGATTGGGGGGAACACCATGGCGAAGGGATTGGGCGACAAACTGGTGCTGGCGATTTCCTCGCGAGCGCTGTTCGACCTGAGCGAGAGCCACAAGGTCTACCTGGCCCAGGGCGTCGAGGCGTACCGCAAGTACCAGATCGACCACGAGGAAGAAACCCTCGAGCCCGGTGACGCCTTCCCGCTGGTGAAGAAACTCCTGAGCCTCAACGCCAGCCTCGGCCGCGCCCGGGTCGAGGTGGTGCTGGTGTCGCGCAACAGTGCCGACACCGGCTTGCGTGTATTCAATTCGATCCAGCATTACGGGCTCGACATCTCCCGCGCGGCGTTTGTCGGCGGGCGCAGCCCTTATCCTTATCTGGCGGCGTTTGGCTGCCACCTGTTTCTGTCCACCCATGCCGAGGATGTGCGCAGCGCCCTGGATGCCGGGTTTGCCGCAGCGACGATTCTGTCGGGCGGCGCAGGTCGGGCCTCCAGTGCTGAATTGCGGATCGCCTTCGATGGCGACGCGGTGCTGTTTTCCGACGAGTCCGAGCGCGTTTATCAGTCGGGCGGCCTTGAAGCCTTCCAGGCCAGCGAGCGCGAATCCGCCCGCGAGCCGTTGCGCGGCGGCCCATTCAAGGGCTTCCTGGCGGCACTCAACCTGTTGCAGCGCGAGTTCCCCGACGAGTCCTGCCCCATCCGCACTGCGCTGGTGACCGCCCGTTCGGCGCCTTCCCACGAGCGGGTGATTCGCACGCTGCGCGAGTGGGATATCCGTCTCGACGAGTCGCTGTTTCTTGGTGGCCTGGAGAAGTCGGCGTTCCTCGAAGCCTTCGCCGCCGATGTGTTTTTCGATGACCAGGAAGGGCATTGCGAGAAGGCCCGGGAGTTCGTGGCCACCGGTCACGTCCCCCATGGCATCAGTAACGAGTTGAAAATTCAGACCGAGGGCTGAGCACTGCCAAAGGCGCTGCTAAGCTGAATCAATCCCCGCCATCCTGGCTGCCCAGGAGGTTCTATGATTCGTTCGATGCTGTACGCCACTGACCTCGGTCTGTATGCCCCCTATGTGATGCAACATGCCCTGGCGCTGGCGCGAACGTTCAAGGCTGATCTGTATGTGATTCACGTGGTCGAGCCCATCGGGCTGTTCGCCGAATCGGTGTTGCAGAGCTACCTTGATGAGAAGGCCTTGAGTGAATGGCAAAGCCAGGGCCTGACGACGGTGATGGCGACCATCGAACAACGGGTGCTCGACAGTTTTCGCGAGGAGCTGGGGGACGGGGAGCAGGACCTCAAGTTGATCCGTTCGGTGCGGGTGATCCAGGGTGATCCTTGTGAAGTGATTCTCGACCAGTCGCAGAAACTCTCTGTGGATTTGTTGATCGTAGGTAGTCACAGCCAGGCGGTCGGGGTGGCAACACCCCTGGGGAGAACCGCCGCACGGGTGCTGCAGCTGTCCCAGGTGCCGGTGTACCTGGTACCGCTGTTGCAGCGTCGACGCAGTGACGACGTGTGATTGGTAGAAAACGATAAAAAGTTCTAGATTTATCCGTCTAACCTTTAATATAGTTATATACCGTCGCTGATACCCGTGGCGTCTATCCGCTTTGAGGGACACATATGAAGCTTCAACAACTGCGCTACATCTGGGAAGTGGCGCACCACGACCTCAACGTTTCCGCTACTGCTCAAAGCCTTTACACCTCGCAACCCGGTATCAGCAAGCAGATCCGCCTGCTCGAAGATGAGTTGGGCGTTGAAGTGTTCGCACGCAGCGGCAAGCACCTGACCCGTGTCACCCCGGCCGGTGAGCGCATCATCACCACCGCCGGCGAGATCCTGCGCAAGGTCGAAAGCATCAAGCAGATCGCCCAGGAATTCTCCAACGAGAAAAAGGGCACCCTGTCGATCGCCACCACCCACACCCAGGCGCGTTATGCGCTGCCGCCGGTGATCAGCAGCTTTATCAAGCAGTACCCGGACGTGGCCTTGCACATGCACCAGGGCTCGCCGATGCAGATCGCCGAGATGGCCGCCGACGGCACCGTCGATTTCGCGATTGCCACCGAAGCGCTGGAATTGTTCGGCGACCTGGTGATGATGCCGTGCTACCGCTGGAACCGTTGCGTCGTGGTCCCACAAGGCCACCCACTGGCCAAGCTGCCGAAGCTGACCCTGGAAGCCCTGGCTGAATACCCGATCGTGACTTACGTGTTCGGTTTTACCGGCCGTTCGAAACTCGACGAAGCCTTCAGCCATCGTGGCCTGACGCCGAAAGTGGTGTTCACCGCGGCTGACGCCGACGTCATCAAGACTTATGTGCGCCTGGGCCTGGGTGTCGGTATCGTCGCCAAGATGGCGGTCGACACCAAGCTCGACAACGACCTGGTGGTGCTCGATGCCAGCGAGCTGTTCGAGTCCAGCGTGACCAAGATCGGTTTTCGTCGTGGCACCTTCCTGCGTGGTTTCATGTGCGACTTCATCGAAAAGTTCGCGCCGCACCTGACGCGCGAAGTGATGGCCAAGGCCATCCAGTGCCACAACAAGCAGGAACTGGAAGAGCTGTTCGACGGCGTTGAACTACCGGTTCACTGATCGGCTTACGTCACCTCGGTAACAGCAAACTGTTGCCGAGCGCTCCCCACCAGAATCTCCACCTCATCCCCTTCGAACTTGCCCAGTAGGCTTTTGCCCAGGGGCGAGCGTGGGGTGATGACGGTCACCGGTTGTCCCACCACATCGACCTTCAAGCCTGCGCCGTCCGGCGCCAGGAATAGCCACTGCTGGCGATCGTTCTCATCCACCAGTCCCAGCAATGCGCCCACTTCGATCCCGTGCTGGTCATCGTAGGCACGCAGTTGCATGTTCTGGCAGAGCATCAGCGCCTGCTTGATCTCCTCGACGCGCCGGGCCTGACCGGCGGCCAGGTAGGACGCTTCCAGGCCCAGGGTGTCGTACTTGTTCTCGGCGATGTTTTCTTCGTGGGTCGCGGTTTCGTACGCGGTTTGCGCGGCGCGCTGGGCGATCTCGAGATCGACCACGAGTTTGTCCAAAACCAACTGGTGAACGGCGTGTTTATTCATGGGCGGCTTTCGTGATCAATCGCAAAATTGCAGGACGTTGGCCCGGCTCTTGTCGTTGGGGGCGTTCTGGTCCTGTTGCAGCCAGAACTGGCATTTGGGGTTGGACAGGTTGCGCGGGTTGTTGCGGGCCTGGTCCAGGGTTTGCTGTTGCTCCTGTTTGCGCAGGTTCTCCTGGTACTGCTCGAACATCCGGTTCGGCGGCTCCGGTGCAACCACCTCCGGCTTGCCCAGTTGCTGCACCACTCGGGCCACCGGCGCCACGGTTTGCTCGGGCAGGTAGCGGGAAGCCAGCCACACGCTCAGCACAATGGCGATAAACCCCAGCCACAGGCCGCAGGCCACGGCGATACTGAGCTTGAACAGCGAGAACGAACGATCAGACATGGTGACCTCCTGGCAGGCACGTGCGGCATGACGCCGATTGTCCCACAGCCGCGCGCAGAATAATCGCGATCAACCCTTCTGTATCGAGGCATTTATACGGACAATCGAGCCTTTGAGCGTTGGAGCCCGGAATGAAAGCCCGCTGGGATATTTTTTGCAGCGTCGTCGATAACTACGGCGACATCGGCGTGACCTGGCGCCTGGCCCGGCAATTGGTGGCGGAACAAGGGTGTGCGGTGCGCTTGTGGGTCGATGACCTGCGGGCGTTCGAACGCATGTGCCCCGAGATTGATGTGCAGGTGCACCAGCAATGGCAAGAGGGCGTCGACGTGCGCTACTGGCCCTCCGACTGGCCGGCGACCGACGCGGCAGACGTGGTGATCGCTGCGTTCGCCTGTCAATTGCCGCCTGGCTACATGGAAGCGATGGCCGCACGCGACCGCACGCCGCTGTGGATGAACCTGGATTACCTGAGCGCCGAAGACTGGGTGGTCGGCTGCCACGGTTTGCCCTCGGTGAAATTCAAGGGCGTGCAAAAGTACTTCTTCTTTCCCGGATTCCGTCCCGGCACCGGCGGCTTATTGCGTGAGGCGGGGCTGCTGGAACAGCGCGATGCCTTCCAGCAAGATGCCGCCGCCCGGCAGCAGTTTCTGCAGGCGCTTGGGGTTTTCCCGGTGGACGGTGCGCGGATGATGTCGTTGTTCGCCTATGAAAACGCCGGGCTGGCCAGTTGGCTTGACGTGCTGGCGGCCGATGGGCGCGCCACTCATCTGCTGGTGCCGGAAGGGCGGATCCTCGGAGATGTGCAGGGCTGGCTGGGGGTCGAGTCATTGGAAGTAGGTGATGTGCACCGGCGCGACGGGTTGACCTTGCAAGTGCTGCCGTTTGTGCGCCAGGAGCAATACGACCGGCTGTTGTGGTGCTGCGACTTCAACGCCGTGCGCGGCGAAGACTCGTTCGTGCGGGCGCAATGGGCCGGGCGGCCACTGTTGTGGCATATCTATCGCCAGGACGAAGACATTCACCTGGACAAGCTCGATGCGTTCCTTGAGCTGTATACCGAAGGTCTGTCTCCGGCTGCGAAAGTCGCATTGGTCGGCCTTTGGCAGGCCTGGAACGCTGATGGCGATATGGCACTTTGCTGGAAAATGCTGCTGGAACACTGGCCGGAAGTGACCGCGAACGCCGAGAAATGGGCTCTGGAACAAGGCTCGCGGACCGATCTTGCGACGGCGCTGGTACAGTTTTATGTAAATTGGATATGATACGCGACCTTGATTTTTGTAAATCCCATCCAAATTTCGGATATTCGCAATGAAAACTGGTAAAGAACTGAAACCCGGTACAGTGATCCGTCTCGAAAACGACCCTTGGCTGGTTCAGAAAGCTGAGTTCACCAAGTCTGGTCGTAACAGCGCAATCATGAAGACCAAGCTGAA
>Ga0209173_100289_pt1 | contig 36084 bp, 27 predicted proteins | sample SynthPrep_16_END_FD_187206 | JGI IMG/M metagenome (GOLD analysis project Ga0209173, IMG submission 187206) | Synthetic microbial communities from Ohio, USA - SynthPrep_16_END_DS12_MetaG (SPAdes) (version 2) | ecosystem: Engineered > Bioreactor > Aerobic > Activated sludge | place: USA: Ohio... | reverse complement strand
TCGAAGTGCGCAACCAGGGCGCCGTGCATGCGCGCCTCACCGATGCGTCATTCAAGCAGGGTGGGCAGACGCGGCCGTTGGTGGACGGCCTGTTGGGCTACGTACTGCCGGGCGCAACCATGCGCTGGCCGGTGCCGGATACGTTGTCGGCCGACCAGCCGCTGCAGGTCAGGATCAACGGTGCGCCGCAATTGGAGAACCTGGCGCCGAAGCGATAACCGCAGGGTAGCGGGGCTGGGAAGCCCCGGGTTTTAAACGGATGGAGATGTCCATTGAAGGACACAACGCCATGATGAGTCGTGGTCTGGCTCGTGGTATATGGCTGTCGGTGGTAAGCGGGCTGGGCGGCGCAATAATTGCGCTTCCGGGCGTGGCTGGCGACCTGCCACCGCCCCCGAGCAGTATGGAGGCTGTCGCCGATGCACAGTTGTTTCTGGAGTTGGTGGTCAACCAGATGGACACCGGCCGTGTTATTGCGGTCGATCAACGGGCCGGGCAACTCTACGTGCCGGCCAGTGCGCTGCAGGATGTGGGCATGAAGCTGCCCGGTGAACCGAGTGGCAGTGTGGCGCTGGACCAGATCCCCGGCCTGCACAGCGAGTACGACAGCCATGGACAGCGCCTGTTGCTGGATGTGCCACCGTCGTGGCTGCAGGCGCAATTCATCGGCAACCGCAACACCTATCCGCGTACCCAGGCGATGAGCAGCTTCGGCGCCTTGCTCAACTATGACCTGTATTTCAACGACACCGACGAAGGCGGCAGCTACCTCGCCGCCTGGAACGAAGTGCGGCTGTTCGACAACTGGGGCACCTTGTCCAATACCGGTCAGTACCGCCAGACCCTGGCCGATGGGGTCGGCAGCGGTACGCTCAACAACGGCTACCGGCGCTACGACACCACCTGGCGTTTCTCCGATGATGAGCAGCTGCTGACCTACGAGGCCGGTGACGTGATCAGCGGCGCCTTGCCTTGGAGCAGTTCGGTGCGCCTGGGCGGCGTGCAACTGTCGCGGGACTTTGCGGTGCGCCCGGACCTGGTGACCTATCCGTTGCCGCAATTTGCCGGTGAGGCCGCGGTGCCATCGTCGGTGGACCTGTTTATCAACGGCTACAAGTCCGACAGCGCACTGCTGCAACCAGGGCCTTACACGCTGACCAATGTGCCGTTTATCAACGGAGCGGGCGAAGCCGTGGTGGTGACCACCGACGCCCTGGGTCGCCAGGTCTCGACCACCGTGCCGTTCTATGTGACCAGCACGTTGCTGCAACAGGGTCTGACGGATTTCTCGGTGGCCGCGGGTACCTTGCGCCGGGAGTACGCCCTGAAGGATTTTGCCTACGGGTCAGGTGTGGCCAGCGGCACCTTTCGTTATGGGTATTCCGACAACCTGACCTTGGAAACCCATGCCGAAGCGTCCAGCGACCTGACCCTGGGCGGCCTGGGCGGCAACCTGCGGTTGGGCAACTTCGGCGTGCTCAACACGGCCGTCAGTCAAAGCCAGTTCGAAGGCCGCACCGGCCAGCAACTGAGCCTGGGGTATCAGTACAACAGCACGCGCTACAGCCTGTCCTATCAGCGGGTGGAGCGACACGAAGCGTACGCCGACCTGACGCTGGTCGACACGCCTTACGCCAGCCTCAGCAAGCGCAGCGAGCAGGTAACCCTGAGCCTCAACCTTGAGCGTTTCGGCAGCCTGGGTGTGGGGTATTTCGACGTGCAGGCGGCGGACGATTCGCGCACGCGCCTGCTCAACCTGAGCTGGAGCAAACCGCTGTGGCGCAACACCAGTTTCTACCTGTCGGCCAACCGTGAGATCGGCGACAGCAATTGGGCGATGCAGGCGCAACTGGTGATTCCGTTTGATCTCAACGGCAGCCTGGCCCTGAGCACCGAGCGCAGCAAGGAGGGCGCCAGCCGCCAGCGCCTCAACTACAGCCACGCGGTGCCCAGTGAAGGCGGGCTGGGCTACAACCTCGGTTATGCCCAGGGCGCTGGCCCGGCGTACCGGCAGGCCGACCTGACGTGGCGCTTGCAATCGGTGCAGTTGCAGGCTGGCGTATACGGCAGCAGCGATGCCGAGACGCGTTGGGCGGATGCCAGTGGCTCGCTGGTGTGGATGGGCGGCGACGCCTTTGCCGCCAACCGCATCAACGATGCCTTTGTGGTGGTGAGTACCCAGGGGTTCGCCGGGATTCCGGTGCGCTACGAGAACCAGTTGGTGGGCGAAACCGACCGCAACGGCCATCTTCTGGTGCCGTGGAGTAGCGCGTATTACCGCGCCAAGTATGAAATCGATCCGCTGAACCTGCCGCTCAACGTGCAGAGCCCGAATGTGGAACAGCGTGTGTCGGTGCGGCGTGGCAGCGGCTACCTGCTGGAGTTTCCATTGCGCCGGGTACTCGCGGCCAGCGTCACCCTGGTGGACACCCAGCATCAGGAGTTGCCCCTGGGCAGCCTGGTGGTGCACGAGCAAAGCAACCAGCAGGCGGTGGTCGGCTGGGATGGCCTGGTGTACCTGGAAAATCTCTCGGGGCATAACACCCTGCACGTCACGCTGGGCGAAGGGCGTACCTGCCAGGCGCGGTTTGATATCGATGAACAACAACAGGATGTGCCGCTGATCGGGCCGTTGGTATGCCAATGAGGGGAATGGGGTGGCTGTGTGTCGTGGGCGTAGTGTTTTCGGGCCAGGCCATGGCGCTGTGTTCGGTGGTGACCACGGCGCCGGCGAGTTTCGGTTCGATCAGCTCGATGACGGTGCGCACGGCGGCGCAGGCCAGTTCGACGGCCAACGCAGGGTTGAGCTGCGCCTCGGCGTTGATTTCGCTGCTGGTGTCCTCCGACCACTTCTACGCGACGATCACCTCCTCCAACACCGGGATGGTCGGGCCTACCGGCGATGTCATCGGCTATACGATTTACGGCAGCAACAGCACCAGTTTCCCGATAACCAGAGGCACCCAATTTGAATTCGGTGGAGCCGGGGGGATTGCCCAAGGCATCGGTTTGATCGCGGGGCCTGGGACAAAAACCGTACCGCTGTACGTGAGCAGCATCACTGGCAGCAACGTTGCTGCGGGGTTGTACACCGAGACCTTGAACATTGCCTGGAACTGGAACTACTGCTCGGGGATCGGCATTGGAGGTATCTGCCTGGGCCGCGACATCGGCAGCGGCACGGCAGCGTTGACCGTGAGCATGACCGTCACCAATGACTGCCAGATCACCGCGCCCAATATCAGCTTTGGCAGCGCGCCGGTTGTCAGTGGGTTCTCCACCGTGACCGGGCAGACCAGCATTTCCTGCACCAAAGGCAGCGCCTACAGCGTCGGCCTGAGTGACGGCCAGAACCCGCTCAGCGTGGGCGGGCGACGGCGCATGGTGTCCGGCGGCAACTACCTGGCCTACGACATCTTCAAAAGCGCCGGGACCACCCGCTGGGGCAGCGTGGGCGCAGCGCGTCGCGACAGCTCCACCGCGGAAATCAACCCCGGCAATGGCCTGGGCACCGGTAGCCAGGTGTTCAACTACAACGCCAGGGTCTACACCGACCAGAACACCCCACCCGCCGGTACCTATCTCGACAACGTGGTACTCGACGTGGGCTTTTAGAACGTCTGCATCGGTGGTGTGGGCTGACCCACCGGGCTGACCACCGCATAGTTGTAGCCGGCGCCGGACCAATATTGGGCCTGCAAGCCATCGGCACTGCGGCTGCCACGGGGCAGGAAGCCGTTTTCGGGACCGGGTGGACGGATGTAGAAACTGATGCGCCGCCCTTGCCGGTCTTCGTACAGCACCATGGCCGCCGCGCCTTGCTCGGTGGTGAGCAAGCGCCCGCTGACCGGCGTGAAGCCCGATGCGCTCAAGTCAGGCAGGCGGTGCGCCTGGTTGAAGTAGCGGTCGAGCCAGGCCTGCATCGTGCCGTCGCCCTGGACCTTGTAGTCGGCGGGCATGATGCCGTCCTGGGCAAACAAGCGGAACGCCTGCATCGCGTCGGCCATTGGCAGCAGGGGCGGTTGGGTGGCTTCACGCGCGTGCCAGCCGCCGAGGCCGCCGAGGCCGACGGCGATCAGCAGCACGGCTGCGGTGGCGAAGTGACGACGCGACTGGTGCTTGATGCGTTGGCGGATGAGCGCCGGGTCCAGGTCCGGGTTGGCCGGCTGTTGCAGCGCACCGCCCAATGCCGCGCGCAGCAACTGTGCATCGTGCTGCCAGGCGTGGACCTGGGCCGCAACGTCCGGGTGGGCGGCCAAATAGGTTTCAAGCACACGGCGATCACTCTCCAGCAGTTGATGATCGACGTAGGCATGCAAATCGCGTTCGCTGGGGGGCAGGCTGATCATTTGAGTCTCCGCAGGGAAGGGCTGGCAATTTCGCCATCACTGAGTTGACGCAGGGCTTGGCGTGCCCGCGACAGGCGCGACATCACGGTACCGATGGGCACCTCGAGGATCTCGGCGACCTCCTTGTAGCTCAAGCCTTCGACGGAGACCCACAGCAGCAGCGCGCGCTGCTCGGTGCTGAGTTGATCGAAGGCTTGCAGGGTCGACTGGGCGATCACCGTGCGTTCCACCGACGGTTGCACATTGTCGCGTCCGGTGAAGAACTCCAGCATGCGTGCGTAGCGCCGGGTGCGGCGGTGGGCATCGAGGAATTGTCGGTAGAGGATCGAGAACAGCCAGGCGCGCAAGTCGCCTTCGATGCGTTTATCGGCCCAACTGATGATCCCCCGCTCCAGGGTCGACTGCACCAGGTCGTCGGCGCTGCTGGCGTTACGGGTCAGGGACACGGCAAAGCGCCGTAGCCTGGGGATGAGTTCACGTAACTGTTCGTCGAGTTCATGCATGGGCGTCTGGCGGGTCACTACGCTGGGACTAGAGAGACGTGCGGCGTTGAAGGTTATTCCCTGTGTTGGGAAATAAATCCACGGCCCGGGAATAGAGCGGATCGGCGTTCGTCTTAATGCTCCGACCTTATGTTCACCCCTAAGGCCTTTGGCCCTGGAGTTTCTTCATGGTAGATCACTCATCACCGCCCCGTCCCCCGTTGAGCACTGCGAGCCTGATCGCGCGCCTGGCGGGTATCGGTGCCGTGGTTGCGGTTGTGGCGGGGGCATTTGCCTACGTCAATGGCACCCTCGACCCACAGCGCCTGCGCCCGAAAACCTTGGTCAACGCTCTGGAAACCAACAATGGCGTGCACCCCGGCTTCCGACGTAACCATGCCAAGGGCGTGTGCGTGGCGGGGTATTTCGAGAGCAGTGCCGAAGCCCGCGCCTACTCCAGCGCCCAGGTGTTCAGCGCGGCCAAGACCCCGCTGATCGGTCGGTTTGCGTTGCCCAGCGGCAACCCCTATGCGCCGGACAGCAGTGTACCGATCCGCAGTTTTGCCGTGCAATTCAGCCAGGCCAACGGCCAGCAGTGGCGCACCGGCATGAACAGCATGCCGGTGTTCCCGGTGGGCACGCCCGAGGCGTTCTACCAGATGCTCAAGGCCGGCGCACCAGAGCCCGCCACCGGCAAACCGAACCCGGCGAGTATGCCGGCGTTCTTTGCCGCCCATCCCGAGACCGCGTCGTTTCTGGCGTGGGTCAAGACCGCCAAGCCTTCGGCCAGTTATGCGACCGAAACCTACAACGGTATCAACGCGTTTTACCTGGTGGGTGCCGATGGCAAGCGCCAGGCCGTGCGTTGGGGCGTCGTACCCCTGAGTCAAGACGCACCGGGCGATACCGCGCCAGCGGGGAGTGATTTCCTCGAGAAAGACCTGGTACAGCGCCTGTCTGCCGGGCCGCTGCGTTGGCAGTTAAGCATGACCCTGGCCAACCCCGGCGACCCGCTGGACGATGCGAGCAAGGCCTGGACCGGCGAGCATAAGGTCATCAACGCCGGCACCCTGGTGTTGCAAAGCAGCCAGCCGCAAGCGGACGGTGCTTGCCGTGATATCAACTTTGATCCGCTGATTTTGCCCAGTGGCATTGAAGCCTCCAATGACCCCCTGCTGGCGGCACGTTCGGCAGCGTACGCCAGCTCGTACCTGCGCCGTGCCGGTGAAGTCAGCCCGTTGCATAGCGCCCCTCAGGAGTCGAAGCCATGAATGCCCAACCCCGGTTTTTCGCCCCCTTGGCGCGTCTGTTGCACTGGCTGATGGCGCTGATGGTCATCGCCATGCTGTTTATCGGCGCGGGCCTGGCGGCTTCGGTGTCGGAGCGGCATGAGTGGTTGATTCACCTGCACAAGCCGCTGGGTATTGCGATTCTGGCGTTGGTGATCGTGCGGTTGGTGGTGCGTTTTTCCACCCGCCAACCGCCGTTGCCAGCCGACTTGCCGTTGTGGCAAGTGCTGGCGGCCAAGGCGTCCCACCTGGTGCTGTATGCCTTGATGCTGGTGCTGCCGCTGCTGGGCTGGGCAATGATTTCGGCGGCCGGCGACCCGGTGATGCTCAGCAGTTCGGTGCAGTTGCCGGCGCTGGTGGGGGCGAATGCGCCGCTGTTCGCGGTGCTGCGCAAGGCCCACGGGTTTCTCGCCTACCTGTTGTTCCTGACGGTGCTCTTACACCTGGCGGCGGCGCTGTTCCATGGGTTGGTCCGACGCGATGGCGTGCTGCAAAGCATGACCGGCTCCAAACACTAACCCTGTAGTGAGCGAGCTTGCTCGCGCTGGGCTGCGAAGCAGCCCAAAATAGGCCCAGCCGATGCATCTCAAGCATCGCCGTGCCAGGATTGGGGCCGCTAAGCAGCCCCACGCAAGCAATCCACAACCTCAGCGCAGGACGTCGACGATATCAGCGACCGTACTCAACACGTCCTTGCCCAACTGCATCGAGCGTTTGCCTGACCAGCCGGTGTGCAGGTCGGGCGCGTCGTCGTTATCCTTGAATGGCATTTCCAGGGTCAGCGACAGGCAGTCGTATTGTTGGCCTACCGCGTTGCACGCCAGGGTCATGTTGGCTTCGCCCGGCAGGTCGCGGGTGTAGCCGTAGGTGGTCTGGAAGTCGCGGGTCAGCGCGCTCAGGTGGCCGCGGAAGTGTTTTTCCAACGCCTCGATGCGCGGGGTATAACCGGGGTTACCCTCGCAGCCCGCGGTGAACACGTAGGGAATTTCCTCGTCACCGTGGATATCGAGGAACAGGTCGACGCCGTACGTTTCCATTTGCTGCTGTACGAACAGCACTTCCGGGCTGATCTCCTGGCTGGCGCTCTGCCAGGCACGGTTAAGGTCCTGGCCCATGGCGTTGGTGCGCAGGTGACCGTGGAAGGCGCCGTCCGGGTTCATGTTGGGCACAAGGTACAGGTCGGCGACTTTCAGCAGTTTTTTCAGCTCGGCGTCACCGTCCTGCTGCAGGCGTTCGATAATGCCCTCCATAAACCATTCGGCCATGTGCTCGCCAGGATGCTGTTGGGCGATGATCCAGATCTTGCGGCGGCCTTCGCCGCCTTTGCCGCGACGTAACAGTTGGATATCACGGCCTTCGACACTCTTACCGGTGGCCAGCAGCTTCGTGCCGGCACGGCTCAGGGCCTTGTCGATCAATGCGTCGTGGCGCTCGCGGCTGTAGGGCTCGAAGTAGGCAAACCACGCGTGTTTCTCACGGGTTTCGAGGCTGATGTGCAGGATTTCCCCATCAAAGCGCGAAGGCACCCGGAACCAGTTGATATGGTCATAAGAGGCCACGGCGTTGTAGCCGCTCCACGCGTGCGGGTAGGAAGACTTGCTCGCGTTGCTCAGGCGGAACGTGTGGGTGTGGCCCACGTGCATGCCTTCGGCCTTGAAGTGGAACCACTGGAAGTGTGGGCTGCGCGTGTCGGGTTTGATTGCCAGCAACAACTGATAGGCATCGTGGGCATCCAGTACCTGGATATTGCCACTGTCGAAGTCGGTGCTGATTTTGATGGAGGTCAAGGCCACGGTCATAGTCTGGGTGCCTGAATATGAGTGTTGTGGCGCCATATTACACAGGAGTCTGGTAAAGGCTGGACGCAAAATTGTTGCTGGGGGAGGGGGGGCGTCATCCGTGACGCCGCCGCAGCTTAGAATCTATGAGATTGATTCTCAAGCGCTATTTCGCAAAGATGTGAGCCAGAGCGCTCGACCGACTTTCTTTCGGCGATGGTCTTTTGCTACCATGCGCGCCATCGAGCAACACACAGTCTTCATTAGCCTGAAGCCATGCCGGGGAAACCGGCAAAAAAAGACCCGGCCAAAGAGCCGGGTCAAAAACCGTGATTAGCCTGATGAGGAGATATTCCAAGAGTCCGACCTAAGGTCCCTTGGTCTATCGACTGATCTCGCGATCAGCTGAGCCCAATAATAATCATTATCATTTGCAAGTCAAATGTTTTTATCCGTGAGATAGAAATATTTTTCTTCCGCGCCGGTTACCCGTTTGCCTGAGCCACTGGCACCTGCAACGACCGCTCCACCATCGCCTTCGCCATATCAATCAAATACACCACTGAAAACGCCAGGTCACGATGATTGCCCTGATGTCTGCTTGCTGATTCATAGGCGGTGGCCGCGGCGCTGCGCAGCAGGTCTGAAGCGTGTATCAGGGCTTCCTCTTGGCTGATGCCTGGCTTGAGGGTGAATAGGGCTCCATCCGGAAATGATTCCGAGCTATCTTCTTTCAAGTAAAAATCCAGCGCGCGCTTGGCGGCACCGCTATGGCGCAGGTCGTGCAGTTCAGTGTCTTCAGCGGTTTCAGGCAGGAGGTTGGGGCTGGTCGTCATGGGGGGCGGTACTCCGGATGGGTGTCGAAAACCTTATGTCCGATGATAGTACGTATCGTATTTATGTCGTTTTATGGATTACTACAAACTGTTTATTGCCCTGAAAACTCCATGACGTATTGTCAGCCCCATGGATAACTGGATTGCGTTGGTCAGGACCAACATGGAAGACCGCAAGGTCACACAAGGGGAGTTGGCCGAGCGCTTGGGCATGTCCCAGGGCGGCGTTGGCCATTGGCTCAACAAACGGCGGGCGCCAAGCCTGGTGGACATGAACCGGGTCCTGGCGGCGCTGGGGCTGGGGTACCTTGAAGTCGCACTGGATATCCGCGAGCGGGCCGAGGAAGCCCCACCGGAGAAAAACTACAACCCGTATTACCGCTACCCGGTCAGCGATTGGAGAGGGGTGTGCGAGGTGCGCGAAGAACGGGCGCCTTATGGCGTGTCCCGCTTCGAACTGACGGATTATCACGCCCAGGGCGACGCCTTTTGGCTGCCGGTCACAGGCGACGCCATGACCGCCCCCAGCGGCCTGAGTGTCAGTGCGGGCATGATGATCCTGGTAGACCCGGCCATCGCGGCCGAGCCCGGCAAGCTGGTGGTCGCCCAATGGGCCGAGAGCCCACACGCGACCTTCCGCCAGTTGCTGGAAGAGAGCGGCCAGCTTTACTTGGTGCCGCTCAATCCCACCTACCCGAAACGGCTGTTCACTGAAGAATGCCGCATCCTCGGCGTGGTGGTTCAAGCCACGGCGAAGTTCTAGCCAGCCGTTTCGAGCTCCACCAGCGCGCAACCTTCTGCAACCATTTCACCTTCCTGGCAGAACAGCGCCTTGACCACTCCAGCCTGGGGCGCGCGGATACTGTGTTCCATCTTCATGGCCTCCAGGACCACCAGTGGCGTGCCGGCCTCCACGTTTTGTCCGACCTCCACCAGCACCCGCACGATGCTGCCGTTCATCGGCGCGGTAAGGCCGCCTTGGTGGGACTGGTTGGCCTCGACTGCTGCAATCGGGTCGAACAGCGTCACCGCCTGCATCTCGCCGTCCCAGCGCAGATACACCGTGTGGTCATGGCGCACCGCCAAATGGCTGCGACGCACGCCCTGTTGCTCGATCAGCAGCTGTTCGCCGCGTAGCTGGGCGCCGTCCGCGGCCAGAGTGACCAGCCGATCCTGGCCGTTGCAGCTCAAATGCAGCGAAACCTCGGCCGGCAATCCAGCACGAAACCCACGTTTATCCGCCCAAGGCCCTTCACCCGGCGGCAAACTCTGGATGTAGGCCGCGCCTGCGGCTTGCCAGAATTCATCGCCCAGTTCCCCGGGCGCCGGCAGCAACTCGTCCTGATAACGCGGAATAAACCCGGTATCCAACTCGGCCGCCGCGAACGCCGGATGCCCGATAATGCGCCGTAAAAAGCCCAGGTTGGTCTTCAGCCCGCCCACGGCAAACTCATCCAGCATGCCCAGCAACCGGAGCCGCGCCTGTTCACGGTCCTCGCCCCAGGCAATCAGCTTGCCGAGCATGGGGTCGTAGAAGGGCGACACGCTGTCGCCTTGCTCGACGCCACTGTCCACCCGGCAGCCCGGCCTTGGCGTGGATTCGCGGTACAGCGCGAGATGCCCGGTAGCCGGCAGGAAATCATTCGCGGGGTCCTCGGCATACAGTCGCACTTCGATTGCATGGCCGATCAGCGGCACCTGCTCCTGGGTGATCGGCAAGGCCTCGCCCTGGGCGACACGAATCTGCCAGGCCACCAAATCCAGTCCGGTGATCGCCTCGGTCACGGGATGCTCCACCTGCAGCCGCGTGTTCATCTCCATGAAGAAGAACTCGCCGCGCGCGTCCAGCAAAAACTCCACCGTACCGGCGCCGACATACCCAATGGCCTGTGCTGCACGCACGGCAGCTTCGCCCATGGCCTTGCGTTGTTCAACGCTCAACCCCGGCGCGGGTGCTTCCTCGACCACCTTCTGGTGGCGACGCTGGATCGAGCAGTCGCGTTCATTGAGGTACAGGCAATGCCCATGCTGGTCGGCAAACACCTGGATCTCCACATGACGCGGCTTGAGCAGGTATTTTTCCACCAGCATCTGCCCATTGCCGAAGGACGACAGCGCCTCACGCTGGGCCGACGCGAGCGCCTCGGCCAATTGGCTGACGTCCTCGACCACCTTCATGCCTTTGCCGCCGCCACCGGCTGTAGCCTTGAGCAGCACGGGGTAGCCGATGCGTTCGCAGGCGGCGCGGAAGGTGTCCAGGTCCTGGGCTTCGCCGTGATAACCCGGCACCAGCGGCACACCGGCGGTTTCCATCAGGGCCTTGGCCGCCGACTTGCTGCCCATGGCATCAATCGCCGAGGCGGGTGGGCCGAGGAAGATCAAGCCAGCGGCTTCAATGGCGCGGGCAAACCCGGCGTTCTCCGACAAAAAACCGTAACCCGGATGAATCGCCTGGGCGCCGCTGGCCTGGGCGGCGGCGATCAGTTTGTCGATTTGCAGGTAACTGTCAGTGGCCTTGCTGCCCCCCAGGTCGACACGAATATCCGCCTCGCGACTGTGACGCGCATCGCGGTCGATGGCGCTGTGCACCGCCACGGTGGTCAGGCCCATCGCCTTGGCGGTGCGCATCACTCGGCAGGCAATCTCGCCTCGGTTGGCCACCAGCACGGTCGTCAATGTTGTCATGAACGCGGCTCCTGAGGCTGCCAGCTCGGTGGACGTTTTTGCAGGAAGGCGCGCAAGCCTTCCTGGCCCTCGGCGCTCACGCGAATACGCGCAATGGCGTTTTCGCAGTAGCGGCGCAAGGCCGGGGTGAGGGCGCCGTTGCCCACTTCGCGCAGCAAGTCCTTGCTGGCGCGCATCGCCGCCGGGCTGTTGTGCAGCAGGTTGGCGATCCACTGTTGGACCTGACGGTCCAGCTCACCAATCGGGTAACTCTCTGCCAGCAAACCTATGTCCCGTGCGCGTTGGCCGCCAAAGCGCTCGGCGGTCAGGGCATAGCGCCGCGCCGCGCGTTCGCCGATGGCTTGCACCACGAACGGGCTGATCACGGCCGGCGCCAGGCCGATGCGTACTTCCGACAGGCAGAACTGCGCGTCATCCGCGCCAATTGCCATGTCACAGCAACTGATCAAGCCCAGCGCGCCACCGTAGGCTGCGCCTTGCACTACTGCGAGGGTCGGGATTTTCAGCTTGGCCAGGTTGTACATCAGCTCCGCCAGTTCGCGGGCATCGTCCAGGTTGGTGTGGTAGTCCAACTCGGCCGATTGCTGCATCCAGGCCAGGTCGGCACCGGCGCTGAAGTGTTTGCCGCGTCCGCGCAGCACCAGAAAACGCAGGGACGGATCGCCTTGCACCTGGTCGAGGGCGATGATCAGTTCGCGGATCATCTCGGCATTGAACGCGTTGTTCTTGGCTTCACGACTAAGCCACAGCGTGGCAAAACCACGGCTGTCGGTGATCAGTTCGAGGGTATTGAAATCGCTCATGGGGTACGGCTCCATTTACATGCGGAACACGCCGAAGCGGCTCGGCTCGATGGGGGCATTCAGCGAGGCGGACAAGGCCAGTGCCAGCACGTCACGGGTCTGCAACGGGTCAATTACGCCGTCGTCCCACAGGCGCGCGCTGGAATAGTAGGGGTGGCCCTGGGTGTCGTACTGGTCGAGGATCGGCTGCTTGATTGCCGCCTCTTCTTCGGCGCTGAACCCCACGCCCGCGCGTTCGGCCTGCTCGCGCTTGACCTGCACCAGCACACCGGCCGCCTGCTCGGCGCCCATCACGCCAATGCGTGCATTCGGCCACATCCACAGGAAACGTGGGTCGTAGGCGCGGCCACACATGCCGTAGTTACCTGCGCCAAAGCTGCCGCCGATGATCACCGTAAACTTCGGCACCTTGGCGCAGGCCACAGCGGTGACCAGCTTCGCGCCGTGCTTGGCGATGCCACCGGCTTCGTACTTCTGGCCGACCATGAAGCCGGTGATGTTCTGCAGGAACAACAGGGGAATGCCGCGCTGGCAGGCCAGCTCGATAAAGTGCGCGCCTTTTTGCGCGGCTTCGGCGAACAGAATCCCGTTGTTGGCCAGGATCGCAATCGGGTAGCCGTGCAAGTGCGCAAAACCGCACACCAGGGTGGTCCCAAACAACGCCTTGAACTCATCGAACACTGAACCGTCGACCAGGCGTGCGATCACTTCGCGCACATCAAAGGGCTGCTTGGCGTCGGCCGGGATCACGCCGTACAGCTCTTCGCTGCTGTACAGCGGCGCCACGGGCGGGCGTTGCAGCAACTCGCCCTGTTTGCGCCAATTGAGGTTGGCCACGCTGCGGCGGGCCAGCGCCAATGCGTGTTCATCGCTGTCGGCATAGTGGTCGGCTACGCCGGAGACCTTGCAGTGCACATCGGCACCGCCGAGGTCTTCGGCGCTGACCACTTCACCGGTCGCGGCTTTCACCAGCGGCGGGCCCGCGAGGAAGATGGTGGCCTGGTTGCGCACCATGATCGCTTCGTCGGCCATCGCCGGCACATACGCGCCGCCGGCAGTGCACGAGCCCATCACCACGGCGATCTGCGGGATGCCTTGGGCGCTCATGTTGGCTTGGTTGAAGAAGATCCGGCCGAAATGCTCGCGATCGGGAAACACTTCGTCCTGACGCGGCAGATTGGCGCCGCCGGAGTCCACCAGGTAGATGCACGGCAGGCGGTTCTGCTCGGCAATGGTCTGCGCGCGCAGGTGTTTTTTGACCGTGAGCGGGTAGTAGGAACCGCCTTTCACCGTGGCGTCGTTGGCGACGATCATGCATTCGACGCCTTCCACGCAGCCGATCCCGGCAATCACCCCAGCGGCCGGTACGTCTTCGCCGTACACCTGATGGGCGGCCAGTTGGCTGAGTTCAAGAAACGGCGAGCCGGGGTCGAGCAAACGATTGATGCGCTCGCGAGGCAGCAGTTTGCCGCGCGAGGTGTGCCGCTCCTGGGCCTTGGCGCCGCCGCCTTGTTGCACGTGGGCGAGCAGGGTGTGCAGGGCGTCGACCTGTTGGCGCATCGCCGCGCTGTTGGCGGCAAACTCCGCCGAGCGGGGGTTGAGCTGGCTGTGCAAGGTGGCCATGGTGCGCTCCTTCAGCGGGTTTCGTTGAAGAGTTCGCGACCGATCAGCATCCGGCGGATCTCACTGGTGCCGGCGCCGATCTCATACAATTTGGCGTCACGCAGCAGGCGCCCGGCCGGGAATTCATTGATATAGCCATTGCCGCCCAGGATCTGGATGGCATCAAGGGCCATTTGCGTGGCGCGTTCGGCGCTGTAGAGGATCACCCCGGCCGCGTCCTTGCGCGTGGTCTCGCCACGCTCGCACGCCTGGGCCACCGCGTAGAGGTAGGCGCGGCTGGCGTTGAGTTGGGTGTACATGTCGGCGACCTTGCCCTGGATCAGCTGGAATTCGCCGATGCTCTGGCCGAACTGCTTGCGGTCGTGGATGTAGGGCACGATCAGGTCCATGCACGCCTGCATGATCCCGGTGGGGCCGCCGGACAGCACCACGCGCTCGTAGTCGAGGCCGCTCATCAGCACTTTGACGCCGCCATTGAGCACGCCGAGGATGTTTTCCTGCGGCACTTGCACGTCATCGAAAAACAGTTCGCAGGTGTTGGAGCCGCGCATGCCCAGTTTGTCGAATTTGTTGCTGCGGCTGAAGCCTTTCCAGTCGCGCTCGACAATGAACGCGGTGATGCCGTGAGGGCCCTTTTCCAGGTCGGTCTTGGCGTAGATCACATAGGTGCTGGCGTCGGGGCCGTTGGTGATCCAGGTTTTGCTGCCGTTGAGCACGTAATGGTCGCCGCGTTTATCGGCGCGCAGTTTCATCGAAACCACATCGGAGCCGGCATTCGGCTCACTCATGGCCAGGGCGCCGACGTGTTCGCCGCTGATGAGTTTGGGCAGGTAGTTGAGTTTTTGTTCGTGGTTGCCGTTGCGGTTGATCTGGTTCACGCACAGGTTGGAATGCGCGCCGTAGGACAGCGCCACTGACGCCGAGCCCCGGCTGATCTCTTCCATGGCCACCACGTGGGCCAGGTAACCCAGGCCGGCGCCGCCGTACTCTTCCGGCACGGTGATGCCCAGCAGGCCCATGTCGCCGAACTTGCGCCACAGGTCGGCGGGGAACAGGTTGTCGATGTCGATCTGGGCCGCGCGAGGCGCGATTTCCTTGCCCACGAAGGACTGCACCTGGTCGCGCAGCATGTCGATGGTTTCACCGAGGGCGAAGTTCAGGGACGGGTAACTCATGACAGGCACCTTAATGTGAGCATTGTTTTTGTGTGGAGGGCGCGCCAGGGGAGGGCGCTCACCTTTACGTTAACGTAAGCTTGCGTTGCGGCGCTGTCAATCGTAGTTTACGTTTACGTCAACCTACAAAAAAGACAACAGGGGTCGTTATGGATCAATCGAATCAGAGCTACAGCCGTGGCCCTCAGGACAAAGCCTTGCTGGCCATGACCATCGGCCAGGCCTTTGATCGCACGGTTGCGCAGCATCCTGACGGCGAGGCCCTGGTGGTGCGCCACCAGCAGCTTCGCTACACCTGGCGGCAGTTGGCCGAGGCGGTGGATGTACACGCCCGCGCTTTTCTTGCCTTGGGCATGCAGGCCGGCGACCGCCTGGGTATCTGGGCGCCCAATTGCGCCGAGTGGTGCATCAGCCAGATCGCCAGTGCCAAGCTCGGGGTCATCCTGGTCAATATCAACCCGGCCTACCGCAGCAGTGAACTGGACTACGTGCTCAAGCAGTCCGGCTGCCAGTGGCTGGTGTGTGCCGGGTCGTTCAAGACTTCCGATTACCACGCGATGCTGCAGGCGCTGAAGCCGGACCTGCGCGGCATGATCAGCCTCGACCCCAACCCGCCACCGGGATTCCTGCCCTGGTCGCAGTTGGCAGCGCGCGGTGCAGGCATCCCGCTCGAGCAACTGCATGCCCGCCAGGCCGCTTTGCATTTCGATCAACCGGTGAATATCCAGTACACCTCCGGCACCACGGGCTTTCCCAAAGGTGCCACCCTCAGCCATCACAACATCCTCAATAACGGCTACATGGTCGGCGAAAGCCTGGGCCTCACCGCGCAGGACCGCCTGGTGATCCCGGTGCCGTTGTATCACTGCTTCGGCATGGTCATGGGCAACCTCGGTTGCATCACCCACGGCACCACCATGATCTACCCGAATGACGGCTTCGACCCGCTGCTGACCCTCGCCGCCGTCGCCGAGGAGCGCGCCACCGGCCTGTACGGCGTGCCCACCATGTTTATCGCCATGCTCGATCACCCCCGCCTGGGCGACTTTGACCTGTCCACCCTGCGCACCGGCATCATGGCCGGCGCCACGTGCCCCATCGAAGTGATGCGCCGGGTCATCAGCGAGATGCACATGAGCGAGGTGCAGATTGCCTACGGCATGACCGAGACCAGCCCGGTGTCCTTGCAAACCGGAGCGGATGACGACTTGGAACGCCGCGTGACCACCGTCGGGCGCACCCAGCCGCAGTTGGAAAACAAGATCATCGACGCCGATGGCAATACGATTGCGCGCGGCGAGATCGGCGAGTTGTGCACCCGTGGCTACAGCGTGATGCTCGGCTACTGGAACAACCCCGACGCCACCCGCGAGGCCATCGACGACGCCGGCTGGATGCACACCGGTGACCTGGCGAGCATGGACGCCCACGGCTACGTGTGTATTGCCGGGCGCAACAAAGACATGATCATTCGCGGCGGCGAGAACGTGTACCCGCGTGAGCTGGAGGAGTTTTTCTTCACCCACCCGGCGGTGGCGGATGTGCAGGTCATCGGCATTCCGGATGAGCGCTACGGTGAAGCCATCGTCGCCTGGATCAAGTTCCATCCCGGCCATGTGGCCAATGAGCTTGAGCTGCAAACTTGGTGCAAGGGCCGCATTGCGCACTTCAAGACGCCCAAGTACTTCAAGTTCGTGGAGGCATTCCCCATGACGGTCACGGGCAAGATCCAGAAATTCCGCATGCGCGAAATCACCATCGAAGAGCTGCGCACGCAGTCTCAATAACACCACAGAACCCATGAGGCAGGGGGCTTGCTCCCTCACATGTTGGCTGCGGTGAATCAACACATGAACGAAACGCAGAAAGCACAAAGGGGACCCGAGGGTCCCCTTTAATTTGTCGTTGCGTGCTCTTTTTTTATTATTGAGGGGCGGTCTATTGTTGTTTTTGGCAACCGTTACCCTTTACCGCTGTTTTGGGCGACCCCCATTCGGGGTCAAGAGCAAACGTATTTTTTTGAACGCTGATCTGCTTCTTCGTTATCGATCCAACCAGTGGGTAGCTACCTGAGGTAGTTTTATTTTTCTCTAACCGGTTGCGGGTTTCGGCACGCCGTACCCAGCGAAGCACATCTTCTCCAAAAAAATCTGTTAGCTGCGTCTCTGCCGTGTTGTTTTTGTTATGTCAGAGTCGTTTCGTCTTATTTTTATTAGGCTTGGTGCTTTTTATTCTTGTTATGCCATAGAGATAGCAGAAGCCGTGCCAACTTTTAAAAAGTCTTTAAAATCAAGGGTTTGATTTTTTTGTGGGAAATGTCCTGCGGCAAATACGACAAAATATGTTCCCGTGTTACTCGATGTGTAGGCGTGCGGTAACACATTGTCACGGCTACGCTACTCAACCGGTGTTACGCGCCTTGGCCACGCGCGACCCGGTGGGTCGGCCCAACACGTTGCTGATTTGCTGGCCCGCGGCAATCAATGCCTGCAGGTCGATACCGGTCTCGATGCCCAGGCCGTTTAGCAGGTACAGCACATCTTCGGTGGCGACGTTACCGCTGGCGCCCTTGGCGTAGGGGCAGCCGCCGAGGCCCGCGATAGAGCTGTCGAACACCGCGATGCCCTCCAGCAGGCTGGCGTAGATATTCGCGATAGCCTGGCCATACGTATCGTGGAAGTGCCCCGCCAGCTTGTCTCGTGGCACCTGCGCGCCGACCACCTCGAACAGCCGCCGCGTGGCGCCCGCCGTGCCGGTGCCGATGGTGTCGCCCAGGGACACTTCATAGCAGCCCATGGCATACAACTCCCGCGCGACCGCCGCCACTTGCGCCGGCGCAATCTCGCCTTCATACGGGCAGCCCAGCACGCACGACACATAACCTCGCACGCTGATTCCGTGCTGCCTGGCCGCCGCCATGATCGGCGCAAAGCGTTCCAGGCTTTCGCTGATGGAACAGTTGATATTGCGCTGGGAAAACGCCTCGGACGCCGCCGCAAACACCGCCACTTCCTTCACGCCGGCTGCCAATGCGTCCTCGAAACCGCGCAGGTTCGGCGCCAGGGCACCGTAGGTCACGCCGGGCCTGCGCTGGATCTGCGCGAATACCTCGGCCGAGCCGGCCATCTGCGGCACCCACTTGGGCGAGACGAAACTGCCGACTTCGATATAGCTCAAGCCGGCAGCGCTGAGTGCGTCCACCAACCGGACTTTGTCCGCCACGCTGATAGGTTGGGCTTCGTTCTGCAGGCCGTCGCGCGGGCCGACTTCCACCAGGCGTACGTGTGAGGGGAGGGACATGGCAGTTACCTTCTGATCAATGGCCGGCCTGGCGCAGGGTGGTGGCCAGGGCTTGGGTGCAGCGCTCTTCGGCGGTGTCCAGTTCCAGCTTCATCTGTTCGATATCCAGCAGTTGCTGTTCCAACTGCTCACGGCGCTCGGCGATTTTTGCCAGCATGCTGTTGAGTTGCACATGGTTGCCGCTGGCGGGGTCGTAGAGTTCGATCAGCTCGCGGCATTCCGCCAGGGAAAAGCCGATGCGTTTGCCGCGCAGGATCAGCTTGAGGCTGACCTTGTCGCGGGCCGAGTAGATACGCTCCTGGCCCCGGCGTTCCGGGGCCAGCAGCCCTTGTTCCTCATAGAAGCGAATGGCGCGCGTGGTGATGTCGAGCTCGCGGGCGAGGTCGGAGATGCTGTAGGTCGTGCTCATGGTAGTGCCCGAGAAGATGTCTTGGGCGCTAAGCTAATGGCTGCTTGACGTTAACGTCAAGGGTCGCGCTCTTGTAGTGAGTGGGCTTGCCCCGCGCTGGGCGGCGAAGCCGCCCCAAACCAGGCGACCTGGGTTTATCTGGGACTCGGTGGTGTCTTTTCTAGGGCGGCTTCGCCACCCAGCGCGGGGCAAGCCCGCTCACTACAAGTTAGGGTTGTTTGCCGTCCAGTTTCTTTTCGTGGGCCGTGACCTGCTGGCACAACTCAATCATCTGCTCGCGCATCCAGCGGTTGGCCGGGTCCTGGTCGGTGCTTTCGTGCCAGTACAGGTGGGTTTCCACCGGTGGCACATCGTTGACCGGCAGGTTGAACCAGTGCAGTTCGTGGCGGCGGGCGAAGCGTTCGGGCACGGTCATGACCATGTCGGTCTGCTGCAACACTTGTGAAGCCATCAGGTAATGCTGGGAGCGCAGGGCGATCTTGCGCTGGATGCCCATCTTGCCCAAGGCCAGGTCGACGTGGCCCAAGCCGTTGCGGCGGCTGGAGATATGGATATGGGTCAGCGACAGGTAGTCATCCAGGGTCAGTTTGTCCTTGCCGGCCATGGGATGGCCCTTGCGCATGGCGCACACGTAGCGGTCTTCCATCAGCTTGACGTGGCGCACCTGCGGATCGGTGTTCAACGGCGCATCCACGGCGAAGTCCAGGCGCCCGGCGGCGAGTTCCTTGGTGGTCTCGCGGCGTTTGGACAGGAAACTCTCGATCACCACGGTGGGCGCCAAGCGGCGCAGGCGCTGAAACAGCAGCGGCAGGATCACCGCCTCGGTGAGGTCGGTCATGCTGATGCGGTAGGTCTTGGCCGCCTGCTGTGGGTTGAAAATGCGGCTTTCCTGTACCGACACCCGCAGCAACGACAACGCATTGCGCACCGGGCCGATGATGTTCTGCGCCATCGGCGTGGGCACCATGCCTTGGGCGGTACGCACGAACAGCGGATCGTTGAAGGTCTCACGCAGACGGGCTAGCGCGTTGGACACCGCCGGCTGGGTGATGCCGACAATCTGCCCGGCGCGGGTCAGGTTGGCTTCGGTGTAGATCGCGTCAAAGACGATAAACAGGTTGAGGTCGACCTTGCTCAGATTCATTGCGTAGCGCTCTTATTGTTAGGTGGCCATACGTCGATCATATATCGGTGATGAATGTTAATACACGCCGAGAATAGGCTAGGTAAATTATCAACGCTGTTCTAGCATCGATTGCATGACCTAAACAACCTCTCAGAGAAGGGAGCTGCTCATGGATTTCGCCTATTCGCCCAAGGTTCAGGAACTGCGTGAACGCGTCACTGCGTTCATGGATGCTTACGTTTACCCGGCCGAGCCGGTGTTCGAGCGCCAAGTCAGCGAAGGCGACCGCTGGCAGCCCACCGCAATCATGGAAGAGCTGAAAGCCAAGGCCAAAGCTGAAGGCCTGTGGAACCTGTTCCTGCCGGAATCCGAATTGGGCGCCGGGCTGACCAACCTTGAATATGCGCCACTCGCCGAAATCATGGGCCGCTCCCTGCTGGGCCCGGAGCCGTTCAACTGCTCCGCCCCCGACACCGGCAACATGGAAGTGCTGGTGCGCTACGCCAACGAAGAGCAGAAACAACGCTGGCTGGAACCGCTGCTGCGCGGCGAGATCCGCTCGGCGTTCGCCATGACCGAGCCGGACGTGGCGTCCTCGGACGCAACCAACATGGCCGCCCGCGCCGAACGCCAGGGCGACGAGTGGGTGATCAACGGCAAAAAATGGTGGACCTCCGGCGCCTGCGACCCGCGCTGCAAGATCCTGATCTTCATGGGTCTGAGCAACCCCGATGCACCGCGCCACCAGCAGCATTCGATGATCCTGGTGCCAGTGGACACTCCTGGCGTGAAAATCGTGCGCCCCCTGCCGGTGTTCGGCTACGACGATGCCCCCCACGGCCACGCCGAAGTGCTGTTCGACAACGTACGCGTGCCTTATGAGAACGTTCTGCTCGGCGAAGGCCGCGGCTTTGAAATCGCCCAAGGCCGTCTGGGCCCTGGCCGTATCCACCACTGCATGCGCTCCATCGGCATGGCCGAGCGCGCATTGGAATTGATGTGCAAGCGTTCCGTCAGCCGTACCGCGTTTGGCAAACCGCTGGCCCGCCTGGGCGGCAATATCGACAAGATCGCCGACTCACGGATGGAGATCGACATGGCGCGCCTGCTGACCCTGAAGGCGGCGTACATGATGGACACCGTGGGTAACAAAGTGGCGAAAAGTGAAATCGCCCAGATCAAGGTGGTGGCGCCGAACGTAGCGTTGAAGGTGATCGACCGCGCGATCCAGATCCATGGCGGAGCCGGGGTTTCCAACGACTTCCCGCTGGCCTACATGTATGCCATGCAACGCACCCTGCGCTTGGCCGATGGCCCGGACGAAGTGCATCGGGCGGCGATCGGCAAGTTCGAGATTGGCAAGTACGTGCCTAAAGAGCTGATGCGCAGCGGGCAGTAACGCGCGTCGCCTGCATCGGGGGCAAGCCCCCTCCCACACTTGGATGTGTTCACAGATCAAAATGTGGGAGGGGGCTTGCCCCCGATGAGGCCGGATCAGGCAATGAAGATCCATCAGTCCTCAGTAAACCCACACCTCCACCCGCCGATTCTTGATCCGGCCCTCATCCGCCGTATTCGCCGCCACCGGCATCTGCGCGCCAAACCCGCGAATCTCCCTCAGTACCACACCGCTCTTGACCAGCTCTCGGCGCACCGCCATCGCCCTGAGCTTGGACAGCAACGCGGCGCGCTGCGGGTCATTCTTGGCATCGCCAAAGCCCACCAGCGTCACCTGCTTATCCAGCTTGTCGTGGCTTTTTATATAAGCCACCACCCGCTGCAAATCCTGGCGTGCTTTGTTGTCGAGGCTGGCGCTGCCTTCTTCGAAACGAAAATTTACCGTCAGGCGCTGTGCCTCGCGGGCGATGGTTTGATAGCCCTCGGGCATCGAGGCGCGCGGTTCGACGTCCATCGCCTGCACCTGTTGGGCGATAAACCCGCTCGCCGCGACAATCGCCTGGCCCTTGCTGCTCTGGGTAAAGTCCACCAGCGCCTTGGCCCACGGGTTGTGCCCCGACGGCGGCAGGTAAAAGAACAGCCGACGGGACAACGGGTAATCCTCGGTGGCGATCAGGCTATTGAGCGGCAACATCGGTTGTGAGTCGCCGTCCACAATTGCCACTGCCTTAGCCTGGCGCACGTAGGGCAAGCCGATAAAGCCGATGCCCTGCGGATCCTGGCTGACCGCATCGGACAACTGCTCACTGGACTCGAAACGCTTGACGGAAGGCACGAGCGGTTTGCCGCGCAGGCGCAGTACCAGGTCCTTGAACGTGTCGTAGGTGCCGGACTGATCATCGCGCGCGTACACATGAATCGGCCCGCCGACGCCGCCCACGGCCTCCCAGGTGCTGATTTCACCATTGAAGAGCTGCGCCAGTTGCTCGGTATTCAGGGTGTTCAACGGGTTTTGTGGGTGGAGGATGATGGCCAAGCCGTCGATGGCGATCACCTGTTCGGCTTCAGGGCTTTTCAGGTCGCCGAGGGGTTCCAGATCGACCAGTTCACTGTCCTTGATCGGGCGGGAGGAGGCCGCCAGGTCGGCAGTGGACTTTTTAAGCGCAGTGAAACCGGTGCTGGAACCGTGGGCGGCGACCTCAATGGTCACGGTCTTGCCCTGACGCGTCTTGCCGATCACGCGCTGTTCATTGGCACCTTCGGCCGGTTCAGTGTGCACTGCCTGCAGGCCCTGATGCTCCATCAAGCCCTTGACCAGCGCCGGGCCCAACGCAGCGCCAATGGTATTGGAACCCTGGATGCGCAGTGCAGGGCCTTGGTCGGGAACGGGAAGGGGAGCGCAAACAGCGAAGACGGGAAACAGGGTCAGCAGGAACAGAACGCGCAGCCTCATGCCGGCACCTTCTCAAGCCAAAGGGAGTGCCGCGAGAATAAGTCAGGCAGGTTGCATAAATATGACTGGCGCGCCGCAAGGCTAAATGTGGGAAGGGGCAATCCCCTCCCACATTTTGACCGCGTACGGTCCTGAGATCAGCTCAGTTCCAGCCAGATCGGCGCATGGTCCGACGGCTTTTCCAGCCCGCGCAGGTCGTAGTCCACCCCGGCGTCCTTGACCCGCGGCAGCAGGCCATTGGACGCCATGATCACGTCAATCCGCAGGCCGCGCTTGGGCTCATCTTCGAACCCACGGCTACGGTAGTCGAACCAGCTGAAGCGGTCCGTCACGTCCGGGTTCAAGTGGCGGAAGCTGTCCACCAGGCCCCAATTTTTCAGGCGCGCCATCCATTCGCGTTCTTCCGGCAGAAAGCTGCACTTGCCGGTTTTCAGCCAACGCTTGGCGTTGTCGGCGCCGATGCCGATGTCGCAGTCTTCCGGGGAAATGTTCACGTCGCCCATCACCACCAGCGCCTGGTCATTGCTGAACTGGCTTTCCAGCAACTGTTGCAGGTCTTCGTAAAAGCGCTGCTTGGCCGGGAATTTGGTGGGGTGGTCGCGGCTTTCGCCTTGTGGGAAATAGCCGTTCATGATGGTCACTGGCTGGCCATGTTCGTCGGCGAAAGTGCCCCAGATAAACCGGCGCTGGGCGTCTTCTTCGTCACTGGCAAAGCCTTTGTGCAGGCTTAGTGCCGGCTGGCGCGAGAGCAGGGCCACACCGTAGTGGCCTTTCTGCCCGTGGTAGTACACGTGATAGCCCAGGGCTTGTACTTCGGCGAGGGGGAATTGGTCATCGTGGACCTTGGTTTCCTGCAGGCCGATCACGTCGGGCTGGTGCTTTTCAATCAGCGCCGCCAGCTGATGAGGGCGGGCGCGCAGCCCGTTGATATTGAAGGAGACGATTTTCATGGTCGGCAGTCCAGTCTGGCAAAAGGGCGATGCTAGCGGACAAGTCGGACGGGGGCCAGCATGGCGGTAGGGCAGATGCGCTGCTAATGTCTGGGAACGACTCGTGCTGCGTGGGTTCGTACCCATAAGAACGCCGCCTCCTGAGCGGCGCCCAGGGAGATTGACTGTATGCCGGACACTTCGACTGCCATTGCTGAAATTCGCCTGCTCAACAGCGGCTATTCCCGCGAGGCCCGTTCCCTGCTGTATCAGGCCTATCGTCATGAGCCGACCTTTGCCTATATCTTCGAAGCCGAGCGTCCGGGCTACGAGCAGCGCGTACGGGCCACCGTGCGCGAGTTGGTCAAACAGCATTTCTTTCAGAAACTGCCGGCGATTGGCCTGTTCGTCAACGACCGGCTGATCGGCATCGCCCTGATCGCGCCACCGCAACGGCGCCTGGGCATCACCGAGAGCTGGGCCTGGCAATTGCGCATGTGGTTGAGCACGGGTGTGCGCGGTACCCGGCGTTATCTCGACTACCACCACGCCGTGCTGGCGTGCCTGCCCAATGAGTCGGTGCACGTGTTACCGCTGCTGGGGATCCACCCGCAATTCCAGGGCAAACATTATGGCGAGCAGTTGCTGGAGGCCGTGCACAACTGGTGCGCCGAAGACCCGCATTCGTCCGGTGTGGTGCTCGACACGGGCAATTCACGCTACCTGGATTTCTATAAGCGTCAGGGCTATGAGGAAATTGGTGAGGTCGCTGTAGGACCGATCCTGGAGCACGTTTTTTTCCATCCCAACCCCCAGGCCTTACAGGCCGTAACGGTTTAGCACAGAATTTTTCAGAATTGTCTGAGTTCTAAGTTTCTCCCCAGCTCGTGTAGCATCCGCGCCTATGAAGTTTCCAGGAAGATTTACCAGCGGCTTGGTTCTGCTGTTCACAAGCTGCGGCGCCTTGGCGCAGAGCGAATTGGACGTGCGGATCAAGCCCTCAAACGACGCGTTGAAAGCCAACATCGAAGGCTATATCGGCGGGGTGGGCGATCGTGATGAAGAGGCCTTGCTGCGGTTCAGCCGCGGCGCCGAGGAGCAGGCGCGCAAGGCCGCCCAGGCGCTGGGGTTCTATCAGCCACAGATCGAAAGCGATGTGAAGGGCGGCAAGAATCCGCGCCTGATCCTCACCATCGACCCCGGCGAGCCGGTGCATCTGCGTAACGTGACCATTCGGGTCGACGGCCCTGCCGCCGACCTCAAGGCCTTTCGCGTGCCCGTCAGCGACGACCTCACCTCCGGCGCCGTGCTCAACCACGGCCATTACGAAGACGCCAAGCGTCTGATCCAGAACCAGGCGTCGCGCTACGGCTTTTTCAGCGGGCGCTTCACCCAACAGCAACTCGCGGTGGACCCGAAGGCGGGTGTCGCCGATATCGAACTCGTTTACGACAGCGGCCCGCGCTACACCCTGGGCAAGGTCAGCTTCGCCGGCGATACGCCGTTTGACGAAGAGCTGCTGCAACGCATGGTGCCGTTCAAAAGTGGCACGCCCTACGATTCCGAACTGATCGCCGAACTCAACCAGAACCTGCAAGCCAGCGGTTTTTTCGAAGGCGTGCGCGTGGACGCGGCCCCGGCCGCCTCGGCCAACGACATCATCCCGGTCGCCGTGCGCCTGGAGACCCGCAAGCCGCGCACCATGGGCCTGGGCCTGGGGTTCTCCACTGACGTCGGCCCACGCGGCAAAGCCAACTGGACCCGGCACTGGGTCAACCCCCAGGGTCATAGCTATGGCTGGGAAGCCGAGCTGTCGGCGCCACGCCAGAACGTCGGCCTGTGGTATGACATCCCGCTCGACCCTCCGCTCACCGACAAGCTGCGTTTCGCCGGTGGCTATCAGAATGAAGAAATCGCCAACACCGACACCCTGAGTAAATTGCTCACCCTCGGCCCCGAGTGGCACAGCAAATTGCCCAGCGGTTGGACCCGAGTGATCTCGCTCAAGTACCAGCGCGAAGAATATCGCCTGGGTAATGACTCCGGCCTGAGCAACCTGGTGATGCCGGGGATCAGCTATTCCTACCTGCGCAGTGACAACCGCATCGACCCGCACCACGGCTATCGCCTGCAATTTGATAGCAAGGTGGCGAAAGAGGGCTTGGGCTCCGACACCAACCTGCTCTACGGCACGGCCATGGTCAAAGGCCTGACCACCTTGTGGGACAACCATCGCTTCCTGGCGCGTGCCCAGGTAGGCGGCAGTGCCACCAATGGCTACAAGTCGGTGCCGCCGTCGCTGCGCTTCTTTGCCGGTGGCGACCAGAGCGTGCGCGGCTACGAGTACCAGACGCTGTCACCCGAGAACGACCGTGGCGACCGCATCGGTGGCCGCTACATGGTGGCCCTGAGCGCCGAGTACCAGTATTCCATCGCCGAGAAATGGCGGGTCGCGACCTTTATCGACCAGGGCAATTCCTTCAATTCCCTGGAAATGCCCAGCCTCAAGACCGGCGTGGGCGTGGGTATCCGCTGGGTTTCGCCGGTCGGCCCGATCCGCCTTGACCTGGCCCATGCCCTCGAAGATCCGGGCGGCGTTCGATTGCACTTTTCCATGGGGCCTGAGCTGTGATGCGTGGTGTGAAAATAGCAGGGTTGGCCGTGGTTGCCCTCCTTGGGGTGCTGTTGCTGGCACTGTGGGCGGTACTGGGCACTCAGGCGGGCAGCCGCTGGGCGTTGGGGCGTGTACCGGGGTTGAGCGTAGAGCATTTCCAGGGGCATCTGGGCGGCCAATGGAGCGCCGACCATGTGTTGTGGCAGCAGGACAGCAGTCGCGTCGAACTCCAGGCCCCCCAATGGGATTGGTCGCCGGCGTGCCTGTTGCGCATGACCTTGTGTATCGACCGCTTGGACGTGGAACAGGTCAGCCTGCAATTCCCGCCAAGCACCGAGGAAAGCAGCGGGCCGATCGCGCTGCCTGACTTGAATCTGCCGCTGGCCATCCAGCTGGGCGACGTTCGCGTCGGTAGCCTGCTGTTTAACGGCAGCGAAGAACTCAAAGGCTTGCAACTGGCGGCGCATTGGACCGCCGCCGGCCTGCAGATCGACTCGGTGCATGTGCAGCGCGATGGCCTGGTGCTGGACCTCGCCGGCCTGCTGCAACCCATTGGCGACTGGCCGTTGAGCGCCAGCGGTAACCTGAGCCTGCCCTACGCGCCGGGCGGCGCACCGTGGCACGTCGCTCTCAACGTCGACGGCGATCTGCTCAAGACCCTCAAGCTCAATGCTGACAGCAGTGGCTACCTGCCGGCCAAGCTCACCGGCGAGCTGCAACCGCTGGTGGAAAACCTCCCGGCCCAATTGCACCTCACTGCCGACGGCTTCAAGCCCAGCGCCGATCTGCCCGACACCTTGCAACTCAATCAACTCGACCTCACCGCCAAAGGCGACTTGAACAGCGGCTACCAATTACTGGGCAAGGCCGTGCTGCCGGCGGAAAAGGGCCCGGTGGACTTGCTGCTGCAAGGCAAGGTCGACGCCAAGGGCGCGCAGATTGCCGGCCTGGACCTGAATGCCGGTGACAAGCAAAGCCTCAAACTGACCGCCCAACTCGATTGGCAGCAAGGCTTCAGCGCCGAGGCCAAGATCGATTGGCTGGATTTCCCCTGGCATCGCCTCTATCCGGTGATCGACGAGCCGCAAGTCGCGCTGCGTACGTTCAATGGTGAGATCTCCTACAAGGACGGCAACTACCTGGGCAACCTCAAGGCCGACCTCGATGGCCCGGCGGGCAAGTTCAATGTGGTCACGCCGTTCAGTGGCGACCTTAAACAAATTTTCCTGCCTGAACTGAAACTCACCGCTGGCCAAGGCAAGGCTGAAGGCCACCTGAACCTGCAATTCGCCGACGGCATTGCCTGGGACACGGCCCTCGACCTGTCGGCGCTGAACCCGGCTTACTGGGTGGCTGAATTGCCCGGCACCCTGGCCGGGCCGTTGCGCAGCAAAGGCGAGTTCAAGAACGAGCAACTCAAGCTGAATGCCGACCTCGACCTCAAGGGCCGCCTGCGCGGTCAAACCGCGGTGCTGGCGGCCAAGGCCGACGGGGCGGGCGAACAGTGGACATTGGCTAACCTGGATATCCGCCTCGGCGACAACCGCATCAACGGCAGTGGCAGCCTGCAACAACGCCTGGCCGGGCAGATTGATATCAAGCTGGCGCGCCTGGCCCAGTTGTGGCCGCAACTGCGCGGGCAGGTCAACGGCCGGCTCGACGTCGCCGGCAGTCTCAAGGCGCCCCAAGGCAAACTGGGCCTCAAGGGCCAGCAACTGGCGTTTGTCGACAATCGCCTGCAAAGCCTCACCCTCGATGCCAGCCTGGACAATGCCCAGCGCGCCAAGATCGACCTCAAGGGCAGTGGCATCCAGTCCGGCGACACCCAGGTCGGTACCCTGACCGCCAGCGCCCAAGGCGACATCCAGCAGCAGAAGGTCCAGTTGGACGTGGTCGGCCCGCTGGTCAAGCTGGCCCTGGCCTTGGATGGCACTCTCGATAAAGGCAACTGGCGCGGGCGCTTGGCCAGCGGTGATGTACAAGCCGGCGGGCAGGACTGGAAGCTGCAGGCGCCGGCGAAGATCGAGCGCCTGGCCGATGGCAAGCTCACTTTTGCCGCGCACTGCTGGGTGTCCGGGCCCGCCAGCCTGTGCGGCGAAGACCAGCGCCTGATGCCGGAACCGAAACTGCGCTACCACCTCAAGCAATTCCCCATCGACAGCCTGGCGGCGTTCTTGCCCAAGGATTTTGCCTGGCAGGGCAAGCTCAACGCCGACCTGCAACTGGACCTGCCGGACAGCGGCCCTAAAGGCCTGGTCTCGGTGGACGCCAGTGGTGGCATCCTGCGCGTCAAGGACAAGGACCAGTGGCTGGATTTCCCTTACGACACCCTGAAGCTGGAAACCACCCTTAACCCTAAACGCATCGACACGCAGCTGAACTTCCGTGGCGGCAAGCTCGGTGAGTTGATGCTGCAGGCGCAGATCAACCCGTTGCCGAAGAACAAGCCGATCACCGGCAACTTCAGCCTCGTCGGGCTGGACTTGGCGGTGGCGCGGCCGTTTGTACCGATGGTGGAAACCCTCAGCGGCAAGCTCAATGGCAATGGTCGTATTTCCGGTGGCTTGCTGGCACCGCAGGTCAACGGCAACGTGAACCTGGTGGGTGGCGAGATTGCCGGGCCGGAACTGCCAATCAGCCTCGAAGGTTTGAATGTGCAAGCGCTGATCGCGGGCGAAAGCGTGCAGCTCAACGGTGGCTGGCGCAGCGGCAAGGCGGGGCAGGGCAGCCTCAAGGGCCAGATCGACTGGGGCCAGGCGCTGGTCGTGGACCTCAGCCTGCAAGGCTCGCAACTGCCGGTCACGGTTGAACCGTACGCCGTGCTGGAGGTGGCACCCGACCTGAAAATCAGCCTGAAGAACGACAAGCTGGCGGTGGCCGGTAAAGTGCACATCCCGCGTGGCGATATCACCGTGCGTGAGCTGCCGCCGTCCACCGTCAAAGTCTCGGATGACACGGTGATCATCGGCAGCCAGACCGAGGAGGGCAAGCCGCCGATGGCGATGGCCATGGATATCGACGTGGTGGTGGGTGAAGACAAGCTCAACTTCTCGGGCTTCGGCCTCACTGCCAAGGTGCAGGGCCAGGTGCATATCGGCGACAACCTCGACACCCGTGGCGAGCTGTGGCTCAACGATGGCCGCTACCGTGCCTACGGGCAGCGGCTGGATGTGCGACGAGCGCGCTTGCTGTTCGCCGGGCCCCTGGACCAGCCGTACCTGGACATCGAAGCGATCCGCAAGACCGATGATGTGGTCGCCGGTATCCGCCTGAGCGGCAGTGCCGAGCAGCCCACCACGCAAATCTTCTCGGAACCGGCCATGAGCCAGGAACAGGCGCTGTCGTATCTGGTGCTGGGGCGTCCGTTGAGCAGCACCGGCGAAGATAACAATATGCTCGCGCAAGCCGCATTGGGCCTGGGGTTGATGGGCAGCGCCGGGGTCACCTCGGACCTTGCCAACAAGTTGGGTATCCAGGACTTCGACCTCGACACCCAGGGCAGTGGTAACAACACCGCCGTGGTGGCCAGCGGCAAGATCACCGAGAAACTCAGCCTGCGTTACGGCGTGGGCGTGTTCGAGCCCGCCAGCACGATTGCCTTGCGCTACCTGTTGAGCAAGAAGGTGTATCTGGAAGTGGCAAGCGGCGTGGCCAGCTCCCTGGATATCTTCTACAAGCGCGATTTCTAACGCTTACGCGATTAAACATGTGGGAGGGGGCTTGCTCCCGATGGCGGTGGGTCAGTCATGTTGCAGTCGACTGAAACACCGCCATCGGGGGCAAGCCCCCTCCCACATTAGCAAGCAAGCTAATTATTCCATTTGACATTTGCTGCCTAAGCAGTAACATCTCGTCACACATTCACTGCCTAGGCAGTAATAAGGTGACTTCCGATGAAACACTTCACCCCGGATAACTTCCACAACTGCCACCTCGGCCTCTTGCTCGGGCGTGCCGCAATCCTCAAAGACCGGATCATCGACACCCACATGGAACCCCACGGCATCACCGCCGCGCAGTTCAAGGTGTTGATCATCATGGCTCAGTTCGGCGTCGACACCCCGGCGGAGCTTTGCCGCAACCTGTCTTTGGACAGCGGTTCAATGACCCGCATGCTCGACCGCCTGGAGCAGAAGGGGCTGCTGGACCGCAAACGTTCAGCGCTGGATCGACGCCAAGTGCAGCTTGTACTCACCCCGGAGGGCCAGCGTCTGGCAGACATGCTGCCGTTCATCGGCGCCGATGCATTGAACCAGCTGGCCGGCGCACTGGAGCCGGGTGAGTTGGAAACCCTGGAAAAGATCCTAAAGAAAATTCTGATAGCTGCGGGTGATCCCATCACTATCCAGCGGGTAGGTAACCAATGAACACACGTGCCCTTTGCCTGGTGCTGGTGGCCATGAGCATGGCCGGTTGCGCCAACTACAGCGGCCTCGACACCCAAGGCAAACGCCTCGACGCGAGCACCCTGCAAAGCGGAAAAACCCTGAGCGGTGCGACCTTGTCGAGCGCTGCCTGGCCCAGCGCCGACTGGTGGAAAAGCCTCGGCGACCCACAACTCGACGGCCTGATCCAGGAAGCCCTGCAAAACAGCCCCGACATGCAAGTGGCCAGCGCCCGTGCCCACCAGGCCGAAGCCGCCGCCTACGCCGCCAACGCCGAGCGCATGCCGACCCTGGATGCCAGCGCCGGCGTGAGCCGTTCGCGCCTGGCCAAAGACCAGGACCCACGCGGCGAAGGCGATGCCTATTCGACCGTGCGCAACATCGGCGCCAGCTTCAATTACAACTTCGACCTCTGGGGCGGCCAGCGCGCTGCCTGGGAAGCCGCGTTGGGCGAGGCGCGTGCCGCCCAAGTCGACCAGCAGGCGGCGCGCCTGACGCTGGCCGCCAATGTGGCCAAGGCTTACAGCGACTTGGGCCAGGCCCATATCGTGCGGGACCTGGCCAATGACGACCTCAAGCGCACCCGGCAGATGCTCGACCTGGGCAAGCGCCGCCTGAACTCGGGCATCGACAGCCAGTACCAGTACCAGCAGACCGAAAGCCTCGAAGCCAGCGCCCAGTCGCAGCTGATCGACGCGGAAAAACAACTGCAGAGCGCCAAGATTGCGTTGGCGGTGTTGCTCGGCAAAGGCCCGGACCGTGGCAGTGAACTGGCCCGGCCCGCCGTGCTGAAACCCAGCGCCGTTGCCGTGCCATCGGTGCTGCCGGCCGAGCTGTTGGGCCGTCGCCCGGACCTGATCGCCGCGCGCTGGCGCGTCGAGGCGGCGGGCAAGAACATCGATGCGAGCAAGACCCGCTTCTACCCCAACCTCAACCTGAGCGCGAGCGCTGGGGCCGAGTCGTTGCTGGGCGATGCGATGTTCGGTTCGGCCAGCCGCTTCTTCAATATTGCGCCGACGGTCTCGCTGCCGATCTTCGACGGCGGCCGCCTGCGCGCCGACCTCGATGCCCGCGACGCCGACTACGACCTGGCGGTGGCGCAGTACAACAAGACCCTGGTGCAAGCCCTGGGCGATATCGGTAACACCCTTTCGCAACTGCGCGACACCGGCCGGCAGATCCAGGCCCAGCGACACGCCGCGGACATTGCCCAGCAGTCCTACGACACCGGCGTGCAGCGCTACAGCTCCGGGATCGGTAACTACCTGGATGTACTCAGCATCGAACAGCAATTGCTGCAGGCCCAGCGCCAGTTGGCAACGCTGAATGCTGCGCAGATCGATCTGTCGATTCAATTGATGCAGGCCCTGGGCGGCGGCTACAGCGCCGACAACGTGGCTGCGACCACCCCAGCCACCCGCACGGAATAATTTGAGGTATTTGTCATGGCCACTGCCGAAAACACCCCTGCAAGCGAACAACCCAAGCAAGACAACAACCCCCGCAAACGCAAAGTGATGCTGATCGGCCTGACGCTGATCGTCATCCTCGCCGTGGTCGGCGTGTGGGGCTGGTATGAGCTCTACGGCCGCTTCAGCGAAAGCACCGACGACGCCTACGTGAACGGCAACGTGGTGGAAATCACCCCGCTGGTCACCGGCACCGTGGTCAGCATCGGCGCCGACGACGGCGACCTGGTCCACGAAGGCCAGGTGCTGATCAACTTCGACCCGAACGACGCCGCCGTCGGCCTGCAAAGCGCCCAGGCCAACTTGGCCCGCACCGTGCGCCAGGTGCGCGGTTTGTACAGCAACGTCGACGGCATGAAGGCCCAGGTCAATGCGCAGAAAGCCGATGTGCAAACGGCCCAGGACAACTTCAACCGCCGTAAAACCCTGGCCCAGGGCGGGGCGATTTCCCAGGAAGAGCTGTCCCACGCCCGTGACAGCCTGACCGCCGCCAAGAACGCGTTGACCAACCTTGAACAGCAACTGAAAACCAGCAACGCGTTGGTGGACGACACGGTGATCAGCTCCCATCCGGATGTGCAGGCCGCCGCCGCGCAATTGCGCCAGGCCTACCTGGCCAATGCGCGCAGCACCCTGATCGCACCGGTCACCGGCTACGTCGCCAAGCGCACCGTGCAACTGGGCCAGCGCGTCCAGCCCGGCACAGCGTTGATGGCGGTGATCCCGCTGAACCAGCTGTGGATCGACGCCAACTTCAAGGAAACCCAACTGCGCGATATGCGCATTGGCCAACCGGTGGACATTGAGTCGGACATCTACGGCAGCGACGTGAAGTACAGCGGCACCGTGGACAGCTTGGGCGCCGGTACTGGCAGCGCATTTGCCCTGTTGCCGGCGCAGAACGCCACCGGTAACTGGATCAAGATCGTGCAACGGGTACCGGTGCGCATCCATATCAACGCCGAGGAGCTGGCCAAGCACCCACTGCGCGTGGGCTTGAGCACCGTGGTCAATGTGGACCTGCACGACCAAAGCGGCCCGGTGCTGGCGCAACAGGCGCCGCAAAAGGCCTCGTTCACTACCAATGTGTATGACCGCCAATTGGCCGAAGCTGACGCCATGATCACCCAGTTGATCCATGACAACAGCCTCGCCGCTCCCAAGGCTGCGCAACGCTGATGAGCAATAACGCCTCCTTCACGCCACCCAGCCTGTTGATGGCCACTATTGGCCTGTCGCTGGCTACCTTTATGCAGGTGCTCGACACCACCATCGCCAACGTGGCGTTGCCGACCATTTCCGGCAACCTCGGCGTGAGTTCGGAGCAGGGCACCTGGGTGATCACCTCGTTTGCGGTGAGCAACGCCATCGCGTTGCCACTCACCGGTTGGCTGAGCCGCCGGTTTGGCGAGGTGAAGCTGTTTTTGTGGGCGACCATGCTGTTTGTGCTGGCGTCGTTCCTCTGTGGCATTTCCACGTCGATGCCTGAACTGATCGCCTTTCGGGTCGTGCAAGGCCTGGTGGCCGGGCCGCTGTACCCGATGACGCAGACGCTGCTGATCGCGGTCTACCCGCCGGCGAGGCGGGGCATGGCCCTGGCGCTGCTGGCGATGGTCACGGTGGTGGCGCCGATTGCGGGGCCGATCCTCGGCGGTTGGATCACCGACAGCTACAGCTGGCCGTGGATCTTCTTTATCAACGTGCCGATCGGCATCTTTGCGGTGATGGTGGTGCGTTCGCAACTGAAGAAACGCCCGGTGGAGACCAGCTACCAACCCATGGACTACGTGGGGCTGCTGAGCCTGATCGTGGGGGTTGGCGCCTTGCAGATCATCCTCGACAAGGGCAATGACCTGGATTGGTTTGAATCCAACTTCATCATCATTGGCGCCGCGATTTCGGTGATTGCCCTGGCGGTGTTCATTATCTGGGAGATGACCGACAAGCACCCGGTGGTGAATCTGCGGCTGTTCGCCTACCGCAACTTCCGCATCGGCACCATCGTGTTGATCCTGGGTTACGCAGGCTTCTTCGGCATCAACCTGATCCTGCCGCAATGGCTGCAGACCCAGATGGGCTACACGGCCACGTGGGCGGGCCTGGCGGTAGCGCCGATCGGCATCCTGCCGGTGCTGATGTCGCCGTTCGTGGGCAAGTATGCGCACAAGTTCGACCTGCGCCTGTTGGCAGGCCTGGCGTTCCTGGCGATTGGCTTGAGCTGCTTTATGCGTGCGGGCTTCACCAATGAGGTGGACTTCACGCACATCGCGATGGTGCAGCTGTTCATGGGGATCGGCGTGGCGCTGTTCTTTATGCCGACATTGAGCATCTTGATGTCCGACCTGCCGCCGCACCAGATTGCTGACGGCGCAGGTCTGGCGACGTTCCTGCGGACCTTGGGCGGTAGCTTTGCCGCTTCGCTGACCACCTGGATCTGGATCCGCCGCGCGGACCAGCACCATGCGTACATGAGCGAGAACATGACCACCTACGACTCCGCGACCCGCGATGCCTTGCAGGCGCTCGGCGGGGCAGGGCAGAAGGCCTACACGCAGCTGGACCAGATCCTCACCAGCCAGGCGTACATGATGTCCACCGTGGATTACTTCACGTTGCTGGGGTGGATGTTCATGGCGTTGATGTTGCTGGTGTGGTTGGCCAAGCCGCCGTTTGGCGCCAAGGCCGGGCCGGAAGCCTCAGGCCACTGATTCCGAAAACGTACAACATCCAAATGTGGGAGGGGGCTTGCCCCCGATGGCATTCTGTCAGTTGAGTATGAGCTGACTGACACACTGCTATCGGGGGCAAGCCCCCTCCCACATTTGGATCTTTGTTCACATTGGATTTGTGGTGTCTGAGGTTCAGGCGCCGGGCAACGCCAATTGTGGGTTCACAAAATCAAACGCCGCCAATTGAAACCCTTGCTCATCCACCTGCAATGCCCAGCCTTGCTTATCCCAATCCCCCAGCACAATGCGCTTGGCCGCCTGGTCGCCAATCTGCAGCTTATGGATGGCCGGCCGGTGCGTGTGGCCGTGGACCAGGGTGCGCACGCCAAATTGCTGCATCACCCGTGGGACTTCCTCGGGGGTCACATCGACAATGTCGTTGGCCTTCATGCGCGTCTGCGCACGGCTTTCGCTGCGCAGCTTGCGCGCCAGCTTGTGCCGCGTGCGCAGCGGCAGATGCCGCAGGATAAACAGCACAATCGGGTTGCGCAGGATGCGCCGCAGCTTCATATAGCCGACGTCGCGGGTGCAGAGGCTGTCGCCGTGCATCAACAGCACGGGCTCGCCATGGAGCTGCACGACACTCGGGTCCTTGAGCAAGGTGGCACCTGCGGCTTTGCAGAACGCCTTGCCGATGAGGAAATCGCGGTTGCCGTGCATGATGAAAATCGGGGTGCCGCTGTCGCTCAGCTCGCGCAGGGCTGCGCAAATCGAACGCTGGAAGGGGGTCATCCCATCGTCGCCAATCCAGGCTTCAAAGAAGTCCCCCAGAATGTACAACGCCTGGGCGCCACGGGCGCGGTGGTGGAGCAGATCCAGAAACGCCCGGGTGATGTCCGGGCGCTCCTCTTCCAGATGCAAATCTGAAATCAGCAATATCACCCAACGATCTCGGCTTTCTCGACGATAACGTCTTCTACCGGAACGTCCTGGTGGCCGGCTTTACCGGTGGTTTGCACGCCTTTGATCTTGTCGACGACGTCCTGGCCTTCGGTCACTTTACCGAATACCGCGTAGCCCCAGCCCTGCACGTTCTTGCCGCTGTGGTTGAGGAAGGCGTTGTCGGCGACGTTGATGAAGAACTGCGCGGAGGCCGAATGCGGCTCCATGGTACGGGCCATCGCAACGGTGTACTTGTCGTTGGAAAGGCCGTTGTCCGCTTCGTTCTGGATGCTTGGACGCTTGTCTTTCTTTTCTTTCATGCCAGGCTCGAAACCGCCGCCCTGGACCATGAAGTTGCCGATGACACGGT